>Ga0326735_1000174_pt1 | contig 14381 bp, 14 predicted proteins | sample 37_GP2_1092_FD_207945 | JGI IMG/M metagenome (GOLD analysis project Ga0326735, IMG submission 207945) | Glacier ice microbial communities from Ngari, Tibet, China - 37_GP2_109.2 | ecosystem: Environmental > Aquatic > Freshwater > Ice > Glacier | place: China: Ngari, Tibet | collected 2018-07-31
CTGTATGCGGCGCTCGTCAACCACGACTACGAGCGCTTCGCCACCAGCCTGCTCGACGAGCGCCGGCAGGCCGCGCTGCCGCCCTACATCTTCCAGGCCCTGCTGCGCGCCGAAGCGCGCGAGCTGGCCAGCGCGCTCGAGTTTCTCGGCCAGGCGCGCGACTGCCTGACGCAGCCGGGCATCACGCTCCACGACCCAATCCCGATGACGATGACGCGGGTGTACAACGTCGAGCGCGCGCAGCTGCTGGTGGAGTCGAGCTCACGCCCGGCACTGCAGGCGTTCCTGAAGGCGTGGTTACTGCTGCTGCGCGACATGAAAAGCCGGGTGAAATGGTCGCTGGAAGTCGATCCGCTGGATATTTAGCCCTGCCTTGGCGTCGTGACCTGGAGCGCACTGGGAAACCTCTGCTTGCCATGAGAGCAACATGTTTCGTACACTGAGCCTTGATGAACGACCGCTTACGGCCCAAAGCAGACCTTGATGAATAGCGCCGCGAAGTCCCACGAATGCTGTATGAACAGAAGACAGAATGCATTTTCTGTACTGGGGAGTATTTTTCATACTATACGGGTTCGCTTTCTTGGGCTATTCCCGCTGGGTTGCTCAAAGACGCGTTGCCGCGCTTTCCAGCCCTTCCCAATTCGGAGCTAAACAACGCATTCTGGCGATTCTCGGCTTGCTGTCGCTTGCTACAGCACCGCCCTTGGTCGAGCTCATCGTTCGGATATGATACGCCACGGCTTTGAGCGACTCAGCTTTTCTCGCATTCGCCGGCGCTTGGATTACTTCAGCAGTGCCCGGCGTTATTGTGAGCCGTCGAACGCTGAAGGCCGGAGGAATAAATCCAGATGAAGGAGCCTAGCATTGTCGAGGAATGAACGACTGCAATGGGTCGATTGCGGACGTACAGATAGCCGTCAATTCGCAAGCACCTGGCGTCGTGTGACCAGTGCATTGGCATGACACGCTGCCCGCGCCCGCGCCCATGTGCATGGCGCAGCGCATGGCAGCAGCGGCGCGGTATCGTCGCACCAACTATACGTAACGTACGTAACGTGCGTCATGCACGTGATGGCTTCATCGCTGGTGCACCGCCAACGAGCGCGGCAGACATGCATCAAGTGTTTCTTTCTCCCGCATCAACGCAAGCCATCCCAGTATACTTTTAATGCAAATGAGATTGATTCTCATTTACTTATATGGGTTCCGTGGCTATAATTGCTTGCATATCTTTCACGCATTCAACAATCCCCAGGAGCGCATCTTGAATCAGCAGCAGGCACGTCAGCCAAAAAGCCTTCGCAACACCACCGCCACCGCCACTGCATCGGCTTCGATGCGCAAGACCAGCCTGGCGATGGGCATGTCGGGTGCGCTGCTGATGCCGTTGGCGGCGATGGCCCAAAGCGTGCCGGCCGTGCCAAGCGCAGCGCTTGCCACCCAGGACCTGTCGATGGGGCAGGTGGTGATTTACGGCAAGGCGCTCGACCCGAACCCGAACGCCGAAATCGGCGCGCCGTACAAGGCAAAGACGTCGGGCGACGCGCGCCACACGCGTCCGCTGGCCGAAACGCCGCAGACCATTGCCGTCATCACCAAGGCGGCGATCAACGACTCGGGCCTCACCGATCTGAAACAAATTCTCGGCGCCCAGCCCGGCATTACGCTGGGCACCGGTGAAAACGGCAACGCTTTTGGCGACCGCTACATCATCCGCGGCCAGGAAGCGCGCAGCGACGTCTTTGTCGACGGCTTGCGCGACCCGGGCATGACGACGCGCGAAAGCTTCGCCGTCGAGCAGGTGGAAATTTCGAAAGGCGCGAATTCGAGCTTCGCCGGCCGCGGCACTGCCGGCGGCGCCATCAACGCCATCACCAAGCAGGCAACGCTGGACAAGGATTTCAGCCTGCTGTCGGTGGGCGCCGGCAGCGACCACCAGAAGCGCGTCACGGCCGACCTCAACAAGGGCTTCGGCGACCATTTTGCGCTGCGCGCCAACGTGCTCTACAGCGACGAAGACGTGCCCGAGCGCGCGCCGGCCAACCGCGCCCGCAAAGGCGTGGCCCTGTCCGGCCTGTGGGAACGCGACCGCGACCTGTCGGTCACGCTTGATTACTATGGCCTGCGCACCAAGGACCGTTCGCCCGACCTCGGCTACTACCTGACCGGCACGCTGCCAAACCGGGTGCCCGCCAAAGACGTGCCGGTCTACGCCCAGACGAGCGACTTGCTGCAGTCCGACGTCGACACCGTCACCGCGCGCGTGAACTGGAAGCTCGCACCGGCGCTGCGCCTGACCAGCCTGACCCGCTACGGCAAGTCGAGCAACGCCTACGTCACCACCGGCGCCTCGAGCGTCACCGCCTATGACAGGGCAACCGGCACCGCCTATGCCAGCGCTACCGGCTCGCTTGATGGCGGCCATAGCGGCTGGCAGGAAATTGACTATTTCGCTCACCAAAGCAATTTGCGCTGGGACAAAGAACTGCTGGGCCTGAAGCACGAATTCATTTTCGGCGCCGAGTACACCGACCACAAGGTTCTCTCGGGCAACTATGCCATCACTAACAGTGGCGGGTTCAACTGCAAGAAGCTCAGACCAGGCCGTGCTGCTACCGCCACCACCTCTGCTACTGCTGACACCATTGTCGACGGCTACTGCGTTACCAACAGCAGCGGCGTGCCGGTCGCCAACCTGGCCAACCTGGCCGGGCGCACTGCCACCCGCCTGAGCTACAACCAGGATTGGCAAGTCAAGTCCATCGCCGTCACCGCGATGGACACGGTCGATTTGACCCCCCGCCTGACCGCGTTCGGCGGCGTGCGCGCCGACCGCTTCGACCTGTCGCTGGTGCGACGCGATAACGTCGCTGGCGTCATCACCGGCAACTACGGCTACAAGGATACGCTGGTCAACGGCCACCTCGGCCTGTCCTACAAGGTGCTGCCCAAGCTGATCGTCTATGGCAGCGCGGCCAGTGCGCAAGACATCAATGGCGGTGAAGCCGACGCCGGTACCAGCAGTGGCTACGGCGGTGCGGTGCTGTACAAGAACTCGATCGCCGGCGCCAAGCCGGAAACGTCGATCAATCTGGAACTGGGCGCCAAGTGGAACCTGTTCAACGACAAGCTGCTGGCCACCGCCGCCGTGTTCCAGACCAAAAAGTCCGACGTCATGGAAGGCGCCAATTACGACACCATCGGCACCTTCAATTCCGGCAAAAACCGCGTTCGCGGCATTGAAGCGGGCCTGACCGGCAACCTGAGCGACAAGCTCTCGGCCCAGGTCGGCGCCGCTGTCATGCAGTCGCGCGTGCTCGATTCGGCCACCGCGCTCCATATCGGCCGGCCGCTGGCCAACTTCGCCAACAAATCGTTCTCGGCCCAGGCCAAGTACCAGCTGACGCAAGCCTTCTCGTTCGGCGCCGCGGCTCGCTACGAGAGCGATCGTTGCGGCGGCCAGCCCGATACGGCGGCCGGCTACAGCGTCGGCGCCAACCCGCAGTGCGCCCAGCCGGTGCCGTCGTTCTCGGTGTTCGACGTCTTTGCCGCCTACCGCTTCTCGAAAAAGCTCGACGTGCGCGTCAACGTGCTCAACGTCGGCAACAAGGATTACTTCACGGCCGTGTACCGCTCCGGCGCGTTCCTGTACAAGGGCGACGCGCGCGCGGTGCGGGCGACCTTGAACTACGAAATCTGACCTGCACGCCGGACCGCGGATCGATCGACTTCAACCAGTTCGCTACAATGCCGGCATCACACCCGGCATTTTTTTATTCACGATGAACACCTTGACCGCCACCGCGCAGCCACCGTTGGACAGCATCCCGCCGGGGATCGGCTGCGCGCGGGATTACGAGGATCTTGCGCGCCGCTTCATGGCGCCGGCAAGTTACGAGTACGTCGCCGGCGGCAGCGGGCGCGACGTGACGGTGGCGGCCAACCTGGCCGCGTTTGCGCACTGGGCGATTTACCCGCGCCTGCTGCGCGACGTCAGCGCCGGCCACACCCGGGTGACGCTCGGCGCCGAATCGTTTGCCCATCCGGTGTTGCTGGCGCCGGTGGCGTTCCACAACCTGGCGCATAGTGACGGCGAACTGGCCACGGCGCGCGCCGCGCACGCCACCGACAGCTGCCTGGTCGGCAGCACCCTGTCGTCCTGCACGCTGGAAGACGTGGCGGGCGTGGCAGGGCCGCAGCGCTGGTTCCAGCTGTATTTCCAGCCGCGCCGCGACGACACGCGCGCGCTGCTGGCACGCGCCGCCGCGGCCGGTTACGGCGCCATCGTGGTGACGCTGGACGCAACGATCCAGGCCGCCAGCGCGCGCGCGCTACGGGCCGGCTTTCGCTTGCCGGATGCCTGCGTGGGCGCCAACCTGCGCGCCCAGGCGGCGCCGCACGTCGTGCTCGATGCCGGGCACAGCCGCATTTTCCAGGGCGTGATGGGCGACGCGCCGGGCTGGCTTGATCTGGCCTGGCTGCTGACCCAGACCAGTTTGCCGGTATGGGTCAAGGGGGTGCTGCATCCGGACGACGCGTGTGCGCTCAAGCAACTCGGTGTTGCCGGGATCGTCGTGTCGAACCACGGCGGGCGCAGCCTGGACGGCGCGCCGGCCAGCCTCGACGCCCTGGTGCCGATTCGCGCCGCGCTTGGCGCCGGCTTTCCCTTGCTGCTCGACAGCGGCATCCGCTGCGGCGCCGACGTCTTCAAGGCGCTGGCGCTGGGGGCCGATGCGGTGCTGGTCGGGCGCCTGCAGCTGTATGCGCTGAGCGTGGCCGGCGCGCTTGGTGTCGCCCACATGATCAAACTGCTGCGCGAGGAGCTGGAAATATGCATGGCGCTGGCCGGCTGCGCGACCGTGGCCGAGATCGATTCCGCCGCGCTGGTGCGCTCGGGCACGGCGGCGCCGTGCCACCAACCGTGATGAAAAGACTGCCATGCTAATTACCATCGACAATGTGCTGAGCAAGGACGAAGTGCGCCAGTTCCGCGGCTACCTCGACCAAGCCGAATGGCGCGACGGCGGTGACAGCGCCGGCGCCCTGGCGCGCCAAGCCAAGTGCAACCAGCAGCTCGACGACCAGGCCGAGGTGGCGACCAGCCTTGGCCAGCACGTGCTGCGCAGCCTGGCTGGCCACCCGCTGTTCATCTCGGCCGCCTTGCCGCGCAAGATTTATCCGCCCAAGTTCAACCGTTACCAGCAGGGCGGGCAGTACGGCACCCATGTCGACAGCGCGCTGTTGCAGCTTCCCGGCACCGGGACGTTTCTGCGCAGCGACCTGTCCGCCACCCTGTTTCTTGCCGAGCCGGACGAGTACGACGGCGGCGCGCTGGAAATCGAGGGCGAACTCGGCGCGCAGAGCGTCAAGTTGGCGGCCGGCGACCTGGTGCTGTACCCGTCCTCCTGCCTGCACCGGGTAACGCCGGTGACGCGCGGCGTGCGGCTGGCGGCGTTTTTCTGGGTCGAAAGCGTGGTCGGCGACGACGCCGAGCGCAGCATGCTGTTCGACCTCGACCAGACCATCCAGCAGCTGAGCGCGACACTCGGGGCGGCGGACCCCGCCAGCCTGCTCAAGCTGACCGGCATTTATCACAACCTGCTGCGCCGCTGGGCAATCACCTGATGGTCCAGGCGCCAGGTACTTTTCAAGGAGACGGCATGACATTGATTTTCACAAAACTGGCCCCGCTGCTGCTGGCGTTCGCCGCCGCCGGTGCATACGCCCACGGCGACGTCAAGTGCCCCATGCACCCGAAGTCGGAATGGAAGCCGCACACCCAGCTGGAGCAAAAGCTGACGCGCGACGGCTGGGTGGTGCGGCGCATGGAAGCGACGCCGACCTGCTACGAAGTGTATGCCAAGGACCCGCAAGGCAAGCGCATCGAGGCGTTCTTCGACCCGGTGACGTTGGAACGGGTTGAAGAAAAATAAGCTTTGAAAAAAACAAGCTTTGAAGAAAACCCAACAGCGGATATGGGACGCGCCGGTGCGCCTGCTGCACTGGTTGCTGGTGGCGAGCATTGGCGCCGCCTGGCTGACCGGCAGCAGCCTTGGTCCGGCGCACGAGCTGGTGGGCTACGGCGCCATCGCCATCGTGCTGGCGCGCCTGGCGTGGGGCTTTCGCAGCGGCCGCCATGCGCGCTTTGCGCAGTTTTCGCAATTTGTGCGACCGCTGGCGCCCACGGTGCGCTACCTGCGCGCGGTGCTGCACGGGCGCGCCGCCCGCCATCTCGGCCACAATCCACTGGGCGGCTGGATGGTCGTCGCCCTGCTCGGCTGCGTCGCCCTGCTGGGTTTAACGGGCTGGAGCGCCACCACCGATCTGCTGTGGGGCTACGCGTGGCCGGTGCGCCTGCACGCGGCGCTGGCCTGGATGCTGCTGGCGCTGATCGCGCTGCACGTCGGCGGCGTGCTGCTGACCAGCTGGCAGCACCGCGAAAACCTCGTCGCTGCCATGATTTCAGGCAATAAAGCGGCGCCAGGACCGGGCGACGTCGACGAATAAGCGGCGCGACGGCGTATCATGGGCAGGCGTCACTGTTTGCTCACCGTTCACCGCACATCGGGAAAGCCGCGCCATGCACACACTTGAAGTCGACGTCGCCGTCATCGGCGCCGGCACCGCCGGCCTGGCCGCCTACCGCGCCGCCGTGGCCCAAGGCAAGCGCGCGCTGCTGATCGAAGGCGGGCCGTACGGCACCACCTGCGCCCGGGTCGGCTGCATGCCGAGCAAACTGCTGATCGCCGCCGCCGAGGCGGCCCACATGCTGCAGGCGGCGCCCGGCTTCGGCGTGCATCCGGGCGCCGTGCGCATCGACGGCGGCGCGGTGCTGGCGCGGGTCAGGAGCGAGCGCGACCGTTTCGTCGGCTTCGTGCTCGACAGCGTCGCCAACATTGCGCAGTGCGACAAGCTGCGCGGCCACGCCCGCTTCACCGGCCCGCACACGCTTGCCGTGGGAGACGGTGAGCACGCCACGCACACCACCGTCCACGCTGCGCGCATCGTCATCGCCACCGGCTCGACGTCCACCGCCGTGCCGACGCTGGTCAATGGCGGGCCGGGCGTCATCACCAGCGACGACGTGTTCGACCTGATCGACCTGCCGGGCTCGATGGCGGTGATCGGCACCGGCGTGATCGGCCTTGAACTGGGCCAGGCGATGGCGCGGCTCGGCGTGCGCGTGGCGTTTTTTGCCCGCGGCGGCAGTCTGGCCCAGATCAGCGATCCGCAAGTGCTGCACGTGGCCGGCCAGACGCTCGGTGTGGAACTCGACATCCGCTTCCAGCACCAGGTCACTGACGCCGTGGCGGACGGCGCCGGCGTGCTCTTGATGACGCGCAACGCTGCCGGCGCCGACCGTGCCGAACGCTTCGACTACGTGCTGCAGGCGGCCGGGCGCACGCCGAACGTGCACCACATCGGCATCGAGCACACCGCTCTGGTGCTGGACGGCGCCGGCATCCCGCTGTTCGACGCCTCCACCATGCAGTGCGGCGCCAGCCACATTTTCATTGCCGGCGACGCCGACAACGCGCGCACGGTGCTGCCGGAGGCGGCCGACGAGGGCCGGATTGCCGGCGACAACGCCGCCCGCCATCCTGACGTGCGCCCCGGCCTGCGCCGCACGCCGCTGGTAATCGCTTTTACCGAGCCGCAGATTGCAACTCTAGGGGCGAGCTACCGGCAGCTGTGCGCCGAGGGTCGGCCCAAGTTTGCGATCGGCATGGTGTCGTTCGACAACCAGGGCCGCAGCCGGGTGATGTTGCAAAACCGTGGCCTGCTGCGGCTCTACGCCGAGTATGGCACTGGCCGCTTTTTGGGCGCCGAAATGATCGGCCCGCGCGCCGAGCACATCGGCCACCTGCTGGCGTGGGCCTGCCAGGCGCGCATGACGGTCGAGCAGATGCTCGACATGCCGTTTTATCACCCGGTCGTCGAGGAAGGCGTGCGCACGGCGCTGCGCGCACTGCACGCCGAACTGGCCCGGGACGCCTCCGGCGTCGCTACGGCCGGCGACGCGCCGGGCGAGTAGACCGGCGTCAGCGATCTAATTCAGATAGCTGGCGTCGAGCCGGCCGCCGGCCGCCAGTTCGCGCAAAATGCGGATGGTGTCGATGTCCGCTTCCTGGTAGGCCGATTTCTTGAACTCGTCGTACATGGCGTTGGCCGCATCGGTGGCGGCGTCGTGGCCGTCGTCGTAGCGAAAGCGCACGAACAGCAGATGTTCGCCCTGCGCCTCGATCGTCACCGACAGGGTTGACGCGCTGATGTCGCCCTGCTGGTGGACGTCGTAGCGCACTTCGCGCAGCGGCGTCAACACCACGCGGTCGTCGATCTGCAGCGCGCCGAAGCGGCGCGTGCGGCAAAAGCTGTCGCCATGGCGTTCGGTAATGGTGCAGTCGTCGAGGTGCGGCACGAACAGCCTGGGCGACTCGGCATGCAGCACCAGCCCGCGCCACAGCTGCTCGCGGCTCAATGGATCGATGAGCGGGTTGAGCGGGTCGTTAATTTCAATCAGGTGTTCGAATTTCATGGTGCGCGATCTCATAAGGGGGCCAGGCGCACGCCGCGCCCAACTGCCAGATGGTAACCCATGGCGCGGTCGTCAGCTGCCACCAGCTGCCACCAGCTGCCACCGCGGCACGCCGGGGTGGCTCAATCCTGGCCCAGTCCGACCGCAAAAATCGCGTGCTGGCGGCGCTGCAGGAAGGCGATGCCGACCAGGATGCCGAACGAAATGGCCAGCAAAATGATGGCGTAAGCATGGGCGGCGCCGTAGTCGAGCTTCTGGGCTTCGTCGTACAGCGCGATCGACGCCACCCGGGTCTGGCCGGGGATGTTGCCGCCCAACATCAGCACGACGCCGAATTCGCCCATCGTGTGGGCAAAACTGAGCGACACGCCGGTCAGAATGCCGTGCTTCGACAGCGGCATCACGATTGACCAGAACAGCTGGCGCCGGGTTAAACCGAGCGCTCGCGCCGAGTCGATCATCGGCCGCCCGACGCCGCGAAACGCCGCCTGGAACGGCTGCACCGCGAACGGCAGGCTGTAGATGACGGAGCCGGCCACCAGTCCGGCAAACGAAAACGGCAGCGGCTGGCCGAACACATGGGCCCAGGCCGCGCCGAGCGGCTGCTGCGGCGCCATTGCCATCAGCAGATAAAAGCCGATCACGGTGGGCGGCAGCACGATCGGCAGGCTGACCAGGGTTTCGATGAAGATGACGCCGCGCCAGCGGCTGGTGTTGAGCCAGTTGGCCAGCGGAATGCCGAGCACCAGCAGCACCAGCGACGTGACCAGCGCCAGCCGCAAGGTCAGGCCGATCGCACTCCACAAGCCGGGCGGCAAGGCCCACTCAGCCACGCGGCGGCCCGGGCAATGAAGGCAAGGGCGGCAGGCCGAAGCCGTGGCGCTGCAAAATGGCGCGCGCCGCCGGCGATGACAAAAATTGCACGAAGCGCGGCGCCAGCGGATTGGCCTTGCCGTGGGCGGTGACGATGGCGCCCTGTTCGATCGGCGCCATGCCGGCATCAGAAATCAGGTAATGGCTGCCGCTGCCTTTTAAACGCGGCGAGACCACGCTGGCATACGACACGATGCCGATCTGCGCGTTGCCGGTTTGGACGAATTGCACCGTCTGCGCGATGTTTTCGCCAATCACCAGTTTCGGCTGCAGCGCCTGCCAGGCGCCGGCCGCTTCCAGCGCCGCCTTCGCCGCCCGCCCGTACGGCGCCACGGCCGGGTTGGCAATCGCGATCCGGCTCAGGCGGCTGTCCTGCAACACCGCCATGCCGCGTGTCAGGTCGAAGCGCGCATCGAGCGAAAACAGCGCGATGCGGCCGATGGCGTACGACGTCAGCGTGGCGCCATCGGCGACGCCGTCTTTCGCCAGTTGGCCCGGATACGCCATGTCGGCCGACAGGAAGACGTCGAACGGCGCGCCATTGCGGATCTGGGTGAAAAAATTGCCGGAGGCGCCGAGCGACACTTTTACCTCGATTTTTGCCTCGGCTGGCGGCGCCTGGCGGGCAAAGGCGGCGCCGAGCTCGTCGATGCAATAGCTGAGGTCGGCCGCGGCAGCCACCAGTAACGTCTGTGCGCCGGCCGGCAAGGCCAGCAGCGCCATCAGCATAAAGGTCGAAAAGATCAGTTTCATCATGGCGGTATTTTACCGCGCAAGCGGGCAATGTTGGCGCCGCCCGACGCGTTACAATGGCTGGCTGTTTTCCCGAAAGAAACCCTCCCGATGTCTACCTCCCCCAAGTTCGGCTTGAATATTCCGCAGAGCGAAGCTGTGATCTACCTCGACGGCCCGTGCCTGGTGCTGGCCGGCGCCGGATCGGGCAAGACGCGGGTGATCACGCAGAAAATCGCCCACCTGATCGAGGACCGCGGCTACGATCCGCGCACCATCGCCGCGCTCACCTTCACCAACAAGGCGGCGCTGGAGATGCAGGAGCGCATCGCCAAGCTGCTCAAGCAGCCAAAGCAGGCCAGGCAATTGACGGTATCGACCTTCCACTCGCTGGGGGTGCGGATTCTGCGCCAGGAAGCGAACGGGGTCGGGCTGAAGGACAAGTTTTCGATCATGGACAGCGACGACTGCTTTGGCCTCGTGCAGGACCTGGCGATTACCACCGACAAGCAGCTGATCCGCCGCATCCAGAACGCCATCTCCTTGTGGAAGAACGGCTTGATCGACCCGGAAGAGGCGATTCGCAACGCCGTCGACGAGGACGAGGCGCAGGCGGCGCGGGTGTTTCGCAGCTACGTGGCAACCTTGTCGGCCTACCAGGCGGTCGATTTTGACGACCTGATCCGTTTGCCGGTCGAGCTGTTTCGCAACAACGAGGCGATCCGCGACAAGTGGCAGCGGCGCCTGCGCTACCTGCTCATGGACGAGTACCAGGACACCAACACGTGCCAGTACGAACTGGTCAAGCTGTTGGTCACCGGTATCAACAAGAAGCCGATGTTTACCGCCGTGGGCGACGACGACCAGGCGATCTACGCCTGGCGCGGCGCCTCGGTCGAGAATTTGCTGACGTTGCAGACCGATTTTCCCGACCTGCGCGTCATCAAGCTGGAACAGAATTACCGCTCGACGACGCGCATTTTGCAATCGGCCAACGCGGTCATTTCGAACAACCCGAAAATGTTCGACAAAAAGCTGTGGTCGGAACACGGCCTGGGCGAGCCGATCCGCGTGCTCGGCATGCAAAACGACGACCAGGAAGCCGAGCAGGTGGCGATCATGATCTCGGCCGACCGTTTTCAGCGCAAGAACAAGTGGTCCGATTACGCCATTTTGTACCGCGGCAACCACCAGGCGCGCGTCATCGAGCAGTCGCTGCGCAAGGAGCGCATCCCCTACACGATTTCCGGCGGCCAGAGTTTTTTTGACAAGGCCGAGATCAAGGACATCATCAGCTATTTGCGCCTGGTCGCCAACGAGAACGACGACCCGGCGTTCATTCGCGCCGTCACCACGCCCAAGCGCGGCGTTGGCATGGCAACGCTCGAAGTGCTGGGCACGCTGTCGAAGCAGTGGAATTGCTCGCTGTTCGAGGCCGTGTTCAAGGGCGGGCTGGAGGCGAAACTGCCCGACCGCCAGCTGCTGCCGCTGCGTGAATTTTGCAACTTTATTAATAATTTGGAGTCGCGTGCCAGCCGGCCCGGCCCGGCCGGCAGCGGCGACAACGCCGCCGCCGTGCTCGACGACATGATGAAGGAAATCAGTTACGAGTCGTATCTGTACGACAGCTTTGACGACCGCGCCGCGCAAGGCAAATGGAGCAACGTGCTCGAATTTACCAACTGGCTCAAGGAGCGCGGCCGCGGCGGCAAGGACAAGTCGGGCGAGGAAAAAAACCTGCTCGAACTGACGCAGATGGTGGCCTTGATGACCATGTTGGAAGGCAAGGATGAGGAACCCGACGCGGTGCGCATGTCGACCCTGCACGCGTCGAAGGGGCTCGAGTTTCCGCACGTGTTCCTGGTCGGCGTCGAAGAGGGGATCTTGCCGCACAAGGGCGACCCGGACGCGTCGGTGGAAACCATCGGCGCGCGCGTGCAGGAAGAGCGGCGGTTGATGTACGTCGGCATTACGCGGGCCCAGCGCACCTTGCATTTGACCTGGTGCAAGATGCGCCGGCGCGCCGGCGAGCAGATCCATTGCGACCCGTCGCGCTTCATCAAGGAAATGGCGCTCGACGTCGGCGACGCGGTGCCGACGGAGGCGGAAAAAATTTCGCCGAAGGACCGGCTGGCCAGTTTGAAGGCGTTGCTGGCCACGCCCAAGCCGGCGGCGTGAACGCTTCGGAGTGGCATAATGGCCGCTTTTGCGCCAGGGGCATGCCGTGAGTAATGTAGACAATTCGATAGACCAACCCGAAGAGCGCTTCGTCGATATCGAAATCAAGCTGGCCCACCAGGAAGACACGGTCGAGCAACTGAACCAGGCGGTGTACCAGCAGGGCCGCCGGATCGACCAGCTCGAAGCGATGGTCAGCCAGCTTGTCGAACACATCCGCAACAACGCCCAGTCCGGGCCGAACCTGGGCGCGGGCGGCGAAAAACCGCCCCATTATTGAGGATCGGCCATGGCCATACATCAGCTCGACCATTATTTGGTACGCACGCCGGACTTGGTCCGCGCGATACGGTTCTATGAAGACGTGCTCGGCTTTCATTCGGGACCGAGGCCGCCCTTCGCCTTTGCCGGCGCCTGGATGTACACCGCGCCCGCAAAGGGCGACAGCGAAGGGTGCGCCCTCGTCCACCTGAGCCAACGCCAGGTGGAGGGGGCGCTGCAGGGTGCGGGCGGCAGCGGCGGCGGCACCGGCACCGGCGCCTTCGACCACATCGCTTTTGCCGCCAGCGGCATCGACGAATTGCATGCGCGCCTGGAGCGCCTGGGAATCGCATTTCGCGAGCGCAAGGTGCCGGACCTGGAACTGCACCAGGTGTTCATCCAGGACCCCGACGGCGTGACGATCGAACTCAATTATGCCGATCCCGACGATATCGCGGCCGGCCAGCACAGCCTGGCGCGCCGCAGCGCTGCAGTCGGCTGACAGGCCAGGCACTGGCACAACACCTGGCGCCGCACGGTTCGTCGGCCAACCCCACTGCTTACCGAGCAAGATAAGCCTATGAAAATCGCCGTCATTTCCGATATCCATGGCAATCTTGCCGCCCTCGAGGCAGTGCTGGCGGATATTCAAGCGCGCGGTGCCGATCTTGTCGTGAACCTCGGCGACATTCTCTCCGGCGCGCTGCAGCCTTGTGAGACCGCCGACCGATTGATGGCGCTTGATTTCCCAACCATCAGGGGTAATCACGAACGACAGGTTTTGTCGGGCGACATCAGCCGCATGGGCCTGTCCGACCGTCGCGCCCATGAGACGATTCGCGCCGACCAGCGCCAGTGGCTTCAATCGCTGCCCACTTCGCTGAAATTGGGCGATATTCTGCTGGTTCACGGTACGCCGTCGAGCGACGTCGACTATTTTCTGGAGACCGTGACCGAAAGTGGATGCAGGCCCGCAACAATGTCAGAAATCATGGCCCGTGCCGGTGCCACCGATGCTTCTCTCATCCTGTGCGGACATACGCATCTGCCGAAATCCGTTTGTCTTGATGACGGCCGTCTGATCGTCAATCCAGGCAGTGTGGGACTGCAAGCGTATGACGACGACCGTCCATTTTTCCATGTCATGGAGACCGGAACGCCACACGCAAAATATGCCATGGTGGACAACGGCACCGGCAAATGGATGTCCGAGCATGTGTCCGTCAGCTACGATTGGGAACATGCTGCGGTAATCGCCAGTGCCAACGGCCGGCCAGACTGGATCATCCCGCTGCAAACGGGACTGTGTAAAAATTGATGGTTAGACGTCGATTCGCTTTGCCATGAAAAATTGGAAAGCGTGACAGGCCAGGGCGAATTTTTGTCCGCGCGCGTTCACGTCGAACACCGCCGATATTGGCACTTGAGGAGGGATGGGAAAAGCAGGCTGGAAGCTTTCAGCGACGGCGTCATTGCCATCATCATCACCATCATGGTGCTGAAACTGCCGCACTGCGCTGCGTTCGACGCCCTGCTGCCGGTGCTGCCCGTGCTCGGCAGCCACGTTCTCAGCTTCATCTACGTGGGGATTTACTGGAACAACGACCATCACTTGATGCACGTGGTCAATGAAGTGCGAGGGCGTGGTGTTGTGGGCCAACTTGCATTTGCTGTGACTGTTCAGCCCCTATGAACGCCAGAAATTAGTTGTAAACAATTACGATCACGTTCATCATGCGGGCATGGCAACGAAACCTTCCTCTCCCGACCTCACCGGCCTGACCCACGAACAGAAGGA
>Ga0326735_1000175_pt1 | contig 14373 bp, 17 predicted proteins | sample 37_GP2_1092_FD_207945 | JGI IMG/M metagenome (GOLD analysis project Ga0326735, IMG submission 207945) | Glacier ice microbial communities from Ngari, Tibet, China - 37_GP2_109.2 | ecosystem: Environmental > Aquatic > Freshwater > Ice > Glacier | place: China: Ngari, Tibet | collected 2018-07-31
ACGGGGCAGCCGATACTTCAAGTAAGACTGACGCTGGCGAAAATTAACGACGCATCACTTTTTCGGACGGCGTCAGCGCTTCGATGTAGGCCGGGCGCGAGAAGATGCGTTCGGCGTATTTCATCAGCGGCGCGGCCGTCTTCGACAATTCGATGCCGTAGTGATCGAGGCGCCACAGCAGCGGCGCGACGGCCACGTCGAGCATCGAAAATTCGTCGCCCAGCATGTATTTGTTTTTCAGAAACAGCGGCGCCAGCGTTGTCAGGCGGTCGCGGATTTCGGCGCGCGCCTTGTCGTGGCTCTTGTCGTTGCTCTTTGCGCGCTCGCTTTCCAGCACATGCACGTGCACGAACAATTCTTTTTCGAAGTTGAACAGCATTAATCTGGCGCGCGCGCGCATCAGCGGGTCGGCCGGCATCAGTTGTGGATGCGGAAAACGCTCGTCGATGTATTCGTTGATGATGTTCGATTCGTACAGGATCAATTCGCGCTCGACCAGGATCGGTACCTGGCCATACGGATTCATCGTCGAGATGTCTTCCGGCTTGTTGAACAAATCGACATCGCGCACTTCAAAGTCCATGCCTTTTTCGAACAGGACCAGGCGGCAGCGTTGTGAGAAAGGGCAGGTTGTGCCCGAATAGAGAACCATCATTGTTATAGTTCCTTAGAAACAAAGGGGGTGAAGCCGCGAACGGATCACCCCAAAACGGTTGCCCGCCGATGCGGGCAACACATGACAAACGCTATGATATCAGCACTTGCTTATTTGACTTCCTTCCAGAACGACGCGTTCAAGCGCCATGCCAGGAAGCAAAACAGCGACAGGAACAGCAGCACCCAGACGCCGAGGCGCTTGCGCGTGGCTTGGGCCGGTTCGGCCATCCATTCCATGTAGCCAACCAGATCGGCCGTCGCGGTGTCGAATTCCAGCTTGGTCATCTTGCCTGGCGTGACTTGCTCGAAGCCGACAAACTTGTGCACCGTTTTGGTCGCGTCGTGCGGGTCTTTTTCCTCGACCATCTTGGCGTTGCGAACGCCTTGCAGTTCCCACATCGCATGCGGCATCGCTACCGCGGGCAAGACCATGTTGTTCCAGCCGGTCGGACGGGTGTCGTCCTTGTAGAAAGTGCGCAGGTAAGTGTACAGGTAATCGCTGCCGCTGCCAGCCGACGATGCCCTGGAGCGCGAGATCACCGACAGATCCGGCGGCACCGCACCGAACCATGCTTTCGCATCTTTCGGATTCAGAGCCGTGGTCATCATGTCGCCCACTTTGTCGCCGGTAAACAACAAGTTGTTCTTGATCTGGTCTTCGCTCAAGCCCAGATCCTTGAGCCGATTGTAACGCATCGACGATGCCGCGTGACAGTTCAGGCAGTAGTTGACGAACAATTTGGCACCGTGCTGCAGCGCGGCCATGTTGTTCGAGCGGTCGGGCGCCTTGTCCAACGGATAGCCGCCGGCGGCAGCCAGGGCCAGCCCTGGCACCAGTGCCAGGATGGCGAGCAGTTTTTTTGAAAAATTCATGTCATGTCCTTTTAGCTTGGGCTGATGTCGTCAATTAGTGCGGATGGAACGTCACGCGGGACGGCACTGTTTTGAACGTGCCCATCGCGCTCCACCATGGCATCAGCAGGAAGAAGCTAAAGTAAAACAGCGTGCACACTTGCGATAACAAGGTCTTGCCATCGGTCGGCGCCTGGGTGCCGAGGTAGCCGAGCGTCAGGAATGACAGACCGAACAGGATGTACACGTATTTATGCCAGTCTGGACGGTAACGGATCGACTTGACTTTCGAGTAATCGAGCCACGGCAGGAACGCCAGAATCATGACCGACACGCCGAACAGCACAACGCCCCAGAATTTCGCATCCAGGATGCTGGGCAGCATGCCGATGATGGCGACCAGCGCAACCACGGCGATCGCGGCCTTGACCTTGGTCGGCAGGCGCGACTTGAGCCAGATGAACACGACGTAGGCGGCAATGGCAACCATCAGCACGTACATGAAGTCGGCGGTGATGGCGCGTAGCACCGAGTAGAACGGCGTGAAATACCAGGTCGGTGCGATGTGCAGCGGCGTCTTCAGCGAATCGGCAGGGATGAAGTTGTTGTATTCCAGGAAGTAACCGCCCATTTCCGGTGCAAAGAACACGACCGAGCTGAAGATCAGCAGGAAGATCGATACGCCGAACAAGTCATGCACCGTGTAGTAAGGATGCGAAGGAATCGAATCGACCGGGTGGCCGTCGGCGCCGATGTTTTCTTTCACTTCAACGCCGTCCGGATTGTTTGAACCGATTTCGTGCAGCGCGATCAGATGCGCGGCGACCAGGCCCAGCAACACCAGCGGGATCGCGATCACGTGGAACGCGAAGAAGCGGTTCAGCGTGGCGTCGGACACCACATAGTCGCCGCGTATCCACAGCGACAGGTCCGGTCCGATGAATGGAATCGCGCCGAACAGGTTGACGATCACCTGTGCGCCCCAATACGACATCTGGCCCCATGGCAGCAGGTAGCCAAAGAACGCTTCGGCCATCAGGCACAGGAAAATCGCGAAACCGAACAGCCAGATCAATTCACGCGGCTTGCGGTAGGAACCGTACAGCAGCGCGCGGGTCATATGCAAATAGATGATGATGAAGAAGGCGGAGGCGCCGGTCGAGTGCATGTAGCGCACCAGCCAGCCCCACGGCACTTCGCGCATGATGTATTCGACCGAACCGAAGGCCAGGTTGGCATCCGGCTTGTAGTGCATCGTCAAGAAGATGCCGGTGACAATCTGCATGACCAGCACCAGCATCGCCAGCGAGCCGAAGATGTACCAGAAATTGAAGTTCTTGGGTGCGTAGTACTTGCCCCATTGATCGTTCCAGAGCTTGGTCAGCGGAAAGCGGTCATCGACCCAGCCCACTGCTTTTTCGGCCAGCGGCGCGTCGGCCGGGAATTTGGTTTCGTGGAAAGCCATGGTTATGCCTCACCTTTCTCGTCTTTGCCGATGACCAGTTTGGTATCGCTCAAATACATGTGGCGCGGTACTTGCAGATTGTCCGGCGCGGGTTTGTTCTTGAATACGCGGCCAGCCATGTCGAAAGTCGAGCCGTGGCATGGACACAGGAAGCCGCCTTGCCAGTCGTCCGGCAGCGAAGCTTGCGGGCCTGGCGTGAACTTGGTCGAAGGCGAGCAGCCCAGATGGGTGCAGATGCCGACCGCGACCAGCAATTCAGGCTTGATCGAGCGGTGTTCGTTGCGTGCATATTCGGGCGTGTATTCCTCCGGATTGCGCTTGGAGTCGGCGTCGGCCACCTTGTCGTCGGTCTGCTTCAGCGAAGCGACCATTTCGGGCGTGCGCTTGACGATCCATACCGGCTTGCCGCGCCATTCGACCGTTCTCATCTCGCCTGGCAGCATGCCGGTGAGATCCACTTCTACCGGCGCACCGGCGGCTTTCGCCTTTTCCGATGGCTGGAATGTACTTACCAACGCCCCTGCGGTGGCTAAACCGACCACACCGCCCGCCGCGCACGTAGCGACGAGCACGCCGCGTCGGCCCGAATCGACTTGCTTTTCGTTACTCATACCAACCCCAATCAGTCAAAATGCGAAATGTTACTAAGCTCGAATATTGCTTCTAACAACCTTAAATTATAAGGGATGCGAGGAACGATTTAAAGCAAAAACGTCGCCGCTGTCTCAATTGAGGTATTTTGTGGCTACTTTGGTAGCGCAAACGCCCGCCGCGTAGCGCCCGCTCCCTTTGATCGTGCGTATCAAAACGGTCATTGCCGCCCAGGTGCCACACCGAAGCCGACGCGCCTGATTGGTTTCTGTCTGAATCGATAGTATGATCGAAGCGACTTTTTGCGCAATTTTAAGGAAATCGAACATGGCAATGATGCAAGAATTCAAGCAATTCGCCATGAAAGGCAATGTCGTCGACCTGGCCGTCGGCATCATCATCGGGTCCGCCTTCGGCAAGATCGTCGCCTCCCTGGTCGAAGACATCGTGATGCCGCCGATCAGCAAGCTATTTGGCGGGCTCGACTTCGCGAACTATTACCTGCCGCTTAACAACCAGGGCATGCACTTGAGCCTGATCGAAGCGAAGAAGGCCGGCGCGGTGTTTGCTTATGGTAACTTCATCACGATCCTGATCAACTTTATCATTTTGGCGTTCATTATTTTCCAGATGGTGCGGCTGGTGAACAAGGCGCACCGCAAGGATGAACCGGCGCCGGCGCCTGTGATCACTCCCGAAGAAATCGTGCTGTTGCGTGAAATAAGGGATTCTTTGAAGAAATAATGCTGTGCCACTGCAGAGAGCCGCGACTCACTGCAGTGACAACTCGCTGAAAAAGTAGCCGGCCGCCAAGCCGGTTCTGTGTTTGCTGTTCTTTTGATGAAATTTTTATGCGACGACTCTGGTTATTGTTTGCCCAATCGGTGACCGTTGTCCTGGCACTGTATTTCGTCTATGCCGCGACCGGCTCCGGCTGGGGCGTCCGGCCGCGGATCCAGTCTGTGGGCACCGCCGCCGCGCCCGCCGCGCTGCTGGAGGCGACGTCGCTGCCGGCGTCCGGTTCCTACCGCGAAGCAGCGGGCCGCGCGATGCCGGCGGTGGTCAACATCCTGACCAGCAAGGCGCCCACGCGGGCCGACAATCCGCTGCTGCGCGATCCGTTTTTCAAGCGCTTTTTCGGCGACCGCAATGGCGAACAGGAGCCGGGCGAATCGAGTCTCGGTTCCGGCGTCATCGTCAGCCCCGAAGGCTATATCCTGACCAACAACCATGTGGTTGAAGGGGCCGACGAGATCGAGGTCGTGCTGGCCGACGGCCGCAGAGGCACTGCCAAGGTGGTCGGACTGGACCCGGAAACCGATCTGGCCGTCATCAAGATCAAGCTCGAAAAGCTGCCGGTGATGGTGCTCGGCCAGGTCGATCAGGTGCGCGTGGGCGACGTGGTGCTGGCGATCGGCAATCCATTCGGGGTAGGCCAGACCGTGACGATGGGCATCGTTTCCGCGCTGGGGCGCAACAACTTGCACATCAATCATTTTGAAAACTTCATCCAAACCGATGCCGCGATCAATTTCGGCAATTCGGGCGGCGCGCTGATCGATACCCACGGCCACATGATCGGCATCAATTCGGCGATTTATTCGCAGAGCGGCGGCTCGGTCGGCATCGGTTTTGCGATTCCGGTCTCGACCGTAAAAACGGTGATGGAATCGATCATCAAGTCCGGCCATGTGGTGCGCGGCTGGATCGGCGTCGAATCGCAGGAAATCACGTCGGAACTGGCCGACAGCTTTGGCTTGAGCCGTCGCAGCGGCGCCATCATCGCCGGCGTGGTTAGGAATGGCCCGGCCGATCGCGGCGGCATGAAGCCGGGCGACATTTTGCTGACGGTAGCCGGCAAGCCGGTGGCCAACACCAACGACATGCTGAACCTGATTGCGCAACTGCCGCCCGACCAGAAAGCGCAGATGACGGTGCTGCGCAAGGGTAGCGTCATGGCGCTGGCGATCGTGGTGGGCAAGCGCCCGCCGCTGCGATGATGGCCAACCGGGAGCCGGCTGCATGCATTTGCACGATTTGACGCAGTTCCTGGCGGCGCTGAGCGACAACAACAATCGTGCGTGGTTCGTGATGAACAAGCCGCGCTACGATATTTTGCGCGCCGAGTTCCTGGACGAGGTGACCGAGCTGATCGCCGAGCTGGCGCGCTTCGATCCTTTGGTGACGCACTGCAATCCGAAGAAAGCGCTGTTTCGGATCAACCGCGACTTGCGTTTCGGACATGATAAAAGCCCGTACAAGACGCATTTTTCGGCCGCCATCGTGCCCAACGACCTGCGCCGTCCCAGCGAGGCCGGCGGGCCGGCGTATTATCTGCAGATCGAAGGCAATGGCAAACTGCGCTTCGGCGCCGGCGAATACACGCCGCCACCAAAGCGCCTGCGCGCCATCCGCAACCACATGGTAATCGACGCGGCCGGTTTTTCGAAGGTGCTGAAAAACAACAAGCTGGTGCGCACTTTCGGCCAGTTGCAACAGGAAAGCAAGCTGTTGCGCCCGCCCAAGGGGTTCGATGCGCTGGCCGAGCATATCGAATCGATCAAGCTCAGGAGTTTCTTTGTCTGGCGCGAAGTCGACTTGACATTGAATGATCCCGATCGCCTGGTGCCGGACCTGGCCAGCGGGCTCAAGGATGCATACGCGCTGGTGCACTGGCTGCGCGCAAGTGCCGTCAGCAACATGGAATGACTTCTAAGGAGATATCTATGGCCTTGCCACATGCAGCGTGCGGCGACGTAATCACGGTAGCACCTGGCGCGGACGATTTCTCGCGGTTTTCGGCGCATGCGTTGGCCAAGACCAAGGAGATCGAGTTGATCCGGTTGATATTGCCAAAAGGGAAAAGCATGCCCGAGCACCATGTGCCCGGGGAGCTGACGCTGCTGTGTCTGCACGGCGAGATCGTCGTCGATGTGCACGGCAAGGAGCGCAAGCTGCGCGCCGGCCAGATGCTGTACCTGTTCGGCGGCCAGGCCCATGCGCTGCGCGCCGAGCAAGATGCGGTGGCGCTGCTGACGATCCTGCTGGTTTAAGAACCTATCTCAGTAGAGCGAGTCAGTTGGGGCGGAGGTGGTTTGCGTGCGGAGCCCTGCGTGGCGACGCGCCATAGCGGGCTATGGCAAGGAGCCGCAACGCAGGGCCGCGCGCAAAGCGCCCCGCCGCGACGATGTGGGCTACTAAGATAGGTTCTCAGTCCCGGTCAAGCGGTCTCTTCGCGCGGATCGCGCGCCAGCAGGCGCGCCACCAGGTCTTGCGGCGCATCGCCGTCGAACAGTACGCCGGCTACGCCATTGGTGATCGGCATGTCGACCCGCAGTGTGCGCGCCAGTTCGCGCACCGCCTTCGCGCATGGCACGCCTTCGGCCACGTGGCCCAGTTCGTCCACGATGGTCGCCAGTTGCTTGCCCTGTCCCAGGCCGAGGCCGACGCGGCGATTGCGCGACAGATCGCCGGTGCAGGTCAGAATCAGGTCGCCGATGCCGGTCAAGCCCATGAAGGTTTCATTATTGCCACCCAGCGCGGTGCCCAGCCGGGTGATTTCGGCCAGTCCGCGCGTGATCAAAGCCGCGCGCGCATTCAATCCCAGGCCCAGGCCATCGGCGATGCCGGTCGCGATCGCCAGCACGTTCTTGAGCGCCCCGCCGACTTCCACCCCGATCAGATCGACACTGGAATAGACCCGCATATTGCCGCCATGGATAGCCTGGACGACGCTGTCTGATAATTCGGCCGAGTTCGATGCGACCGTCAGCGCGCAAGGCAAGCCGTTGGCCACTTCCTGCGCGAACGACGGTCCCGACAGCACGCCCGCCGGCAGCGCGCTGCCCAGCACATCGGCGACGACCTGATGCGGCAGCAACCCGGTGCCGTTTTCAAAACCCTTGCACAGCCAGACCAGGTTGGCAATCGGATGACTTTTTAGTTGCAGCAGCAGCGGGCGCAATCCGGCCACAGGGCAGGCGACGATCAACAACGCGCCGGGACCGGTTGCATGCGCCAGCGCGGCTTCGAAATCGGCGTCGATGACCAGCGCGGGCGGCAGCGCGATGCCAGGCAGGTAGCGTACATTTTCGCGCTGCGCCGCGATCTGTTGCATCAGATCGCGATTGCGGCCCCATAGCAACACATGATTGCGCTCGGCCAAGGCGATGGCCAGTGCAGAACCCCAGGCGCCGGCGCCCAATATCGTGATGCGCTGCAGGTTGGTTTGTAGGGTGTTGCTGGCGGAATCTGGCATGTGTCCTCGGTGATGTATGCGCTTCAATTGCCCCGGATGTCGTCACTCTTCAGATAACCGCTCTGGCCATCCTGGAGCCGCACCTTGATCCAGCCGGAGGTGATCGCGTCAAACACTTTCAGGAAAGTGCCTTTTTCGGCGATGAAGCCGATGCTGGCGTCCTCCTCGGGAGTGGCGCGCACTTTCAAGCCGGACCTGCGCACGACGCCCTGGCGCTGGTTGCTCAGACCCTGGCCTGGGTCCAGGGCAAGTCGTACAAAATGACGGGGGCGCTGCCCACCGTCTTGAAGCCCTTGGCCTGGCTGGCCGCTGCCGCAAGCAACAGCGTTGCGCTTGCGATCAAACGGGCAACCCGGTCTGCGCCGTGAGTGGCCGCTTAGTGGGTCGCAGCGCCATTGGCGGGCACTGCCGCCGCGGCGTCGGCGATGGCTTGCAGGCGCTGCTGGTAAAACACTTCAAAGTTGATTTCAGCCAAGTGCACGGGCGGAAAGCCGGCGCGCGTGATGACGTCGGCGATATTGGCGCGCAAGTACGGATAAACGATATTCGGGCAGCCGATGCCCAGCAATGGATCGAGCTGGTCCGCCGGAATGTTGCGCGCTTCGAAAATGCCGGCTTGCTTGCCTTCGACCAGGAAGGCGACCTTGTCGTTGATCTTGGCGGTCACGGTGATCGTCACGGTCGACTCGTAAATGCCCTCGGCCAGTGGCTCCGCGCTGACATCGAGCGCGACTTCGATCGCGGGCGCTTCTTGCTCCAGAAAAATGGAGGGCGAATTCGGTTGTTCCAGCGACATGTCTTTCAGGTAGACGCGTTGGATTTGAAATACAGGCTGCAAGTTTTCGTCTGACATGGAACGCTTTCATTGAAATGGAGTGGACGGCAGGCGCCGTCCATCAGGAGTAAGTGCGCTGAAGCATGCGCGAGGGCAATTGTATCAAACCCGATCCTGATCGCCCCGGATTTATCCTTTCAACAACGCATCGAGGCCACCGGCCTGGTCCAGCGCATGCAAATCGTCGAAACCGCCGACGTGCGTGTCGCCGATGTAAATCTGCGGCACCGTGCGGCGACCGGTTCTTTGCATCATCAGCATGCGCTGTTCCGGATCGAGGTCGACGCGGATCTTTTCGATCACGGTCACGCCCCTGGCTTCCAGCAGACGTTCGGCGCGCACGCAATACGGGCACACGGCAGTACTATAAAGAACGACATGGGCTGTCATCGGTTTCCTTTGTTCAAGCTGAGGGTGGGGGTTGGCGCGCTGCCCTTGGCTACCGGCAAGCCCAGGGTTTGCCATGCATCGAGGCCGCCGTCCAGGCAGACGACATCGTCAAATCCGGCTTTTTCCAGCAAGCTGGCGGCCGGGGCCGATCGCATCCCTTTTTGACAAACGACGATGACGGTCCTGGGCTTGGATTTATCCAGTTCGCCGACGCGTTTGGCCAGTTCCGGCAGCGGAATGTTCTTCGCGTCGCGCAGATGGCCGGCGTCAAATTCGGCCGCCGTGCGCACGTCGAGCACGATGCTTTTGCCGCGATTGATCATCTGCGTCACTTGCAGCGCCGAGGCGCGCTTGCCGCGCGCCGTCAGCACGGGCCAGAGCAGGGCGCCGCCGGACAAGACGACAATGCTGATCATGAAAATGTGGTCAATAATGAATTTCACAAGGATCCAATGGTTTAAGTCAATCCGCGCATTATAAAATAGAAGCTGGAAGAGTTCTCTGCCTGATTACGTTTGGCCATGCTTGGCCCTCCTGACCCCTCTGTTGTCAATTTCCCTCATTCAAGGAACCCATGTATAAAATCGTTTTGATGCGCCACGGCGAATCCACTTGGAATCTCGACAACCGGTTCACCGGCTGGACCGATGTCGACCTGACTGAAAAAGGCTGCGCCGAAGCCACGCGCGCCGGCCAGACCATGAAAGAAGCGGGTTTCACTTTCGATCTGGCGTACACCTCGGTGCTCAAGCGCGCGATCCGTACGCTGTGGCTGTCGCTCGACGCGATGGATGCGATGTGGGTGCCGATCAAGCATGACTGGCGCCTGAACGAGCGCCACTATGGCGCGCTGCAAGGGTTGGACAAGGCCGAGACGGCCGCCAAGTATGGCAACGAGCAAGTGCTGGTCTGGCGCCGCAGTTACGACACGCCGCCGACGCCGCTGCCTCAGGACGATGAGCGCACCTCGTTCAACGATCCGCGCTACGCCGCTCTGGCGCCCGGCGCAATTCCGCTGACCGAGTGTCTGAAAGACACCGTGGCGCGCGTGATGCCGGTCTGGAATGAGGACATCGCGCCGGCCATCCGGTCCGGCAAGAAGATCCTGATTTCGGCGCACGGCAACAGCTTGCGCGCGTTGATCAAGATGCTCGATGGCATCAGCGACGCGGACATCGTCGGCTTGAACATCCCGAACGGCCAGCCGCTGGTGTATGAACTCGACGCCGACCTGAAGCCGATCCGCCATTATTATCTGGGCGATGCGCAAGCGGTCGCGGCGGCGGTGCAAGCGGTGGCCAACCAGGGAAAGGCAAAATAAGCTGACGCATTTTCGGGTCGAACCCGCATTCCTCTCAGGGCGCGCCTGGTCGTCCCTTGCGCGACGGCTGTCGCTGTCCGGGTTGCTGCCTCTGTTGCTGGCTGCGACCTTGGCCCACGCCGCGCCGCCGACCGAACGCAGCAAGCAAAAAGAGCAGGCGGAGGCGCAGCGCGCCGGCTTGCAGCAAAAGCTGAGCGCGCTCAAGCGCGACATCAGTCGCACCGAAAGCGCCAGGGAGGATGCGACCGACACGCTGGCCGAATCGGAGGCGGCGATCTCAAACGCCAACCGCTCGCTGCGCGAACTGGCCGACGAGCAAGCCGAGATCGGCGTCAAACTGAGCTTGCTGGCGCGCGAACGCAAGCAACTGGGCGACACGCTTGAGTTGCAAAAAAAGCAATTATCCGCGCTGCTGCGCGAGCATTATGTAGCCGGCAACCAGGACAGGATCAAGCTGTTATTGTCCGGGGATAATCCGAATCGCATCAATCGCGACTTGCAAATGATGGCCTATGTGTCGCAGGCGCAGGCGCGCTTCCTGACGGCGCTGCGCGCCAACTTGCTGGCGACCGAAATCAACCAGCAGAAAACACAGAGCGGCAAGGACGAACTCGACGAAATCGCGCTGGAAGAGCGCCAGCACAAGAACGCGCTGGAGCTGGAAAAGACGCGCCGCGCAGCATTGCTGGGTTCGCTGTCCAGCCGTCTGATTGCGCAGCGCAAGGAAGCGGGCAATGTGGTGCGCGACGAGCAGCGCATGGCCGGACTGGTCGACCGGCTCGGCCAGTTGATCAAGGAGCAGGCGCTGGCGGAAGCGGCGGCCAGGCGGCGCGAGGAACAACTGGCTGCGGCCAGGGCCGAGGCGCAAGCCAGAGCCGAGGCGCAAGCCAGAGCCGAGGCGCAAGCCAGAGCCAATGCCGCCAGGCTGGCGCGAGCCAGGGAGCAAATCGAGCGCGCGCGCCTGGCGCAAGAGCCAGGAAAGAGCGCAGGGAAGGCGCCGGCGCCATTCAAGCCGGAACCGATCGACGCCGACGAGCCTCGCATCGCGCAGCAAAAGCCAACGGCGCCGGTGGCACCGCCGAAGCCGGTCGCGCCCCCGCCGCCACTTGAGTCCCAGGAAGCGGTAGTGCTGGCGAAGGCGCCGCCCGATGGCGCCTTCGCCGCCTTGCGCGGCGAGTTGCGCGCGCCGGTCGCGGGCCAGGTTGCGGCCAGGTTCGGCAGCAAGCGCGGCGATGGACCGAGCTGGAAGGGCGTGTTCATCCGCGCCGCTGAGGGCGCCGACATCAAGGCGGTGGCCGCCGGGCGGGTCGTGTTTGCCGAATGGCTGCGCGGCTTCGGCAATCTGATCATCGTCGACCACGGCGGCCAGTACTTGAGTATTTATGGCAATAATCAGACCTTGCTGAAACGGGCCGGTGCAAGCGTCAAGGGCGGCGACTCGATCGCCAGCGCAGGTAACAGCGGTGGCAACGAGGAATCGGGTTTATACTTTGAGCTGCGGCACCAGGGGCGTGCTTTTGATCCGGCCAGCTGGGTCAAGTTCTGATCGCGTTGTCGGATGGCGTGGTATTTTTTATGCAGTCTCGATTCAGGTAAAAAATGGTCAATAAAGCAAGGGGCCTCGGCCTGATCGGTCTGGGCATGGCGGCCGGCATCGCCGCTTCGCTGCAGTTTTCCGCGATCGCGCAAAAAGCGGTGGGTGCGCCGTTGCCGCTGGAAGAATTGCGGCAGTTGACGGACGTGTTTGGCTTGATCAAGTCGGACTACGTCGAACCGGTCGAAGGCAAAAAATTGCTGACCGACGCCATCGGCGGCATGGTCGCCTCGCTCGATCCGCATTCGGCCTATCTGGATAAAAAAGCCTTCAAGGAAATGCGCGAATCGGTGCAAGGCAAGTTTGTCGGCATCGGCATCGAAGTGGGCATGGAAGACGGCTACCTGAAGGTGGTGGCGCCGATCGAGGATTCGCCCGCCGCCAAGGCCGGCATCAAGGCCGGCGACCTGATCACGCGTCTCGACAGCCTGCCGATGCGCGGCCTGTCGTTAGATGATGCGATCAAGAAAATGCGCGGCGAGCCGAAAAGCAAGATCACCCTGTCCATTTCGCGCAAGGGCGAAGACAAGCCGCTGCTGTTTGCGATCGTGCGCGAAGAAATCCACGTGCAAAGCGTCAAGGCCAAGATGGTCGAGTCCGACTACGCCTGGGTCCGCATCGCCCAATTCCAGGAGCCGACCGTGATCGACATGGTCGGCAAGATCAATGCGCTGTATGCAGAAAATCCGCAGATCAAGGGCCTGGTGCTGGACTTGCGCAACGATCCGGGCGGCGTGCTGCAAGGCGCGATCGGCGTCTCGGCCGCCTTCCTGCCGAAGGATGCGGTGATCGTGTCGACCAACGGCCAGCTACCTGATTCAAAGCAGATTTTCTACGGCAGCAGCGAGTTTTATGCCGCACGCACGGGCGGCGATCCGCTGGCGCAGTTGCCGGCCGCGCTCAAGAAAGTGCCGCTGGTGGTGCTGGTCAATTCCGGCTCGGCCTCGGCCTCGGAAATCGTCGCCGGCGCCTTGCAAGATTACAAGCGCGCGACGATCCTGGGCACCCAGACCTTTGGCAAGGGTTCGGTGCAAACGCTGCGCCAATTGACGCCCGATACCGCGATCAAACTGACCACGGCGCGCTATTACACGCCGCACGGGCGCTCGATCCAGGCGCGCGGCATCGTGCCGGACCTGATGGTCGACGAGGCGCTTGACGGCGACGGCGGGAACAGCTTGCGCGTGCGCGAAGCCGATCTGCAGAAACACCTGGGCAATGGCGAAGTCGATGCCGCGAAGATGGCCGCTCCGGCGCTGCGCGACGCATTCGAAGAGCAGCAGCGCATCAATGCATTGAACAAGCAGCGCACGCCACTGGTCTACGGCAGCAAGGATGACTTCCAGTTGGCCCAGGCCTTGAATCACTTCAAGGGCTTGCCGGTGACGCTGTCGAAGGTGAAGGCCAAGCCGGCCAAGGAGGCCGACCTGATGGATAAATCTATGTCCGAGCGCAATGCCAAGCCCAAGCTTGACGCGCCGGTCGACATTCCTGCGCAGAAATGAGTTCACCTGTGGACACTGTCGATGAATGACCAGCAATTGCTGCGCTATTCGCGCCACATTTTGCTCGATGAGATCGGCATCGAAGGACAGCAAAAGCTGCTGGCCGCGCATGCGCTGGTGATCGGCGCCGGCGGCCTCGGTTCGCCGGCGGCGCTGTACCTGGCGTCGGCCGGCGTCGGCCGCATCACGCTGGTCGACGACGACACGGTCGACTTGACCAATTTGCAGCGCCAGATCGCGCACAGCATGGACCGGGTCGGCCAGCTGAAGGCCGAGTCGGCCCGCTGTGCGCTGCACCAGATCAATCCGGAAATCGAGGTCGTCGCGCTGGCCGAGCGCGCCAGCGCCGCCCGTTTGTTCGAACTGGTGCAAACGGCCAGCGTGGTGCTCGATTGCAGCGATAATTTCGCCACCCGCCATGCGGTGAACCGCGCTTGCGTCGCGCACAAGGTGGCGCTGGTGTCGGGCGCCGTGATCCGCTTCGACGGCCAGGTCAGCGTGTTCGACCCGCGCCACGGCGACTTGCCGTGCTACTGCTGCCTGTTTCCCGAAGACCAGCAATTCGAGGATGCGGCTTGTTCCAGCATGGGCGTGTTTGCGCCGCTGGTCGGCGTAGTCGGCGCGATGCAGGCGGCCGAAGCGTTGAAGCTGGTGATGGCGATCGGCACGTCGCTGGCGGGGCGCCTGCTACTGCTCGACGGCTTGAACATGGAATGGAGCAGCATCCGCATCGCCCGCAATCCGGCTTGCCCGGTCTGCGCCGACGGGCATCAAGATTGCATGCTGTGACCGGCGCATTTTTTGGCGTTGCGGCGATTCGGCCTTATACTCTGCCATTGTCAGCCACCTCTTCTCATTTTCTTATGCAAAACACAGCACAAGGTTCAATTTTTCAACGCAAGGCG
>Ga0326735_1000176_pt1 | contig 14372 bp, 12 predicted proteins | sample 37_GP2_1092_FD_207945 | JGI IMG/M metagenome (GOLD analysis project Ga0326735, IMG submission 207945) | Glacier ice microbial communities from Ngari, Tibet, China - 37_GP2_109.2 | ecosystem: Environmental > Aquatic > Freshwater > Ice > Glacier | place: China: Ngari, Tibet | collected 2018-07-31
CGGCGACGAATTTGTCTTCCATCGGCCGCGCATGCACCAGCATGACGTCGACGTCGCCGTTTTTCGCCAGTTCGAGCGCCTTGCCGGTGCCGACCGAAATGACGTGGACCTTGGCGCCGGTTTTTGCCTCGAACGCGGGCAGCAGGTAGCCGAGCAGGCCGGAGTTTTCGGTGCTGGTCGTGGTCGACAACCGGATCACATCGGCGGCATCGGCGGCGCCGGCAATGCCCGGCAGCAGAGAAGAGGCGATTGGCAAAGACGCGGCGATCATGAGGGATAGCAGGGTACGGCGTTTCATGCTGGCTCCTTGAAAAATGAAGATAACAGGACTAACGATACTCAATGTGCCCATCGCGCAGTTTCAGCCGGCGCACGTTGGCCAGCCCGATCAGGTCGGGGTCGTGGCACGCCATCACCACGCTGCTGCCGGCTGCGATCAAGGTCGGAATCAGCGCGATGACCTGCTCGCGCGCGGCGCCGTCGAGATTGGCGGTCGGCTCGTCGAGCAGCAGCAGGCGTGGCCGCAGCACCTTGGCGCGCGCCAGCGCCACGCGCTGCTTCTCGCCGCCCGACAGGCTCACCGGGTCGCTCGCGCGCAGGTGCTCGACGCCGGCCCACGCCATCGCCTGCGCCACCTCGAAGTCCACCTGCGCTTTCGCCGCGCCGCGCGCGGTCAATCCGTAGCCGATATTGTGCGCCACGCTGGTCGAGAACATGATCGGGTGCTGGTGGACGTAGCCCACCGCCTCCCGCATCGCGCCCGGATACGGCGCCAGCGCCAGCGCCTTGCCGTCGAACGACAAGGCCTGAGCCTCAGCTGGCTCAAGGCCGGCCAGCACGCGCAGCAGGGTGCTCTTGCCGGCGCCATTGACGCCCGTCAGCACGTAGGCGCTGGCGGCCTCCAGGGTGAAGCGCTCGATGTCGAACAACCGGCGTTCGCCGAACTGCTTGCGCAGCTTGTCGATGACCAGCAGCGCGCTCACGTATGCCCCCGCGCCATGTGGGCGTCACCCTGCAGCAGCATCAGCGCGCCGTTCATCAACAGCGCGATCGCCACCAGCACCATGCCGAGCGCGATGCCCTGCGAGAATTCGCCCTTGCTCGTCTCTAACGCGATGGCGGTGGTGATGGTGCGCGTCTCGCCGGCGATGTTACCGCCCACCATCAGCGCGCAGCCGACTTCCGAGATCACCCGGCCGAAGCCGCTGATGATTGCCGCCATTACGCCGAAGCGCACTTCATGCAGCACGGTAGCCATCAAGCGCCAGCCTCCCGCGCCATGCGCAATCGCCGTTTCGGCGTAGCGCGGATCGGCCGCCTGCACCGCCGCCAGCGTGAAGGCGACCAGTACCGGCATGGCGATGACGAACTGGCCGGCCACCACGCCGGGCTGCGAAAACAGCCAGTTCAGGCCGCCCAGGGGGCCGGCGCGCGACAGCATCAGGTACAGCAGCAGGCCGATGAGAACGGTCGGCAGCGACAGCGCGGCCTGCGCCAGCCAGATCGCGATGCGGCGCCCGCGAAAGCGGTGCGCGGCGATGGCGTAGCCGAGCATCACCGCCGGCGGCGTCGCCAGCGCCAGGCCGATCAAGCTCGTTTTAAGGGAAATCCAGATGATGCGCCACAGCGCGGCATCACCCGACAGGAGCAGCCCGAACGCCCCGCGGATCGCCTCGAGCAGCGACATCAGGCCGGGCGCGCAGACGGTTCAAACGGTTCTAGCGATTCCGGCTCGAACACGAGGCGGTGCTGGCCGGCGAGCAGCAGGAAGTGCTTGCCGGAGCAGCGCGACAGCAGCGACATGCCGACCCGTTCGGCCACCATGTGCCCCATCTGGGTGGTGCCGGAGCGCGACAGCAGGAACGGGATGCCCATCTGGGCGCCCTTCATCACCATCTCGGAAGTAAGCCGGCCGGTGCTATAAAACACCTTGTCGCCGCCGGCCACGTCGTCGAGCCACATGCGCCCGGCGATCGCATCGACCGCATTGTGGCGGCCGACGTCTTCAAAAAAATACAGCAGTTCGCCCTGGTTGGAAAACAGCGCGCAGCCGTGCACCGAGCCGGCCTGCTTGTAGATGGATTTCTGGGTGCGGATCTGGTCGACGATCTTGTAGACGACCGACTGGCGCAGGCGCGCGTCAGGCGGCAGCGCGATCTGGTCGATCTCGTCCATCAGGCCGCCGAACACCGAGCCCTGGCCGCAGCCGGTGGTGACGACTTTTTTGGAGGTGCGCTGCTCGACGTCGGCGATGCCGTTACGGGTAACGACGGCGACCGCGTCGACTGCCCAGTCGACCTGCACCGATTCGATTTCCTCGATCGACTTGACCAGCCGCTGGTTGCGCAGGTAGCCGAGCGTCAGCGCCTCGGGGGCGCCGCCCAGCGTCATCAGGGTGACCAGTTCGCGCTTGTCGACGTACAGCGTCAAGGGACGTTCGGCCGGAATGGCAATGAGGGAACGGCGGCCGCGCTCATCGACGACTTCGACATCGTGGGTAAGGTTGGCGCTCGCCTGCGACAATTGCGGGCGGAGTAGGGAAAAAGGCATCATGCGCGATATTGTGCCATATCTCCTTTGCAGGGACAGGGCGGACACTGGAAGGAATTGGGAAATACTGGCCGAAGATGGATCGGTCGGCGCTGCGCCGGGCTCAGGTCATGCCGTGAGCCCGGCGCAGTTTTGTGGGTTTCTGCGAGATTCTGATCGTTGCCGATCAGGTCAACAGCTTTACTTGAACAGAATCACCGCTTTTTGCACGGTGATGCCGATGCCGATCGCCAGAGGGATGCCGACTGCCGCCCAGGCGAGCACGACCAGCGCCGGGCTGGTAGCGCTGACGCCGTTGCCGGAGTTGTCGCCATTGCCATTCGCACTGACCGAATCGCGCTCATGGGCCAGCTTGCGCTCGGCAGCCAGTTCCTGCTCGTTCATGAAATGCTTGTCGGCAATTGGACGCACCAGTGCGTTGCAGACCAGGCCAGCCAGGATCAGCGCGGCCAGCACGTACATCGTCACGTCATAGGCTTGCGCCTTCGGCACGCCGTTGGCGATCTGGTATTCGCGGATGTAATTGACCAGCACCGGGCCGAGCACGCCGGCAGTTGCCCACGCGGTCAGGATGCGGCCGTGGATGGCGCCGACGTTCTGGGTGCCGAACAGGTCGGCAATATAGGCCGGGATGGTGGCAAAACCGCCGCCGTACATCGACAGGATCACGCAGAACGAGGCGACGAAGAACGCCAGCTGGGCCTTGTGGGCGAAGGTCGGAATCGCAGCATACAGCGCCAGCCCGACGATAAAGAACACGAAGTAGGTGTTCTTGCGGCCGATGTAGTCCGAGCAGCTGGCCCAGACGAAGCGCCCGCCGATGTTGAACAGCGACAGCAGGCCGGTGAAGCCGGCAGCGATTGCCGCGATCTGGCCTTTTTGCGCCAGCGACAGGTCATTGAAAGGAACGTCGACGCCAATCAGCGCGCCGCCAAACACTTCCTGCAGCAACGGTGACGACATGCCGAGGATACCGATACCGGCCGATACGTTCAGCATCAACACGCCCCACAGCAGCCAGAACTGCGGAATGCCCCAGACCCGGCTGACGTGCACGTGGCGGCTGGTGATCATGGAATTGCCCGCCTTGGTTGGCGCGGTCCAGCCGGCCGGCTTCCAGCCCGACGCCGGCACCCGGTAGCCGAGCGCGCCGGCCATCATGAACACGAAATAGATCGCAGCCATCGCCAGGAAGGTCTGCCAGGCGCCGACCGATTCCGGGGTGGCGAAAAACTTCATCAGCGCAACAGCCAGTGGCGCGCCGATCATGGCGCCGCCGCCAAAGCCCATGATGGCCATGCCGGTGGCCATGCCACGGCGGTCAGGAAACCATTTGATCAGGGTCGACACCGGCGAAATGTAGCCGAGGCCAAGACCGAAGCCGCCGATCACGCCCGAGCCGAGCCACATCAGCCAGATCTGGTGGGTGTAGATGCCCAAGGCAGAAATGACCAGGCCGCCGCACCAGCACACTGCGGCGACGACACCGGCCTTGCGCGGACCGGCGTGTTCCAGCCAGCCGCCGAACAGCGCCGCGGACAGGCCAAGGAACACGAAAAACAGCGAATACATCCAGCCCAGCATGGAAATTTTCCAGTCGCAGCCGGTAGCGGTAATCTGCGCGAAAAAGCCCATGTCGGCGCTACACGCGATCGACTGGGTCAGGCCGATGGCGCGCGACAGCGGCAGCCAGAACACTGAAAAACCATACGCCATGCCGATGCACAGGTGAATTGCCAGTGCTGCTGGCGGTACCAGCCAGCGGTTAAAACCCGGCCCGGCAATCGTGCGTTCTTTATCAAGAAAAGACATTATTTACTCATAATTTTTTATAAAAACAACAATATGCAAATAAAAGCATATTGCACCCCCAACTTTTTTGTGGCCCGAGAGTACCACGGTCCGGCATGTTTTGTGCACTTCATCGACATACGCAGTTGCCGGCGATGGCAAATTACGGTCCACGACAGTGGCAGGACCTGAGCGCAGACGGTCTGCGTGTGCCTTGCAAATTCATGTTTTGAAAAGCAATTGACAAGGCATCAACGGATTGGCACACTTGGCCCGACCATGCGAACCAAGGGTGAACCATCAACGCTGGGGACACGCCGAGTACTTCCATGATGCCAGCCACACACCGATGATCCGCGACCAAGAAACCCTCCAGCTCCTCCTCGACAGTGTTTCGCGTTTCGTGCGCGACGTACTGGTGCCCAACGAAAACCTGGTTGCCGAGACCGACGAAATGCCGCCAGCGATCGTGGCGCAGATGCGCACGCTCGGCCTGTTTGGCCTGTCGATCCCCGAGCAGTACGGCGGCCTGCAGCTGACGATGGAGGAAGAAGTGCGCGTCGCGTTTGAAATCGCCCGTGCCTCGCCCGCCTTTCGCTCGCTGATCGGCACCAACAACGGCATCGGCTCGCAAGGCATCGTCATCGACGGCACGGAGCAGCAAAAGCAGCATTACCTGCCCAAACTGGCGGCCGGCGACATCATCGGCGCGTTTGCGCTGACCGAGCCGGGGTCCGGTTCCGACGCGGCGTCGCTGCGCACCAGCGCCGTGCGCGACGGCGACTTCTATATCCTCAACGGCAGCAAGCGCTACATCACCAACGCGCCCGAAGCGGGCATCTTCACCGTCATGGCGCGCACCGATCCGGCCAAGCGCGGCGCCGGCGCGATCTCGGCCTTCATCGTCGAGAAAGACACGCCCGGGCTGTCGCTGGGCAAAATCGACAGGAAAATGGGGCAGCGCGGCGCCCACACCTGCGACGTCCATTTCGACAACTGCCGCGTGCCGGCGGCGAACCTGATCGGCGCCAAGGAAGGGGTCGGCTTCAAGACGGCCATGAAGGTGCTCGACAAGGGCCGGCTGCACATCGCCGCGGTGTGCGTCGGCGCGGCCGAACGGATGCTCGACGACGCGCTGCGCTACGCAATGGAGCGCCAGCAGTTCGGCCAGCCGATCGTTCAATTCCAGCTGATCCAGGCGATGCTGGCCGACAGCAAAACGGAGATCTACGCCGCCCGCTGCATGGTAATCGATTGCGCCCGCATGCGCGACGACGGCGCCGACGTCGCGCTCGAGGCGTCGTGCTGCAAGCTGTTCGCCTCCGAGATGTGCGGCCGCGTGGCCGACCGCTCGGTGCAGATCCACGGCGGCGCCGGCTACATCGCCGACTACGCGGCCGAACGCTTCTACCGCGACGTGCGCCTGTTCCGTATTTACGAGGGCACGTCGCAGATCCAGCAGATCGTCATCGCCCGCAACATGATCCGGGCGGCGCAGAAGTGATGAAGTGGTCATGAATACCCCTGCGCTGGCAGGCGCCCTGCCCGCCCGCATCTGCGCCATCGTGCGCGCGCAGGCCGCGCGCACGCCCCATTCGCCGGCCCTGCATCAGGCTGGCCGCAGCTGCAGCTACGCCGAGCTGGCGATGCAGGTCGACGCGCATGCGGCGCTGTTGCGCCAGCTCGGCGTGCGCGCCGGCGACCGGGTGATGGTGATCGGCGAAAACTGCGTCGCTCAGGTCGCTTTGATTTTCGCGGCGGCCGAACTCGACGCCTGGATCGTCAACGTCAACGCCCGCCTGTCGCACGCGGAAGTGGCGACCATTCGCCAGCACAGCGGCGCGCGGCGCGTGCTGTACCTGGTCGCCGATTCAGCCGAAGCCGGGATGCACGCCAAGCGCGACGCCGCCGCCGCGATCGGGGGCATGGCCGGCTTGTCCGCCGGCCCGCTGAACCAGCAATGCAGCGCCGAACCGGTAGAGCCAGGCAACGGCCAGGTCGCCGCCCTGATCTATACCACCGGCACCACCGGCCAGCCGAAGGGGGTGATGCTGACGCACCGCAACCTGCTCTTCATCGCCGCCGTGTCGAGCACCCTGCGCGGCCTGGCGCCGCAAGACCGCGCTTACGGCGTGCTGCCGATCTCGCATGTCTACGGCCTGGCGTCGGTCATGCTCGGCACCTTGTACGCGGGCGCCTGCCTGTATCTGTCACCACGTTTTTCCAGCGCCGCCATGCTGCGCGCCATCAGCGAAGACAAGCTGACGATTTTGCAGGGCGTGCCGGCGATGTACGCACGGCTGGTAGAACTGACGGCGCCGCTGCCGGCGCCGCTCGCTTCAACGCTACGCTTCATCTACGCCGGCGGCTCGCCGCTCGACCCGAACCTGAAACAGCAGGTCGAGCAGCTGCTTGGGCTGCCACTGCATAACGGCTACGGCATGACCGAAAGCGCGCCGACCATCAGCCAGACCAGGCTCGATGCGCCGCGCGCCGACACCTCGGTCGGCACCGCCATTCCCGGCGTCGAGGTGCGCATCGTCGACGCCGGCGGCGCCGGCGTCAACCTTGGCGACACCGGCGAACTGTGGGTGCGCGGCCCGAACGTCATGCGCGGGTATTACCGCGACCCGGCGCAAACAGCGGCGACAATGCGCCCCGGCGGCTGGCTCAATACCGGCGACATGGCGCGCCAGGACAGCGATGGCGCCCTGTTCATCGTCGGGCGCACCAAGGAGTTGATCATCCGCTCGGGCTTCAATGTCTATCCGCTGGAGGTGGAGACGGTGCTCAACGCCCACCCCGGCGTGATCCAGTCGGCGGTGGTGGGGCGCAATGTGGGCGCCGGCAACGAAGAGGTGGTGGCGTTCGTCGAAGCGGACTGCGGCAATCCACCAGGCCCGCAGGAATTGCATCACTACCTGGCAGAACGCCTGTCGGCCTACAAGTGCCCGTCCGAGATCGTGATCATGGCGGCGCTGCCGGCGGCGGCGACCGGAAAAATTTTGAAAGGCCAGTTGAAAGCACTGGCGCAAAGCATGCCACCAAATGAAGTCACACAAAATGACACCACAGGAGACACATGATGACGACCAGGTTCAAGCTTATCGGGCTGGCAGCCCTTGCTTCGGCAGCACTGATGGGTGGCGGCAGCGCCGGCGCTGAAGAGATCAAGGTCGGCGCCGAGCTGCCGCTGACCGGGTCGCTGGCAAGGGTCGGCGCCGGCATGCAGGAAGGAATCATGGTCGCGGCCGACGTATTCAACAAGACCAACGGCAAGCACACCATCAAGATCATCACCATCGACGACGAGTCGGCGCCGGCCAAGGCCATCGCCGCGGTCGAAAAGCTGGCCAGCGACGGTGTCGTCGCGATCACCGGCGGCTACGGCAGCAACAACATCTCGCCGGCGTCGGACGCCGCCAACAAACTCGGCCTGGTCTACATCACCTCCGGCGGCGTCGACGACAGCCTGGTCAACGCCGGGCGCAAGAATTTTTTCCGCATCAATAACTCGGCCGGTTACGAAAAAGCGATGGTCGGCATGCTCGGCGACGTCGGTGCCAAATCGGTCTCGATCGTCTATTCGACCAAGGACGCCACCGCCAACCTGGCCAAGGACGTCGAAACGGCGCTGGCCGCCAAGGGCGTCAAGGTGACGATGCACTCGTTCGATCCGGCGATCACCGACTTCAAGCCGATCATCAACAAGATCAAGATCCAGGACAAGTCGGAAGTGATCGCGATGGTCGGCTACGAGAACGACTACGTCGGCATCCTGCGCGCCGCGCGGGTGCTCAAACCCGCCGTCAAGGCCATGGTCGGGGTCTGGTCGCTCGCCACCCCGAAAATGGCGTCCGATTTTCCGGACCTGATGCCGAACGTGTACGGCACCGCCCTGCTGCCGTTCCCGGCCCAATTCAAGACCGCCGACGGCAAGGCCTTCGCCGATGCCTACAAGGCGCTGTACAAAAAAGAGCCGGATTACCTGGGCCAGTTCGGCTACGTCCAATCGATGCTGCTGTTCGAAGCGATCGCCCGCGCAGCCGACAAGGGCACGCTCAAGAAAGGCGGCGTCGCCGAAGAGATGCGCAAGACCGACCGCGAGACCCTGATCGGCCGCGTGCAGTTCAGCGCCAACGGCGACAACCTGAACTTCGTGCACCGCATGGGCCAGCATCAGGACAAGAAAATCGTCATCGTCTGGCCGAAGGAAACCGCCACCGGCAAGCTGGCCTATCCGGCCACGCCCTGGTAAGCCGGCATGACTGAACTGATACTGCAGGCGCTGTATTCGGGCTTGCTGCAGGGCGGCTCGTACGCCCTCATCGCCCTGGGCCTGGCGCTGGTGTTCGGCACCATGAAGGTGATCAACCTGGCGCACGGCGAACTGGTGCTGCTGGCCGCCTATGTCGCTTACGCGGTCGAGTCGGGCCTGGGTTTGGGATCAGGCTTCGGTCCCATCTTCGCCATTCCGATCGCGCTGGTGGTGGTCTGCATCGCCGCAGTATCGGTCTATTTCGTCGTCAGCCGCATCAAGATTGATCGCGAGATCAATTCGCTGATCCTTACCTACGGCATCGGCGTCATCCTCACCAACCTCATCCTGCTGGTGTGGCACGCCGACGTGCGCTCAACGAACTCGACCTGGCTGCAGGAGGCATTCGTCGTCGGGCCGTTCTACAGCATGCGCAGCGAACTGATTTTCTTCGGCGTCAGCGTCGCCCTGATGGGCGCACTGTGGTGGTGGCTCGCGCGCAGCTGGTATGGCCGCGCGGTGCGCGCGGTGTCCTCCAACCGCGACGCCGCCGAACTGATGGGGATCGACCCGGGCCGCACCGAACTGGTGTCGTTCATCGTCGCCGGCGTACTGGCCGCCTTCGCCGGCGTGGCGCTGTTTAGCTACGGCGTGATCCAGCCGGCCTACGGCGGCGCGCTGACCGTCAAGGCCTTCATCATCACCGTGCTGGCCGGGGTCGGCTCGATTCCGGGCGTGCTGCTCGGCGCCGTGCTGCTCGGCGTGGCCGAAGCACTGACCGTCACCCTGGCCAGCTCCGCCTTGCAGGAACTGGCGGGCATGACGCTGTTCCTGCTGGTGCTGTTCGTGATGCCCAACGGCCTGTTTGGCGCGGCGCGGCGGCGCGGATGAGCGGCGCGATCAACGCGGGGATAAAAATCAACAAGACGCTGGTCGCACTGATCGTCGCCGGCTACGCCGTGGTGCCGTTCGCGCTCGGCGCCAACAACTACATCATGAGCATGATCGTCGCCGCGCTGGTGATCGGCGGCGTCGCGCTGTCGTGGGCCCTGCTCGGCAACCTGGGCGGCATGGTCAGTTTCGGCCACTCGGCGTTTTTCGGCGTCGGCGCCTATGTGTCGGCGCTTGTCACCGTCAAGCTGGGCGTACCGGTATTGCTCGCGCTGCCGCTGGGCGGCGTCGGTGCGGTGCTGGCGTCGATCGTCATGATGCCGGTGCTGCGCCTGCGCGGCCCCTATTTTGCGCTGGCGATCCTGGCGTACGCGCACATCTTCCGCATCCTCGCCACCGAATGGAGTTCGGTCACCGGCGGCTCGGGCGGGGTGTCCGGGATCCCCGGTTTTCCCACCGTGTTCGGCTTCGACTTCGGCACCAAGATGGGCGCTTACCTGATCGCCCTGACCCTGGTGCTGGTGTTCGCGTTCGCCTACGCGCGCATCCGCGCCAGCTACTATGGCATCGCCCTGCGCGCCATGCACGACAGCGAGGACGCCACCCGCGTCGTCGGCGTCAACAGCACGGTGCTGAAAGCGGCGATGCTGATGGTGTCGGCCTTCATGGCGGGCGTGTTCGGCGCGCTCAACGCCCACTACATCAACTTCCTCGAACCGGACTATGCCTTCAACGCGCTGTGGGTCACGCTGCCGGTCGTGGCCGCCATTTTTGGGGGCTACCGCACCATTTCAGGCCCGGTGATCGGCGCGCTGGTGGTGTACATGGCCGATCAGCTGGTTTTCAAGGCGCTGATGCCGACCGGGCACCAGCTGGTGCTCGGCGTGCTGCTGGTAATGATGATCGTGTTCAGTCCTTCCGGCCTGATGCCCTTGCTTAAAAAATGGACTGCCCGCCATGCTTGAACTTGAAAACGTGTCGGTGCGCTTCGGCGGGCTGACGGCGGTGAACGACGTCAGCCTGAAGATCGGTAGCCACGACGTGATCGGCCTGGTGGGCTCGAACGGCGCCGGCAAGACCACGCTGTTCAACGCCATTTCGGGCCTGGTGCGCCCGAGTACGGGCCGCATCCGCTTCGACGGCCGCGACATTTTGCGCGCGCCGATGTACCTGCGCGCGCGGCTCGGCATCGGCCGCACTTTCCAGGTGCCGCAGCCAATGCACGAACTGACCGTGCGCGAAAACCTGCTGGTGGCGCAGCGCTTCGGCACCGGCCGCGTCGACCACAAGAAGATCGACGACATCCTGGCGTTCACCAGCCTGGCCGACAAGGCCAACCGCCACGCCGCCACGGAACTGGCGCTGACGGAACTCAAAGCGCTGGAAGTAGCCAAGGCGCTGGCGACCGATCCGCAGCTGCTGCTGCTGGACGAGGTGCTGGCGGGCCTGGAGACGAGCGGCAAGCGGCGCTTCATGGGCATGCTGCGCGAACTGCACACCAGGTTCGGCGTCGGCATCGTCATGATCGAGCACGATATCGAAACCATCACCGCCCTGTGTCCACGCGTGGCGGTGCTCAATTTCGGCCAGTTGATCGCCGACGGCACGCCGGATGCGGTGTTCCGCGATCCGGCCGTCATCAAGAGCTATACGGGAGCCGACCATGCTGATACTTGAGCAGGTGCGCGCCGGTTATGGCGCCATCAACGTGCTGTGGGACGTCTCGCTGGCGGTTGCCGCCGGCAGCCTGACCACCATCATCGGACCGAACGGCGCCGGCAAGACGACGCTGCTGCGCGCGATCATGGGACTGCTGCCGGTGTCGCACGGCGCCATCACGCTGAACGGCAAACCGCTGGCTGGCATGCCGACCTGGGGCATGGCCGGGCTGTCGGTGGCGATGGTGCCGGAAGGGCGCATGACGTTTCGCGACATGAGTGTCGAGGAAAACCTGATCATGGGCGGGTTTCCGAAAGCGCACCGCGCGCACGTGGCCAGGCGTTTGGAGGAAGCATATGCGATGTTCCCGCGCCTGCGCGAGCGGCGCCGGCAGCTTGCCGGCTCGCTGTCGGGCGGCGAAGCGCAGATGCTGGCGATGGCGCGCGGCCTGATGTCGGACCCGAAGCTGCTGATCGTCGACGAGCCATCGCTGGGGCTGGCGCCGCTGGTGGTGAACGAGGTGTTCGAGATCCTGGCGCGGCTGAAGGACGGCTCGCGCACCATCATCCTGGTCGAGCAGAACACGCAGCGCGCGGTGGCGGTGGCCGATCACGTGTACCTGATGCAGAGCGGGAAAGTGGTGCTGTCGCAGGCGGCGGCGGCGGTAAATCTGGAGCATTTGCACGGGCTCTACTTCGCCCGCTAAGGGTGACGGATTACCGGGCAAGCTACTTCGCCAGCATCGGCTGCAGCTCCCGCCACACCAAATCCACCGCCATCTTGTTCATGCAATCGTGATGCCCCAGCGGGCACTCCCTCTGCCGGCACGGCGAACACGCCAGCCGCAGCGATATCGATGTTGCGACGCTTGAAAACGGCGGCGCGTGATCCGGGTCGGTCGGTCCGTACAGCGCCACCACCGGCCGGTCCAGCGCCGATGCGATGTGCAGCAGGCCCGAGTCGTTGGCCACCACCGCGTCGGCCCGGGCGATCAGCGCGATCGCTTCGTCGAGCTTGGTCGCGCCAGCCAGGTTGAACATGGCGCCGCCGCCACTAGCGGCCACCACGTCATCGCACGCCTCACGGTCCTTGGGCGAGCCGAGCAGCGCCACCTGCGCCGACGGATCCGCCGCGAAGATCGCCTTCGCGAGCTCGGCAAAGTGCGCGGCCGGCCAGCGCTTGGCGGCGCCGAATTCGGCGCCGGGCGCAAACACCACCAGGGGACGATCCGGCGCGATGCCGGTCTTTGCGCACACAGCGGCGATCTGCTCGCCGCCGGCCAGCAGGCGCGGGCGCCCCACCGGCCCAAGCGGCATCGATGGGTGCTGCGCCAGCGCCGCATAAAACGGCACCATCGGCCGCGCCGGCAGCTCGTCGTGGTGCATCACGTTGAGCAGGCCATAGCGCATCTCGCCCTTGTACCCGACCCGCTTTGCAATCCCGGCGAACCACGGAATCAGCGCGTACTTGAGCGTGTTCGGCAGCACGTAGGCGGAACCATAACCGCGCGCGCGCAGCTGGCGGCCGAACGCCCAGCGCTCCTTCAACTGCAGCGCGCCATGCCGGAATGGCGTTTCGAGCACGCTGTCGACTTCCGCCATCGCGCGCCATACGGGCGCCACGCCTGGCGGCGCCAGCACGTCGATGGCCCGCTCGGGATACTGGTGTTTCAGCTGGTGCAGCAAGGGCTGGGCCATCACGGCGTCGCCGATCCAGTTCGGCGAAATCACCAGCGTGCGTTTTAGTGTCGACTCGGCGCCGGTCATGCCGCCTCCGTCGAAAACTGCAGCCGGTACAGGTTGGCGTAGATGCCGCCGGCGGCGAGCAGTTCGTCATGCCGGCCCGACTCGACGATGCGCCCCTGGTCCATCACGACGATGCGGTCGGCCCGTTCGATGGTCGACAGCCGGTGCGCAATCACCAGCGTGGTGCGCCCGCTCATCAAGGCATCGAGCGCGGCCTGCACCGCGCGCTCCGATTCGTTGTCGAGGGCGGAGGTGGCTTCGTCGAGAATCAGGATCGGCGCGTCCTTGTAGATGGCGCGGGCGATCGCCACGCGCTGGCGCTGGCCGCCCGACAGGCGCATGCCGTTCTCGCCGATCATCGTGTCGACGCCTTCGGGCAGCGCGGCGACGACGTCAAACAGGTGCGCGGCCTTGATCGCAGCGGCAAGCCGGGCAGGGTCGGCCTGCTCGGCGCCGTAGGCGATGTTGGCGCCGAGCGTATCGTCGAACAGCACCACGTTCTGGCTCACCATGGCCAACTGCGCGCGCAGGCTGGTCAGCGCAATGTCGTCGTACGGCACGCCGTCGAGCAGCAACCGGCCCGACTGCGGCGCGTAAAACCGCGTGACCAGGTTGACGAAAGTCGACTTGCCGCCGCCCGATACGCCGACCAGCGCCACGGTTTGTCCCGGCAACACTTCGAGCGACACACCGGACAGTGCCAGCGGATTGTTGACGGAATACCGGAACGACACGTCTTGCAGTTCCAGATGACCTTTGGCGCGGTCCAGCACCTTGGTGCCGCTGTCGTGTTCGAGCGGCGCGTCGATCATTTCGAACACCGTTTCGGCGGCGGACAGCCCGCGCTGCATCGGACCGTTCACTTCGACCAGCGCTTTTAACGGCTGCAGCAACATCAGCATCAGGGTGATGAAATTGGTGAATTCGCCCACGCTCATTGCGGAGCGGATCGCGATCACGATCACCACCGACACCGCCAGCGCGGTGGCGATCTGGGTAATCGGCACGGTGGCCGCGGCAGCCACCGTCATGCGCTGCGAGAAGCCGCGCAGGGCCTCGCTGCGCGCCTCGAAGCGCCGGCGCTCGTAGGTTTCGCCGGAGAACACGCGGATTACCTGGTGGCCGCGCGCCGCTTCCTCGACCACTTGCGTCATCTCGCCGGTGACGCGCTGGTTGTCGCGGTTCAGGCGCCGCAGGCGAGCGGTGGTGGTGCGCACGATGACGGCGGTGAGCGGCACCACCACCAGCGCGATCAGGGTCAGCTTCCAGTTCAGCATCATCAGGCCGATCAGCAGGCCGGCCACCACCAGCGTGTCGCGCACGAAGGCCAGGAACACCGAGTTGATCATGTCGACTACCTGGCGCACGTCGCCGATCACGGTGTTGATGATCTTGCCGGTGGACTCTTCGTGGAAGCGCACGACGGGCAGGCGCAGCAGGCGTTCGAACACCATGCCGCGCAGGTCGTTGAGCACGCG
>Ga0326735_1000177_pt1 | contig 14342 bp, 13 predicted proteins | sample 37_GP2_1092_FD_207945 | JGI IMG/M metagenome (GOLD analysis project Ga0326735, IMG submission 207945) | Glacier ice microbial communities from Ngari, Tibet, China - 37_GP2_109.2 | ecosystem: Environmental > Aquatic > Freshwater > Ice > Glacier | place: China: Ngari, Tibet | collected 2018-07-31
TGCTGGTTCTGGTCCATTGCGGCAAAGCCGCGCTTGGCCGGGGCACCGCCGCTTTTCTGCGCGCCGCCGCCCGAGGTAGAGCCCTTGTTGCCGGCCGAGGTGGAAGCTTTGTTGCCACCCGAGGTGGCGCTCTTGTTGCCGCCACTATCCTTGCTTGTCGCCATGTCGTTCTCCTTTGTGGGTTCAGATGTTGAAAGCCGGGACGGACGGTCCCGCGCCAAGTGGGCGCATTGATGCGCTCGTGAGTTTAGAGACGGGGGCCAGCCAATAGTTCCGCTTTAGTTCGGTGGCCGTGGCGCACGGCGCGCGCCCTCGTGCGGCATCATGGCGTCGATCGTCGCCGGCGGTGACGACAAATCTTCCCCGAGTTCGTCCTTGCGCGCGGCAAGTTGCTCGCCAAGAGCGTCGAGATCGATGCCGGCGCCGCGCGCCGCTTCAAACAGCTCGACTTCTTCCTTCTCGATGTGGTGTGCAATCTCTTCGCCAAGCACGGTGACCGTGGCGTCGTAATGGTCGTCGCCCGGCGCCATGATTTCAAGCTGGCCGATCAGTTCGCGCGCGCCGGCGTGCTCGATATCGGCTTCATCGAGCAACTCGTCGTCGTCGATCGAGCACCGCAACGCCGGGTAGAAAATTTCTTCTTCAAGCATGCTGTGGAGCGTGAGCTCGTAGCAGATCTGGTCGACCAGTTCGGCCTTGCGGCCGTCTTGGTTGTCCTCGCCTTTGAGGGTGTCGAATGCGCGGAACAGCGCCTTGACGCTGTCGTGGTCGGCCTTCAGCTGGCCGAGTGCATCGGCGCTGGCGCCGCTTTTTTGCTTGCCCGATTTCATGGCAGTCTCCCTGGCTATGCAACTGGTTGGTGTCAGTGCTGGGTTTCGCCGGCGGCGCTGGCGCTGCCGTTGCCGGTGCCCGTACTGCTGCCGAAAACGTTGCCGCTGACAATGACGTTGCCCGGGTCGGTGGCTCCGCCCACCGGCGCGCTGGCGGCGGCGCGCTGCAGCATTTGGTCGGCGATCGCGCTTTCGATGCGGCGCGCCGCGGGCAAGCGGGTGTCTGCGGTGTCGGCGGCGCCACCCAGCCTGGCCTGGCCGCCCGACAGCACCGACAACAGCTGTTGCTGGAGCTGTTGCTGGTAACTGCGCAGGCGTTCGGCGGCCGGCGAAATCTGGCGCATCGCGACCTGTACCATCTGCATCGGGTCGCTGCAGGCCAGCATGTCGCGGCTGGCGTCGAGCGCGCCCTCGATTTCCTGACGCGCCAGCTTCAGGTTCATGTCGCTGACCTGGCGCAGCAGGTCCAAGCCCGTGTGGGAACATGCGTGCATGAAGCTGAGTTGCGATTCGAGATGCGAGCGCAGGGCGGTGTTGTCGCTAAACAAGTGCATGGTGTCCTCGACTAAAACGGTTAAAAACGACCCCACCGCGAAACAGGTGGGCATGCCCGGGAATGGGCTTTGTATAGACGTCGTTCGACGCACCAAGTTCAGCCTATTTGCAGCAGCGATGGGATCGCTCAAGCGCAAGGTGCCAGGCGCGGGCCGCGCCATGCAAGTGTGGCCGCGGTTTGAAAAAACGCATGCCGTTGTTGTGCGACGCACGCAAAATGCCAGTGACATGCGGCCTTCGCGCTGCCGAGGAAGAACCCCATGGACATGCACAAACCCGTCATATTGATCACCGGTTCCGAAGGACGCCTCGGACAGGCGATTGCGGCCCGACTGGCAGACGCCTACCAGGTTGTCGGTTTCGAGCGTGACTGCACGAGCGCCAACTGCATCAATGCCGACCTGGCATCGGAAGCGGCGCTTGCGCACGGCTGCAGCACCTTGCGCGAGCGTTATGGCGGGCAGCTCGCCGCGGTGATCCACCTGGCGGCGTTTTACGCGTTTTCCGACACCCCTGATCCGCTTTACGATGAAGTCAATGTGAAGGGCACGGCCCGCCTGCTGCGCGCTTTGCAGCGCTTCGACGTTGAACAGTTTGTCTACGCCAGCACCATGCTGGTCCACGCGCCGACCGCGCCTGGCCAGCCGATTAACGAGGACGCGCCGCTCGCGCCCGCGTGGCCGTATCCGCAATCGAAACTGGACGCCGAGCGCGTCGTCGAAGCTGAGCGGGGCGCCATTCCCGCCGTCATCTTGCGCATCGCCGGCGTCTATAGCGACGCCGGCGAGTTGCCGTCGCTGGCCTACCAGATTCAGCGCATTTACGAGCGGCAGATGGTCAGCCGCGTGTTCCCCGGCGACACCGCGAACGGGCAGGCGCTGGTCCACCTCGACGATGTCGCACGGGCCTTTCGCGCCGCCGTCGACCGGCGTGCGCAACTGTCGCCTGCTTGCACGCTACTGATCGGCGAGGCGGTGACCGAAAGCTATCAGGCGCTGCAGCACCTGATCGGCCGCCTGGTGCACGGCGAAACGTGGGAAACGCGGCAGATACCAAAGACGTTGGCAGAGACCGGCGCCTGGCTGCAAGGCAAATTCGAGCAAGTCGTCCCGGATGCCATCGACGGCGGCGTCAAGCCGTTCATCAAGCCCTTCATGGTGGAGCTGGCGGACGATCACTACGAACTGGACATATCGCGCGCGCAACAAGCGCTCGGCTGGCGCCCCGAGCATGCCGTGCGGCGCAGCCTGCCAGCGATCATCGGCGCCTTGCGGCAGGATCCGGCAGCTTGGTACGCCAAAAACAAGATCGCCGTGCCGCCGTGGCTGCAGGCAAGTGAAGGCGAGGAACCGCATGCAAAAGTGCTCGCCGACTATCACGCACTCGAACGCGCCGGCCACCAGCGCACGCTCTGGTGCCACTTCGCCAATGTTGCGCTGGGAGCATGGTTGATTTGCAGCCCGTTCATCTTCGGACTCGCGCAGCGCTGGGGGCAGCCGGGCGCAATGGCCAGCCCGAACGGCCGCGGACTGGCTTACTCCGATACGTGGATGACAACGAGCGACGTCGGCAGCGGCGCGCTGCTGATGCTGTTCGGCTTGCTGTCGCTGTCGCGCGATGCCGGCTGGGCGCGCTGGTCGGCCGCGGCGACCGGATTGTGGCTGCTGTTCGCGCCGCTGCTGTTCTGGACCACCAGCGCCGCCGCCTACGGCAACGATACGCTGGTCGGCGCGCTGGCGATCGCGTTTGCGGTCGCCATACCGGCCGCCCCCGGGATCAGCCCGGTTGCGCGCGTCAGCGGCCCGGACGCGCCGCCCGGCTGGGATTACAGCCCGTCGGGCTGGACCAATCGCTTCCCGATCATCGTCCTTGCCTTCGTCGGCTTGTTCATCTCGCGCTACCTGGCCGCCTACCAACTCGGCCATATCGATGCGGCGTGGGATCCCTGGTTCGGCAGCGGCAGCGAGCGCATCGTCACCTCGTCGGTGTCGGAAGCGTGGCCGGTGGCCGATGCCGGCCTCGGCGCGGCCGCGTATGTCATCGAAATCGTGACCGGGATCATCGGCGACAAGCGGCGCTGGCGCACGATGCCGTGGCTGGTACTGCTGTTCGGCATCCTGATCGTGCCGCTTGGCGGGGTCAGCGTATTTTTCATCATCATCCAGCCGATCGTCATCGGCACCTGGTGCACCTTGTGCCTCGTCGGCGCGCTTGCCATGCTGGTGCAGATTCCCTATTCGCTCGACGAGATACTGGCAACGCTGCAATTTCTGAAGAGCCGCCGCCAGCAAGGCAAACCGCTCGCGTACCTGCTGCTGCATGGCGACACCATGACCGGCGGCAGCGCCGACTATTCCGACAACTTCGAGGCCCCGGCCGGCGCCGTCATGCGCGAAATACTGTCCAGCGGCATCAGCCTGCCATGGACGCTCATGCTCAGCACCGCGATCGGTATCGCGCTCATGTGCACTCGCCTGCTGTTCGACACTTCCGGCGCGGCTGCCAGCAACGACCATGTGGTCGGCGCGCTGGTCGTGACGTTTTCCATCATTGCATGGAGCGACGTCGCGCGTCCGATACGCTTCATCAATACCGCCTTCGGCGGCTGGCTGGTGGTGGCGCCGTCGATGCTGGGTGGGTACAGTGGCCTTGCCGCAGGCGCGTCCGTCCTGGCCGGGCTTGCCTTGATCGGCCTGGCGTTTCCAATGGGGCGCGTGGCCTCGCGCATGGGGGCATGGGACAACATTGCCCGCTTCCGGCTGCAGCTGACGCGGCGCGAGCGGTAGGCCGGGCAGGCAGGGTCGGCAGGCCAGGCCTGAGTTGATTGCTCAGGCGTCGGCCACCTTCAACACCAGTTTGCCGAAATTTTTGCCTTCGAACAGCATCAGCAGCGCGTCGGGGAAGTGTTCAAAGCCGTCGACGACGTCTTCGCGGCTCTTGAAGCTGCCGTCCCTGATCCACGCTGCCAGCGCCGCCACGCCTTCGGCATAGCGCGGCGCGTAATCGAACACGACGATGCCTTCCATCCGCGCGCGGTTCACCAGCAGCGACAGGTAGTTGGCCGGCCCCTTGACGGGTGTGGTGTTGTTGTACTGCGAAATGGCGCCGCAGACGACGATGCGCGCCTTCAGGTTGATGCGGGTGAGCACGGTGTCGAGGATCTCGCCGCCGACGTTGTCGAAATAGATGTCGATACCGGCCGGGCAATGCTGCTTGAGGCCTGCGCGCACGTCGCCGCCCTTGTAGTCGATGCAGGCGTCGAAGCCCAGTTCGTTGACGACGAAATCGCATTTGTCCTTGCCGCCGGCGATCCCGACGACGCGGCAGCCCAGGTGGCGTGCGACCTGGCCGACGGTCTGGCCGACCGCGCCGGCGGCGCCCGACACCACCACCGTTTCGCCCGCTTTCGGCTGGCCCACCTCCAGCAGGCCGAAATAAGCGGTCATGCCCGGCATGCCGAGCGTGTTGAGCCAGGTCGTCAGCGGCGCCATGCGCGGGTCGATTTTGACGAAGCCGCCCGACTTGTCGTCGGCCGCGCCGACCCAGTAATTCTGCACGCCGATGCCGCCGGAAACCACGTCGCCGACCGCGAAACGGGGCGACTGCGACGCCACCACCACGCCGACGCCGCCGGCGCGCATCACTTCGCCGATGCCGACCGGGCGGATGTACGATTTGCCTTCGTTCATCCAGCCGCGCATGGCCGGGTCGAGCGACAAATAGAGCGCCCTGACGACGATCTCGCCGTTGGCAATGTCGCGCACCGGCTCGCTCGTACGCTGCCAGTCGGAACGTTTCGGCAGGCCGACCGGGCGGGCGGCGAGGCGGAACTGGTCGTTGAGCAGGGTGGTGGCTGGCATGGCGCTTCCTCAATCGGAGATGGAGCGGTAACTATAGCGCAATTTGCACGGTCGTTCTATTTTGTCATGCTGGAAGTTGCGCCGCGCATGAGACAATAGCGGGCTCACCCGAGATCACCTTCGCGGCCACTGTCGCGCATACTTTTTTCCGCCCGCCTCCATGCCAACGCCTGAATACATCCTGACCCTGTCCTGCCTCGACCAGCGCGGCATCGTCCACCGCGTGTCCGGCTTTCTGGCCGAGCACGACTGCAACATCATCGATTCGGCCCAGTTCGGCGATGCCGAATCGAAGCTGTTTTTCATGCGCGTGCATTTCGCCCTGGAAGACGGTGGCGTCGGCGACAGCGACCTGCGCAGCGGTTTCGAGGCCTTGTGCGCGCCGATGCAGATGACCTGGCAACTGCACGACGCCCGCGCCAAGCCGCGCGTGATGCTGATGGTGTCGAAAATCGGCCATTGCCTCAACGACTTGCTGTTTCGCTACAAGAGCGGCCTGCTGCCGGTCGAGATTCCGGCGATCGTGTCGAACCACATGGATTTTTATCAGCTCGCGGCCAGCTACAACATCCCGTTCCACCATCTGCCGCTGGCGGCCGGGGCCGATGCGCACGCCAAACTGGCTCAGGAAGCGAAGGTGCTCGAACTGATGGCGACCCACAGAATCGACCTGGTGGTGCTGGCGCGCTACATGCAGATTCTGTCGCCGGCGTTGTGCGAGGCGCTGGCCGGTCGCGCGATCAACATCCACCATTCCTTCCTGCCCAGCTTCAAGGGCGCCAGGCCGTACGCCCAGGCCCACCACCGCGGCGTCAAGCTGATCGGCGCCACCGCCCACTTCGTCACCGGCGACCTTGACGAAGGCCCGATCATCGAGCAGGACGTCGAACGGGTCGACCATGCGATGGATGCCGAGGCGCTGACGGCGATCGGCCGCGACGTCGAGTGCGTGGTGCTGGCGCGCGCCGTCAAGTGGTTCGTCGAACACCGTATTTTGCAAAACGGCGACAAGACAATCGTCTTCAAATAATTTAAATTAACTTCATTACAGGCATACGCATCAATGGCTCTCAAAGCGACTATCTACAAGGCCGAACTGCAGATCGCGGACATGGACCGCAATTACTACCAGCAGCACCTGCTGACGCTGGCCCGCCATCCGTCCGAAACCGACGAACGGATGATGATCCGGCTGCTGGCGTTCGCCATCCACGCGAGCGAATCGCTGGCGTTTACCAAGGGCCTGTTCGACACCGACGAGCCCGACCTGTGGCAGAAGGACCTGACCGGCGCCATCGAATTGTGGGTTGAAGTCGGCCAGCCGGACGAAAAGCGGCTGATGAAAGCGTGCGGCCGCTCGGCCAAAGTAGTGGTCTACAGTTACGGTGCCACCAGCCATATCTGGTTCAAGCAGATCGCGGGCAAGCTCGAGCGTGCGAAGAACCTGTCGGTGATTAACATCCCCTCGGACGCCGCAACCCAGCTGCAAAAAATGGCCAACCGCAACATGCAGGTGCAGTGCACGATTCAGGACGGCCAGATCTGGCTGACCGACAGCGTCGACACGGTGCTCGTCGAGCGCGAACCGTTCAAGGCAGAACGCTGACGCGCTATAATCGAAGCATGCAACGCACCTCGACAAGCTGGCGCTGGACGATCTGGATCGCGTGTTTCGCGGTCCTGATGAACGCGCTTGCGCCGTCGATATCGCACGCCATGGCGACGATGGGCGGCGTTCCCGCCACATGGGAAATCTGCCGCGCCGGCGCCGGCGCCGCTGACTCTGCCTCTGCAATGGCGACGCCTGGCCAACCCGAGCTGGTGGTCGTCGATACGGTTTCCAAAAAAGTCGCCAGGACAGCCACCGAAACCAGCATCGGCGCGCAGGCCGACTGCAGCTACTGCCTGCCGCATGCTGGCAACGTCGCGTTGACGAGTTCGACAAGCACAGGCGCTGGCCTGATGGGTGGACGCGCGCTACGCCCGTTCCTGTTCTACCACGCGCCGCAGCCCCTGCTCGCGCTCAGTGCCGCCGCGCCGCGCGGACCTCCCGCCTTCGCCTGACCGCCTGGCTGCCTGACCGCCATAGGGCGCCGCTGTCGCCACGGCGTTCCGGCACCGGCCGCAACAACGTCGCGCGTTCGATTTCTCCAACTCGAGAGTTACCATGAAAAAGCACTTTGCCGCGCTGATCGCATCGATCGCGCTTGCCTTGGATGCATCCAATGCATCCAACGCATCCGCGCAAACCACCGCCAGCACGCCGTGGATCCGCGCCACCGTTCCCCAGCAAACCGCCAGTGGGGCCTTTTTGCAACTGCGCTCGGCCGACGACGCCCGCCTGGTCGCAGCCGCCTCGCCGCTCGCTGGCGCCGTCCAGTTGCATAAAATGACAATGCACGGCCAGCGCATGACAATGCGTGAAGTCGACGCCATCGACCTGCCGGCGGGCGTCACGGTGAACCTCGCAGCCGGCGGCTACCACCTGATGTTATCTAACCTGAAGCGCCAGCTCAAGGAAGGTGACGTCGTGCCGCTGACACTCGTCATCGAGCGCAAAAAAGGCCGGCGCGAAACCCTCGCCGTCAATGCGCTGGTCAAGCCGCTCACGTACGCTGGGGCGGCAGGAACTTCCGCTGGAAGTTCAGCCGATCCCACGCACCACTAAACGAAAGCCATCGTGAAAGTTTGCATGTTCGCCGCGCGCCTGGCGGCACCTTTGGTCGCACTTCTTGCTGCGCCGATGGCGCTTGCCCACATCAAGATCGAACCGGCCAGCGCCAGCGCCGGCGCCTATCAAAAACTGACCTTCCGCGTCGGCCACGGTTGCGACGGCAGCGCCACCAGCAGCATCACCGTGCTGCTGCCCGACGCCATTGCCGGCGCCAAGCCGATGCCGAAAGCCGGCTGGAGCATCGCCACCGTTGAAGGCAAGCTGGCGACGCCGGCCATGTCGCACGGTGTGGCAGTAACCAGCGCGGTGCGCGAAGTGCGCTGGCAAGGCGGCCCGCTGCTTGACGCCCACTACGACGAATTCGCCCTGCAGGTGAAGCTGCCCGACGCCGCCGGCAAGCTGTACTTCAAGGTGATCCAGGGCTGCGACAAGGGCCGCGCAGAGTGGAGCGAACTGCCGAACGCATCTGGCGCGAAAGCGAAATTTCCGGCGCCGGTGCTGGAAGTGACGCCGGCCGCCAGCCACGCGCACCAGCACTAAAGGAGCACGCCATGACGATCCTCAAATTGCGGCGCATGCAGGCCGCCAGCATGCTGTTGGCCGCCTTGCCTGCCGGCGCATTCGCCGAGCACGGGGTGCTGAAAAAACTCGACAGCGTGACGATCAACGGCGGCCGGCCGACTTCGCTGCCGACCCAGATCCCGACCACCATCGAAGGCATCAGAGGCGAGCAGATCGAGGAGCGCATCAACGCCACCGACAGCGAAGACGCGCTGAAGTATTTTCCCAGCCTGAACGTGCGCAAGCGCTACATCGGCGACTACGACCACGCCGTGCTGGCCAGCCGCGCTTCGGGCACCGGCAACAGCGCGCGCTCGCTGGTGTACGCCGACGGCATCCTGCTGTCGAATTTGCTCGGCAACGGCGCCAGTTTCACGCCGCGCTGGGGCCTCGTGTCGCCCGAGGAAATCGAGCGGGTCGACGTGCTGTACGGGCCGTTTTCGGCCGCCTATCCGGGCGGCTCGGTCGGCGCCGTCGTCGATTTCCAGACCCGCATGCCGACCAGGCTGGAAGCCCACCTGAAGCTGTCGGCGTTCAGCCAGCGCTTCAGGCTGTACGGCAGCGATGCGCGCTTCGGCGGCCACCAGGGCAGCGCCTCGGTCGGCAACCGCCAGGGTCCATGGTCGTGGTGGGTCGACGTCTCGCGGCTCGACAATGCCGGCCAGCCGATCAGCTTTGCCAACAAGCTGGTGGCGTCGGGCAAGGCCGGCAGCGCCGGCGTCCCGGCGGCGGGCGTACCGGTGACCGGCGCGATCGCCGACCGCAATCCGCTCAAGCAGGATTGGCTGATCATCGGCGCCGGCGGGCAGTCCGATACGGTGCAGGACCACGCCAAGCTCAAGCTCGCCTACGACGTCGCGCCGACCCTGCGCGCCAGTTACACCCTCGGCTGGTGGGGCAACGATGCCGTGCGCGCGGCCCAGTCCTACCTGCGCGATGCGGCCGGCGCGCCGGTGGTGCGCGGCGACGCCAATAATCTCGTCAACATCGGCGGGCGCAGCTACGCCTTGCGTGCTGCCGATTTCGCCCCCACCATCGGCGTGATGGATCACCTGATCCAGGGCGTGTCGCTCAAGCGCCACGCGCGCGGTGCGTGGGACTGGGAAATCGCGGCCAGCAAATACGACTACCGCAAGGACCTGGTGCGCACGCCCACGGTGGCGGTGGCAAACGCAAGCACGAGTGGCCCGGGCACGCTCACCGACCTGGCCGGCAGCGGCTGGAACACGCTGGCGCTGAAAGGAAGCTGGCGGCCGAACCCGGCGCACGTCGTCGAGGTGGGGGCGCAGGCCGACAGCGCGCGGCTGCGCACCCGTGTGTCAGGCAGCGCCGACTGGATCGGCGGCGCGCCGACGCCAGCGGCCCCCGCCATTTCCACCTTCAACGGCAACACGCGCTTGCAAAGCCTGTATGCGCAGGACAGCTGGCGCGTGGCGCCGCCGTGGAAGATGACTTTCGGCGCGCGGCTGGAACGCTGGCATGCGTTCGGCGGCGAACTGTCGAACGCTGCCAACCCGGTGCCGAAGCATTTTCCCGAGCGGGTGGAGACCAGCGTGTCGCCAAAGGCGGCACTGGCGTGGATGGCCGCGCCCGACCTGACGCTGAAGGCGTCGCTTGGCCGCGCGGTGCGCAATCCCACCGCGGCCGAACTGTTTCAGGGATCGGTCGTCGATGGCGCCATCGTCAACAGCAACCCGCAACTGCAAGCGGAAAAATCGTGGACCGGGGAGTTCAGTGCCGAGCGGATGCATGACAAAGGCACGCTGCGCGCCACCGTGTTCGTCGAGCGCACGCGCGACGCGCTCTATTCCCAGCCGCTGACGAGCACCGTCAACACGGTGCAGAACGTCGGCCGGATCCGCACCAACGGTGTCGAGCTCGCTTGCCAGCTTGACGACGTCATGGTGCACGGCTTGTCCCTGTCGAGCAGCGTGACGTATGCCGACTCGGTGATCACCGACAATCGCGCCCTGCCGGCCAGTGTCGGCAAGCGCCAGCCGCGGGTGCCGGACTGGCGCGCCAATCTGCTCGCTTCAATGCATCTGGGGCAGCACTGGACTGCCAGCCTGGGTCTGCGCTACAGCGGCCGGCAATTCAGCGCGCTCGACAACCTCGACACCCATGGCGACACCTACATGGGCGTATCGGATTACCTGGTGACGGACGTGCGGCTGCGGTATCGCTTCGACCGCCAATGGAGCGCCGCGGTCGGCATCGACAACCTTGGCAATACCAGGTACTGGGCGTTTCATCCGTATCCGCAGCGAACCATGCTGGCCGAGCTGCGGTTCGATTATTGAACGCCGTATTCGCCAACGCCGGGATGGCATTTCCTCGCCAACCGGGCGGCGGAATGCGGATGGGCGATCGTGAAGCGGTATCATGGCGGGGCCGCCGGTGCGACAAACCTGCGCCCGGCTTGTCAATTCACTGGAATCTCATGCTTATTATTACCATCAAACAGGGCAAGGAAAAGAGCCTGCTGGCCGGCGAACCCTGGATCTACGCGTCGGCGATCGAAAAAGTCGACGGCAAGCCGAATGAAAAAATGCAGGGCGGCGCCACTGCCATCGTGCAGTCGTCGTCGACCAAATTCCTGGCGCGCGCCGCCTACAATTCGAAGTCGCAGATCCGCGCACGCGTGTGGAGCTTCGACCAGGCGCAGCCGGTCGACCATGCGCTGATCAAGGGCCGGGTGCAGGCGGCGCTCGCCAACAGCGCGCTTGCTGCCAAAAAAGCCAAGCCGGACCAGGTGGTGAAACTGGTCAACGCCGAAGCGGATGGCTTGCCGGGCCTGGTGGTCGAGGGTTTCGGCGGCAAGGACGGCTACCTGGTCTGCGAGTTCCAGGCCGCCGGCGTCGACGCCTGGAAGGTGGCGATCGTGCAGGCGCTGATCGCCGGCACCGGCTGCAAGAACGTCTACGAGCGTTGCGACGATCTGGTGCGCAAGGGCGAAGGCCTGCCGCTGGTGGCCGGCGCGCTGGCCGGCGAAGAGCCGCCCGACGAAGTGATCGTCAGCGACGGCGGAGGGAAGTTTTCGCTCGACCTCAAGACCGGCCAACGCACCCGCTTGCGCTAAAGTCCCATTAGTCCAGCGGCGTGCTGCGATAGCGGTTCACTTCGCTGGCGTTGACCGGCGCCGCGCCGTTGCCCCACGACGCTCGCACGTACGTCACCACCGCTGCCACTTCCGCGTCATTCATCAGGTGGCTGTACGGCGGCATGCCGTACGGGCGGGGATTGCCGGCGGTGCCGGGCGCAAAGCCGCCGTTGAGCACGATGCGCACCGCGTTGATCGACTGCTGCATGGTGACTGCGCGGTTGCCCGCCAGCGCAGGATAGGCCGGCGCCAGGCCACGGCCGTCGGCGCCGTGGCAGTCGACGCAATGGGTGGCATACAGCTTCTTGCCGTGCACGATAATCTGGTCGACCTGCGGTCCCGTCGCCTTTGCTTTCTTATTCTCACTCTCAGGCGCTTCGGCCCTGCTGGCCGGCAGCGATTTGAGGTACGTTGCCATCGCTGCGAGATCTGCTTCCGACATGTGCTGCAGGCTGCGCGCGACCACCTCGGCCATCGGGCCGGACACGGTCGAACGCGGCGACACGCCGGTCTTCAACAATTGCACGATATGCGGCACGGCCCAGCTGCCAAGGCCGGCTTCGGCATCGGACTCAAGCGACGGCGCGTACCAGCCGCTGGTGGGAATCAGCCCGCCGCCCAGGCCCGCTGCGACGGCGCCGGCGGCGTTGCGGCTGCTGTGGCAGGCGCTGCAGTGTCCCAGCCCTTCGACCAAGTAGGCGCCGCGGTTCCACGCCAGGGATGCGGCGCGGTCGGGTGCGAACACGCCCGGCTTGAAATACAGCAGCCGCCAGGCGGCCAGCGCGGCCTGCTGGTTGTACGGGAAGCGCAGCGCGTGTGGCGTGTTGGCCTGCTGCACCGCGGGCAGATTGTGCAAAAAAGCGTACAGGGCGTCGGCATCGGCACGCGTGACGGCGGTGTAATTGGTGTACGGGAAGGCCGGATACAACAGGCGGCCGTCGCGCGACTTGCCGTTGTGCAGGGCGCGCCAGAAGTCGTCCGCGCTCCAGGCGCCGATGCCGGTGGCGCGGTCGGGCGTGATGTTAGGGACGTACAGCGCGCCGAACGGCGTGGCCATCGCCCGCCCGCCCGCATAGGCCGGCCCGCCACGCGCAGTGTGGCAGCCCATGCAGTTGCCGGCCACGGCCAGGTAGGCGCCACGCGCGATGTTGTCGGGCGTTGGCGCGGTGGCCGCCTTTGATGCGGACGCGACGAACTGCTCGCGCGGCCAGGCACTGACGACGACGACCAAAACGATGGCAGCCAGTGCGGCAAAGAAGATGAAAAACGTCTTTTTCATCGCGACGGCTCCGCAGCACTGCCGCAGGCGAGCGGCAGCGGGCGCGTGATGGCAGCAGCGGCAGCTGGCGCAGGATCGGCCGGCAACGCCCGCGCGCCAATCCAGTGCGAGATGGCGGCGACGTCGTCCAGGCTCAGGCGGCTGGCGATGTCCGCCATGCAGTCGGGCGCATGGGCGCGGCGCGTCTTGTTCTTCCATGCGCCGAACTGGGCGTTGACGTAGTCGCGCGGCAGCCCGGCCAGGCCGGGAATCGCCGGCGCCACGCCAGTGAGGCGTTCGCCGTGGCAGGCGATACAGGCCGGTACTTTGATCGCCTTGTCGCCCTGCAGCACCAGCAGTTTGCCGCGTTCGAGCACTGCCTGCGACACGCTGGTTGGCTGCGCCGGCGGCGGTTCCAGGTGCTGGTTCGAAAAGTGCTCGGCGATCTCGCGCAGGTAGGCGTCAGGCAGGTGCTCGACCATGTAGGTCATCACCGGAGACTGGCGACGGCCGTCGCGAAAGTTGATCAGCTGGTTATACAGGTAGCCGGCCGGCTTGCCGGAAATGCGCGGGAAGAAGGCGTCGTTTCCCTGGACTTTGGCATGGCAGGCAGTGCAGGCGATGACGCGCTGCGCCATCGTGTCAGGCAGCACGGCGGGGCGGTCGGCGGCGAAGGCGGGCAGGGCGCTGGCAAAAATCAGCACCAGCGCGGCCAGGCATGCGGAAAATGGCATTGATGAATTGGTTAAAAGGCGCAGCGGAACGCGGCGCAAAGATGCCAGCATAGCGCGTTTGACTGGACTTTGCCGGGTAAGTGGAGTGGGCGACAGCAGGGCAGTAACGCGCGCGGTTCACGGCGTCGCCAAGCGACATCAGGACTTGTGTGAACGTCGACATGCGCAGGCAGCGCCGGAACGGATTACTCGGCCGCCCGATCCAGTCGCCAGCGCCGGTATATCTTCAGCGCCACGTGGGCATCGTCGGCCGCGTACAAAATCTGTTTTTCCGACAGGCGTGGCAAAGCCCAGTTGGTGGTGGTGATTTTCTTCGACTTTTGCAGTTTCTGGCCGAAAAAGCGCGCCACCGCCGTCTTCGCGCCCAGCGTGTTGCGCTCGTTCTTGCGCAGCGCGGTCGACAGGTCGAGCACGTTGTTGGCGTCGATGCCGAGCTTGGCGCGCAGGCGCTTGATGTCGTCCGACAAGCCGAAGCCGACCTTCAGGATCGCAGCGGACTCGAGCACCGCCTTCAATACCTCGACGGCCGGCATGGCGCCGATCTGGAACAGGTAGGCGCAATCGTCGGTTGCCAGCTGCACCAGGTGCGGGCCAGTCGACAGTTCGCCTTTCAGGAACGTCGGCTTCGATTCGGTATCAAAGCCGAGCACATCCATCGCCATCAGGGCGGTCATGGCTTCGGCGGCGTCCTTGTCGGACTTGACCATGCGCACGCCGCTCAGTTTGATGCCATCGTAAGGGGGCAGCAGTTCTTCCTGGTCAGTCAGCAT
>Ga0326735_1000178_pt1 | contig 14336 bp, 13 predicted proteins | sample 37_GP2_1092_FD_207945 | JGI IMG/M metagenome (GOLD analysis project Ga0326735, IMG submission 207945) | Glacier ice microbial communities from Ngari, Tibet, China - 37_GP2_109.2 | ecosystem: Environmental > Aquatic > Freshwater > Ice > Glacier | place: China: Ngari, Tibet | collected 2018-07-31
TGGATATGCGCATGGCTGTGGAAGGCATACCGATTGCTGAAAGGCATCATCGACTTGAATGCCCATCAGTCCATGCCGGTGTGAAGCTTGTCCAGGGGGCCAGGCTTTGCCGTTCCGAACCTGCCCCCTGGTCCTTCTCCCTAGTCCTTCCCTTTAGTCCTGCTCCCTAGTCTGAAAGGGTCTCCAGCGCCTGTGCGATGTCGGCGATCAGGTCCAGCGGGTTTTCCAGGCCGATGTACAAGCGCACCAGTTGCCCCTTGTCGTGTCCCGACTGTTGCCAGCCTTGACGCATCGCGCTGATGCGGTAGGGCATCGCCAGGCTGTTGGCCCCGCCCCAGCTGTAGCCGATTTTGAACAGTTGCAAGGCGTTGACGAAGCGGTCGGTTTGCGCTTCGCTGTAGCTGGCGTCGAACAAGACCGAGAACAAGCCACCGGCGCCGCTGAAATCGCGCTGCCAGATCGCATGGCCGGGACAGTCTTCAAAAGCCGGATGCAGCACCTTGCCGATTTCGGGGCGCGCCTTGAGCCAGTGGGCGACATCGCGCGCGCCGCAATCGTGCGCATCGAAACGCAGCTTCAGCGTCGGCAATGCGCGCAGCACCAGATAGGCATCGTCGGCGCCCACGCCCATGCCGAGTCGCATGTGGGCCAGCGCCAGTTTGTCGTTCAAGGCTTGCTCGCGCGTGATCAATGCGCCCATTAGCACGTCCGAGCCGCCCGACTGGTATTTGGTCAGCGCCTGCATGATGATGTCGACGCCAAGCTCGAAGCCGTGCAGCGCCAAGCCGGCCGACCAGGTGTTATCCAACGCGACCAGCACGCCGGCCTGATGCGCGGCAGCGCAGATCGCCGGCAAGTCCGGCACTTCCATCGAAACCGATCCGGGCGCCTCGGTCCAGATCAGCCGCGTGTTGGGCCGGATCATGCTGCTGATCAGACTTCCGATCAACGGGTCGTAATAGCGTGCGCTGATGCCGAAATCTTGCTCCAGCCACTTGCCCATTTCGCGGTTCGGGCCGTAGACATTGTCGGGCAACAACACATCGTCGCCGCTTGTCAACAGCCCGAAATTGACCAGCGCGATCGCCGCGAGGCCGCTCGGCGCCAGCAGGCAGTAATTGCCATCTTCGATCTCGGCCAGGCGCGCTTCCAGCGTGAACGTGGTGGGCGTGCCATGCAAGCCATAGGTATAGCCGTTCTTTTCCTTCCATTGGCCCGAGCGCATCGCCGCGACATCCTTGAACAGCACCGTGGAGGCGTGATGGATCGCGCTCGGGAAGGCCGCGAAGCCTTCGGGGGCGCGGTAATCGCTGTGGATCAGCGCTGTTTGTATCGATTTAGTGATGGTCATGCGATCCTCGGCTTTTTTCGTCGAAACAGTGTTTCGACTCCCCTGCCCTTCAGGCGGCGGCCCACAGGTCGTGCGCGTCGGCCGACGTGACGGTGACATCGAAAAATTCGCCGACGACCAGCTTCTTGTGCGGCTCGAACGGCGCCTTGACGTAGACCACGCCATCGATTTCCGGCGCATCGGCGCTGGAACGACCGACGCCGCCGCTGCCCTCGACCTTGTCGATCAACACGCGGATGGTTTTGCCGATCTTCGCCTTCAGGCGCTGGCGGGAGATGTCTTCCTGCAACATCATCAGGCGCCCGCGCCGCTCTTCGCGCACTTCCTCGGGCACCGGATTGGCCAGCAGGTTGGCGGTGGCGCCCTCGACCGGCGAATACGCGAAGCAACCGAGACGGTCGATCTGCGCTTCCTTGATGAAGTCGAGCAGGTAGTCGAATTCGGCCTCGGTCTCGCCCGGGAAGCCGGCGATGAACGTCGAGCGGATCGTCAGATCGGGATTCATCGCGCGCCAGGCCTGGATGCGTTCGATGTTTTTCTCACCGCTGGCCGGGCGCTTCATGCGCTTGAGCACGTCCGGATGCGCGTGTTGCAACGGCACGTCGAGGTAAGGCAAAATGACGCCGCCGCTCATCAACGGAATGATCTGGTCGACATGCGGGTAAGGATAGACGTAGTGCAGGCGCACCCAGGCGCCGTATTGCGCCGCCAGCTGGCCCAGTATCTCGACCAGTTGCGTCATGTGGGTTTTCACCGGGCGCCCGTTCCAGAAACCGGAGCGGAACTTGACATCGACCCCGTAGGCGCTGGTATCTTGCGATATCACCAGCAATTCCTTGACGCCGGCCTTGAACAGGTTTTCCGCTTCCAGCATCAGCTCGGCGATCGGGCGCGACACCAGGTCGCCGCGCATCGACGGGATAATGCAAAAGCTGCAGCGATGGTTGCAGCCTTCGGAAATCTTCAGATAGGCATAGTGTTTCGGCGTCAGCTTGATGCCTTGCGGCGGCACCAGGTCGAAGAACGGCGCGTGCGGCTTTGGCAAATGCAGGTGGACCGAGTCCATCACTTCCGCCAGCGCATGCGGGCCGGTCACGGCCAGCACTTTCGGGTGCACTTTCATGATGATGTCGTCGCCGTTGCCATCCTTCTTGGCGCCGAGGCAGCCGGTGACGATGACCTTGCCGTTTTCGGCCAGCGCTTCGCCGATCGCATCCAGCGATTCCTGCACCGCGGCGTCGATGAAACCGCAGGTATTGACGATGACCAGATCGGCGCCGTCATACGAGGAGGCGGTTTCATAACCCTCGGCCCGCAACTGGGTCAGGATTTGCTCCGAATCGACCAGCGCCTTCGGGCAGCCGAGTGAAACAAAGCCGACCTTGGGCGCAGCGCCCGGCAATGCCGAAACGGCGGCTGGCTGGGCGGATACGACGGGAATACGGGAAATTGAAGGCATGGCGGAGGAAGGTCAGGACGAATCGGCCATTGTACCCTGAACCGCACTTGCGCTGCTGAAAGCATGGCGCCCGCGCATGGCGCGTAGTGGGGCCAGGTTCAGTCGAAGGCGATGTCGCGAAAAACGCGCGACACACCAGCCCCGATTGAGCCTGGCCCCGGCACTACTGCCTTATTTAGGCTTGTCGCCCGGGTTGTACGGGAAACCGCCAAACATGTTCTTGCTCTGGCTTTCCATCTGTTCCTGCATCTGCACGAACAAGCTCTTGCTCTGGTCGATGTAGTTGTTCATCATGCCCTGCATCATCGGCCCCTGCACATTCATGAACTGGTTCCACATTTCCGGGCTGAACGGCTTGCCCTCGAAGGTGCCAGCCGAATTGCCGGTGAACTTGTGCTGGATGTCGGTGAACGCCTGGACATTTTTCTCCAGGTAAGAACCCATCATGCCCTGCATCGCGTGCCCGTAGTAGCGGATGATTTGCGACAACGCCGCGCTGGTGAACATCGGCGCGCCGCTCGATTCCTCTTCCAGGATGATCTGAAGCAAGATACTGCGCGTCAATTCATCGTTGCTCTTGGCGTCGACGACGGTAAATTCCTCATTGTCGAGCACCAGCTGCTTGACATCGGTCAGCGTAATGTACGAACTCGTCTGTGTGTCATACAGGCGTCGGTTCGGGTATTTCTTAATCAAGCGCTCGGCGCTTTTTTTCGTACTGCTCATCGCAAGTCCACTTATTGCGCCGTAGCGCGTATCTAGTTAATTTCTAGTCAATTCCAAGAAAAAAGCGGACTTGCGTCCGCTTTCACACAAACATGCAATCTCCATTATAGAATGGAAGGGCATCGTTTGCACATCAAGGCAACAGATTCTCGGCTTTTATGCAGGGCGCCCGAAGCCGCATCAGTCGGCGCGCACCTTGACGTAGCGACCCGGCGCCGCTTCGATGACCTTGTGGCTGGCACTGCCCGGCTTGGCGGGCGCCTTGACATCCTCGCCGCCATGCTCGGCCAGGAAACCGGCCCATTCGGGCCACCAGCTGCCGACATGCTCCTGCGCGCCTTCGAACCATGCGTCGGCGCTTTGCAGCGTGGCCGCCTTGACTCCCTTGCCCTTGGCCCCCTTGCTCGGTGGAACGACGCTATCGTTAGTCCAGTAGCTGCGTTTTTTCTTCGCGACCGGATTAATCACGCCTGCGATGTGGCCGGAGGCGCCCAGAATGAAGCGATTGGCGTTTTGCTGTTTCGGATTCAAGATGCTCATCGATGCGTAGGCGGAATTCCATGGCACGATGTGATCTTCGCGCGAACCGTAGATGAAGACCGGCGCATCGATGCTGCCCAAGTCGACCTTTTCGCCCGCCACCGTCAGCTTGCCCGGCTCCTTCAGGCTGTTTTCCAGATAGGTGTTGCGCAGATACCAGCAAAACATCGGACCCGGCAAGCCGGTGCTGTCCGAATTCCAGTACAACAAGTCGAACGGCGGCGGCTCGCTCCCCTTCAGGTAATTCGACTGCACGTAATTCCAGACCAGGTCGTTCGCGCGCAGCGCGGAAAAGGTGCTTGCCAGGTCGCGGCCCGGCATCAGGCCGCCCTTGGCCAGCGATTGCTCGCGCAGGCTGACCTGGGTTTCATCGATGAAGACGTCGAGCACGCCGGTGTCGGAAAAATCGAGCAAGGTGGTCAGCAAGGTCAGGCTGGCGGCCGGCTTTTCGCCGCGCGCGTCCAGCACCGCCAGCGCCGTCGATACAATGGTGCCGCCCACGCAAAAGCCGAACACGTTCAGCTTGTCCTGGCCGGAGATTTCCTGAGCCACGTGGATCGCCTTGATGACGCCATCCTCGATGTAATCGTCCCAGGTGACCTTGCTCATGGCCTGATCGGGATTGCGCCACGACACCAGCAATACCGTATTGCCCTGCTCGACGGCGTAGCGCACCACCGAATTTTCAGGCTGCAAGTCGAGGATGTAAAATTTGTTGATGCATGGCGGCACCATCAACAGCGGGCGCTGGTGCACGGTCTCGGTGGCTGGCGCGTACTGAATCAGTTGAAACAAATGGTTTTCAAACACGACCGAACCGGGGCTGGCGGCGACATTGCGGCCCACCTCGAAGGCCGATTCGTCGGACAGCGAGATACGCCCTTTCTGCATGTCGGCCAGCATGTTGGCCAAGCCCTTGGTCAAGCTTTCGCCCTTGGTCTCGATCATTTTTTTCTGTGCATCCGGATTCGTCGCCATAAAATTGGCGGGCGACATCGCATCCACCATTTGCAGCACGGCGAACTGGATTTTCTGCTTCTGATGCGGCGATGCCTCGACCGCATCGGCCAGCGCGGTAAGGAACTGCGCGTTCAGCAGGTATGATGCTGCATTGAAGGCCGAGACCGGGCTCTCGCGCCAGGCCGGAGCGGCGAAGCGGCGGTCCGACAGCGCAGGCGTTTTACCTGCGAGAAAATCTTGCCACAGCGTGCCCAGATGGGCCACGTGGTCGTTTTTCAAGCGTTCCAGCGCTTCGGGCTGAATCACGGCGCCGATCTCGTCGAGGATGCCGGCCATCGGATTGGCGACTGTTTCAGGCAATGCGGGAAACCAGGATTTCCAGTGATGCGACTCGTTGAGCTGCGCCATCCAGGCGTTGGTCATCAATTGCGGATCGGGCATATTCATATAGTTGCGTCCATTTGTAGAGAATAGATTTATAACTTACCAGGAATCTTTATGCTGATCGTCGCAGTTGCATGGATTTACGTCGTCGGATTGATGTCGTTGACCGAGTCAACCATTGTTGCCGGAATTATGACGTTTTTAATCTATTGCGTGGTGCCTTTGTCGATTCTTTTTTACATCACCGGCTCGCCCGGGCGCAAGCGCAGAGTCGCCAAGGCGGAGCAACATGCGCGCCAGGCGGCTGCCGATGAAGCGGCTGCGGCGTCAACCAAGCCGCAAGATGATACCCGTTGACGCCAGACTCTATTTGCGCCAGATCAAGCTTGCTTGCCGTCCGGTAATGCCATCGCGTCGATAGGAATAGAAACGCAGCGGCTCCGATACCGTGCAAAATTCGCCGCCGGCGACGTTGTACACGCCCTCGCGCGCCAGCGCGCAACGCGCCAACGCATAGATATCGGCCAGATATTTGCCCGGATGCGCCGGCAGCGGGACGAAGGCTGCGACGATAGCGCTCCTGCCTGCGGCATCGACGGCGCCCTCGATGAAGGTCCGCAACACGTCGCCACTGACCTCGAATTGACGCGGCCCGATCGCGGGACCGAGCCAGGCCAGTATCTCGCCGGCGCCGCTAGCGCGCATCGCGGCCACGGTCCGGCTCAGCACGCCGCCAGCGAGACCGCGCCAGCCCGCGTGGGCGCAAGCGACGACGACACCATCGGCATCGCACAACAGCACCGGCAGACAATCGGCGCTCAGGATCGCGCACACTACCCCGCGCGCTTTGGCAAAGCTGGCGTCGGCCACCGGGACCGACGCACCGACATCCTGATCGACAAACTGATCCGCATAGTCATCTGCATCGATTACATGCGTGCCGTGCACTTGCGACAACCAGGCTGGACGGCCCGGCAGCGCCGCTTGCAACAGCGCGCGATTGTGCCGCACAGATTCGACAAGGTCGCCCACATGCGTACCCAGGTTCAAACCGCCCCCTGATTTGCCGTCCAAGCCGTCGCCGTAGGGCGCGCTGCTGACGCCGCCACTGCGCAAAGTCGACAAAGCGCCGACGTTGGCTGGCGCGTCCGGCCAGTCGGGGCTCAAGAATTGCATCAAATTTGCTCGGGCTCGGCGATGCCCGCTTGCGCGATCAGGCCGGCGAAATCGGCTGCCAGCGGCACCAGCCACTCGCACGCATCCAAGCTGGCCGGATGCACCAGCCCGAGGCGGCGCGCCTGCAACGCCTGGCGTGGAAAGACCGGCATCAAATGCGGCTTGCCATACAAGGCGTCGCCGACCAGCGCAAAGCCCAGCGACAGCATGTGCACGCGGATCTGATGGGTGCGACCGGTTTCCAGCCGGCACTGCACCAGGCTGACCGGACGCCGGTCCAGCAAGCCCGTCGCCAAGCGTTCGAAGTGCGTGATGGCTGGTTTAGCCGTCAAGTTCTCGGACACCGCCATCTTGATGCGGTCGCGCGGATGGCGCGCCATCGACGCCTCGATCGTGCCGCTCAGGTGCGGCGTGCCCCAGACCAACGCAAAATACTCGCGCTTGACGGTGCGCGCCTGCAATTGGCGCACCAGGTCGGTTTGCGACGCCAGCGTCTTGCCGATCACCATCAGGCCGCTGGTATCCTTGTCCAGCCGGTGCACGATGCCGGCGCGCGGCACGCCAGCCAGTTGCGGGCAGTGGTGCAGCAAGCCATTGAGCAAGGTGCCGGACCAGTTGCCGGCGCCCGGATGCACGACCAGGCCGGCCGGCTTGTTGATGACGATGATATGTTCATCTTCGAACACGATGTTCAGCGCCATTTCCTCGGGCGTGAAAGCGGCGTCTTCGGGCGCCGTCTGGGGCAAAATCAAGACCTTTTCATCGCCATAGGCAGTCATCTTCGTGGTCGCGACCTTGCCATCGACGGTGACGAAACCGGCCGCCATCCACAACTGCATGCGGCTGCGCGAAAATTGCGGCACCATTCTTGAAATCACCTTGTCGAGGCGCTCGCCGCAGACATCGGGCGTCAGTTCGAGTTCGATCGGCGCCATCGAATCGAAGGCTTCCTCCTCGTCGGCATCAGCCTCGTCGGGGTTGAAATCGGCGTCGAGTTCGGCATCATGATCGACACCTGATTCATCATCGATCCGGTGCGCGTACAGTGGATCGGCCGGATTCGGCTTTGGAGTTAATATCACAGCATCCCATCGGCTATAATCAGCCTATTGTAAAACTTTGGTTAAACACCTTCTTGCAAAACGTCATGCAAAAAAAATTATCGTTAGTGGCCGCCACATTCCTTCTGGTCGGCTTGTCAGCCTGCAGCTTGCTGCCCGAAAAAATTGATGAGACTAAAAACTGGTCCTCGTCGAAATTATACTCGGAGGCGCGCGAGGAAATGGCTGGCGGTCACTATGAACGCGCGATCATGTTGTTTGGCAAGCTCGAAGCCGGCTATCCGTTTGGCACCTACGCCCAGCAGGCGCAGATGGAAACCGCCTACGCCTACTACAAGACCAATGACCAGGCCCAGGCGCTGGCGGCAGTGGAGCGATTCATCAAGCTGCATCCGAACCATCCCAATGTCGATTACATGTACTACCTGCGCGGCTTGATCAACTTCAACGACCAGATCGGCTTCCTGAACTTCGTCTACACGCAAGACCCGACCGAGCGCGACCCGAAAGCCACGCGCGATGCGTTCGCCGCCTTTAGGCTGCTGGTGGAAAAATTTCCGAACAGCCAGTACACGCCGGACGGCATCGAGCGCATGAATTACCTGATCAACGCGATGGCGCAGTACGAAGTGCACGTGGCGCGCTATTACTACCGGCGCGGCGCGTTTCTCGCCAGCGCCAACCGGGCTCAGGGCGCCGTCAGCGACTACCCGGCGTCCCCGGCAGCAGAGGAAGCGCTGTACCTGATGACGCTGGCCTACGACAAACTGGGCATGCCGCAGTTGCGTGACGACGCCAACCGCGTGTTCCTCAAAAACTACCCGAACAGCCACTTCCTGCCAGCCAACGCGAGCGCGCCCGCGCCCGACAAGAAGTGGTGGAAAGTTTGGTAACTGCCTGACCAGTGAACCGGTCAATCCGCCACGCGGCGGCGGAAAATCCAGTGACGCTGATCCGACGCTTCCGGGTGAAACGCATAGCCGGCGACGTCGAATGACTTCAATTGCTGCGCATCGGTGATCGCATGTTGCGCCGCATAGCGCGCCATCAGGCCGCGCGCCCGTTTCGCATGAAATGAAATGATCTTGTATGCGCCGTTTTTCCAGTCATGGAACACCGGCGCGATCACCGGCAGGGCCAGCCGAGCCGGCCTGACCGACTTGAAGTACTCTTCCGACGCCAGATTGACCAGCACGCGCGCGCCCTGCTCTTGCGCCGTCCGGTTCAACGCGTCGGTGATGCTGTCGCCCCAGTAAGCATACAAATCCTTGCCGCGCGCATTGGCCAGCCGGGTTCCCATTTCGAGGCGATGCGGCTGCATCATGTCGAGCGGACGCAGCATGCCGTACAGGCCCGACAGGATGCGCACGCGCGCCTGCGCATAGGCCAGTTCGCTCGTGCTCAGGCTGCGCGCATCGAGCGCTGCGTAGACGTCGCCGTTGAAGGCCATGACCGCTTGCCGCGCCAGGCCAGTGCCGGCAACGGAATCGGCTGCAGCGTTGGCGCTCCAGCTCGCATAGCGGCCCACGTTGAGCGCCGACAACGCATCGGAAATGCCCATCAGGCTGGCCAGTTGCTGCGGCGAAAATTGGCGCAAGCGGGTAATCAATTGCGCCGCAGGCTGCAAGAACTCGGGCTGGCTTTGCACATCGGTGGTAACAAGCGTCTGCAGGTCCAGGCTCTTGGCGGGCGAAAGCACGATCAACATAAGATTCAACACACTTTTACAATGAAATTGCCACCATGATACCTGCTGCACCCCAACGCATCGTTCTCGACACCAATGTCTGCCTCGATTTGTTCGTTTTCCACGATCCGCGCTGGAATGCGTTGCTGGCGGCGCTCGAGAGCGGCGCCGTGCAAGCGTTCACGCGCGCCGACTGCAAGATGGAATACATGCTGGTGCTGCATTACCCGCGCCTGCCGTTAGACGATGCCAGCCGGGCCGTCAGCGCCGCCCGTTTCGAGGCCTTGATCACCGTGCTGGCGCCGCCCGCGTCCAGCGTGCGCCTGCCCGTGTGCAGCGACAAGGATGACCAGAAATTTCTGGAGTTCGCGCGCGACGCCCAGGTCGACCTGTTGATCACGAAGGACAAGGCCTTGCTGAAACTGGCGCGCAAGACGGCCCGGGCCGGCATGTTCGACATCATCGTGCCGCAGGCGTGGCGAGCAAGAGACTGAAGCGGCGCTACAAGCTGGCCAACCGTTCCAGCGCAACGTTGACAACGATATCGCCGCCACTTGAGCGTGCGTATCCTGGCAGCGATGACGGTGCGCAAAGAAGCAACGCCGGGCATCGGCAAATATTGGTTCTGTCCGGCTTCCATCGCGCACATGACCGCGCTCACCAGTTTCGGGGTGCAATCAACATCAGGATAACCCTGCCCCAGATTGACAGCGCCATGCTTGGCAGCCAGCGCCGACATCACGGTAAAAATGGTGCTGCCCCCGGCAGGCAATCTGGTTTGCAGAGCGGGAGTTCAGGGTGCTATGCTCATCGTCAGTCTGTTGGATGTTCATCGTAAATGATAGGACAATAAATTGTCGCGCGGCACAATGCAGAAAGGGGAGCAAGCATGGATCAACAGCACAGCACCTTGCCGCAGTGTCAGCCCGACGTGATCCAGTCGACAACCTCCGTGCTGCGCCTGCTCAATTGTTGCAGCGCTCAGCTGGAACGCCTGCTGAGCGAACTGCGCAGCCAATCGGATGACGAACCGGCGCTGCGCGCGAACGCCGCGCAAGTGCTGCAAGCGCTGGCGCTTGATGCCGACATCGCGCTGGCGTCGATTTTCCTGAACCGGATTTCGGGCACCTACCCGGTGCGCCACTGCGTCGAGGCGGCGCTGGTCGCGGTGTTGCTCGCGCGCGCGCTGCGCCAGACGGACCAGCAAACGCTGGTCGTCGCTTGCGCCGCGCTGACGATGAACGTCGCCATGCTGGCGCAGCACGACAGTTTTCAGAACCAGCGCGCGGCGCTGACACCGGCTGAACTCGATGCAATGCAGCGCCATCCGGAAAACGGCGCCGAGCTGCTGCTGGGAGCGGGCGTGCGCGACCCGGCATGGATTTCCAGTGTCCTGCAACACCATGAAAACGACGATGGCAGCGGTTATCCGGACGGCAAGACGGGAGCCGACATCACACCAAGCGCCAGGATGATCGGGCTGGCCGACCGCTATTGCGCCATGGTCTCGGCGCGCAATTACCGCCACTCGATGCTACCCGACCAGGCGCTGCACGCGCTGCTTTTGCCTGGCGCTGGCGTCGCTCCTGAAATGGCGCGCCAGTTGATCGCCGAACTGGGACCCTATCCGCCCGGCACGCTGGTGCGGCTGCGCAATGGAGAAGTGGGCGTCGTGAGCCGGCGCCAGGTGCCGCAGCAAGGCATTTTGGTCCACGTACTGCTGGGCCCACACGGTGCGGCTACGGCGACCGTCGAGGGCGACTATGTGCGCGATACCGCGCAGGCGCAATACGGCATCGCCGAAGCGCTGCATGAAGACGAGGTGCCAGTGCGCTTCAGCATGCAACAGATCTGGGGCGATCAAGCGCGCCTGTGAAGCGAGCCTGACAACTTAAAAAATCCCCGCGCGGGCACAGATGCCGACGCGGGGATGATGCATGCAACCGCCCTGCCTCACGGCCGAGTCTGCGTCTACGTTCCTAGCGCCCCAGCTGCTGCAATTTCTTGTCGACGAAGTTAAGCAGTTCGCCCTCGAGGCTACCCGATGCCTTGGCCTTTTGAAACGCCACTTTGGCTTCAGGCAAGCGCTGATCCGCCTGCAGCGATATGCCAAGACCCATCCACCAGATGCCATTTTTGGGATGCATGCGCAGCGCCGACGTGTAATGTTCGATGGCTTCCTTGTGGCGCTGTTCACGCTGCAACAACGCTCCGATAAAACCCTGATAATCGGCATTATCCTGCGCGTGCGGCAGCGAGCGCTGCAAGGTTTGCAGCGCCGGTCCGTTGCGCTCGATCTGTAACCGCGCCAGCGTCATCGCCATCGCCGTTTGCCCTGCATCGAGCGCCAAGCCTTGCTCCAATTGCTGCATCGCTTCATCCTGGCGCCGGTTTTCCAGCAGCAGTCCGATCAAAGTCTGGCGCGCGGCATCGTGGCGCGGAAATATCCGCAACGTTTGCTCAAGACCATTGATGCCGGCCGTGACGCGCCCTTCCTGCACCAGGCCGAGCGCCCTGCGGTACTCGTTTTCCGCCTCTTGCCGCGGATTCGCCTGCTTCATTTGCAACGCATTGGCGGCCACGGCGGCGTTGCCGGCGGACCTGGCATTGCCTGCAGCAGTCTCAGCCCTGGTGACTTGCGGCACTGTTGGCTCCGAGCGCTGCGGCGGCTCAAGCCGCTCTGGCTTGATCTGGCTTTCAGCCACGCGGGTTGCCGCAGGCGCCGGCACGTGCGCTGGCAGCTTGGGCGCTGGCGCAACGTCTACCGTTTTTGGCTCCGGCGGCAGCACGGCCTGAGCCAAAGGCGTCGCCGGCACCGGCGCCATCGTGATCACTTCAGGCGGCGCAGTTGCCACTTCCACTGGCAACACCTGTACCACGAGTGCACGCTGAGCCAAAATTTGATCAACGGCAACAGGCGCAACAGGAATGGCACTGTAATGCCAGATCGCCCAGCCGCCCAGCGCAACCAGCACAGCTCCCACCAGCGCGATCAACACAATGGATTCAACGCCGCGCGTTCCTTCGGGCACCGAGCGTACATTCGAAAAATCGGAGCGCGCCGTTTTCAAGCCGCGCGCATCGAGATCCTGCAACATTTTATTGATCACGCTCATTTTGTCAACACCCAGGTCAGACCAGCCACGGCGCACATCATTGCCGGCACGGTCATCGACGACCAATTCAAATACTTGTTGATATTGTTGCTCACCACGGTACTGATGCGCTTGCTGGCCAGCGTATCCTTGGCCGCCACGTGCACATGGCGCCAGGTCACTTGCTGCTTTCCTTCGCCATAGCTCAGCATCAGCGCCTTGTGCGCCATGATGTTGACCAGGCGCGGAATGCCGCCGCTGGTGGAATACAGTCGGCCGATGGCGGCCCGGGAAAACAGGCGGCTGCCCATAAAACCGGCCACGCGCATGCGGTGCGAGACGTAATCGTCGACCTCGGCGCGCGACAGGGACGCCATATGATAATGAAAGGTGATGCGCTGGGTAAACTGGCGAAACGATTTAAGTTCCAGTATGCGGTTCAATTCCGGCTGGCCGAACAGTACGATCTGCAGCAATTTGCGTTTTTCCGTTTCCAGATTGGTCAACAGGCGCAGTACTTCGAGCGTCTCTATCGGGGCCGCCTGCGCCTCGTCCATGCACAGCAGCACGCGCTTGCCCTCGCCCGCCAGCAGCAGCAGGCCGAAGTTCAGCGCCTTCAACAAATGATGTTGATCCATGTCCTTTTCCAGCACGATGCCGAGTTCATCGGCCAACGCCAGCAATAGCGTGCGCGGCTCCAGAAATGGATTCGGGATGTAAGCGGTCACGAAGCTGTCGTCGAGCATCGTCATGAACTTGCGGCACAGCAGCGTCTTGCCGGTGCCCACTTCGCCGGTGATCTTGATGAAGCCTTCGCTGCTCTTCACCGCCACCAGCAGTGTATTGAGCGCATAACGCGACTGCGCGCTGGAAAACAAAAAACTGGTGTCGGGGGTAAGCCCGAATGGCAATTCGGTCAATCCGAAATGGTCCGTGTACATCATAGTTCTTACTCCCCTGACCGACGCGGCTGCAAGGCCCCCATGCGGCGTTCGACTGCCCTCAAATCCTCGACGCCGCTCTCTTCATCGACGATGGTGGGCTTGATCAAGACCACCAATTCACGTTTCTGGGTCTGATTCGCGGTATTTCTGAACAAGCCGCCCAGACCCGGCACATCGCCGGCCAACGGAATTTGCGAACGGTCGCCACTGCTGGCTTGGCGCATCAAGCCGCCGAGCGCGATGATACGCCCATTCTGGCCGCGCACGATGCTATCCATTTCAGACGTGCTGGAGGCAGCCAATGGCAGGCTGAGCGAACCGGCATTGCCCAGGTTGACAGCCTTGTTGACGGTCGACACCTGGCTCACCGAAGGGTGCACGTGCAAGATGATGTTGCCGTGACTATCGATCTGCGGCGTCACGTCGAGCACCACACCGGAAAAGAATGGCTGCAAGGTCACATTCGGGCTGGTCACGCTGCTGGTGCCGGTGGCCACCGTGCTGGTGCTCACGCCGGTCACATAGAATTCATCGGTGCCGATCTTCAGCACGGCTTTCTGGTTGTTCATCGTCGCGATGCGCGGGCTTGATAGCACATGCACCGAACCTTGCGACTCCAGGAACGAGATCAGCGTCGAAAAGCTGCCGGTCTGGAACGCCAGACCGAACAGCGAACCGCCGGCGCCGGCAGCGGCGCCCAGCGCAGAACCGGCGGTGGCCGTGATCGATGTATTGCCGGCGCTGGACTGCGACGTTGCGACACCATTGATGCGCGGCGTCAACGTGGCCGACGGCGACACCATGCCCAGCGCCAGCGGCAAGCCATTGATGCTTGTGAAGGCGGCCCAGTTAATGCCGGTCTGGTAAGCGTCATTCAATTGCACTTCCAGTATCTTCGCTTCCAGGATCACCTGGCGATCGACCGAGACCTGGGTCGCTTTCAAAAACATGGC
>Ga0326735_1000179_pt1 | contig 14329 bp, 15 predicted proteins | sample 37_GP2_1092_FD_207945 | JGI IMG/M metagenome (GOLD analysis project Ga0326735, IMG submission 207945) | Glacier ice microbial communities from Ngari, Tibet, China - 37_GP2_109.2 | ecosystem: Environmental > Aquatic > Freshwater > Ice > Glacier | place: China: Ngari, Tibet | collected 2018-07-31
AGCACCACAAACCATCCGGCGCAGCCGAGCACGACCGGCTGGCGTATCGCCACCATAAAACGCTCGCGCACCTCGGGGCCGAGCAGCGCGCACAGTAGCGCCAGGAACAGCGCGATGTTGGTCGCCGGCTTGTTGATCGGAACAGAGAACAGGCCCAGCAGGGTTAACCAGCGGCCGAGTTCGAGCACGCGCAGGCGCGCTGCCGACATCGGCGAAGGAAGGACCCGCTGCAATCAGTGTCCTTTGACCACGGCGCCGGGTTTAAGACGGTATACCGTGCCGCAGTAAGGACACTTCGCTTCGTGGTTCGTGTCCATTGGAAGGAAAATACGCGGATGCGAGGACCAGATCGCCATGGCCGGGTTCGGGCAGTAGGCCGGCAGATCGTGTCCGTCGAGCTCCACTGCGCCGTCGTTCGCTGCTCCTGTCATACGGTTCTCCGAATTCAAACGGGGGTCAGCCAGTGGGCGTATTGCGGGGCCTTGCCGGCTACCACGTCGAAAAACAGCGACTGCAATTTTTCCGTGATCGGGCCGCGCGCGCCGCTGCCGATGGTGCGGTTATCCAGCTCGCGGATCGGCGTGATTTCCGCCGCCGTGCCGGTGAAGAAGGCTTCGTCGCAGCAGTACATTTCGTCGCGCGTAATGCGCTTCTGGATGACTGGAATACCGAGGTCTTGCGCCATGGTCAGCACGGCATCGCGCGTGATGCCATCGAGGCAGCTGGCCAGGTCCGGCGTGTAGATCTTGCCGCTCTTGATAACGAACACATTTTCGCCGGCGCCTTCCGAGACATAGCCTTCGGTATCCAGCAGCAGTGCTTCGTCGTAACCGTCGGTCAGCGCTTCCTGGTTCGCCAGGATGGAGTTGATGTAATAGCCGCTGGCCTTGGCGCGCACCATCGAGATATTCACGTGGTGACGCGTGAACGAGGAAGTCTTGACGCGGATACCCTTGGCCAGGCCTTCTTCGCCGAGGTAGGCGCCCCACGGCCAGGCGGCGATGGCGACGTGAATCTTGTTACCCTTGGGGTTGATGCCCATTTTCTCGGAGCCGATCCAGACCAGCGGACGCAGGTAGCAGGATTCGAGTTTGTTTTCGCGCACGACCTGGCGTTGCGCGGCCATTAACGTCTCCATGTCGAACGGAATCGCCATCTGGAAAATCTTGGCGGAGTTGAACAGGCGCTGGGTATGTTCCTTGAGCCGGAAGATCGCCGTGCCTTGCTCGGTCTTGTACGCGCGTACGCCTTCAAAGACGGCCATGCCGTAGTGCAGGCTGTGGGTCAGGACGTGCATGGTGGCATCGCGCCATTCAATCAGTTCGCCGTCTTTCCAGATCTTGCCGTCGCGGTCGTCCATGGACATGGTGAATCACTCCCAAATTTCACAAAAACACGATTTTAACGGAATGAGCCTGCCGGCGACTGGAAAATTCATCTGTAGAATAGTGTCCTTTAGTACTTTTTCACTCTTTAAACACGCGGCGGCATGAATGCCATCGTGTTTCGCTTCTGACTCCCACTGATTAAACCGCCTGTGACCCGTTGCACTCCATGTCGTTAATGAAATTCCCCGGCAGCCCGCGTGAACCGCTCGAATTCGCCGCCTTCGCCGAAGCCTTCCGCACCACGTCCGGCACTATGCCCGGCATCGCCGCCTGGGGCATGGTCGCCGGTATGGCCATGGTCAAGTCAGGCCTGACGCTGTGGCAGGCGCTCGGCATGACCTTCGCCGTCTTCGCCGGCTCGGCGCAATTGGCCGCGCTGCCGCTGATCGCCGCCGGGGTGCCGGTGTGGATGGTGTTCCTGACGGCGATGGTGGTGAACCTGCGCTTCGTGATCTTTGCCGCCGCCATCGGCCCGCATTTTGCGCATCTGCCGTGGCGCTGGCGCATGTGGTACGGCTACCTGAACGCCGACATCACCATGGCCTTCTTCCCCAGGCGCTATTCCATCGAGACGGTGCATCACCCGGTCGGCAAGGTAGGCTACTTTACAGGCATCGGTTATCCAAACTGGTTTGCCTGGCAAATCGGCGCGGTCACCGGCATCCTGCTGGCCGGGCAGATTCCCGATAGCTGGGGCATCGGCTTTGGCGGCACGCTGGCGCTGCTGGCGATCCTGGTGCCGATGACGGCCAACCTGGCCGCGCTCGGCGGCGTGGTGGTCTCGGGCGTGGTGGCAGTGCTGGCGGCGGGACTGCCATATCGACTCGGGCTGCTGTGTGCGGTCATCCTGGGCATGATAGTCGCGATGACCATCGATACTTTACTGAGCGACAGACAGGAAGGAGACTTGCCATGAGCGAGGGCGAAATCTGGCTGACGATAGGCTTGATGACGATCGCCACCGTCATCACCCGCAGTTCGTTTTTCATGCTCGGCCATGCGGTCAAGATTCCGCATCGGCTGCAACATGCGCTGCGTTATGCGCCGGCTGCGGCGCTGGCCGGGATCGTGATTCCCGACCTGGTGCTGATGAGCGGATCGGTGGCGGACAATCTGCTGAATCCCAAGCTGCTGGCCGCGATAGGGGCCTGCCTGATCTTCCTTCTGACGCGCCATTTGCTGGCCACGATCGCCGGGGGAATGGCACTGTTTACGCTGTTCCGGCTGGTTTTATGAGCGGATTCGATCGGAAAATCGGTTTTTCGGGCGAGTGCGCTGCGGTAAAATAGCGCTTTTCCGACCACGCATTTTTACGGCTGCCATGCAATTTATTCGACTGAGCGATTTAATCACCCGTAATGAACTCCAGGGCAAACGCGTCTTCATCCGCGCCGATCTGAACGTGCCGCAAGACGCTGCCGGCAACATCACCGAAGATACGCGCATCCGCGCTTCGGTCCCGGCGATCCGCTCGGCGCTACAGGCCGGCGCCGCTGTCATGGTCACCTCGCACCTGGGCCGTCCGGTCGAAGGTGAATTCAAATCCGAAGATTCATTGGCGCCGATCGCTGCGCGTTTGAGCGAATTGCTCGGCCAGCCGGTCGAATTGCGTTCGAACTGGGTCGACGGCGTTGAAGTCGCCCCGGGCCAGGTGGTCCTGCTGGAAAACTGCCGCGTCAACAAGGGCGAGAAGAGTGACGATCCGACGCTGTCCAGGAAAATGGCCGGCCTGTGCGATGTGTTCGTCAACGACGCCTTCGGCACCGCGCATCGTGCAGAAGCCACCACACACGGCATCGCGCGCTTCGCTCCCATTGCCTGCGCCGGTCCGCTGCTGGCCGCGGAACTCGATGCGCTGGGCAAGGCGCTGGGCCAGCCGGCGCGGCCATTGGTGGCCATCGTGGCGGGCTCCAAGGTCTCGACCAAACTCACCATCCTCAAGGCCCTCGCTGAAAAAGTCGATCAATTGATCGTCGGCGGCGGCATCGCCAATACCTTCATGCTGGCGGCCGGCCTGAACATCGGTAAGTCACTGGCCGAGCGTGAATTGCTGGACGGCGCGCGCGCCATCATCGCCATGATGCGCGCGCGCGGCGCCAGCGTGCCGATCCCGGTCGATGTGGTCTGCGCCAAGGAATTCTCGCCTACCGCCATTGCCACGACCAAGGACGTGGCCGACGTGGCCGACGACGACATGATCCTCGACATAGGACCGAAGACTGCCGCCATGCTGGCCCGGCAGATCGCTGACGCCGGCACGGTGGTATGGAACGGCCCGGTCGGCGTATTTGAGTTCGATCAGTTCGGCAGCGGCACAAAGACCATCGCGCTGGCGATCGCCGATTCGAAGGCATTTTCGATCGCCGGCGGCGGCGACACCGTGGCGGCCATCGCCAAGTATGATATCGCCGAGCGCATCGATTACATCTCTACCGGCGGCGGCGCCTTTCTCGAATTTTTGGAAGGCAAAACTTTACCGGCGGTCGCGGTACTCCAGGAACGCGCCCAATAACACCGTGGCGTGCGCCTCAGCGCCCGCTGCACCTTTGTGATCGAATTGCAGAAAACAGTTAAGGGTTTCATCTATGCGTCGTGCTACCAAAATTGTTGCCACTATCGGACCTGCGTCGAGCGATCTCGATACCCTGGTGCGGATGATCCGCGCCGGTGTCGACGTGGTCCGTTTGAATTTCTCGCATGGCAAGGCGCAAGACCATATCGACCGCGCCACGCTGGTGCGCGAAGCAGCTGCCATTTGCGGCCGTGAAGTCGCCATCATGGCCGACCTGCAAGGCCCGAAGATCCGCGTCGGCAAATTCGAGAACGGCAAGATCGAACTGCAGGCCGGCGCCAAATTCATCCTTGACGCCGACTGCCCGCTGGGTAATCAGGACGTGGTCGTCCTGGACTACAAGGAGCTGCCGCGCGACCTGAAGCCGGCCGATGTATTGCTGTTGAACGACGGCCTGATCGTGCTGGTGGTCGACAAGATCACCGGCACCGCAATCCACACCACCGTGCGCATCGGCGGCGAACTGTCGAACAACAAGGGCATCAATCGTCAGGGTGGCGGCCTGAGCGCAGCCGCGCTGACGGCCAAGGACATGGACGATATCCGCACCGCGATGAGCTTTCATGCGGATTACATCGCCGTCTCCTTCCCGAAGAACGCGACCGACATGATCATGGCGCGCCAGCTGGCCAATATCGCCGGCGACGCGCTCAAGCACCGCCCGCAGATGATCGCCAAGATCGAGCGCGCGGAAGCGATTCCGCTGCTGCAGGAAATCCTCGACGCCTCCGACGGCATCATGGTCGCGCGCGGCGACCTGGCCGTCGAAGTCGGCAACGCCGCCGTGCCGGCGCTGCAAAAGCGCATGATCAAGATGGCGCGCGCCTCGAACAAGCTGGCCATCACCGCCACGCAGATGATGGAATCGATGATCGTCAATGCCGTGCCGACGCGCGCGGAAGTCTCGGACGTGGCCAACGCCGTCCTGGATGGCACCGACGCCGTGATGACCTCGGCCGAGACCGCCACCGGCCGCTATCCGATCGAAACGGTGGAGATGATGGCCTCGGTCTGCATCGAAGCGGAGAAGTCTGAGAGCTACCGTCTGGACGCGGACTTCCTGAATGTGGTATTTACCCGTATCGACCAGTCAATTGCTTACGGCGCGCTGTTCACTGCGCACCATTTGCAGGTGAAAGCCATCGCGGCGCTGACCGAATCGGCCTCGACGGCCTTGTGGATGAGCCGGCATAACATCAATATCCCGATCATTGCGATTACGCCGACAGTATCGACGCAGCGCAAGGCTTCGCTGTACCGCAATGTCAGCGCGATCGAGCTGTTGCAAACGACGGATCGCGAAGGCGTGCTGAAGGCGGCACAGGATTTGCTGCTGGCTAAAGGTTTTGTGGAAAAAGGTGACATGATCGTGGTTACCTGGGGCGAGCCGATGGGGCAGGTGGGCGGCACGAATGCGCTGAAGATCATGCGTATTGGTGAATACTAAAAAAACGCACCGCATTTAAAAATTCTAATCTCTGGAGGTTTACCATGGCACTAGTATCGATGCGTCAATTACTGGATCACGCTGCAGAAAACGGCTACGGCCTGCCGGCGTTTAACGTGAATAACCTGGAGCAGGTCACGGCCATCATGATGGCTGCCGATGAAGTCGGCGCTCCGGTCATCATGCAAGCCTCGGCGGGCGCGCGCAAATATGCCGGCGAACCGTTTCTGCGTCACCTGATCCAGGCGGCCGTGGAAGCGTATCCGCACATTCCCGTGGTAATGCATCAGGACCATGGCCAGTCGCCGGCAGTCTGCATGGCCGCCATCAAGTCCGGCTTTACGTCGGTGATGATGGATGGCTCGCTGCGCGAAGACGGCAAGTCGGTCGCCAGCTATGAATACAACGTGGAAGTGTCGCGCAAGGTGGTCGAGTTTTCGCATGCGATCGGCGTGACCGTGGAAGCTGAACTCGGCGTGCTCGGCTCGCTCGAGACCATGATGGGCGACAAGGAAGACGGCCACGGCGCAGACGGCGCGATGACGCGCGAGCAATTGCTGACCGACGTCGACCAGGCTGCCGACTTCGTCAAGCTGACCGGCTGCGACGCACTGGCAATCGCGATCGGCACCTCGCACGGCGCGTATAAATTTTCACGTAAGCCGACCGGCGATATCCTGGCCATCGAGCGCATCATGGAAATCCACAAGCGCATTCCAAACACGCATCTGGTGATGCACGGTTCGTCATCGGTGCCGCAGGAACTGCTGGCCGAGATCCGCGAATTCGGCGGAGCGATGAAAGAAACCTACGGCGTGCCAGTTGAGGAAATCCAGCGCGGCATCAAGCACGGTGTGCGCAAGATTAATATCGACACCGATATCCGTCTGGCCATGACCGGCGCGATCCGCCGCTACTTCGTACAGAACCCGGGCAAGTTCGATCCGCGCGATTACCTGGCGCCGGCGCGCGAAGCGGCGAAGGGCGTGTGCAAGGCGCGTTTCCTGTCGTTTGGCTGCGAAGGGCAGGGCGCAAAGATCAAGCCGGTTGCGCTGGAAAAGATGGCTGACAAGTACAAGAAGGGCGAACTGAGCCAACTCGTTCAGTAAGCGTACGCTGCACCGGTCGGCTTTGTGCAGACCAACCTTCGTCGCCGGACGTAAGTCGCCGGCCACACTGACCCGCGATGCGCATGCATCGCCGCTCCTGTTTACTTTCCGTTGAAGTCGAATCAATGAACGCTTTGTACCAGACCAGTCTCACCTCCCTACCGCTGCTCGGCCACGGCAAGGTGCGCGATAACTACGCCGTCGGCGACGACAAGATCCTGATCGTCACGACCGATCGTTTGTCGGCCTTTGACGTGATCATGAACGAACCGATTCCCGGCAAAGGTCTGGTGCTGAACCAGATGTCCGATTTCTGGTTCGAGAAGTTGGCCGGCATCGTGCCGAATCACCTGACCGGGATCGCGCCCGAAAGCGTGGTCAGCGCCGACGAGGCAGCGCAGGTGCGCGGCCGTTCGGTCGTGGCCAAGCGGCTGCAGCCGATCATGGTCGAGGCCGTGGTGCGCGGTTACCTGATCGGCTCGGGCTGGAAGGATTATCAGGATACCGGCGAAGTATGCGGCGTGCGCCTGCCGGCTGGATTGCCGCAGGCAGCAAAACTGGCGACGCCGATCTTCACGCCGGCGGCCAAGGCCGAGCTTGGCGAGCACGACGAGAACATCAGCTTCGCAGAAATGGAAGAGCGCATCGGCGTCGAGCTGGCGCGCCAGATCCGTGAAATCAGTATCCGCCTGTATCAAACTGCCGCTGACTATGCGGCCACGCGCGGCATCATCATCGCCGACACGAAATTCGAATTCGGACTGGATGCGAATGGCGAGTTGCACCTGATGGACGAAGTATTGACTGCCGATTCCTCGCGCTTCTGGCCGGCCGATTCCTACGCCACGGGCATGTCACCGCCTTCGTTCGACAAGCAATTCGTGCGCGACTATCTCGAGACCTTGACCAATTGGCCCAAGACCGCCCCCGCGCCGGCCTTGCCGACTGAAGTGATAGAACGCACCGGCGCCAAATACCGCGAAGCGCTTGAGCGCCTGACCGGCGCCACGTTGAAGGAATGACATGAGCATCCTCGCAGAAGACCGACCGCTGATCGGCGTCGTCATGGGTTCGTCGTCCGACTGGGACGTGATGCAGCACGCCGTGCTGATCCTGAAGGAATTCGGCATCAGTTATGAAGCGCGGGTAGTCTCCGCGCATCGCATGCCGGATCAAATGTTTGCCTATGCTGAATCGGCGCGTGAGCGCGGCCTGCGCGCCATCATCGCCGGCGCTGGCGGTGCGGCGCACCTACCTGGCATGCTGGCGGCCAAGACCATCGTGCCGGTGCTGGGCGTGCCGGTCCCTTCCAAATATTTGCGTGGCGAAGATTCGCTGCTGTCCATCGTGCAGATGCCAAAGGGAGTGCCGGTCGCTACCTTTGCGATCGGCGAGGCGGGCGCGGCAAATGCGGCGCTGTACGCGATCGCCATGCTGGCCGCGCAGGATGATGGCTTGGCGGCGCTGCTGACGGACTTCCGCGCGCGCCAGACCGAAATCGCGCTCAACATGATTTTGCCCCTATGAACAAGATCACGAATCCCCTGCTGCCGCAGGCGCAGCCAGCTACCTGGCTGGGCGTGATGGGAGGCGGCCAGCTCGGGCGCATGTTCGCTCACGCCGCGCAGGCATTGGGCTACAAGGTCGCAGTGCTGGAAGCCACTGAGGATTGCCCGGCCGGGCAGGTAGCCGATGCAGTGATCACCGGCGCCTACGACGACGCCGCGGCACTGGAACAATTGGCGCAGCGCTGCGTGGCGGTCACCACCGAATTTGAAAACGTGCCCGGCCCCAGCCTCGCCATGCTGGCGCAGCAGGTTTTCGTCGCGCCCTCCGCAGCCGGCGTCGCGATTGCCCAGGACCGCATGCTGGAGAAACGCTTTTTTGAACGCTGCGCGCTTGTTTCCGGCGTCGGACCGGCGCCGCATTTTTTGATTGAATCCGCTGCCGATATCGAGCGCGCGCCCGAGTATCTGCTGCCCGGTATCCTGAAGACGGTGCGTCTTGGTTATGACGGCAAGGGCCAGAGCCGGGTGAAGACACGCGCAGAGGCGCTGCAAGCCTTCAGCGGCATGGGCGACGTGCCCTGCGTGCTGGAAAAAATGCTGCCGCTGGCGGTCGAGATTTCCGTGCTGGCTGCGCGCGGCGTGGATGGACGTTCGGTGGTGTATCCGATCGCCGAGAACGTGCATCGCGACGGCATCCTGTTCACGACCACGGTGCCCGGCCCGAATGTGCTGCCGGCCTGCGCCGAGCGCGCCACCACGGCTGCGCTGCTGATCATCGACGAGCTCGATTACGTCGGCGTGCTGTGCATCGAATTCTTCGTGCTGCAGGATGGCTCGCTGGTGGTCAACGAAATGGCCCCACGGCCGCACAATAGCGGCCACTACACCATCGACGCCTGCGTCACCAGCCAGTTTGCGCAGCAGGTGCGCGCCATGGCGCGACTGCCGCTGGGCGATCCACGCCAGCATTCGCCGGCCGTCATGCTGAATCTGCTCGGCGATATCTGGTATCGCGACGGCGCGGAAGAACCGCAAGAGCCGGCCTGGGACGATGTGCTGGCCTTTCCCGGCGCCAGCCTGCATTTATACGGCAAGGCGCAAGCGCGGCGGGGCCGCAAGATGGGCCACCTGACCTTCGTCGCGCCGACCCAGGCACAGGCGCAGGCCGGCCTGCAGCGCGCCTGCGCAATTCTCGGCATACCCGATTGAGGCGGTGAACGACGCTGCAATCCTGGCCGCCGCACACCTGCTCGAAACAGGCGTGCTGGTGGCCTTCCCGACCGAGACCGTCTACGGCCTCGGCGCCGACGCGGAAAACCCGGCGGCGGTTGCGCGCATCTATCTGGCCAAGGGCCGCCCCTCGAATCATCCGCTGATCGTGCACCTCGCTCCGGAAGCTGACCTGAATTATTGGGCGCAGGCGATTCCGCCGGCGGCGCTTGGCTTGATCGCCGCCTTCTGGCCCGGACCGCTGACCTTGATTCTCAAGCGCGCCGCGCATATTCCGGACGCAGTCTCCGGCGGGCAGGATTCGATCGGCCTGCGCTGTCCCTCGCATCCGGTAGCGCAAGCCTTGCTGCGCGCATTCAAGAACGGCAAGGGCGGTATTGCCGCGCCCTCGGCCAACAAATTCGGCCACGTCAGCCCGACCAGCGCGCAGCATGTACGCGATGAATTCGGCGCAGACGATCCGCATATCGGCGCGATCCTTGACGGCGGGCGCAGCGAGGTCGGCATCGAGTCGACCATTCTTGACCTGTCGCGCATGGAGAGCGTCGGGCCGGTGCTGCTGCGTCCCGGCGCGATTAGCGCGGAGGCCATCCGCACAGTCATTGGCCGAATGCCGCTGGCGCCCGACGCTGCGGCGCCGCGCGCATCCGGCACGCTGGAGGCGCATTACGCGCCGCAGACGCCGGTGGCGCTGGCCCCGGCCGAACAATGCGCCGAGCTGTGCGCGCGATTGAGCGCGGCAGGGCGGCGTATAGCCTTGATACGCTCGGGCGTGCCAGATCGAGTAGCACCAGGCCAGGTCGCGCCGGAGCAGGTCGCACCAGACCTGGTGGAGCATGATCAAATCGCACCATACCGGGTCGCGCATGACCAACTCGCGCATGACCCCTGCTGGCTCGCCGGCCAAGCTGTGCTGCCCGCTACCCCGGCCGGCTACGCACATGACCTCTACGCCGCTCTACGCGCCATGGACAGCGTCGGCGCTGACCTGATCCTGGTCGCCGCGCCGCCCACCGATGCCGAGTGGGCAGGCGTCAACGACCGCCTGCGCCGCGCCGCCTATGATTCGACCGGCATCCTGCAGCGTCTCCTCTAATACCAAGTTTCCTTCGATCTTCTTGTGCATTGGCAAAGCATTGCCTTGGTGAGATATTTTTTGCGCAAGAAAGGGCGCCAGACCCTTTTTCGAAGGCAGGCTGGACAGCAGCACCAGCGTTCGCGCTAAATGCGAACGGCATCCCAAAAAAGTTATTACATTTTTGACAACTGCTGGTTACACTTCTGCTACGCGTTTTTCTGTATCTCAAACGACCGTCGCGCAAGGAAAAATGCCTGCGGTTCGCCACTAGTGCTGATATCAAGAATCTGGAGACATGATGCGTCTAACTCACTTCGCGGTCAGCCTGCTGGCCGCTACCGGTTTGGCAGGCTGTGGCGGTTCCAGCAGCAGCGACGGACCAGCCATCGACAGCTCCACTACACGTGGAACACTGTTCGCAAATCCACCGAATCTGGTGCCTGTGCCGCAGGCTGATGGCACCGCTGTCGCGCGCCTCGAACCGCTGGTGTTTGCCAGCTTGCTCGAAGCCGGCAAGCCCGGCATCACCCAGGTGACCGGCACGCCGAAATGCGCGATCAGCACCTATTACATGAAATACGCCACCATCGGCGGCGCCGGCGAGCCGACTGACGCTACCGGCGCGATCATGGTTCCGTCCGGCACGGATGCGGCCTGCGTCGGTCCCCGGCCCGTGCTGCTGTACGCGCACGGCACCACGATTGACCGCAATTTCAACATGGCCAACCTGCGCGATAACCCAGAAGCCGCGCTGGTCGCCGCCATGTACGCCGCACAAGGCTTCATCGTGGTCGCGCCGAATTACGCCGGCTACGATACTTCGTCGTTGACTTACCACCCCTTCCTGAACGCCGAACAGCAATCCAGCGACATGGTCGATGGGTTGCGCGCAGCGCGCAAGGCCTTCGCCGGGATCGGCGCGGTGGATGCAGGCAAGCTGGTGATCGCCGGTTACTCGGAGGGCGGCCATGTCGCGATGGCGACCCAGCGCGCGATGCAGAACACGTACGCGTCCGAATTTACTGTCACGGCATTGGCCGGAATGTCCGGTCCCTATGCAATTTCGCTGCTGGGCGATGCTGTGTTCGCAGGTTCGCCAAATGCGGGCGGCACAGTGTTCCTGCCGCTGATCACGACCAGCTGGCAAAAATCCTACAGTGGCCTCTACACCTCGCCGAACGAGATTTACGAAGACCGTTACGCGACAGGCATCGAGTCGCTGTTGCCGAGCAAAACCCTGAGCTTCACCGAGTTGTTCACGACCGGCAAACTGCCCCAATCGGCCATGTTCGCGAAAGACTCGCTGCCCGGGCCGTCGTCACCCGCCTTCGCACCATTCTTTGGTGACGGAAATCTGGTGAAGAGCAGCTATCGCACCGCCTACCTGACCGACGCGCAGATGAACCGCTGCAATGTGAATCCGGCTGCGCCGCTCAACTGCACGCCGGCCAATGGCTTGCGCAAAGCGAGCGTCAGAAACGACCTGCGCACTTTTGTGCCGAAGGTGCCGACCCTGCTATGCGGTGGCAATGCGGACCCGACCTTTTTCTACGCCAGCACCCAGGCGACTGCCGGCTACTTCCAGGCGAACGGCATGCCGGCCGCGCTGCTGACCGTGCTGGACGTAGATTCCGCACCGACCGGTCCGACCGATCCGTTTGCGGCAGCCAAAGTTGGCTTTGCCCAGTCCAAGGCCGCGACCATCTCGGCCGCAGTCACAGCCAAGACCGACCCGACCGTCGCAGTCGCTACCGCCTATCACGGCACGCTGGTGGCGCCGTTCTGCAATGCAGCCGCGCGCGGCTTCTTTGCTTCCGTGCTGGCCCGTTAACCGCCGCATAACCGAGGAAAAAAATCGTGAACTTCAAAAAAATTACCCTGGCTGCGGTGATCCTTTCGGGCGTCGCCGGCGCGCATTCCGCGGGAGCGACTCCGACGAGTAACGTATTCCGCGTCGGCGTGGCCAACGTCACCGTGCATTCAAGGTCGGAGAACCTGACCAGCAACGGCCCGGCCTTCCTGACGCCGCAGCCAGCCGGCGTCACCGTGGACGACGCCACCACGCTGCTGCTCGGCTATACCCGCCATCTGAATGCGAACTGGGATGTAGACCTGTTGCTGGGCGTGCCGCCGAGCCACAGCATCAACGGCACCGGCACGCTCGCGGCTTTCGGTGAAATCGCTCGCATCAAGCAGGCCAGCCCGACCGTCATGATTAACTATAACTTCGGCGCGCAGACCAACGCATTTCGGCCGTACGTCGGTCTGGGCGTGAATGTCACGCACTTCTACAATACAAGCTCCAGCACCACGGGCAATATCGCCTCGGGCGGACCGACCCGCATCGCGCTGACGAATTCGATCGGGCTGGCAGGGCAGGTCGGGGTGGTCTACAGATTGAATGCGATGTGGTCGCTGAATGCGTCAGTGGTGGCGGCCAAGGTCTCGACTGACCTGACTTCTACGACCGGGAATATCCAGCGCAGGACTACGCTGGACCTGGGACCGGTGGTGTATTCGCTGGCGGTGGGGTATGCGTTTTAAGAAGTATTAGCGCATCAGAAAGCGGGCTCTGAAGTCTGGTGCGGTTCAGTTACGTTGAGCGGCGTTTTTTGGCTTGGTTTGAATCGATTTATTGTGCGGGCAGGCTGAGGCGGCAGGCCTTCCTCCACGACCCCTTCGGGGCCTGATTGTTCCGGAAGACCTACCCCCTCAGCCTGCCACACATCAAATTAAGCAAACCAAAGGTCGCACAAATTTCGTGTAGTGAATCAGACTAGCTTCGTGTAACGGCCAGAAGCCTCTCAGCCTTTCAAATCCGCCACCAGATTCACATACTGCTGCATCGCATCGTCCGTCGAGGTGCCCTTGAGCGCATTCCATGCATCCCATTTGGCGCGGCCGATCATGTCGGTCACGCCGGGACGCTCGCCGCCCGCGTCGCCGCTGCTGGCTTGTTTGTACAGCGCATAAAGCTTCAGAAGCGTTGCTGGATCGGGCCGCTCGTCGAGCTTCTTGGAGTCGGCCTGGGCTTGTTCAAACTGCGATTGCAAAGTCATTTTTTCTCCGGTGATTCGTCGGGTTCAGGGAATTTGATCGGCTCAAACGCCGAGCAGTTCCACTTCAAAAATCAGCGTGGCGTTCGGCGGAATGGCGCCACCTGCACCGCGTGCGCCGTAGCCCAGCGCCGATGGAATCACCAGCGTGCGTTTTCCGCCGATTTTCATGCCTTGCACGCCCTGGTCCCAGCCCTGGATTACACGGCCGGCGCCGAGCGGAAAGTCGAACGGCTGGTTACGGTCCTTGCTTGAATCGAATTTGGCGCCGGCGCTGCCGTCGGCGTTTTGCAGCCAGCCGGTGTAGTGCACCGTAACGTTGTCGCCGGCTTTGGCTTCTGCGCCTTCGCCCACGATGTGATCTTCATATTGCAGGCCGGTAGAGGTCATGGTCAGGGACATGTTATTCCTTTAAGTTTAGCTAAAGCTGCAGATTGTATCAGCAGGCCGCACTCTTTTCCTGAGGCGGCGCACTACCGTTCACGAACTAATTTGTCACAGTAGTAATTGATGAATTCATCATTCTTCACTCGAGCATTTTATTTAATCAGGGACATATTGGCGCGGTAAAATATCACGTGCGCAGACCTGCTGCGTCCCGCCCCGTCATGCAATTTAACCTACTGGTGGCCATGTCCCGTTTCCTCATTCGTTGCAGTCTTACCCTTGTCTTGAGCGCGTTTAGTGGCGTCGCCGCCAACGCCGAAGTCGTCGTGGTCCTGAATTCACGCGACGCCAGCGTGAGCTTGCTGGACAAGGCCACTTATAAAGAAATCGGCTCCATCCCGGTCGGCAAGGAGCCGCATCATCTGATCGCCACGCCTGACAATAAATCGCTGATCGTCGCCAGCGCGGTCGGCAATGAGCTGGTGTTCCTTGACCCCAAGACCGGCCAGGTGCAGCGTCGTGTCAAGGACATCATTGATCCGTATCAGATCGGC
>Ga0326735_1000180_pt1 | contig 14313 bp, 16 predicted proteins | sample 37_GP2_1092_FD_207945 | JGI IMG/M metagenome (GOLD analysis project Ga0326735, IMG submission 207945) | Glacier ice microbial communities from Ngari, Tibet, China - 37_GP2_109.2 | ecosystem: Environmental > Aquatic > Freshwater > Ice > Glacier | place: China: Ngari, Tibet | collected 2018-07-31
ATTACCGGGAGCCATTCAGCACAATCGATAAGCACGGCGAAGTGCGTCTTTTTTTGTGCGGCAGGCCAGATTTAGACCTGCCTTATGAGAAGAATTTTCGATATCGATGCGGACCGGCAGCGACCGGACCTTTTCCGGAGCAACCAGAGAGCGGCCAGAAAGCAAAAAGCCCACGAACGTAAATTCGTGGGCTTGATACTTATTCGTGGTAGGCCGTGCGGGATTCGAACCTGCGACCAACGGATTAAAAGTCCGCTGCTCTACCAGCTGAGCTAACGACCCGAAAGAAGCAATATTATAGGGCGCGCGGGCAATCCTGTCAAACGTCCACGCCCAAATAGTTAAACAGTCGAGTCAGGCAACCTGGCTTATTTCAGCGCGGCCAGGCGGTCTTTCGCGGTCGACGCCGCCGACGACTCGGGATACTTCGCCACCAGCTGCTGCAACGCTTTTTTGGCGTTCTTCTTGTCCTTCAGTTCGACGTAGCTGCTGGCGATGTTGAGCATGGCGTCGGGCGCCTTGGCGCTGTCCTTGTAGGTCAAAGTGACGATTTCCTGCGACGCGATCGCGTTTTTGTAATCGCGTTGCGCATAGTAGGCGTTGCCCAGCCAGTACTGCGCGTTCGACGCGTAGCTCGAATCCGGGTGGCGCCGCACGAAGTCGGCCAGCGCGCTGGCGGCCACCTTGTAGTCGCCTGAGGTGAACAGCTTCATCGCCGCTTCATACGACTTCAATTCGCCCGGATCGACTTCGGCTTCCTTGCCGTCGATGCTGACCTGGCGCGGCTCGAGCTTGGCGATGCGCGCGTCGAGGTCGGCGTAAAAATCCTTCTGGCGTTTCTGCGAGGTGGCGATCTCGTTGGACAGCACTTCGAGTTGGCCGCGCAGGCGCGCGATTTCCTGCATCGTCTGCTCATGCTGGTTGATCAGTTCGAGCGCGGCACGCTTGTCCGATTTGGTGTCGATCCGGGCGTTCATGTCGCGCGACAGATTCTCGACCTTGCTGCGCAAATCGAGGATTGCCTTGCGTGCTTCGTCATCGTCAAGCAGGCCTGCGCTCGCGTGCAGCGGGAGCCAGGCGGCAAGCGCGAAGCAGACAGCGGCAAGGCGGGACGTTGAAATTGGTTTCATGGACGTGACTTTCTAAAAAATCGGGGCGGATGCAGTCTGCACCGCATGCCGCCCGATTGTCAATCGGCCGTATCAGGCTTTAGTGCCAGGCTTTAGATCAATAGACGATGTCGGCGCGGCGGTTTTCGGCCCACGCGGCTTCATTGGCGCCAATTGCCTTCGGCTTTTCTTCGCCCAGCGAGACCGCTTCCATCTGCGATTCCGACACGCCCATCGTGCCCATGGCACGGCGCACGGCTTCGGCGCGCTTCTGGCCCAGCGCCAGGTTGTACTCGGTGCCGCCGCGCTCGTCGGTGTTGCCCTGGATGAGGACTTTGCGCGCCTTGTTCTTGTTCAGGAAAGCGGAGTGCTTTTCGACGATCGGCTTGCCGTCGTCACGCACGACATAGCTGTCGTAGTCGAAGTAGACGCTGCGCTTGGCCAGCTCGCCTTTTGGATCGTTGAGCGGATCGACCGAGCCGGTTTCGACCGGGCGGATGTCGCGGCTGTCAGCCGCCGGCGGCGCGGTGCGTTCGGTCGAGCGTTCCACTACCGGCGTATCGGTCAGTTTGACGGGGGCGCTGCACGCCGAGAGCAGGGCCGCGCTCGAAACGATGAAAGCTAAACTTTTAAATTGACGCATGTGTTCTTCTCCTGATCACTGTTTAAAAAACCGGGTTTTACAACTATTTCATGAACGGGCCCCAATTGGGTTCCCGAATATTTCCTGCCTGGGTCGTCAGGCGCTGCTTGACCCTGCCGTCGACCGATACCACGGCCAGGCCAGTGCGTCCGCCACCCTTGGTGGCATACATCAAGTATTTACCATTGGGCGAAAAACTCGGTTCGGTGGCGCCTTCGGCCAGCCGCAGTTCCTGGCCGCTGGCCAGGTCCATCGCGTAGAGCGAAAAGCCGCCGTCGCGCTGCGAGATCCAGGCCAGCGTCTTGCCGTCGGAAGACAGGCGCGGGCTGATATTGTAGCTGCCCTTGAAGGTGACGCGGGTGGCAGCGCCGCCGTTGGCGCCCATCTTGTAGATCTGCGGCCCGCCGCTGCGGTCGCTCGTGAAATAGATGCTCTGGCCGTCGGCCGAGAACTGCGGTTCGGTGTCGATGCCGCTGCTGTTCGACAGGCGCCGGATATCGCTGCCGTCGGCGTTCACGCCATACACCTGGGAGTGGCCATCCTTCGACAACGTCACCGCCAGGCGGGTGCCGTCGGGCGACCAGGCCGGCGCCGAGTTGCTGCCTTTTTCGTTCGAAACCACCTTGCGCGCGCCCGTCACCAGGTTCTGCACGTAGACCACCGGCTTGCGGTCCTCGAACGAGACGTAGGCGACGCGAGTGCCGTCGGGCGACCAGGCAGGGGAAATGATTGGCTCCTTGCCGTAGGCGGCAACGACCATGCCTTCGCCGTCGGCGTCGGCCACTTCAAGCCGGTAGTCGCGGCTGTTGTGCATCGTGACGTAGGCGATGCGGGTGGCGAAGGCGCCGCGCGTGCCGGTCAGCTTTTCGTAGATGTCGTCGGCGATCCGGTGGGCGGCCAGGCGGGTGGACTTGGGCTGGACCGTGTTGGCCATGGTCGACAGTTCGGACGACTTGATGGTGTCGAGCAGCTTGTAGCGCACCTCCAGGCGGCCGTCGCCGCCGCGGCGCACGCTGCCCACCACCAGCGCATCGGCGCCGCGCGACTTCCACAGGCCGTAATCGATCGCCGAACTTTCCGACAGCACGGTGCCGGCGTCGATCACCTTGAACACACCGCTGCGCTCCAGGTCGGCCTTGATGACGGCCGACACCTGGGCCGGGGCGACGCCTTCATCGGCGAACGCGGCAACGGCGATCGGGATCTGGTTGCTGGCGACACCGGCAATTTCAACGCGCACTTGCGCGAGGGTGGACGGGGTGGCGGCGGCAGCGAACACGCCCGCGCAAAACAGCAAAACAGGGAGGGTTTTGTTCATGAGTCGAATAGGTCGCATAAGTAAATTTTGTCCGGGTTCGTGAAGTCAAACGCAATCAATTCAGGTCCTTCATCGAGAAAGCGACTTCAACTGTGCGGGCCACGGTACCATCTTTCTTCTTCGGCAGTGGCGACGCCTTGTTAATGCCGCGCTCGACTGCTTCGTCGAAGGTGGCGATGCCGCTGCTCTTGACGAGCTTGACGGAGATAATTTCGCCAGTCGGCAACTCTTCCACTTTGAACACCACCTTCGGGTTGCCGGGCACATCAAGGCTGCCCGGGTACGACGTGGTGCTCTTGATTTTGCTGACGATGCTGGCCAGGTAGCCGGTATCGATGCGCGAAGCGGTCGATTGCGCCGCCTCGCCGCTGGTGCCGGCGCCGGCCGTGATACGCCGCATCTCGTCAAGGCGGGCCTTGTCGAGCTTTGCCTGTTCGGCCGCTTCCGACTTGGCCTTGGCCAGCTTGTCGGCCTTCAGTTTGTCGGCCGCCTGCTTTTCCGCGAGCTTCTTGTCGGCGAGTTTTTTCTCAGCGTCCTCGGCTTTTTTGTCGGCCAGTTCCTGCGCTCTTTTTTCAGCCAGTTGCTCGGCCTTCTTCTGCGCTTTCTCTTGCTTCGCCAGCTGCGCTTCTTCCAGCTTCTTTTGTTCCTGACGCTGTTGGCGTTGTTGATCCAGCAGCAGGCGTTCTTCCGCCTTGCGCTTTGCGCGCTCGAGGGCGATGTCGGGCGGCTTCGGTGCGACCGGCTTGTCGATCGGCGGCTCGATTATTTTTGGCGCCGGTTCGGGCGTTAGCGCCGGCACTGGTGCCGGTTCGGCCGCCTCAGGAGGTGTCGGCAGCGGCGGCGCGGCGGCCTGGGTCTGCATGTCCCACACTTCCGCTTCGACCGCGACCGGTTCCGTGTTTTGCCAGTTGACGCCGATGAACAGGAACGCAACCAGGCCGGCGTGCATTGCCGCCGCCAGCGCGATCGACGGCCAGCGGCTCGGTTCCGGCGGCACCCGGTAGGGCGCGCCGGTGGTGGCGGCAGCGGCGGCAGCGGCGGTAGCTGTCATTGGCATGACGGGATCAGCGTTTGAAATAACATCACTTGGTGGCCAGTCCGACCCGGTTGATGCCCATTTTTTTGGCTTCCGAAATGAGCTGGATGACGTCGTCGTACTTGCTGTCGCGGTCGCCCGCAATCATCACCGGATACTCGGGATGGTTGGCGTGCATGACGCGCAGCGCGCGCAGCAGGGCGGGGCGGTCCGGCACGTCCTGCGGCGCGGTAGCGGTCTTGCCGTTGACCCCGATCGACAGCGTCGCGTTCGGCTTGAGCACGATCTGGATGTAGTCGTCCGGCGGCAGCGCCGATTTTTCCGCGCTCGGCAAGTTGATCACGCTCGGGCTGTTGGCCGGCGGCACCACCATGAAAATAATCAAGAGCACCAGCATCACGTCGATGTAGGGCACGACGTTGATCTCGGATTTGAATTTGCGCCCGCGCCCGCCGCGCATGCCACTCGAAAAAGAAGCCATCTGTGTCTCCCGGCCCGGTCAGCGCGACTGGCGCTGCAGGATGTTCGAAAATTCCTCGACGAACCCTTCGAAACGGATCGCCAGGCGGTCGATGTCGTGCGTGAAGCGGTTGTAGGCAACGACGGCGGGGATCGCCGCGAACAGGCCGATCGCGGTCGCGATCAAGGCTTCGGCAATGCCGGGCGCGACCGCCGCCAGCGTGGCCTGCTGCAGGTTGGCGAGGCCGCGGAAGGCGTTCATGATGCCCCATACGGTGCCGAGCAGGCCGATGTACGGCGACACCGAGCCGACCGAGGCAAGAAAATTGAGGTGGATGTCAAGGGCGTCGAGTTCGCGCTGGAAGGCGGCGCGCATGGCGCGGCGCGCGCTGTCGAGCACGGCGCCCATGTCGAGCGCATCCTTGGCCGCCTGCTTGCCCTTGATGAATTCACCCATGCCCGCTTCGAAGATGCGGGCCAGCGCGCCGCTCTGGTCGCGGCTGTTCGACGCGCTCTGGTGCAAGGTGTGCAGGTTGCCGCCGGCCCAGAAACTGCGTTCGAATTTTTCGGTCTGGCGGCGTGCCGAGCGGATCGCGAACATCTTGCGGAAAATATAGGTCCAGCTGGTCAGCGAAATGATCAGCAGCAGCGCCATGATCAGCTTGACGATCAGGTGGGCGTTGGCGATCAGGGCCAGGAAGGAAAGGTCTTGGGCTGCATTCATTGGGCGGCGGGTTTTCTGTAAGGTGGTGTAAGCGTCAGGCGGCCCGCATTTTAACAGCCACGGCGTCGGGCAAAGGCCGTGGCTTCAAGGTGGCGCGGTCAACGCAGCCGGCTTTGACGCGGGCACTGGCCAGCAGAATGGCGCCACAGCAAGCCTGCTGCGCGAATTGAATCGATGCCCGGCCGAGCTTTTCTATCGACAAGGTCAATGTGATGACGTCATCGAGTTTGGCCGGCGCATGGTAGTCGATACCGGCATGTTTGACGACAAACATGGCGCCGTGCTGCCCGAGCAACGCGTGCTGGTCGACGCCCAGGGCGCGCAGCCACTCGGTGCGGGCACGTTCGAAAAACTTCAGATAGTTGACGTAGTAAACAATGCCGCCGGCGTCGGTATCCTCGTAATAGACGCGGATCGTCCAGGTGAAGACTGTTGGCATGTCAGCTGCTATAAGTGATAGATGGGAAACATTTTACGCCAATTAAAAGCCGTTTGTACCCCAGCGTACATGGCTACGGTAGTCGGCGCGGCCGCGGGGGGCGGGCTGGCCACGCGTCGGTAGTAGACGTTAGCGCCGGAACATGCGCCAAGCGCCGTAACAATTTCTCACATTTGACGCTATTTTGTTACAAGGCGTAAATTAGTTTCCTATAAACCGGGTCAGACCCCTTTTTGCTGCTTTTTGCTGTGGTGAAACGCAGCTCTGCCCGGTCGGGCTCAGCCGCGCTTGATCGTCATCGGCCCGAAGCCCTGGCAGGTCGGCATCATCTCGATGAGGTTGATGTTGATGTGCGGCGGCAGGCTGGCGATCCAGAACGCGGTGGCGGCGATGTCCTGGGCGCTGAGCGGCACGGTGCCTTCATACACTTTTGACGCGGCCGCGTCGTCGCCCTTGTAGCGCACGTTGGAAAATTCGGTACCGCCGCACAGGCCCGGCGCGATGTTGGTGGCGCGCACCCCGGTGCCGACCAGGTCGGCGCGCAGATTGAGGGTGAACTGGTCGACGAAGGCCTTGGTGGCACCATACACGTTGCCGCCCGGGTAGGGGTAGGCGCCGGCGATCGAGCCGAGGTTGATGATCAGCCCGCTGCCGCGCTCGACCATCGATGGCAGCACCGCGCGCGTCATCGTGACCAGCCCGGTGCAGTTGGTGGCGATCATGGTTTCCCAGTCGGCCAGCGCAGCTTCGTGGGCGGGCTGGGTGCCCAGCGCCAGTCCGGCATTGTTGATCAGCACGTCGATCTGGCGCCATGATTGCGGCAGCAGCGCCAGCGCGTCGTCGATCGACGCCTTGTCGGTGACGTCCATCGCCAGCGGCAGCGCCAGGTTGCCCAGTTCGGCGGCGAGGGCGTCGAGCCGGTCCTTGCGGCGCCCGCTGATGACCACCTGGTGGCCGTGGCTGACGAAGGTGCGGGCCATTTCAGCGCCGAAGCCGGACGAGGCGCCAGTGATAAATACGATCATGATCGAAGTTCCAAAAGTTAAGCGACGTAAAATTGTAGCCGAAATAGCCAGATTCTCCGATCGCTTGACAAGTTTGCCTTGCAAATGGCAGTTCCCTTGCCCAAATCTGGGCTTTAACTTACAATTTGGGCTCCATTACGTCTCACGTGACTGGCGAAAAGCTGAAGCCCTTCAGGGCTGGCGGCGAAAAGTGGGCTTCCACTGGGGAACGTGAGATTTCACCCGCCGTTCGCCTGGGCAGCCACCGATGGAAGCGCGCAATGAGGCTGCCTGTTCGGTTTTCCGTTCTCCCTCATTCGTTCCACACTGCCAGGTGCCCGCACCGATACCCAATTGGAGTTTTTCATGTTTGCAAAAGATCACACGCTGGCCAACGTCGACCCGGACTTGTGGGCGGCGATCACGAAGGAAAACCAGCGCCAGCAAGACCATATCGAGCTGATCGCGTCCGAGAACTACACCTCGCCCGCCGTCATGCAGGCGCAGGGCTCGCAACTGACCAACAAGTACGCCGAGGGCTATCCGGGCAAGCGCTATTACGGCGGCTGCGAATTCGTCGACGTCGCCGAGCAATTGGCGATCGACCGGGTCAAGCAGCTGTTCGGCGCGGAAGCGGCCAACGTCCAGCCAAACTCGGGCTCGCAAGCCAACCAGGGCGTGTTTTTTGCGATGCTCAAGCCGGGCGACACCATCATGGGCATGTCGCTGGCCGAGGGCGGTCACCTGACCCACGGCATGGCATTGAACATGTCGGGCAAGTGGTTCAACGTCGTCTCGTACGGCCTGACGCCGGAAGAAGACATTGACTACGCGGCGATGGAGCGGCTGGCGCGCGAGCACAAGCCGAAGCTGATCATTGCCGGCGCCTCGGCGTTTTCGCTGCGCATTGATTTCGAACGCTTCGCCAAAGTGGCCAAGGAAATCGGCGCGTACTTCATGGTCGACATGGCCCACTACGCCGGCCTGATCGCCGCCGGCTTGTACCCGAACCCGGTGCCGCACGCCGACTTTGTCACCTCGACCACGCACAAGTCGCTGCGCGGCCCGCGCGGCGGCATTATTTTGATGAAGGCCGAATTCGAAAAAGCCATCAACTCGGCGATCTTCCCCGGCATCCAGGGCGGTCCGCTGATGCACGTCATCGCCGGCAAGGCGGTCGCGTTCAAGGAGGCGCTCGAGCCGTCGTTCGTGGAGTACCAGCAGCAGGTACTGAAAAACGCCGATGCACTGGCCAAGGCGCTGATCGCGCGCGGTTTGCGTATCGTTTCCGGCCGCACCGAGTCGCACGTGATGCTGGTCGATTTGCGTTCCAAAAACCTGACCGGCAAGGAAGCCGAAGCGGTCCTCGGCCGCGCCCACATGACGTGCAACAAAAACGGCATTCCGAACGACCCGCAAAAGCCGTTCGTTACGTCCGGTATCCGCCTCGGCAGCCCGGCCTTCACCACCCGCGGCTTCAAGGAAGACGACGCTACCCTGGTCGGCAACCTGATCGCCGACGTGCTCGACAACCCGACGGATGAAGCGACCATCGAACGCGTGAAAGCGCAAGTGAAGACGCTGACCGACAAGTACCCGGTCTACGCCGCGTAGGGAACCAACCCGCAGCCCACCAACCGCACCGGCGCCATCATGAAATGTCCGTTCTGCCAGCATGACGACACCCAGGTCCTCGATACCCGCGTATCGGAGGAGGGTGACGCCATGCGGCGCCGGCGCCGCTGCGCCAGCTGCGACAAGCGCTTTACCACCTACGAGCGGGTCGAGCTGACGATGCCGACCGTCGTCAAGAAGAACGGCAGCCGCACCGAGTTCGTGCCGGCCAAGCTGCGCGCCAGCCTGATGCTGGCGCTGCGCAAGCGGCCGGTGTCGGCCGAGGCGATCGATACGGCGGTTGCCACCATCGAAGAAAATCTGCGCACCAGCGGCCGGCGCGAAGTCGACAGCGGCTACGTCGGCGAGCTGGTGATGCAGGAACTCAAACGGCTCGACAAGATCGCCTACATCCGCTTCGCCTCGGTCTACAAGAACTTCGAGGACCTGGCCGAATTCCAGGAAGCGATTGCCGAAGTCGGGCAGCCGCGCAAGTAGTTTTCCGCACTTCCCCCACTTTTTCCGCCTGCCGCGCACTGTTGAGCCGCCTCATGGCTGAGCTGATCGCGCCTGATAACGTGATGGCTTGGCGATTCACGTCAATACGCTGCAAGCAAGCTCGACAGTAAAAACTGCCGGCCGCGCCGCGCGTCAATCAAGCGTTGCCCTTGCGGAGGTGTCGTGGTGCGCTCGCCTTTGCATGTGCGTTTTGCCGGCGGGTTCACGCTGATCGAGGTGCTGGTGGCGCTGCTGGTGCTGACCATCGGCATCCTGGGCGCGAGCGCCACCCAGCTTGCGGCGCTGCGCAGCGGCCATCAATCGCGGCTGATGTCGGACGGCGTGCGGCTGGCCGGCCTGCTTGCCGACAGCATGCGCGCCAACATTGAACCGATGGGCGCCGCCGACCCGGACAACCCTTACCTGCAGCTGCGCTACGACGCCGCCACCGACGGCGCGCCGGCAAGCGCGCCGCAATGCCTGGCCGGCGCCGGCTGCGGCGCAATTCAAATGGCCGAGGCCGATATCGACCAGGTGCGCCAGGCGCTGCACGAGCGCTTTCCCGGCGGGCGGGTTGCCGTCTGCCGCGACAGCGGGGCGTGGGGCGCCGGCCGCGGCGCGCTGCGCTGGGCCTGCGACGGTGCAAGCCGCGGCGCACCCATCGTCATCAAGCTCGGCTGGCGCGGCAAGGAGACCGGCGGCGGCGCCGCGCCGGGCGTGGTCATCGCGCTGCCCGGGGTAGTGGAATGAAGCACAAAATAAAACACCGAATCAAGCTTTCCCGCGGCGCCACCATCGTCGAGCTGATGGTCGCGCTGACGGTCGGCATGCTGGTGCTGCTGATGGCGGCGGGCATGCTGGTGTCGGCCAACGCCGCCTACCTTGCGCAGGTCGAGGCGGCGGCGCTCGACGACAGCGGCCGTTTTGCCCTCGAGATCGTCACGCGCGCCGCGCGCCAGGCCGGCTTCGTCAACTGGGAGCGCGAGGCGGCCAGCCTTGACCTCGGCGCCGCGCCGGCGCACCTCAAGGGGCTTGACGCGCGTACGCTGTCGCGCGCAACCGACGGCATCGAATCGCCTGGGAGCGCCGTCAACGGCAGCGACGTGCTGGCGGTGCGCTTCGCCGGCGCCGGCAGCGGGGCCAGGGGCGACGGCAGCGTAGTCGACTGCGCCGGCTTCGGCGTCGGCCAGCACGAAGAAGGCTGGAGCATTTTTTACGTCGCCCGCAACGGCGCCGGCGAGGCCGAGCTGCGCTGCAAATACCGCGGCAATGCCGGCTGGGGCGCGGACGCCATCGTCGCTAACATCGACACCTTCCAGGTCCTGTACGGGCTCGACACCGACACGCCGGCCGACGGCGTCGCCAACGAATACGTCAACGCCGGCGTCCTCGATAAACGCGACGCGGCGCTGGTGCCGACGGCAACCGACCCGCAGGCGCGCGAACGCGAGCGCTTGCGCCGCACGCATTGGAAACGCATCGCCAGCATCCGCGTGGCGCTGGTGATTCACGCACCGCGGCGCGGCTTGCCTGGCCTGGAACCCAGGGTCTTCGACCTGTTCGGGCGCGCCTACAGCCTCGCTGCGGCCGGCTTTGATCCGGGCGTGCGTCTGGACGAAGCGCAATTGCCGGGCGAAGCGCGTCAGCGCGCTCGCAAGATGTTCGCCTCGACCGTCCTGCTGCGCAATCCATCGGCGCAGCTGCAGTGATGACGCGTTTCGATCGCACCCGCGGGGCGGCGTTGCTGACGGCGCTGTTCGTCCTGCTGGCGTTGACGATCATCGGCATGTCGGCCGCGCAGACGGCCCTCAACGCGGAAAAATCGGCCCGCATCGAGCGCGACCGCCACCTCGCCTTCCAGGGGGCCGAAGCGGGGCTGGTGGATGCCGAGCGCGATATCGAAGGCGGCGCCGATCCCGCCTCGGCCCGCGCGGCGCGGTTCGCCGCTGGCAGCGCCCTCGGTTTCGTCGATGGCTGCGGCGCGGGGCCAGCCGGCCCCAATCTTGGCCTGTGCGCGTACGTGCCGGCGGCGCCGGCCTGGCAACTGGCGGAACTGGCCGATGCCGCCACTGCATACGGAACATTCACCGGCGCCGTGCTGCCGGCAGGTGCAGGCGCACTGCCGGCCAGGCTGCCGCGCTACGTCATCGAACTGATGCCTTTGGTGAGCGCAGGCGAAGACGCCGGGCAAACAAACGGCAACCTGTACCGCATCACCGCGATCGGTTTCGGCGCGCGCGACAGCACCCACGTGGTGCTGCAGGCGTTCTATCGGAAGGTCGCGCCGAACGCGGCCAGCTTGCAATGAGACTGCCCTTGATTGAGCGCTTGCCAATGGTGCTGCCGATGTCGCTGCCGATATTGCTTCCGATGTTGCTTCTATTGCTGCTGGCTTGCCGCGCTTGCGCTGTGCAGGCGGCGCCGCCGCTGGTGGTGCCCGACGGCCAGCCCGGGCAGGCGGGCTGCCGCGCGGGCCATCAAGCGGGGTTCAAGCTGGCCGCACCCGGTGCTGGCTTGCTGGTCGCGGCCGGTTTCGAGAGGCTCGGCTGGAGCGGTCGTCTCGAAGCGCGCGCGCTGGCGATTGCCGCTGGCGGCGCCATCGAGATCGGCGCCGCGCCGCTGTGGGAAGCCGGCGCGCTATTGAACGACAGGGCGCCGCACGAGCGAAAAATCTACACGTTGGCGCGCGACACCGACGGGCTAACCACGACGGTCGCCTTCGCATGGGCCAGTTTGCCCGCCGTCGAACGCGCCCGGCTTGACGCCGACGGCCAGGGCGAGGTTTTCGGTGAACGCCTGGTCGGCTTCTTGCGCGGCGAGCGTGCTCGGCGACGCCATTCGCAGCGCGCCCTTGCTGGTGGGCGCGCCATCGGTGGCAGGGCAGGGGCCGGGTTACGACAGCTTCCACGCGCGCTACAAGGCGCGCGCAGGCGCGATCTACCTCGGCGCCAACGACGGCATGCTGCATGCATTTAACGCGCGGGACGGCGTCGAGCTGTTCGCCTACGTGCCGAACGCACTGCTGCCGTACCTGAAACAGCTGAGCGATCCGGGCTACCGCCATCGCCCTTACGTCGACGCCAGCGCCGGCCAGGGCGAAGCGCTACTGAGCGGCGAGTGGCGCTCGGTGCTGGTGTCGGGCATGGGCATGGGCGCGCGCGGCGTGTTCGCGCTCGACGTCAGCGATCCGGCCGCATTTGCCGCCGGCAGGGGCGCGCTGTGGGAATTTACCGAAACGCACGACCCGGCGATCGGCCACGTCGGCGCGCCGCCGCAGGTCGCCAAACTGAAGGTCGGCGAGGCGGCCGGCATACCGCGGTACCGCTACTTTGCGATCGTGCCGAGCGGCCTGAATAACCATGCTGATGACGCGCCCGCCGGTGGCGCGCTGTTCCTGCTCGCGCTCGACAAGCCGGCAAAGGAAGCGTGGAAGGAAGGCGTCAATTATTACAGGCTCGATGCACCGGCGGCGGAATCGGCCCAAGCCAACGCGCTGGCGCCACCGGCGCTGGTATTGGCGGGCGACGGCAGCGTGCGCCATGCCTACGCCGGCGACCTGCAAGGCCGGCTGTGGCGCTTTGACTTCAGCGGCAAGCCGCCGTTCGTCAGCACGCCGGTGTTTACGGCGCGCGATGAAAACGGCCGGCGCCAGCCGATCACCCATGCGCCGCGCGTCGTGTTCGCGCCTGGCGGCGGCTACCTGGTGTTGTTCGGCACCGGAAAACTGATCGAGGAAGCCGACCTGCGGCCGGAGGGCTTCGCGCCGCAGTCGTTTTATGCGGTGCGCGATAGCACGACATCGAGCGTGAACGGGCGCAGCGAGCTGGCGCAGCGCACCCTGTCCGGCAACCAGGCTTACACCATCAAGGGCGACGAGTTCGCCTACAGCGGCGCCGGTGCGAAAAAAGGCTGGTACGTCGACTTTCCGCATGCGCGCGTTGACGGCGAACGGCTTGCCGCAAGTGCCGTGCTGGCCTCAGGCACTGTATTGGCGACGACCATCGTTCCCGCATCGGACGCCTGCAACGCCGCCACCCGCACCTACGTGTTGGATGCCCTGAGCGGCTTCGCGTTCAAGGCCGGCGCCGTGGCGGCCAGCGAGGCGGCAACCGGCGTTCTGGCGCGGGCGACGCCCGCTGGCTTGCCGATGATGCTCGAGCTTGGCGCCGGCACGGGGCCGCGCGGCGCCACCGGCGGCGCCGGCGCTACCCGCACGCTCGGCGTGCTGCACCTGGCGGGCGACGGCAGTGCGGCCGATGTGCAACGGGTCGACGTGCGGCTGCCGGCGCGCCGGCTCAGCTGGCGCGAAGTGGCGAACTGGCAGGAACTGCACGACGCCGCCAAAAAATAAACTGACGAACCAAGGAGACAGAAATGAAGCGCGTACTCACATACTGGCCCGGATTTACCCTGGTCGAAGTGCTGATGGTGCTGGCGATCCTGGCGATATTGACTATGGTTTCCTATCCGACCTATGCCGGCTACATCACCAAGACACGCCGCACCGAAGGCCAGATCGCGCTGATCGAAGCGATCGGGCAGCAGGAGCGTTTTTATACCAGCCACAACACCTACATCGCGTTCGACTCCAGCTCGCTCGACCTTGAAGAGAAACGATTCAAATGGTGGTCCGGCACATCGGCCCAGCTTAGCGCCTACGAGCTGCGCGCCCGCGCCTGCCCGGGGCAGAGCCTGGCGCAGTGCGTCGAGGTACAAGCCGTACCGGGCACCGGCAAGGTCGATGCCGGCTTCAAAGATGCCGACTGCGAAACGCTGACCCTCGACAGCGCCGGCGAACGCAAGGCCAGCGGCCCGTTTGACCGGTGCTGGCCATGAGCGCGGTGTGCGGAGAGAGGCGGAAAGAAAGCGACAAGGGTGCCAAAGGCGGCTTCTCACTGGCCGAACTGCTGGTCGTGCTGGCCATCGTGGTGGTGATGGCCGGCGTCGCGCTGCCCGACTACCGGCAAATGATCCGCGCCCAGCAGCTGAAGGCGGCCACCAACGACCTGTTCGGCGCGATCGACCTGACGCGCACCCAGGCAATCGCGCGCGGGCGCCGCGTGCAGCTGGTCCCGCTTGACGCTGCGGGGCGCGACTGGAGCGGCGGCTGGGTAGTGTTCGTCGACCGGGACGGCGATCGCCGGCCGGGCTTTGGTGAGGAAGTCATCATGCGTTATGGCGCGCCGGCCAAGGGCATCACGGTGAAGGCCGCATTTTCCAATCAACAGGGCGCGTCCTATCTTGCTTATAATAGTATGGGGCGCAGTTGCTCCGACACCAGCAGCCAGGCCGCGCGCTTCGGTACGCTGTCGCTGGTGCAGGACAATCAAATCCGCCGCATTAAGATCAATATGCTGGGCCGCGCCCGCTTGTGCGACCCGGCGCGCGATGGCGCCAGTTGTACCGGCCCTGACGCGTAAGCGACGACCAACCATAGACAAGGCAAGCTTGCAGATACTGAACGACACC
>Ga0326735_1000181_pt1 | contig 14256 bp, 12 predicted proteins | sample 37_GP2_1092_FD_207945 | JGI IMG/M metagenome (GOLD analysis project Ga0326735, IMG submission 207945) | Glacier ice microbial communities from Ngari, Tibet, China - 37_GP2_109.2 | ecosystem: Environmental > Aquatic > Freshwater > Ice > Glacier | place: China: Ngari, Tibet | collected 2018-07-31
AAGCTTCTAGAAATTCCTCACCTGTCAACCGCCTCCCCCACAGGCACCCCCAGCCCAATCGCGTCCAGCGCCTCCGCCAACTGCCCCACGGTGCGGTCCACCCGGTGCCACTTCTCCAGCCCAAACAACCCGACGCGAAAGGTCATGAAGTCCGCGCCTTCGTCGCATTGCAGCGGCACGCCGGCGGCGGTCTGCAGACCCTGGTCGAGGAATTTCTTGCCTGACTGGATGCCGGGGTCGGTGGTGTAGCTGACCACCACGCCGGGCGCCTTGAAGCCTTCAGCAGCGACGCTGGGCAGGCCGCGGCTTTCAAACAGGGCGCGCACCTTTTGGCCGAGTGCTTGCTGCTCGGCCTTTACCTTGGCAAAGCCATAGGCCTGCGTTTCCTGCATGGCGGCGCGCAGGCGCGTGAGGGCGTCGGTGGGCAGGGTGGCGTGGTAGGCATGACCGCCTTTTTCATAGGTTTCCATGATCTGCAGCCACTTTTTCAGGTCGCAGGCAAAGCTGGTGCTGACGGTGCCGTCGATGGCCGTGCGGGCGCGCTCGCTGAGCATGACCATGGCGCAGCAGGGCGAGCTGCTCCAGCCTTTTTGCGGTGCGGAAATCAAGACATCGACGCCGGTGGCCTGCATGTTGACCCATATGGCGCCCGAGGCAATGCAGTCGAGCACGAACAGGCCGCCCACGGCATGCACGGCGTCGGATACGGCGCGCAGGTAGTCGTCGGGCAGGATCATGCCGGAGGCAGTTTCGACATGCGGGGCAAAGACAACGGCGGGCTTGTGGTGGGCGATGGCGGCCTGCACGTCGGCGATGGCGGCGGGCGCCCACGGGGCTTGCGCGCCGGGGCCGGTTTGCCGGGCCTTGAGCACGGTGGACGAGGCAGGAATGTTGCCCATGTCAAAGATTTGCGTCCAGCGGTAGCTGAACCAGCCGTTGCGCAGCACCAAGACGGGCTTGCCGGTGGCGAACTGGCGCGCCACGGCTTCCATGCCGTAGGTGCCGCTGCCAGGCACGAGCGCGACGGAATGCGCGTGGTACACCTCTTTGAGGATGCGGGAAATATCGTTCATCACGCCCTGAAAGCTGCGCGACATGTGGTTGAGCGCACGGTCGGTGTAGACCACCGAAAATTCAAGCAGGCCGTCAGGATCGATGTGGGGCAATAGTCCGGGCATGGTGTTGTCTCGCTGTCGTTGAAAATTTGAGGGATCGCGGCAGCTTGGGATGCCGCACGGCTTCAGCTTTAAAGCTCACTTATTAATAGCTGCTTGCACTTATGGATATTGCGCAAAGCACCTATTCTTCTTTAAAAATAATGACTTGGCAAGCGCACCCAGGTGCTGTGCGCCAGCCGTCGTTTGCGCAGGGTGTTCAGCCCTTCTTGGCCTTGCGCGCTTCCAGCGTTTCAGTCGGGGCGCCCTGCTTTTTCCACTCGGCATAGCCGCCGTCAATGTGGGCGACATTGCGCATACCCATGTCCTGCAGTGTCTTGGTGGCCAGCGCGCTGCGCCAGCCGGCACCGCAAAACAAAATGAATTCCCGGTTTTCGTCGGCAAACACTGGCTTGAAATACGGCGACGCCGGGTCAACCCAGAACTCCAGCATGCCGCGCGGGGCCAGCATGGCGCCTACCACGGTGCCGCCCTGCTCCAGTTCGCGTGGGTCGCGGATATCGACGATCTGCACGTTCGGGTCCGACAAGCGGGCTTGCACCGACTCGACCGAATAGGTCCTGACCTCTTCCATGGCCTCGTCGACGAGAACCTGGAAACCTTTGGTAATGGGCATGCTGACTCCTTATGCTGAAAAAATCATTATCAACACTGCTGACGCGTCGCGCTTGTCACCCTCGCCCGCCTTTGCCTTTTTAAAAGGCAAAGTCAGCCAAGCCTACTTGCGCCAGAACTGGCCTGTGAACAGCACCAGAAACGACAGCAGTTCGAGCCGGCCCATGAGCATGGCAAAGCTCAACACCCACAGCTGAAAGTCGTTGAGCACGCCGAAATTACTCGCCGGCCCGACCATGCCCAGGCCGGGGCCAATGTTGTTGACAGTGGCAATCACGGCTGAAAACGCCGTGACCATGTCCAGCCCGGTGAGCAGCAGCACCATCGTCAGGCTGACAATCACTGCGCCGTAGATCAGCATGAAGCCAAAGGTGGCGGTCATGACCGACATCGGCAGCACCACGCCGCCCAGCGTGACAGGGTTGACCACGCGCGGGTGCACGATGCGCACCAGCTCGCGGCGCGCCTGCTTGATGAGCAGGATCATGCGGATCAGCTTGATGCCGCCACCGGTGGAGCCGGCGCATGACACAAAGCAGCCAAGAAACAGCAGCAGCACCGGCGCAAACACCGGCCACAGCGCGTAGTTGGCAGAGGCGTAGCCGGTGGTGGTGGCCACCGACACCACATGAAAGGCGCTGGCGCGCAAGGCCCGCGCCACATCGGGATAAACATCGTGCACCCGCAGCAGCACGGTGATCAGGACAATCGAGACCAGCAGCACCATGACGTAGGTGCGAAACTCGCGGTCGTGCAGCAATGGGCGGATGGAGCGGTTGCGCAGCACGATGAAGTAGCGCAAAAAGTTGATGCCGGCCAGCGCCATGAACAGCGTCGCCACCATCTCGATCGGGGCCGATTTGAAATGCCCGAGGCTGTCGTCGTAGGAAGAAAACCCGCCCAGCCCCATGGTCGAGCACATGTGCATGAAGGCGTCGACCCAGCTCATGCCGGCCCAGCGGTAGGCCAGCATGCAGGCCACGGAAAACACAAAGTACACGCTCCACAAGCCGCGTGCGGTCTCGGCAATGCGCGGCGTGAACTTGGCTTCTTTCAGCGGCCCCGGCGTTTCGGCCTTGTAAACCTGAAAGCCGCCCAGCCCCATCATGGGCAGCACCGCCACCACCAGCAGCATGATGCCCAGGCCGCCGAGGTACTGCAAAAAGCAGCGCCACACGTTGACCGAGGCGGGCAACGCATCCAGGCCGCTGAGCGCGGTGGCTCCGGTGGCCGTGATGGCGCTCATGGCCTCGAAATAAGCCTTAACCCAGGTGATGTCGGGCACGGTGTACATCAGCGGCAGCGCCGCATAGGCCGGCAGCACCAGCCACACCAGGTTGACCAGCAAAAACCCGTCGCGCGGCTGCAGTTCGCGGCGTTGATGGCGCGTGGCCAGCATCAGCACCAGTCCGCTGACCAGCGTCAGTGCGAAGCAGGCCGTCCACAGCAGTGTCTGCTCTTGGGCATCAAGCGCAATCGCCCAACCCAGGGGAACGAAGAAGGCCGGCGAAAAGGCCAGCAGAATACGGGCAAAAAGGCCCAGAACAGGCAGCAGGCTGTACATGCGGGGCGCGATCAGCCGAAGAAGGTCGCGCCGACCTGGAACAGTTTTTCGACCTGGCGCACATCGCGCTTGTTCGGGATAAAGATGATGATGTGGTCATCGGTCTGGATCACCGTGTCGTGGTGCGGCATCAGCACCTCGCATTCGCTGCCCTGCCCCCGCACGATGGCGCCAATGGCCGCGCCCTTGGGCAGCTTGACTTCCTCAACGCGCCGGCCGACCAGCTTTGAGGTCTTGGCGTCGCCGCGCGCCACGCCTTCGAGCGCCTCGGCCGTGCCGCGCCGCAGGCTGTGCACTGCGGCCACGTCGCCGCGTCGCAGGTGGGTCAGCAACTCGCCAATGACGGTATGCGCCGGTGAGATGGCGATGTCGATGGTGCTGCCCTGCATCATGTCGGCATAGGCGCGGCGGTTGATGAGCGAGAGCACGCGCCCGGCGCCCAGCCGCTTGGCGAGCATGGCCGACATGATGTTGTCCTCGTCGTCGCTGGTGAGCGCCAGGAACATGTCCATCATGCCCACGTTCTCGCCACGCAACAGGTCCTCGTCAACGCCGTCGCCATGCAGAATCAGCGTGGAAGACGGCAGCTGGCTGGCCAGGTAGTCGCAGCGCGCGGCGTCGCGTTCGATGATTTTCACCTCGCACTGGCCCAGCAGACTGCGCGCCAGGCGCAAGCCGACCCGGCCGCCACCGGCAATCATCACGCGCTGCACCGGCTTGTCGCGGTGGTGGATGGCGTGCAGCACCTGCCGGATCTTGCGCGCATCGGCCAGCACGAACACCTCGTCGCCACTCATGATGCGGGTGTCGGGCGTGGCATCTATCTCGGTGTCGAGCCGGTACAGCGCCACGATGCGCATTTCGATGTCCGGGAACAGTTCGCGCAGTTGCGCAATGGTGCGGCCGACCGCGTCGCCCCGGAACGCACGCACCACCATCAGGCACGCCCTCTGCTGCGAAAACGTCACCACCTGCAGCGCCTCGGGGTGGCGGATGAGCTGGTGGATGTAGCGCGTGACCGACTCCTCGGGACAAATCACGTGATCGACCGCAAAACCGCCCTTGCCCAGCAGTTCACTGCCCTCGACAAAGTCGGGCGAACGCAGCCGCGCCACCGTGTTGGACACGTTGAAGATCTGGTGCGCCACCTTGCAGACCACCAGATTGGTCTCGTCGTCAGCGGCGCAACCAATCACCATGTCAGCGTCTTGCGCGCCGGCCTCGCGCAGCACCGACGGCTGGATGCCGTTGCCCACCACGCCGCGCAAGTCAAAGCGCTCGCCCAGCTGGCGCAGCCGCGCCGCATTGGTGTCAATCACGGTGATGTCGTTTTGCTCCAGCGCCAGGCTTTCAGCCACGGTTTCACCGACGCGGCCTGCGCCAAGAATAATAATGTTCATGGAACAAAATAATACGTTAACGACGAGCTGCGCCCAGCAGGCAGGCAAAGCATCAGGGTGTCACAGCGGCCAGACCAGCAAAAGCATTGGGATGCTGACCGCCGCCACGAGGATTTCCAGTGGCAGGCCGAGGCGCCAATAGTCGCCAAAGCGAAAGCCTCCGGGACCGAGGATCAGGGTGTTGTTCTGATGGCCGATCGGCGTCAGAAAGGCACAGGACGCGCCGATGGCCACGGCCATCAGGAAGGAATCCGGGTTCACGCCAAGCGCCGAAGCCGTGCCCAGGGCAATCGGGCACATCACGGCGGCAGTCGCGGCGTTGTTCATCAGGTCGGACAAAAACATCGTCACCACCAGGATCAGCGCCAGGCCGACGACAGCGTGTCCTTGTGCGACGTTTTCCAGCAGCACACGCGCAATCAGGTCCGCCGTGCCGGTGGTCTGCATCGCGCCGGCCACGGGAATCAGCGCGGCCAGCAGCACGACAACCGGCCAGTCGATGGCCTCGTACACGCCGCGCGGCGGCACGGTGCGCAGCGCCATGGAGGCCAGCACGCCCATGGCAAACGAGATGGCTGCCGGCAGCAGGCCAAACGCCGCCATGCCGACCGAAAAGGTCATGATGCCGACGGACAGCCAGGCCTTGCGCTGGTTCGGGATGCGCAGCTCTCGCTCGGCCAGCGGCACGCAGCCGTTGTCGGCGGCAAACTCGGTGATGGCGTCGGGCGGCCCCTGCATCAGCAGCAAGTCACCAGGCTTGATCGGCAACAGGCGCAGCCGCAGCCGCTGGGTATCGCCCTGGCGCGACAGCGCCAGCATGTTGATGCCGTAGCGCATACGCAGCAGCACATCGCTGGCAGAGCGGCCCGCCAGCATCGACCCGGGCAACACCACCAGCTCCATCAGCACGATTTCCCCCGCCGTGTCGGCCTTGCCATCATCGGGTTCATCGTCTGCGTCTTCCTCTTCGTCTGCGTTGTCCTTGCCTTCAGCCAAGGCGGCGCTCGCAGCAAGGCCCTGGCCGGTCGTGTCGCGGCGTGGGTCCTGGCTTTGCTCACCCGCCTTCGCCTTCGTTTTGGCTTTCTCCTTTGCCTTTGTCTTCGCTTCCAGTTCAGCGGCATCCGGGTTTTCGTCGTCCTCTGGCTCCGGCGGGCGTCCGGATTCCTCCAACCTGAGCCCCAGGCCGGACAGCAGGCCGGACAACGCATCGGCCTCGGCCTCGATCACCAGGATGTCGCCGGCACGGACCTGGCGCATCAAACCGGGTGCGGTCATGCGAATCTCGTTGCGCACCAGCCCGACGACCTGTGCGCCCGCCTCGTCCAGCACGGTTTCCAGCGCCAGCAGGCTTTTGCCTATCGACTTGCTGTCCGGCAGTACCCTGGCCTCGGTCAGGTAGGAGCCGGTTTCAAAACCATCCAGGCTGGACTGCTTGCGCGCCGGCACAAGTCGCCAGCCGGCCAGCGCCACAAACACCACCCCGGCCAGTGCCACCGCCAGGCCGATGGGCGTGAAGTCGAACATGCCAAAGCCGCCCGCGCCCGTTTCGGCACGAAAACCGGAAACGATCAGGTTGGGTGGTGTGCCGATCAGCGTGGTCATGCCGCCCAGGATGGTGCCAAAAGCCAGCGGCATCAGCACCTGGCCCGGTGTGAGTTCGAGCCGCTTGGCCAGCTGGATTGCCACGGGCATCAGCAGCGCCATGGCGCCGACATTGTTCATGAAGCCCGACAGCACGGCGCCCACCCCCATCAGCGCGAGCAGGCTGAGCGTGGGGCCGGATTTTTTCGGCAGCACATAGCGGGTCAGCACATCCACCGCGCCCGACGTCAGCAAGCCACGGCTCATGACCAGCACGCAGGCCACGGTGATGACGGCCGGGTGACCGAAACCGGCGAGTGCATCGCCCGCCGGCAACACGCCGGCCAGCACGCACGCCAGCAACGAGCCCATGGCCACCATGTCGTGTCGCCACCGCCCCCAGAGGAACATGCCCACGGTGCAGGCCAGAATGGAAAGAATGAGAATCTGGTCTTGGGTCATGGGCGCTTGGTTGGCTGCAGGATGGAAACACCCGGCCCCTGCGGGACCAGCGCCACAGCGCGAGCGTCAGCTATGGCGAGGACTTCAAGCCAGCGCGCGCTGGATGATAATCTTTTGCACGTCGCTGGTGCCTTCGTAAATCTGGCACACCCGCACATCGCGGTAGATGCGCTCGACCGGGAAGTCGCTCACATAGCCGTAGCCGCCCAAGGTCTGAATGGCGGCGCTGCAGACTTCCTCAGCCACTTCGCTGGCAAACAATTTAGCCATGGCCGCTTCTTTGAGGCAGGGCCGGCCGGCGTCGCGCAGGCTGGCGGCGTGCCAGATCAGCTGGCGGGCGGCTTCCAGCCGGGTCGCGCAATCGGCCAGCCGAAAGCCCACGGCCTGGTGGTTGAAGATGGCGGTGCCGAAGCTCTGGCGGTCCTTGGCATAGTTCAATGCAACCTCGAACGCGCTGCGGGCCATGCCGACGCTTTGCGCCGCAATGCCGATGCGCCCGCCTTCCAGCCCGCCCAGGGCAATCTTGTAGCCTTCGCCTTCGGCGCCAATCAGGTTTTCAACCGGAATCCGGCAGTCGTCGAAGTTGACCTGCGCGGTGTCGCTCGAATGCTGGCCGAGTTTGTCTTCCAGCCGCGCGGCGGAATAACCGGGCGCGTCGGTCGGCACGATGAAGGCGCTCATGCCTTTTTTGCCGGCGCCCTTGTCGGTGACGGCAATGACGATGGCGACCTGGCCGTTCTGGCCGCTGGTGATGAACTGCTTGACGCCGTTCAGCACATAGGCGTCGCCCTGCCTGACGGCGGTGGTGCGCAGCGACGAGGCGTCGCTGCCGGTGTGCGGCTCGGTCAGGCAAAAAGCGCCCAGCATGTCGCCCTGCGCCAGCGGCATCAGCCACTGCTTTTTCTGCGCGGCATTGCCGTAGCGCATCAAGATCGCGTTGACCGGGCAGTTGGTCACGCTGATCGCCGTGCTGGTGCCGCCGTCGCCAGCGGCGATTTCCTCTAGTACCAGCGCCAGCGTGAGGTAGTCAAAGTTGGCGCCGCCGTATTCTTCGGGCACGCAGATGCCGTAGGCGCCCAGCGCGGCCAGGCCCCGGTGCGCTTCTTTCGGAAAGTAATGCGCCTTGTCCCAGCGCGCGGCATGCGGCCAGAGTTCTGCCTGGGCGAAAGCGCGAACCGCGTCGCGTACCTGTTCCTGGTCTTGTGTCAGCAGCATGCTTGTATTCTCCGGATCATGATGAAGGAAATTACCACCCGGCAAACCGACAGCCATCGTGGTGTAAAAACTGGCCTTTGTGGGCGGCTGTGAGCATGGACAGTGTGGCGCTTAGGGCGTCAAACAGCTCGCGCGTGGGTGGCGACAGCGCTGTGCCCGGGTCACACACACCGGCCACGTAGCGCGCGGTGTCGATCTTTTCGCCGTCAAGTTGCCAGGCCGCTGACGCTGGCTGGCTCACGTCCACGGTCAGCACTTCGGCCCCCAGCGCCTGCACGCGCGCGCGCCCGGCGGCGTCGCGCACGGTGGCAATGACGCGGTCGCCCGCTTCGGTGAACTGGCGAACGAATTCGAGGCCCAGCCCGCGCGAAGCATCTATGACCAAGACGGCAGCCATGGCGATTACAAGCAAAAAGTGCCTTTAGCGCATACCCAGCAAGCGCTAACAGCTATTATTTCAGGAGCACAAATGAAGTCTTTTCCCCTGACTGAGTTGGGCTGCATCATGGGTTGTACGGCTGGGGCTCAGAGCACTTCAATCGCCAGCGCCGTCGCTTCGCCGCCGCCGATGCACAGCGTGGCAACGCCTTTTGTCAGGCCGCGTGCCTTCAGCGCATGGATCAGCGTGACGATGATGCGCGCGCCGCTGCAGCCAATCGGGTGGCCGAGTGCGCAGGCGCCGCCGTTGACGTTGACGACGTCATGGCTGATGTTCAGCTCTTTCATGGCGGCCATGGGCACCACGGCAAACGCTTCGTTGATTTCCCACAGGTCCACATCCTTCACGCTCCAGCCGATTTTTTTCAGCAGCTTGTTGACCGCGCCGACCGGAGCGGTCGAGAACCACTCGGGCGCCTGGGCAAAGGTGGCGTGGCCGACGATGCGGGCCATCGGCGTCGCGCCGAGTTCCTTGGCGGTGGATTCGCGGGCCAGCACCAGGGCGGCAGCGCCGTCGCTGATCGACGAACTGGACGCGGCGGTGATGGTGCCGCCCGGCTTGAACGCGGGCTTGAGCGAAGGAATCTTGTCGAGCTTGATCTTGCCCGGCGCTTCGTCGATGGCAATCACCGTCTCGCCTGTGCGGGTTTTAAACATGACGGGCGTGATTTCAGCCTTGAACGCACCGGACTCGGTGGCCGCCTTGGCGCGCTGCACGCTGGCGGTGGCAAAGGCGTCCTGCTGCTCGCGGGTGAAGCCGTATTTGGCGGCGCAGTCTTCGCCGAAGGTGCCCATGGAGCGGCCAGCCTCATAAGCGTCTTCCAGACCGTCAAGCATCATGTGGTCCATCACGCGGTCGTGGCCGATGCGCAAGCCGCCGCGTGCCTTGGGCAGCAGATACGGCGCGTTGGTCATGCTTTCCATGCCGCCGGCAACCACCACATCGCGGCTGCCCGCGATCAATTGGTCATGCGCCAGCAGCGTGGCTTCCATGCCGGATCCGCACATCTTGGACAGCGTGACCGCGCCGGTGCTGGCCGGCAGGCCACCCTTGAAACCGGCCTGGCGCGCCGGCGCCTGGCCCTGGCCGGCCATCAGGCAGTTGCCGAACAGCACTTCGTCGATGCATTCGGGCGCAACGCCGGAGCGCTCGACAGCGGCCTTGATGGCAGCGCCCCCCAGATCGTTGGCCGACAGGCTGGCGAACTCGCCCTGGAAAGCGCCCATGGGGGTGCGGGCGGCGCCGAGGATGACGATGGGATCAAGCATGTTTTTCTCCTTGAAGGGGGTTGGAAATAGCGGAAATAAAGAAATTGGACTGCGCGGCCTCAATCGGGCTGCGCCGGGGCATGCATGACGGCGAAGCGTTTGTTCTGCTCATACGGAAACACGTCGTACACATGGCCGGCCCGGATGCGCGTCTGGTGGCTTTGCCAGAAGGCGGCGTCCAGCAAGTCGGCATGGCGCTTCATAAACACTTCACGCACCGTGTCGTTGCCGAGCAAAAAGGGCTCGAAGGTCTCGGGAAACACGTCCTTGGGGCCGACCGAATACCAGATTTCGCCGCTCATTTCTTCTTCTTCATTGCGCGGCGCGGGCACCTTGCGGAACTTGCAGTCGGTGATGTATTCGATCTCGTCGTAGTCATAGAAAACAACTTTTCCGTGGCGGGTGATGCCGAAGTTCTTCCACAGCATGTCGCCCGGAAAGATGTTGGCCGCGACCATGTCCTTGATGGCATTGCCGTATTCGACCACGGCGCGACTGATCTGCGCCTTGGCGGCGGGTTCGTTCACACCCATGTCAAACGCTTCCTGCAGGTAAATGTTGAGCGGGATCATGCGCCGCTCGATATACACATGCTTGATGATGACTTCCATCTGGCCGTCACCGTCGCGGTCGCTGATTTCCAGCTGGCTGGGCGCAAATTTCTCGATTTCGGCAATCAACTCGTCGCTGAAGCGGTCGCGCGGAAACGCCACCAGCGTGTATTCCTGCGTGTCGGCCATACGGCCCACCCGGTCGTGCTGCTTGACCAGCAGGTACTTGCCCTTGATCTGCTCGCGACTCGTGTCTTTTTGCGGTGGGTAATAGTCCTTGATGACCTTGAACACATACGGAAACGATGGCAGGTCGAACACCAGCATGACCATGCCCTTGATGCCGGGGGCGATGCGAAACTTGTCGGTGCTGTGCCGCAGGTGGTGCAGAAAGTCGCGGTAAAACAGCGTCTTGCCCTGCTTGGCCAGTCCCAGCGCGTTGTAGATTTCGGCGCGCGGCATGCGCGGCATCATGCTGCGTAAAAACTGCACATAGGCTGAAGGAATGCCCATGTCGACCATGAAGTAGGCGCGCGCAAAGCTGAACAGGATCAGCAGGTCGTCTTCGCCAAACAGCGCCGCGTCAATCACCAGCCGGCCGGCGTCCGACTGGCCGGAAATGCCCCAGGTCTCGGCCACCAGCGCCTGCCCGGGTGCCGGCTGGCGGTGCAGGATTGGCAGGGCAAACGCAATCTCGCTGAAACCGTTGATCAGCTTGCCGACAACGTAGGCGCCCTTGTTGCGAAAGAACAGGCTGGACAGCACCTGGATCTGGAAATTGGCCCGCAGCTTGACATCGCCAAGGCGGCCGGTCATGGCGTCAGCCACGTATCCAGCATCGCGCGCAAGGTCTTCAAACTCGCAGGACAGGCCAAAGTCGTTCACCAATGCGACCAGCGTCCCGTGCATGCTGGCGCGTGTCGGGTAGTAGGCGCGGTAGGTCGGCTGCGCGGTCGACTCGTCGTTCTCGATGTACTCCGTGCTGACGGCGGGCCGGACAAAGATGAAATCGTTCTGAAAGTAGCTGCGGTGCAGGATCTTGGTGGTGACCGAGTTGAAAAAGGTTTCGGCCAGCTCGGGCTGGTGGTGGTTGACCAGCAGCCCGATGTAATGCAGCTTGACCTGGTGCCAGACATCCATGGGCTGCTCGCCGGCCCTGAACTCGCGCTCCAGCCGGATCGACGCTTCACGCACCCGCAGGTCGTAGAACTCGATGCGTTCGCGCTGGGCGCGTTGCTGGCCGTGCCAGTCGCTGGTTTCAAAGCGGTGCTTGGCACGGCTTGATTCGGTGCGAAACAGCTGGTAGTGCCGGTTGAAACCGTCGATCATCGCCTTGGCGATGGTGTAGGCGACGGTGGAATCAAGGCGCTGGGGAAACATGGTGGGGCGGTGTTGATATTGCAGAGATTGCGGATTCAGGCAGCGTCAACGCCGGGTTTCCGACACCCCGGCAATGGCAGCACGGTACAGGGACGCCACGCCCTCAAGGCTGTCCAGCGAGATGTGCAGGTCCTGCAGCAGCCCGTCCTTCAGGCCATAAACCCAGCCGTGCAGAGTCACGCGCTGCCCGCGCGCCCAGGCGTCCTGCATCACGGTGGTTTGCGCCACATTCATGACCTGCTCGATCACATTGAGCTCGCACAGCATGTCAATCTGCGCTTCCGGCGCTGCCGCCTCAAGCATCGCGGCATGGCGGTCGCGCACATCCTTGACGTGGTGCAGCCAGTTGTCCACCAGCCCCAGGCGCAGGTTGTGCAGGGCCGCCTTCACGCCGCCGCAACCATAGTGGCCGACGACCATCAGGTGCTCGACCTTGAGCTGGTCCACCGCAAACTGGATGGTGGACAGGCAATTGAGGTCGGTCGGCACCACCACGTTGGCCACATTGCGGTGCACAAACACCTCACCCGGGTCCAGTCCGGTGATCTGGTTGGCAGGCACCCGGCTGTCGGAGCAGCCTATCCACATGTATTTGGGATTTTGCTGGCTTTTAAGGCCGGTGAAAAAACCGGGACGCTCACGTTCCATTTGCGCAGCCCAGGCGCGGTTGTCGGTAAAGAGGTCTTGAAGGGAGCTGGTCATAAGGGTATTTTGTCGCCCAGCGCCATCACATGGTTTCGGCAAACAGCTCGCGGCCGATCAGCATGCGGCGGATTTCACTGGTGCCAGCGCCAATTTCATACAGCTTGGCATCGCGCCACAGGCGGCCCAGCGGGTAGTCGTTGATGTAGCCGTTGCCGCCGTAGATCTGGATGCCCTCGCCGGCCATCCAGGTGGCTTTTTCAGCGCACCACAAAATCACCGAGGCGCAGTCCTTGCGCACCTGACGCACATGCTCAAGGCCCAGCATGTCGAGGTTCTTGGCGACGGTGTAGGCGAACGAGCGGCCAGCCTGCAACACGGTGTACATGTCGGCGACCTTGCCCTGGATCAGCTGGAATTCGCCAATGCTCTGGCCAAACTGCTTGCGGTCGTGGATGTAGGGCAGCACGCTGTCCATGACCGACTGCATGATGCCGAGCGGCCCGCCGGTCAGCACGGCGCGTTCGTAGTCGAGGCCGCTCATGAGGACCTTCGCACCGCTGTTCAGGCCGCCCAGGATGTTTTGCGCCGGCACTTCGACGTTGCTGAATACCAGCTCGCCGGTGTGGCTGCCGCGCATGCCCAGCTTGTCAAGCTTTTGCGCCACCGAAAAACCGGCCATGCCTTTTTCAATCAGGAATGCGGTGACGCCGCGCGCGCCAAGCTCGGGCTCGGTCTTGGCATAAACCACCAGCGTGTCGGCGTCGGGGCCGTTGGTGATCCACATCTTGCTGCCGTTGAGGACGTAATAGCCGCCCTTGTCCTCGGCTTTGAGCTTCATGCTGATGACATCGCTGCCCGCGCCCGGCTCGCTCATGGCCAGCGCGCCGACATGTTCGCCACTGATGAGTTTGGGCAGGTATTTCTGGCGCTGCGCTTCGGTGCCATTGCGCTTGATCTGGTTGACGCACAGGTTGCTGTGCGCGCCGTAGCTCAGGCCGACCGAGGCGCTGGCGCGGCTGATTTCTTCCATCGCGATCATGTGCGCCAGGTAGCCCATGCCAGCGCCGCCGTATTCCTCGCCGACGGTGATGCCCAGCACGCCGAGCGAACCCATTTTTTCCCACAGGTCCATCGGGAACTGGTCGGTGCGGTCCAGTTCGGCAGCGCGCGGTGCGATTTCCGCCTGGGCAAAGTCGCGCACTGCATCGCGCAGGGCGTCGATGTCTTCGCCGAGCATGAAATTGAGTCCTGGCATGTTGTTCATGGTTGAAATCTTTCTCTAAAAATGATGGAGGGCGCGTGGGAATCAATAGGTTTTGGGCACGGGCGCAAGGGTCTGCTGCATCAGTGCGCAGGCGCTGGTCTTGCCGTCGGCGTCCAGGTGCGTCACCTCAGCCGTGGTTACGATGATGCGCTTGCCGGCCCGCATGACACGGCCCACAGCGCGCAACTCGCCGTCCTTGAAACCGGCCAGGAAATTGATCTTGTATTCAACGGTGGTCACTTCCATGTCCGGGGCCACCTGGGTCAGCGCTGCATAGCCGCCGGCAATGTCGGCCAGCGCCCCCATGGCGCCGCCATGAAAGCCGCCCTGCTGCTGGTTGACACGCTCCGAATAAGGCAGCGCCACCTCGCACAGGCCGGGCTCGACCCGCACCAGCCGCGCACCCAGGTGCTGCATCAGCCCCTGGCGCAAGAAACTGGCTTCGATTCGCTGAAACAGTGCTGACAGTGCGGTGGATGCATCCATGAAAATTCTCTGTGCTGACAGGTCAAAAAAATGCTTTCGACCCGGTTTTTGATTGACGTTTACGTAAACGTCAATTATCGCTTATTTGACTTTTCAGCCTTTGAAAGCAGCATTCTGGTTTCTTTCTCACGAACGCGAAGTTCGTCCAGATTGGCCTGCAGATCGGCCAGCTGCGCTTCAAGCTTTTGGCGGTGATCAGTCAGGATGTCCA
>Ga0326735_1000182_pt1 | contig 14255 bp, 8 predicted proteins | sample 37_GP2_1092_FD_207945 | JGI IMG/M metagenome (GOLD analysis project Ga0326735, IMG submission 207945) | Glacier ice microbial communities from Ngari, Tibet, China - 37_GP2_109.2 | ecosystem: Environmental > Aquatic > Freshwater > Ice > Glacier | place: China: Ngari, Tibet | collected 2018-07-31
GCGCCAGGGTCAGCACCACGGCGCCCGCTTCGCGCCGGGCCGTGACGCGCGGCGTCCCCGGCGCCGCGCTGCCCAGCCATGGCGACGCCGGCACCAGCGCCGGTGCGGCGTAGTGGCCCGCTTTCAGCTGATCGCTGACGCCTTTGCGGTTTTCCATCAGCGCGGCCATGCTGAAGTGGACGTGGCCGCTGGCCCCAAGGCGCGCGCGCGTGACGCCGATCTGCTGGACGATCTCTTGCGGCGGAAAATCCCTCGTCGGCGCGCCGATGCGGCTGGTAAACAGCCCCGGCCAGATGTGCCGGCCCATGCCGTTTTGCGCCACCCAGTAATCGAGCAGCACCGGATAGGCTTGCGCCTTTGGTGCGATCGCCCAGTACAGCTGGGGCGTGAGGTAATCAAGCCAGCCGTTGGCAAGCCACAGTTCGGCATCGGCGTACAGCTTGTCGTACTGGCTGAAGCCGGCAATGCCGGCCGGGCGCAGCGCCGGCTTGCCGAGGCCAAACGGGCTGATACCGAACAGCACCCAGCTTTTTTCGCGGTGGATGCCGGTGTACAGCGCCTCGATCAGCTGATTGACGTTCTGGCGGCGCCAGTCCGCGCGCTCGAGCTTGCCGCCGGCCAGCAGGTAGCGCTGCCACGCCGGCTGGTCGGGGAAGTCGAGTTCCGGCCTGGCGGCGCCATTGCCGCCGTTGCCGTCCAGCGCGGTCGCTTCGCCGGCGCCGCCTGCCGCCTCGATCGGGTACGGATAAAAATAATCGTCGAGGTGCACGCCATCGATATCGTAGCGTTTTACCACGTCCAGCACGACGCTCAGCGTATGCCTGGACGCCGCTTCCTCGGCCGGATCCATCCACAGGAACTTGCCGTAGCTTTTCACCGCGGCCGGATGGGTTTTGGCGATGTGGCCGCTTGAAAGGGGCGACTTGGCACTGGAATGGCGCGCCCGGTACGGGTTGAACCAGGCGTGCAGCTGCAAGCCGCGCGCGTGCGCTTCGGTGATCCAGAAGGCCAGCGGATCGTACAGCGGCTGGGGCGCGGCGCCTTGCGCGCCCGTCAGATATTCGCTCCACGGTTCGAGCTTCGACGGGTAGATCGCGTCGGCGCTGGGACGCACCTGCAGCACCACCGCGTTCAGGTTCAGGCTTCTGGCGCGTTCGAGGATGGCGATCGCTTCGGCGCGCTGCTGCGCGCCGTTCAAATTCGATTTTGTCGGCCAGTCGATGTTGGCCACCGTCGACACCCAGGCGGCGCGAAACTCGCGCGGCGACGGTGGCGGCATGCTGGCGCTGGCGCCGACCGCAGGCACGGGCACGGTCGGCTTGACGGTGGTGCAGCTGGTCAAACCGGCGCCGGCCAACGCCGCGGCCAGCCCTGCCAGCGCCAGCGCGCGTTTTTTCAAATCAGGCTGCACAAGCACTCCTTGGACTTTCTCATTTTTTTCACTGCTTGCCGAACTGCGGATCAATTTTGACCAGCGCGGCCATGATAAAGGCCGGAATCGTCATCAGACAGACGTAGATGAAAAAATGCTGGTAACCGAGGTATTCCTGGATGCGGCCGCTGGCCATCCCCGGCAGCATCATGCCAAGCGCCATCAGGCCGGTGCAGATGGCGTAGTGGGCGGTCTTGTGGACGCCGTCGGCGACCATGATCATGTACATCATCATGGCGGTAAAGCCGAAGCCGTAACCGAACTGCTCGAGCGCCAGGCATGCGGACACCAGCACCAGGTCCTGTGGCTGCGCGCTGGCCAGGTAGACGAACACCAAATCCGGGATGTGCACCGAAAACACCATCAGCCACAGGCAGCGTTTCAGGCCAACGCGCGAAATCACGTAGCCGCCGAGCAGTCCGCCCAGCGTCAGCGCCAGCACGCCAACGGTGCTGTAGGCAATCCCGACCTGCGACGTCGTCATGCCCAACCCGCCTTCATAGACCGGGTCCATCAAGAACGGCGCGGCCAGCTTCAGCAGCTGCGATTCGCCCAGCCGGAACGTCAAGATGAAACCGAGGATCAGCCAGATGTCGCGCTTTTTAAAAAAGGCGCCGAAGGTGGCGAAGAACTCGCGCAGCGGGTTGTCATGGCTGTCGCCGTCATGGACCGGCTGGTCGTCCTTGGGACGCGGCAACATGAAATGATGGTACACGCACAGCGCCAAAAACATCGCCGCCAGCACGCAAAACACCACCGCCCAGGCAAACTGGACGTCGCCGGTGCGCTCGGTGAGCTGGCCGGCCAGGAATACCAGGCCGCCCTGGCCGGCCAGCATGCCGAGCCGGTAGAAGGTCGAACGCACGCCGACAAAAGCGGCCTGCTGCTGCTGGCGCAGGCCGAGCATGTAAAAGCCGTCGGCGGCGATGTCATGGGTGGCCGAACTGAAGGCCATCAGCCACAGTACCGCCAGGCTGACCTGGAAGAACGACGGCAAATGGGTGGTCAGCGCAACCAAGGCGAGGGCGGCGCCGATCACCAGCTGCAGGCTGACGATCCACCAGCGCTTGGTGCGGAACATGTCGACAAAAGGCGACCAGAGCGGCTTGATCACCCACGGCAGGTACAGCCAGCTGGTGTACAGCGCAATGTCGGTGTTGGAGATGCCGTTGGCCTTGTACATGATCACCGACAGCATCATCACGACCACGTACGGAATGGCCTGGCCAAAATACAAGGACGGCACCCACTGCCATGGGCTTTTCACCTGGCTTTTCACCTGCTTGTTCACTTGCGCTTTTTGCATACAACTTTCGTGTTCGGGCGGTGCGGGTACGGTGCGGTGCGCTTATTTAGCGTCCAGCGCCTGGCGCACGCTGCCGCGCGCTGCCGCGAGCAAGGCCCGGGCCTGGTCGATGCCGGTTTTTCTGGACAGGGCCACGATGGCAACCTTGACGTGGAACTCGCATTGCTCCAGCGCGGCGCGGGCAGCATGCTCGTCGGCGCCGCTGGCAATCATCGTCAGGCGTACCGCGCGCAGCACCAGCTTGGCGTTGGTCGGCTTCAAGTCTACCATCAGGTTGCCGTACACCTTGTTCAGACGCACCATCAGCGCGCTGGAGAACGTGTTCAGGGCGATTTTTTGCGCCGTGCCGGCTTTCAGCCGGGTGCTGCCCGAGATGAGCTCGGAACCGGTGTCGAGCGTGACGCCGATGTCCGCTTCGTTGGCGAGCGGGGCGTCGACGTTGTTAGCAAAGCCGACCGTCAGCGCGCCGGCCGCGCGCGCCGCGCGCAAGGCGCCCAGCACATATGGCGTCGCGCCCGAGGCGGCCAGCAGCAGCACCACGTCGTTGGGCGTCGGGATGATGGCGGCCAGGTCGGCCGCGCCTTGGTCCAGGTCGTCCTCGGCGCCTTCGACGGCGCCGAACATGGCGCAGCGCCCGCCGGCCAGCAGCGCCAGCGCCCGTTCCGGCGGCCACGAGAAGGTCGGATGGAGTTCAACACTGTCGAGCAGGCCGAGACGCCCGGACGTGCCGGCGCCGACATACACCAGGCGCCCGCCGGCCTCGATGCGCGGCAGGGCGGCGGCAACGGCGGCGGCGATGCGCGGCGCGGCGGCGCGCACCGCGGTGGCGGCGCCCTGCTGGTCGTCGACCAGCGCGCAGATCAGCTTTGTCGTCGGATACTGGTCCAGGTGCGTATGTTCGAGGGAAGGTGCTTCAGTTTTTAACATTGCCGTCTGCCAGTCGATTGAACGCTCCCAGTGTAATACCAAGCGAACCGGGCCGCATGCGGCGCTCGGTTGCCCGCACGGACGGGGTACCATGTGGGCGAAGCCAAATTCAAGGCCAAAGTCAAAGTCAAGGCCAAGGCCAAACCCGACCCTGCGCCAGCCGCCAGGCCGGCGTAGCGCAGACAACAATGAGCGTGGATGCATGCAGCAAGTAACTGTCATCGGCGGCGGCGTGATCGGACTGACCTCGGCCTGGTGGCTGCTGGAAGCCGGCTATGGCGTCACCCTGCTCGAGCGCGAGGCGGGCGTCGGCAGCGGCGCCAGCCTGCGCAACGGCGGCCAGCTCAGTTACCGCTATGTCGCGCCGCTGGCCGACGCCGGCGTGCCGCTCAAGGCGCTGCAGTGGCTGTGCGAGGAAAACGGCCCGCTGCGCTTTCGTCCCGAAGCCGACCTGCGCCAGTGGCGCTGGCTGGCCCGCTTCCTGGCCAGCTGCAACGCCGGCGCCAACCGCAAGACCACCACCCGGCTGCTGGCCCTGGGCGAAATGTCGCGCCGCGCAATGGCCGAACTCGCGGTGGTGCTGCCGCTGGACGAATTCGCCTGGCGCGACGCCGGCAAGATGGTGGTGTACCGCTCCAGAAAAACGTTCGACGCCGCCGTCGCGCGCCTTGGTGCGCGCGATGCGCGTGAAGTGTTGTCGGCGGCCGAATGCGTGGCGCGCGAGCCGGCGCTGGCGGCGGCGCGGCCGATGCTGGCCGGCGCCATCTTCGAACGCGACGACGCGGTGGCCGACTGCCACGCGTTCTGCGTCGCGCTGGCCGCGCGCCTGGCCGTGCATCCGCGCTTTCGCGGCATCGTCCATGGCGAAGCCCGCCGTTTCATCACCGGCAAGGGCAAGGTCGTTGGCCTCGTGACCGGCGCCGGCATGTTCGGCGCCGAGCGCATGCTTGACGCCGATCACTGCGTGCTGGCGGCCGGCATCCAGAGCCGCGACCTGGCCGCCAGCGCCGGCCTCTACCTGCCGCTGTACCCGCTCAAGGGTTACAGCCTGAGCGCGCCGATCCGCGCCACCGACTGCGCGCCGCAAATTTCCGTCACCGACGTCGAAGGCAAGGTGCTGTACGCGCGCATCGGCGACGCGCTGCGGGTGGCGGCGATGGTCGACATGGTCGGCGAAGACACCGCGATCGACGCCAGGCGCATCGCCGGCTTGATCCGCCAGGTGCGCGCGACGATGCCGCACGGCGCCGATTACAGCAGCATCACGCCATGGGCGGGGCTGCGCCCGGCCACCCCCGACGGCGCGCCGATCATCGGCGCCACGCGTTATGCGAACCTGTGGCTCAACGTCGGCCACGGCCCGCTCGGCTTCACGTTCGCCTGCGGCTCGGCCAGGCTGCTGGCCGGCTGCATGAAGAGCAAGGCGCTGCCGTTTGCGCTGGATGGGTTGACGCTGCGCTGAAGGCGGCAACGTTGCGCCGCCACCGATTTACTCGTTCGACGAAATCAGTTTCGCCCCGCACGCCGTCGCATCTCCATGGTAGGCGAACGGGCGGCCTTCATGCTGCGCGCCCGCGCCGTCCGGCTGAATCGGAAAATCCCCTTTGCAGCGCGGGCAATGCGTCATGTCGCCTTCCAGCGCAGCGGTTCGGCCCATGACGGTGGTGCCGGAAGACGCCGCAATGACTTCGCCACCGTGGTCTGTTTTGTCGTTCAAGCGTATAACGCCGCGTCCCTTGTGTTTCATGGCAGGCCTTTATCTTGGTAACTCATTACGTGCCTCGATGTTTACCAAGGCGTCGCTGTCCGTCGATTGCTACCCCGACCGCTCCATTAGATACCAACTGATCTCGGGTGCCGGCAGCGCCAGCAGCCAATCCCGCTCGGGCTGGGGAAACGCTTGTCCCGCATTCAGCCACGCCTGCCGCCAATGCCGGTTGACGATCGCATGCATCGGGTGATCCGGGTGCACCCACGGCTGCCAGACGCCGCTGACCGGGCAGACCTGGTCGCTGGCGCATTCCATCGGCGCCGCATTGGCAGGAACGACCCGCGTCAGACCGGCCGGAGCCAGCGGTTCGACCGCGCCGTGGTTGTGCCGGATCGTCTCTTGGCGCTCCCACACCACGCCGGGAATCGGGCCAAGGCCTTCTCCTTCCGGAAAAGGAAATTGTTCGAATTTTTCGCCGGCCCGATACAGGCCGGGAGCCACGCGGGCCAGCATGGCGCGGACGCGCTCGGGCTGCCGGTTGGCGCTCGGTTGCCAGTAGCCGGCAGTTGGCGCATGCGCATCGGCGCTATCGTGGTCGGCGTGCTCCGGGTCGACCGGGCGCAGCTTGAAGGCGGCGTCGAGAAAACGCCGGTCCGTATGGTGCGATGCGACGCCGGGTTTTGGTGGCGGTGCGGGTGCTGCGCTCACGCCCATCGCGGCAGCGAGCAGCGACTGCCGCGTCCCGTCCCACGGCGGCAGTAGCGCCGGCGGCAGCGGCAGTATTTTGTCGAGGTTGGGGAAGCGGCGGTCGGGGTTGAAGCCGAGGGCATTACTGAGCACGCGATAGCGTTCCGCGCGTGCTTTGTCGACAAATGGCACCATCATAGTGGCAAGATCAAATGGATCTCCGAATTCAATTGCCAGTGTGTTTGCGCAGTCTTTGCAACCGAACCTGACGCCTTCGTGCAGCACTTTGAGCGCGCGCGCTTTGGTTTCGCGGGTGTCGTCACCGATGATCCAACCAGTGGCGTCGCGCGGAGAAGCATAGAGATAGTGCAGATCATACGCAGCAGGCCCGTATCCCTGCCCGAGCGCGCATTCCAGCATCCGGGTCGCAATGGGTATGTTGGAGCAGTGCGTGGCGTCTTCACTGTTTGGCCCAGCGTTCAGTTTTTCCGCTAAAAAAGCCATCGCCTGCGGATTGCCCATCTGCGCGGCTTTTTGCCAGAACGCATAGGCCTTGGTGGCATCGCCTGCCACACCAGTGCCATTCATGGAGTAGGTGCCCATGCGGTCGTACGCAGCGGGGATCCCGAGCCGCATTGCGTCCTCCACCAGCCTGACGGCATCCTCGACGCCATGCGGCGGGTCGCGCTTCTCCAGGTAGAAGCTGGCAAGGTTTAACATCGCTTTCCAGTGCCGGCGCTCGGCGGCCTGGCGCGTGAGCTGCACGATTTTCTTGTAATCGCGGTCGTCGATGTAAATTTCTGGATCCTCCAGCGCGAGCGCTTCCTGAAACCAGGCCTCGGCTTGCGCATCGATGGGCGGCACCTTCGTCGCCTCCGCTTCGCAGACAAACGTGGTCACGCGCGGATTAAATACCGGCAGGGTCTGACTGCGGGGCAAGAGGTTGTTCATGTCGTTGGCCGATTTGCACGCAAACAAGGAGGTAAATACGATGGCTGCCAGCGCGGCGCGCGGCAGGAGAAGGGCCGATTGACGAAGTTTGATCATGATCAGGTGAGCCGCATGGTGGAACTGCGGTTGTCTTCCAACGGCAGCAGAAAACCTTGCATTTTTTTCTTTTCGGCGATTTCGGAAGCTGCGTACTTCTTGGCGCGATTGTCGTTCATCAATCTTGTCCATGTTTCAAACGCCTCGACGATTTCCGCCTTGGTTCCACCCCCGCCGCTGACAAGCCCCCCGCTTAGCTGCATCCACACGTTTTGGCGCAACTCCCGCGCATGCCGCGCATCGTTGGTGGCGAGATTGATTTCGCTGTCGGTCGCCATGCTGCGCTGGTTCAGGTTGGCGCTGCCGAGCGTGAAGAAGCCGTCGTTGATCAGCAGCAGCTTGGAATGGATGTACACCTCGCGATAGCGCCAGCGGTCGCGCGCGTCGTCAAGGCTGTGATCGATGCCGCAGGTTTGCAGCATGGCGACCGACACTTTCAGGCCGAACGTGTTTTCCAGCATCTTGGCGTCCGGCCTGGCGATGCCGTTGGCGTGCTGCACAACATCCGAGGGCGGCGCGACGTAGCCCGTGGATCTGCCGAATTCATCCCTGTGCACGGGCCTGAATTGCTCGTTTTCTCCCTTGATCAGCCTGTTTTGCCCGGTCATCCCTCGATCCCTGGTATTGCCCTGTTGGCCCAGGGTGGCCAGCGTGTCGTGGGTACGCGGGATCATTTGCGCCCGTTCCGGCACCGGGATGACGATAAAGACGTGCATGACGGGCATGTCTTCCATGCTCTTCTGAAATTTGGCGCGTCCGCGATTCCAGCCGGCCATGACGTCCTTGCGCTTTTGCATCAGCCGCCGCGCCCACTCCTCGTACTGAAAATATTGGTTTTCCACGTACAGGTAGCCGCCCGCCAGGGCGGCAATGTCGGTCGCCTGGAAATACACCTCCTTGATGGTCTTGTCCTGCTCTTCGGGCTGGGTGCGCACGATCTGGACGATCGAGTCGCCCGGCTTCGCCTTCCGCAACAGCGCCGCGGGCGGCGCGACGTCGCACTTCGCCTTGGTGTTGTTTTTGACCGTGCACCCGTAGGGATCGTCGTCGTCCTTGACGGCGCGATCCCACGCGCTGACGAAATTGCTGGCCACGTCGATCAAGGCGCCGCCGGCGTCGATACGGCAAATGTAGTCGCGGTATGGTTTCATCGAGCGGAACCCCGGATCGGCCCTGGCGGCCTGCACGCCTTCTTCCGCCTCCATGGCGCTGCCCTGCTCGCGCCGCGAGTCTTCCAGCTTGTGCTCGGCCGTGTCCCAGAAATCGGTGACCGAATTGAGGCCCATCACGTAGCCGACCGCCTTGCTGCCGTGCTCGACGGCGTAGTCGATCAGGATCGTCTTTTGGTGATGGGTGCCTGCGTGCGCCATCCCCAGTTTCTCGACCTCCATCTTGGTCAGTCCGCCCGGCTGGTCCGTTTCGGACTCCAGGCTTTTATAAATCGAATCGTTATCGCCATGACGCTTGCGCACGGTGATGCCCGCCAGTTTCCCGTCAAACGCGAATTTGTACCAGCTATCGCAATATTCCGCGCGCGCCGTCAGCGGGATGTCTTCCGTCCTGACCGGCGCCTTGTACGTAGCCAGCCCAGGAACCGACTTGATCTGGTCCAGCCTGGCCAGGTCGACACTGAAATGTGCGCTCAGCTCTTTGGGCTTGGCGGTGGCCGCGCTGCGGGACGATATTTTGCCATTCGAGTAGCCGGGCATGTTCTTCGCCAGCCGGCTCACTTTCCAGTCGTACCAGACCAGCAGGCGCACCGTCACCCCACGCTTGCCGGCGGCGATCAACAGGTCGCCATAGGTCTCGCCGCGCGGCCAGGTAGCGCCGCTACGCACCAGTTCCATGCCCGGATCGAAGCCCCAGCAGACCAGGTCGATCGTCTTTTCGGCCGCCTTGATGTGGGCGCAGATATCGGCAAAGCTTTGTTCGCCGCAGATGAAGACGGCGAGCTTGTTGTTGCCGGTGATCGGGTGGGTTGCCGCGCCCTTCAGGGCGCGATTCTCGGCAAACCATTGGCTTGTGCCGGCGGCGGTGCGTGTCACTTCGCCGATGTGGGTGGTTTCGACGCGCTTGATGGGATCCGACATGGTGTCCTTTCGCCAGTGGTAAAAAAGTGCAATGCGGGTGCAATGCAGGATCGACAGCTTCGTCAGCCGTGCTGCCGGCCTTCCGTCGAGCCGTCGAACGCGCGCATGCCGCCGTTCGATTGCTGATGCTCTTGATGGGGTTGCTGGCCGCTGGCCGCCAGGTGCGCACTCGCCTGCAGCGAAAACGCGTCGCCGCTGGCCAGCTTTACCTGGTAGTGCGGGGTGCCGTCCGCGTGCTCGATGACGATGCGGCCGAATTCATCGGTCAGCCCGTCCTCCACTTTTGTGCCCCCCTTGAACAACTCGTACGGTACGTTGGCGTGCGGGCGGCCTGCAGCATGCGACTGCAAGGTGTAGTGCAACTGCCCCGGCAGCGGGGGCACCGGCTCGGCAACATCGGCCTTCTGCGCCCTGGTGGCCGGCGCCAGCGTCTCGAGGTTGCCATGAAACAGCACCGGCGACGGTGTAAAGAACTGCACCTTGTCGCTGATCTCGAGCATGGCGTTGGCGCCATGCAGCCTCACGCCTTTCTTGGCGCGCAGGTCGATCCAGTCGGTCTGGCTGATCAGGGTCAGCACCTTGTTGGCGATGAGCTCGATGTCGTCGCTCTGGGCCTGGACTGACACCTTGCCGGCGGCGGCAACGAGCTTCATGCCGGCCTTGTGGACGAACAGTCTGAAGGTGTGGCCGATGCTGGCAAACAGGCTGTCGCCAGCGGCAATCGACAGGTTCCTGCCGGTCGTGAGCGCCGTATGCTCGTCGCTGGCAATGTGGGTCGACTGCGCCGTCGTCGTTTCGATTCCCGCCGGGCTGGCCAGAACCAGGTGCGGCGCGGCCAGTTCTGCCGAGGTGCCGTCGCCCTTGATGGCGGCGTTCTGCTGCGCGATCGCCGCGGCGACGTCGCCCTGCTGTCCCAGGCCCTCTTGCGCCCCGCCCTGTTGCGCCGCCTTGGCGAGCGCCTGGTGATGCTCGCGCGCCCGCAGCAGGCGCTGTACCGTCTCGCCCATGTCCAGGACGCGCGCGGCGGCGCGCGGCCGCGCTTCGGTCGTGATCAGCATCCCCTTGCCGGCGCGCGCCACGCCCCAGGCATCGGTGGCCAGCTCCCAGCCTTCGCCGCGCGCATCCGTGCGCCCGGCATGGTTTTCAATGCGGGTGATATAACCGAGCGACAGCTGGCTGTGCTGGTGATCGCTTTTCAGCTGCGCCTGGATCTGCTGGTAAGAATCGTCGAGAATCAGGTGGTTGCTGCGCCCGCCAGCCAGGTTGCCCCCGCCCGGCGTCAGCTCGCGGCTGCGCAAGCCGCTCAAGGCCTGCTGGTGCGGCAGCGCCCATGGCGGCATGTGCCATTCGTTGTTCACGCAACCGGTGACGATCGGCCGATCAGGATTGCCGTCCAGCCACTGCACGATCACTTCCGAGCCGATGCGCGGCACGGCGGCGGCGCCGAACTGGGCGCCGGCCCACGCAGTCGACACCCGGATCCAGGCTGAACAGAGTTGCTTGTCTTCGGCCACCCGGTCCCAGTGAAACCGCACTTGGACGCGGCCGTATTCGTCGGTATGGATGCCGGCGTCTCCTTTCGGTCCCACCACGATGGCGGTCTGGGGCGCCAGTATTTTGGTATCCACGCTGTTAAAGCTGCGCCCGGGGCGCCACGGAATTGCCTTGCGCATGCAGGTGAAACGGTTGTCGTAATACGGCGCGGCGCCAGCCTTCTGTACATAATTGTTGCTCGCGCTGTGACGCACTTCGAGAATCAAAAATTCATTCACGCCGGCGGCATCAACGTCGCCAAACGGGTAGTGGCCGTAGCGGTCGACGAGGCTGAACCAGCGCCCCGGCATGATGCGGCTGTTGTTGCCGGCCGCCTCGAACTGCTTGGCGAGCGCTTCCATTTCTTCAAGCCGCAGCCGCACCAGGCGGTCGCCGGCCCGGTAAGTTCTGAAACCATACGCGCCGGCATATTCGTACGAGTCGATGTTGAGTACGCTGCCTTGCCGGTTCAAGGTCGGCAGGTTGATTTCCTGCAGCCGCGGCCCCTTGAAGTCGAACGCCCGCAGCGTCACGCTGGAAGCCGCCATTTGTCGCACGGGCGACCATTCACTGACCGCGTCTTCTTCGTGCGATCCGCCATGCACGTGAAAGCGGACGGCGCAATTGCCGTCGATCGGCGCGGCGCGCACCGAGTCGTCGGCCAGCACGAGCTTGTGGCCCTTGGCGTCGTGCTCGTAGTGATAATGGATGCCGGCCGCTTCCCAGCGCCGGTGCAGGTAATTGCTGTCGGTTTCGTCGAACTGGCAGGCGTTCGTCATGGCGGCGTCCTCGCCATAGACGCAAAAATCCCACACGGCGTGGGCGCCGTAGTGCCTGAAAATGCTGGCGGTTTGCGCGCGCACACTGGCGTCGTGAAACAGATAACTGTTGCGGCGCAAGGACAGGTAGTGCAGCCACGGGCCGAGTCTGGCCTCGTAAAACGCCAGGTTTTCCACCTTTACCAGGCGAAAGTTGAAGCAGTAGCCGGAAAAATGGCGCAGCGTGCCGCCCGGTTGCACCAGTTCCACGCAGAGCAGCTTGCCTTGCATGTCTTTGAGCGCCAGGTTGGCGTTGTCGGACAGGATGCCGATGGTGAATAGAAAATCGCGCGACAGCGATTCGACGGCGTCGAGCGTGTCGACAACCAGTTCGCAAAGCGGCGCGTCGTTGTTGGGAAAGGAAAGGCGCAGGATGCGCTTGTGCTGGCGGGCGTCGAGACGCTCTTTCAGGCGGTTGATGACGTGGCCCATGGCGTTGCCCATACCGTTCCCCTGTAATTGCCCAGATTCAAGATACTAGCGAACCGCTGATTTTTGCGGCATGGAAACGCTTGAAAGCTTGCGCGTGGTCAAATAACCGCTGCTTGTCAGCCGGGCACGCGGCGGCGTGAACGACGAACCATGCCGACGATAGCCGCTGAAATGGCGGATAATGCCGCTTCTGCCAGCAGTGCATCCGACGTGATTTTGACCATGCCACCCTCGACCATGCCACCCTTGACCAAGCCGGCCGCCTGTCCCTGCGGCGGCGCGCTATTTGCCGCCTGCTGCGGCCCGTTCCTCGCCGGCGCCGCCATCGCGCCTTCGGCCGAACTGCTGATGCGCTCGCGCTATAGCGCCTACACGCTGCGTGATGAAGCCTATTTGCGCGCGACCTGGCATCCGGACACCTTGCCGGCCGGTCCCATTGTCGACCCGGATGAAACGGTGCGATGGCTTGGACTTGAGGTAAAATCTGCTTTACGTTTACGTCAACGTAAAGAAAACTTGCCGGAAACACCAGAGCGCGATACCGTAGAATTTGTTGCCCGTTACAAGGTCGCCGGCCGCGCCCACCGCCTGCACGAAGTGAGCCAGTTCGTGCGCCAACATGATGGGGTGGTGGCGCGCTGGTTTTATCTGGACGGCAGTTTTCCCGCGGAAGTCGCGGGCAAATAACAAGTACTCAGCGTACAAAAGCAGCATACAGAAGAGGACAGGAATGCCGCACATCGACAGCAAGCTCAATTCCCGCAGCGACGATTTTCAAGCCAACGCGGCCGCCATGCAGCTTGTCGTCGACGACCTGCGCGCCAAGGTCGCGGCGATTGAAGCGGGCGGCGGCGCAGCCGCGTCGGCAAAACACGTCGCGCGCGGCAAACTGCTGCCGCGCGAGCGGGTGCAGCATCTGCTCGACCCGGGCACGCCGTTTCTCGAACTGTCGCAACTGGCCGCGTACGGCATGTACCAGGACGCGGACGGCGTCGATGCGGCGCCATCCGCCGGCATCATCACCGGCATCGGCCGCGTCTCAGGCCAGGAATGCGTGATCGTCTGTAACGACGCCACCGTCAAGGGCGGCACCTATTACCCCATCACCGTCAAGAAGCACCTGCGGGCGCAGGAAATCGCCGACCAGAACAAGCTGCCCTGCATCTACCTGGTCGACTCGGGCGGCGCCAACCTGCCCAACCAAGACGAGGTGTTTCCCGACCGCGATCATTTCGGCCGCATCTTTTTCAACCAGGCCAACCTGTCCGCCAAGGGCATCCCGCAGATCGCCGTCGTGATGGGTTCGTGCACCGCCGGCGGCGCCTACGTGCCGGCCATGAGCGACGAGTCGATCATCGTCAAGGACCAGGGCACGATTTTTCTCGGCGGCCCGCCCTTGGTGAAAGCGGCCACCGGCGAAGTGATCAGCGCCGAGGACCTGGGTGGCGGCGACGTCCACACCCGATTGTCGGGTGTCGTCGACCACCTGGCGCAAAACGACTTGCATGCGCTGTCGCTGGCGCGCACGATTGTCTCGAATCTGAACCGCAGCAAGCCGCAGCAAATGGCGTTGCGCGCGTCGATCGAGCCGAACTATCCCGCCAAAGAACTGTACGGCGTCATTCCCGTCGACACCAGGAAACCGTTCGACGTGCGCGAAGTGATTGCCCGCATCGTCGACGCCAGCGAATTCGACGAATTCAAGGCCCGTTACGGCACCACGCTGATCTGCGGCTTTGCGCATATCTTTGGCGTGCCGGTTGGCATCATCGCCAACAACGGCATCCTGTTTTCCGAGTCGGCGTTAAAAGGCGCCCACTTCATCGAACTGTGCTGCCAGCGCAAGATCCCGCTGGTGTTTTTACAGAACATCACCGGCTTCATGGTCGGGCGCAAGTACGAAAACGACGGCATCGCCAGAAATGGCGCGAAGATGGTCACCGCCGTGGCAACCGCCAGCGTGCCGAAGTTTACGGTGATCATCGGCGGCAGTTTCGGCGCGGGTAACTACGGCATGTGCGGGCGGGCGTTCTCGCCGCGCTTTCTGTGGATGTGGCCGAACGCGCGCATCTCGGTGATGGGCGGCGACCAGGCCGCGTCGGTGCTGGCGACCGTCAAGCGCGACGGCATCGAGAACAAAGGCGGTTCGTGGAGTGCGGACGAGGAAGCGGCGTTCAAGCAGCCGATCAAGGACCAGTACGAGCAGCAGGGCCATCCCTACTACGCCAGCGCGCGGCTGTGGGACGACGGCGTCATCGACCCGGCGGACACC
>Ga0326735_1000183_pt1 | contig 14250 bp, 7 predicted proteins | sample 37_GP2_1092_FD_207945 | JGI IMG/M metagenome (GOLD analysis project Ga0326735, IMG submission 207945) | Glacier ice microbial communities from Ngari, Tibet, China - 37_GP2_109.2 | ecosystem: Environmental > Aquatic > Freshwater > Ice > Glacier | place: China: Ngari, Tibet | collected 2018-07-31
CTGCGTAATCGGTAGCTTTTGGGTTGTCGATCATCGCGGCCAGATAGCAATACACGCGCCCGCCGCTCGCTTTCAGCTCCGTGATGCGCTTTTTGGCGACCGTGAAAATGTCTGCCAGGTTGTGGCCTTTGGCGTACGCCAAACCGCGCAGCTTGGCGACGCCGGTGTCCTTGATGCCAAGGTCGATGATCGGCTGCAGCTCTGGTGGGAGGCTGACCTTGTTGGCTTCTGCGTTTTCATTTCGTTTTTGAAGAAGAATCTTTCGGTGATCTTCTTTAAAACTAAGGTCAACGTATACAGCACCATCGGACATTGTTGTCTCTTGGGGCAAAACCGCCTCCCGCCGGGTACTTTTTACGGGTAGGCCGACGATTGAGCAGAGCTCCTCGGTAAGTTTGTAGCGACGGGATGTGAATACTCCCCATTCGCTACGACCTTCACCGATCTGTTCCATCCAACCAACGGTGCGCAGCGCGCTGACCGTCCGTTGAACTGTCTTGGTACTGACGTCTGCTTGCATGGCAACCAAGTCAAGCCTCGCTTTGATCGTGGAGGTACCATCGGTTTTGCTCGCGCGGGTTAGTAATGTCTTGAGCACGGCCTTCATGCTTCGGGTAAGCCCAATGAACCTGGGGTTTGTTTCGACGAGCAGAATGGCTGTTTGAATCGTTTTAGGGTATTGCTGGTAAGGCTTCAGTATGTCTTCGACTGTCGGTGCGTACATATGCGTGTCCCTTTCGCCTCTGAAAACCAAGGCTAGGTATTGACTTGGGTAGACGCAGGGGATACGATGGGGTTCTCTTAGTTCCCGTTCCTATACCTAGCGTGCTCGTGTAGGTCCAGTAATTACTAAAACGCCCGGCCGGCAAGCTGGGCGTTTTTCATTTTTGGACTGGGTTTCCTTACTTGTCTATAGCGATCTCCTAGACTATGTCACTGACATAATTTGTTCAACGGTTCTTGCTGTTTGCTGAAATACATGGTATTTCGCCATTATGTCAGTGACATAATTTATTCGAAGACTTTTTCTGCTCGCTTGCGCAAGGCTGCGAGCACTATTTCTTCTACCTCTTTTGCCTCGATTTCCGTCGCCTGTATCCGAATCGTCACTTCCCTGCCGGCACGCTTCGCTGTGAACATAGCCCGGCCAGCCCGGTCGGTGACGACCGCATGCTCCTTTGGCCCGGCAGTGTTGTGCTTCTGTTTGACCATCTGCTGGACCCATTGCTTAACCGATTTTTGGTCGGCGCCTTCCTCGGTGATGCGGTGGACACCATCTTCGATCAATGCCGTCTCAGCTGGGTATTCTTTAAGCAGGTGCGCAATATCCTCGGCGCATCTGGAACCAAATAGGTCAGGCTTTTGATCGAGCATTACGAGGTAGGTGTCAGGTAGCTTGAGCATGGCCATGCAGCGAGAGACTCGTCCCTGCGTGGTTCCAAAAAGATTGGCGATGTCTGTTTGCGTTGCGGCGAATCCGGACGCGATTGAGCGCCGATACAACATTCCCCGTTCGTAGTCCGTCAGGTCGACCCTGGCCTCGTTAGAGACCATCGCCGCTAGCTCGGCCTCGCGGTCTGAATGGGTAACGACGTAGGCAGCTATCTCGGTCCAACCCAGATTACGCCCGGCCCGCGTTCGCCGGTGCCCGTAGATCAGTTCGTGTCGGCCGTCCGATTTTGCGCGCAGTAAAACCGGCTCTTTAAGGCCTGCTGCCGCGAGCGAGTGCGCTAAGTTGTCGATTTCGATCGGGTCGTATAGGGTGCGTGGCTGGTACGGACTGTCGTCAATATCGGCTAGTGCGATTTGCAGCGGTCCTGTGCTGCTCGCTCTGAAACCGGTGCGGGCGCCAAATTCTTCAAGCTGCACGGCGTTCGGGTCGCGCGAAATTTTCCCGCTCTGCAGCAACCCGGACACTTTCAATGGTTTGCGGTCGCTCATACGTTGCCTGTAATGCCGTCAACCAGCTTGATGCCGTACAGCTTTGTCAAACTCTTGGTGAGGTCGATAACGTCACGCGCGCCGACGCTGTTCGGCTCGCTTTCTAGCAGCAGGCCGCGGTGGTCATTGTCGGTCCCGCTTGTGTCGCGCAGAAATCCCACGAAATCGCGCACGATTGTGTCGTTCATAAATTTGCCGTACGTGTCCGTCATCTGTCCGAGCGTTACCTGGTGTGGCTTTTTGCTCTGGTTGTACCGGTTTGCGACAATGTGTATTCCGTATCGGCTGGTGCCGAAATGATCGTTCAGTTCTTGGATGTGTGACTGTAAAATATTGAGCGCGCCAAGTGATTGCCTCTCGGGCATGACAATGGCGAGGACGGTCGGGCTGGCCACCATGAATGCAGTGGTCAGCAGCGAAGACGACGGTGCGCTGTCGACAACAATTGCATCGTAATGACTGAAAAAATCTAGTTCTTTATCCAGCAACTTGGTAAATGTCTGTTCTCGGCCGATGTTAATTTGGTTAATCCAGCCATCTGCGCCGGCCATATCAATGCTGGCCGGAATCAGGTCAAGCATGCCGCCAGCGTACATCGGCACGATCGCGTCCTCGATTCTGGTCGTTTCGTTTTTGGAGTTGGCGCGGCGCATCAGCTCGCCGACGTGGGTGACGTCCTGCGTTGCCCAATCGACGCCGAACATGCCGGACAGGCTTGCCTGCGGATCGCCATCGATCATCAAGACGCGGTACCCCATCATTGCCATGCAGGACGCGACGTTAGCCGCCATGGTCGTCTTCCCTGTACCGCCTTTTGCCATTCTAAAATTAATGACTGGTGGCAGCTTCCTCGGCCGTTTGTAAATGTGAGGGACGTCGAGCAGATCAAGCCGGATATTACGAATTTCCTGCGGTGCATACTGGCGCTGCTGGTGTGGGACAAGCTCGGATCCGCGGTACGCCCACAAAAATGCTTTCGAGTTTTTGGTCCATCCTGAAAATTCGATAGCCATCCTGCTTTTGATCCCTACAAACCCGCGCATTGTCTGTTTCCTTTGAAATTAAGCTTTTTTCATCGTATCTGCATTAGTGGAACTTTGCAATAGAAACGCCAGAAAAGTTCAGTAATGGTGATGCGGTGATACCCATGACGGTACTTTCAATCGTACTAGGACGACGTGCATTGACGTCTAAAATGCAACTAACCACTAAGAACTTTCAAAACACCACATACGCATCCGCTACCGGCTCAAGGCGGCCCTGCGAACCCGACTCTCTGAACTCTCTTTACGCTTTTTTTTGCACTGTTTTGAGGGCGAGCAGGGGACGCGGTGCTTGAGTCGTTCCTGGCGTGTCTAGAAGGAAGGGCTCATAGCTTGGTTAGTTGCATTGCTTATGTCAGATCCTGGTTTCTTTGGTTGCGAATTCGATACAATTATGCGGTCGCCCTAGCGCGGTTGGCCACGAGGGGCGCCCAGAGAATTCAAAAAATTAGCAATTTTTCCCGAATTCTGTGAGCGCCCCAAATAAAAACTTGAGCTTGCCAGTGATTGTCGTAGGGGAGAACACAGGAAACGGGAAAAATCAGGCGCTAAGGTAAGATTATGATTGCATTAATGCAACAAACTAAGCGATTTACCAGTATCGGGAATGGTCCTACGAGCAGTTGCCGACTGTTGAGCCAATCCGACATGGTTTTTCGTATCTTTTATAAGGGTTAGTCCAGTCATCCTAGAGCTGCTGCTGCCCGTATCGGAAAACATCTGTTTGGCGACAGCCCCCAAAGTGGGGGACCGGAAAAATCGGCGGTTTGGGCTTACAACCCACATCGACTTGAATCCTTAAATTCACACCGGAACCAGTACGATATCTTGCTCTTCTGAAATCAGCCCAAGTAAAATATTGATGTTATTAATATTTTTTGGGTGCATTTACCATGACACTTTCCACTTGGCTCCTGTACGTCGCCGCAGTCCTCGTTCTGACCGTCACACCAGGACCAAGCGTCTTGATGTGCGTTTCAACCTCGGTCAATCTGGGGGTTCGTAAAGCGTTGATTGCCTCGCTTGGCAGCACGACTGCTATTGTCGGAGTCATGGCACTCTCTGCACTGGGCCTAGGTACAGCACTGGCCGCATCGGAAACATTATTTACTGCAATCAAATGGCTGGGCGCCGCATATCTTGCCTACCTGGGCATCACGTCGCTTTTTTTTCATCGGCCACCGACATCGCGGTCTCTGGGGCTGTTGAATCATTAACTAGCAGGCGCCTTTTTGGCCAAGGATTTCTGGTCGGCGCCAGTAACCCAAAGGCGCTACTCTTCTTTGGTGCGCTCTTTCCTCAATTCATCATTCCGGGAGCACCACAGGCACCGCAATTCCTGGTACTCGGAGCAACATTCATTTTTTTCGAGCTGGCATGGCTGACCATTTACGCGCTGTCTGCGTCCAAGGCTAAGCGCTGGCTACAGCAACCACGTCGCGCCAAACTCTTCAACCGCGCTACTGGCGTCGTATTTCTACTAGCCGCCGCCGTGCTCGCCAGCAGCAAGCGAAGCACAACCTGACCACACTCTTTCGGGGGTTCCGGCGTACAACCTCCCGGCGCTTCCGGCACGCCGTGAATTGGCTTAGCGCCCGATTTTTTCCGAATCCTGTGTGCTCCCCTCGTATGTCGCAGCGCGTGCCCTGGCCTGAACTTGGCGATGGCGCACGCATTGATCTGCAGCCCATGGCATGTGCCCGCTAGAAAAAAGCGCCATGTCTGTTTTGCTGGAATCGGACATGACTATTTTTCTTTAAAGGAAGATTTCGCCGAAGCGGTGTTGTGTTAAATTATTTTGACAACTTTTTAACGTTTTTCCATTGAAATAATGGAAAACTTGTAATATGTGCTTTCCATTCATCCAAGGTAAACATGACAAACCCGACACTGGCACAGTTAAAATCGCAGTACGAGCAGTTGCAGACCACCTACAAGCGCGACAGTGCTGCGCTCGAAAAGCAGATCGCCGAGGCGACAAAATTCGAGCAGGCCAATGCGCTCGCACAGATTCGGGCCATCATGGACGAATTTGGCATTGCACCTACTGATCTGGGTTCCGCCAGGAAGCAAAATAAAACCAAGAAATCCGGTACAGTGCCCGCAAAATATCGCGGCCCGAATGGCGAGACCTGGACCGGACGCGGGCGGCAACCGAAATGGATTGGCAACAACCGTGAAGACTATCTGATTAAAAGTTGATTAGCGGTCGCCGTCACCGTCTATGTTAAATACGCCTACGCACAGAAGTGAGGTGCGGGCGTGGCAGCAAAAATATATCGCGTTCGGAGCAAGTAGGTTTTGACGCTGCAAAATGCTGTCTGGGAGTGGGATACGATACCGAATGATTTTTGTATGACCGCTTTCAGAATTTGATGACACAACCTGAGACTGGCGGCTCGCACTTTCGCCAAGCGTCATATGGACGGCGCGACGATTTTTTTAGAGCAACTGCGACCGTTCAAGATGACAACTGCCAAGGCACCTGGCGACTAAGTGAACTCGCGCCGCCGATCAGCGGAGTTAAAGCACCAGTGGTTTTCCGTGTGCAGCAGCGCCGCGAAGGCATCGACGCCTACCGGTTTGCTGAAATAATATCCCTGCATCTCGTCGCAGTCGTTGCGGCGCAAGAATTCGAGCTGCTCAATAGTTTCGACCCCTTCCGCAATGACCTTCAACTTGAGCGCATGCGCCAGCGTGATGATTGAGGTGACGATGGCCGCATCGGCGCCCTCGCCGGCACCGAGGTCGATGACAAAGGCGCGGTCGATCTTGAGCACGTCGATGGGCAGCAGCTTCAGATAGGCCAGGCTGGAGTAGCCGGTGCCAAAATCGTCCACCGAGATGCGCACCCCGAGCGCCTTGAGTTCGCGCAGCGTCCCGATCGTCTGGTCGACATCGTGCATGATCAGGCTTTCGGTCACCTCGATCTCCAAGTTGTCGGGCGATAGATCGGCTTCAGCCAACACTGCGGCGATCTCGCGCGCCAGGTCAAGCTGCGCAAACTGGCGCGCAGAGACGTTGACGGCTACCCGCATTGGAGCAAAACCGTCGCGCTGCCATTGCCGGTTCTGCCGGCAGGCGCTGCGCAATACCCACGCCCCGATCGGCACGATCAGCCCGGTCTCCTCGGCGATGGCGATGAAATCCGACGGATACACTAGACCGCGTTGCGGGTGCTGCCAGCGGAGCAGCGCTTCCATGCCAACGATGCGACCCGAACCGAGCTCGACCTGCGGCTGGTAATGCAAAACAAACTCCTCGCGTTCGATGGCCAGTCGCAGTTCGGACTCAATGCGCAGCCGTGCCGCTGCCATAACATTCATGTCGGCGCTATGGAAACGAAAATTGTTGCGCCCCTCGCGTTTCGCGTGGGACAGCGCGATATCGGCGCAGTCGATCAAGGTGTCGACCTCGGCACCTTGCTGGGGACACGCCGACACGCCGATATTGCAGTTCAAGAACAGGTCTTGTCCGCCATAAGGAACCGCGACGTTGACTGCCGCCAGGATGGCTTGCAGCGTAGCCGTCCCCAAGGCGCCCTGCCTCGGTTCAGCCAAAACGATCACAAAGGAGCTACCACACCAGTGCGTCACAATGTCGCCCGCGCACACCACCTCGCGCAGGCGCTGCGCAATAACCTTCAAAACACAGTCGCTGCCCGAGTGACCGAAGTTGTCGTTGATCGCGCTCAAGCCATCCAGGCTGACAAACATCAGCCATAGCGGTTTCCCGTTACGACAGCCCGACTCCATTGCCTTTTGTACGCTATCGCGCAGGAACGTCCGGTTGGGTAGGCCAGTCAGTGTGTCGTGATGCGCCATGTGCATCAGTTTCGCTTCATCATTTTTTGCTGCGGTGATGTCGTATTGCGAGGCTACGAAGTGCGACACAACACCGTTTGTATTAAACACCGGCGCCACATATAAATGATTCCAGAACAAGCTGCCATCTTTTCGGTAGTTGCACAACACCGCGTTGCCGGCGCGCTGTTCGCGCACCGCGGCGCGAATTTCATGCAGACCGTGCTGATCCTTGCTGGCGCCTTGCAAGAAATTACAATTGCGACCAAGCACCTCGGCGGCCGAGTAGCCGGTGATGCGCTCGAACGCGGGATTGACATATTCGATGACGAAATCGGGCGCGGCGGCGCTGGTAATGATCATCGCGTTGGCGCTCGCCTCAATGGCGCGCTCGCACAGTTCCAGCGCGTGGGTCGCGTGGGCGAGCGCACGCGCCTTATCGACCAGCTGCTGGTTTTTTTCCTGTAGTTGCGTTTCGGCGTGCCGGCGCGCGGCAAGCGCGTGCACGAACGGAGATTCGGTGTAGGGCGTGGCGTCCAGCATCATTTTTCTGCTTATGGTTTTGACCAATAATGGTCGACATGAACGGGCCCTGCTGCACCCTGCTGCATTGTTGCCAACGTTTGTCGCAGATGCCGTTACCCAGTGCTTTTTCGCTGCTGCAACATCAACTATGTTCATTAATTTTGCAACAAAAATAGCCCTTCGTCAATAGTCTGTCATTAAAAATAATTATTCTTGAGCATATGTAAGTAGTTTTATAAAGCAAATTTGGAACGCGTTGCCTTCACTCCCCCTGTGCAGGCAAGCCGTCACACGGGCCTACCTGCTTGCCTGGCACCGCAGCCTGGAAAGGCGGGCTCTGGCCAGCGCCACGATCTGGCGCAAACTTGCCGCCTTGTCGTCGCTGTTCGAGTGCCTTTGCGAAACTATTGCCGTGGTCGGCAACCCGGTCAAGGGCGTGAAACGCCCGAAAATGGTCAGGACAGAGGGCAAGACGCCAGCAATTGGCGACCACCAGGCGCGCGCTGCTGGCAGCGCCCGACGCCGCGACGCTGCAGGGCGAGCAAGATCGCGCCATTCTGTCCACCCTGCTGAATCACGGCCTGCGCCGCGCCGCGGCGTGATGCATTTGCGGATCCATGGCAAGAGCAGCAAGCTGCGCTATGTCCCGCTATATCCGAGCACGGCTGAAGTGATCGACGATCACCTGTAGGCGACTGGCCACGCCGGCGACGCCAGGCGGCGCTGTTTCGGCCTGCCAAAAACAACATGCATGCCAACGGCCGCGCCTCGATTACGCCTGGCGGCGTCTACAAGATGCTGGCCGGCTATGCGACGCCTCTGAAAATGGACATCGCCGGGTTTGGGGCGCATGCGCTGCGCGCCACTGCCACGACCAATGCGCTCGACCATAACGCCGATATCGCCAAGGTTTAAGGAGTGACTGGGAACATGCCAGCATTACCACCACGCGCATTGACGACCAGCGCACAATGCGGTCGAAGGACAGCCCGACATTCAAAGTCGTTTATCAGCTGGCCATCATTCCACCCGCGGGCGCAGAAGGCGCTGCTCGTATCACATGACGTAACGCGTCAGGCCCTCACAGAGAGCATCTTGACAAGAAGCTCGACAAACAGACAAATTGTATTTATGCTGCTCCAATCTTGCTTTGCGACAATAAAGCCAGCTAGTTTATCTGTACGCAGACAGACAATGTTCTGACGCTTTGTCTATCTCAGCGATGTCAACGCCAATTTGCCAGGTACACCATGCGCTGCCCAGCGCATGAAAATTTAATAGTTTTTGTAAAAATGGCAGCAAATATAGTAATGTTTTTCCTAAATATATTTAGGATAATATTTTGACTTTTTGGAAATTTGACCGGATTATTTATATTCTCTTGGATGAGCACCCTTCGGCTGAATGCGGAATATTACTTCATCCATCTTGCCATTACTTTGTACGAGCAAGAGTTGAAAATCGTCAAGCATTGGACATAAGCAGTTGGCAGCAGCATCAATCAGGATTTTATAATCAATGGCATTCGGCTGGCGTTTTCAAGCCAGGATGCGGTTTTTCGGTCCTGCGTCGGTTCGATGCCACTGCACCCCATTCCGCACTCAATTTTCAGCATTGCAAGCAACGCTGAATCAAAGACGCACAGCTTGGCACGCTAATAAATCGCTCGATATCGCAGCAACCAATCTATTGGCCGGTATTAGATCCACAGACTTATTTATATAAATTACGACTCATTGATGACACCGATACCTGACAACGAAGCAGATCGACTTAGAGCTTTACGCGCGCTGAACCTTCTTGATACCGCGCCAGAGGAACGTTTTGACCGTATTACCAGGACGGCTGCGCAATTATTCAACGTGCCAGTTGTTGTTGTGTCTCTTGTCGATTCGGAGCGCCTGTGGTTCAAGTCCAGGCATGGACTGGCGATTGCAGAGACAGCCCGGTCGGCGTTCTGCGCCCATGCAATATTGCAAGACAATGTACTGATCGTCGAGAATGCGCGGCTTGATGAGCGCTTCAAGGACAATCCGCTTGTCACCGGTGAGCCTTTCATTCAATTTTACGCAGGTTACCCAATACGCAGTCCAGAGGGCTTTATATTGGGCACGTTTTGCCTTATCGATCAGAAACCACGCAGCCTGAGCGCTGCGCAAATTGTCGCGTTAAGGTATTTTGCGTCAATGGTCGATGATCAGATCAGCAGAGAGACCTTGGCCAGTCATGCGGCGTCGCAGATAAAACAACTGCGCGACAGTGAAGCGCGTTTTACTGCGGCTTTTGAGCAGGCAGCAGTAGGCATTGCCCATATCGGCATGGATGGCTCTTGGCTGAGGGTAAATCGCAAGGTTCCCGATATCATCGGCTACGGTCAGGACGAGATCGAAGGGCTGTCCTCTCGCAACATCACCTTCCCGGAAGATCTGGCGCCTTGGCGAGCGTTGAATGTCGAGTTGCTTGAAGGCACGCGGCTGTCGTATTCGCTTGAAGTGCGCTATTTTCACAAAGCTGGCCATGTGGTGTGGGTCAATCTCAGCGTGATGCTTTTTCGCAAGATTGACGCTACCCCTGATTATTTTGTTACAGTCATCGAAGACATTCAAGAAAAAAAACGGGCGCAGATTGCGCTTCAATGCTTGAATGAAAAGCTTGAACTTCGTGTCAAACAACGTACTGCCGAGCTTCGTCAGAAAAACACAGAACTGCAAGACCTGCTGCGAAGGGTGCAGATCAGCGAGGCCAGCCTGGCCCAGGCCCAGAGCATTGCCGGGCTCGGTGGCTGGAGCTTCGACCCGCTGCGGCGCTGCTCCACCTGGTCGCTGGAAACGTACCGCCTGTTTGGTGTCGATCCCTCGTGCCCGGCCCCGACCGGTAGCGCATTTCTGCAACTGGTACACCCGCAGGACCAGCAGCATTACCTCGCCCTGATCCGGCCCGCAGCCTGCGAAGGACGCGCTTTCGACGCTACTTTCCGCATTGTGCTGCCGGACGGCAAGATACGCTGGATACATGCGCTGAGCCAGCCCGTCATCGGCGCCGAGGGCCAGACCATCTTACTGAGCGGCACCGTGATGGACGTCAGCTTGCACCATGCGCAGCAAGCGGCGCTGACGCTGGCGCGCGACGAGGCTTCTGCGACCCGCACCACCCTGGTCGATGCTATCGAGTGCCTGAATGAAGCTTTCTGCCTGTTCGATGCCGATGACCGGCTGGTGCTGTGCAACCGTAAATATGCCCGGTACTTTACTGATTTGGAGCGCGTCGAGGACATCGTCGGGGTGCACTTCGAAGACCTGGTGCGTGCGTCGCTGGCAAGAGGGGAGGCGATCGAGCCCGCCTTCAAGGGCAATGTGGAAGGCTGGGTAAAGGAGCGCGTGCGGCGCCATCGCAATCCCGATGGCCAGTTTCGGGTGCTACAACTGGGCAACGGGCGCTGGCTGGAAGTGAGCGAGCAGCATACGCGCAGCGGCGGTATCGTCGGGGTGCGGCGTGACGTCACCGTGCAAAAGCAGATCGAGCAACGGCAAGCAACGGAGTATGCGGTGACGCTGTTGCTGGGCGAATCGGCGACGATCGCCATTGCGGCGCCCAACATCATGCAGACCATCGGCGCAACCCTGGGCTGGGATTGCGCTGCCTTTTGGGAATGGGACAAACACACCCGGCGACTGACATGCTCCGCGTCGTGGAGCACCGGGTCGACCGGGATGACGCAGTTCCTGGCCGCGAGCAGCGAGAGAAATCTGGTCACCGGCTCGGCCGGATTGAGTCGCCGCGTCTCGATGACGGGCGAACCGGTGTGGATCGCCGATGTGTGCGTGGAGCCGGGTTTCCTGCGCGCTGGCATCGCCGCGCAGGCGGGCTTGCACGCGGCATTTGCATTCCCTGTCAAAGTCGGTCCGGAGCTGTATAGCGTGATGGAATTTTTCGCGCGCGATGTCCGCCAGCCGGACCCGGCGCTGCTGACGACGGCCAGCGCGATCGGCTCGCAGATTGGCCAGTTCATTGCGCGCAAGGCGGCAGAAGAAGAAATCAGGCAACTGGGTTTTTATGACCCACTGACCGGCTTGCCGAACCGCCGCTTGCTGAGCGATCGGCTGCAGCATGCGCTGGCGGCGGGGCGGCGCAGCAAGCGCCACGGCGGCTTGCTCTTCATCGACCTGGACAACTTCAAGGCCATCAACGACACGCTCGGGCATGCCAAGGGCGACCTGTTGCTGCAACAGGTCGCCGCCCGCCTGGCCGGCTGCGTGCGTGTCGGCGACACCGTGGCGCGTCAGGGCGGCGACGAATTCGTCGTCATGCTGACGAACCTGAGCGAAGTCGCAGCGGAGGCAACCAAGCAGGCTGAAGCCATCGGCGAAAAGATCCTGGAAGCGCTGAACCGGCCGTACCAGTTCGCCGGCCATGTGTATCACAACAGCGCGAGCATCGGCGCCACCCTGTTCGACGGCCAGCTCGAATCGACCGACGAGCACCTGAAACGGGCCGACCTTGCCATGTATCAGGCCAAGGCGACGGGCCGCAACACCTTGCGCTTTTTTGAAGCGGACATGCAGGCGGTCGTCTTGCGGCGCGCCGCGCTCGAGACGGATCTGCGCCACAGCTTGCAAAATGACCAGTTTCTGCTGCACTACCAGGCCCAGATCGACGCCGCCGGCAGCGTGACCGGCGCCGAAGTGCTGCTGCGCTGGCAGCACCCGGTGCGCGGCTTCACTTCGCCTGCCGAATTCATTCCGGCCGCCGAAGAAAGCGGATTGATCCTGCCTCTCGGATACTGGGTGCTGAAAACGGCCTGCCATCAACTGGCGGCCTGGTCCGGCTGCGCTGTCACCGCCCACCTGACGCTGGCGGTGAACGTCAGCGCACGCCAGTTCCGCCAGTCCGATTTCACCAGCAAGGTGGTGGAACTGCTGAACCGCACCGGGGCCGATCCGCGCCGGCTCAAGCTGGAGCTGACGGAGAGCATGCTGCTCGACGACGTGGAACAGATCATCGACAAGATGAGTGCGTTGAAAGCGCTCGGCGTGGGCTTTTCGCTCGATGACTTCGGCACCGGTTATTCGTCGCTGTCGTACCTGAAACGGCTGCCGCTGGACCAGTTGAAAATCGATCAATCCTTCGTGCGTGACGTCCTCAGCGACCCCAACGACGCCGCCATCGTGCGCACCATCGTGGCGCTGGCGCAAAGCCTGAGCCTGGAGGTGATCGCCGAGGGCGTGGAAACGGCGCCGCAACGAGATTTCCTGGCTGAGCATGGCTGCCATGCCTACCAGGGCTATCTGTTCAGCCGGCCTGTACCCCTAAAACAATTCGAGTCACTGAATCTAAAATTTCAGATGCAACGGAACGCGAAACCGGGTTAAGGTTGCAGCCTATCAAGAATTTGTCATTGGTCCACGGTTCAAGGCTGGGCGTTCTCAAAAACTCAGTGCAAAACCCGTTAGTATCAAGCATCAATTGCAATCTGACAGGCCGCGCTCTGAATCCAGTTTTATGTTTTTGCATTAAACCTTGCAACTTATGCCCATTTTTTGTGGACATGCCTGTGCATAAGTGGGCACAACCCTTTTGTAGCCCGCTGGCGGTTCTCCGTGTTTGCCTTCTATTTCAGCATGCGAGTTCAAAGTCTCTGTACAGTCTGATATTCAACGATCGCGAACGAACGTCGGCGGCACCCAGTCGATCTACCTCGGTGGCAGCATCGCTGTCGCCGCCGGTCAGGTGGCCGGAGTCTACACCGGCAACATCACCGCTACGGTTAGCTATAACTAATTAGAGAGTTAATTAAGGGCTCCGCGAAAAACTTTGTTTTCAAAAAATTGGCTCCTGACGAATCAATGGGTTATAAAGCGGAATATATCGAAAAGATAGGTTTTTCCAAAGTGCCATTAAGCACTCGTGAAAATTCACCCTTTCGCCAACGAATATGTTGGCGAAAGGGTAATTCTATTTCCAGTGCATCGACCGAAGTGGGAAATATTCTCGGCGTCTGATCAACAAGGGTGCGGTGGAGCAGCTGTGCATTGCTTGGTCATTTCACCAGTTTCAAAACTACTTTGGTCCATCCTTGCATGCTTGCATCAAAATTTTCATAGCCTTCCACCGCCTTGTTCAGTGGCAGTTACGCGCGATGAGAAATTATGGCTTTGCTTTTCCTGCAGCAATCAAGTTACATAGTTTGCGACTGTAATCTTTGACGTTGTAAGCTTTGACGTTGGCTTGGCCAGTGCATATGTAGACACGCCAGTTACCACCGTGGTTGATGTGAGAGTGCAGCGCGGTTATTCAGACCTTTGTGCTGGCGATGCTCAACATCCGGAAAATTTCATCATCGCTGCAACGTAGCTCTTCAGTTTTTCAGTAATCAGCACCTGCAGCGCATAATGCGAGCCCATGAAGAGCTTGCGGCAATATATTTCAGCGTGGGCCGCCTTTGTAGCGTCGGGGTTATTAACGGATTTTTTGGAGGTCAACCTATGGATTTTTTACTTAATCGATTCCCATCGATTAGAAACCACATTGTAAAAATCAGTGTCAGTATGTCAATCTAGACTACTGCCATGGCGGTACCTTATAGCAGAGCGTGTTACTTGCGGTTTCTGAAAAAACCATTATTATAACATGAAGTTTATTTATCTTAAATGCTGTGATCGTTCAATTGCACGTATCTTTTTTCGTCTTGAAGTTGCGCATCAACAGTACGCTGCTTTACGGATTCGAAAAAACAAAATTGGTTACGTCCCGCATGTTTCGCCATATACATCGCCAGGTCAGCATTTTTTATAAGCTCTTCAGCCGTACTGGAATCCTGCGGAAAATACGTGATGCCAATGCTGGCAGAAATGTTAAGCGTGTTATTAAGTATCTCAAACGGGCGTGCCAACTCCAGTAGAATTTTTCCGGCAACTAGTTCGGCATACTTGGTATTCATC
>Ga0326735_1000184_pt1 | contig 14216 bp, 6 predicted proteins | sample 37_GP2_1092_FD_207945 | JGI IMG/M metagenome (GOLD analysis project Ga0326735, IMG submission 207945) | Glacier ice microbial communities from Ngari, Tibet, China - 37_GP2_109.2 | ecosystem: Environmental > Aquatic > Freshwater > Ice > Glacier | place: China: Ngari, Tibet | collected 2018-07-31
CGCGCATTTGGATCGCGGCGGGCTTTACGGACATGCGCTGCGGCTTTAATGGCCTGGCCGCCAAGGTGGAAAGCGCGTTGCTGGACGATCCGTTCAGCGGCCATGTCTTTGTCTTTCGTGGCCGACGCGGCAACGTCGTCAAAGTGTTGTGGTCGACCGGCGATGGTCTGTGCCTGCTGGCCAAGCGGCTGGAGCGCGGGTACTTCATCTGGCCGCAAGCGAGCAGCGGCAAGGTGCATTTGACGCAAGCCCAGCTGTCGATGCTGCTCGAAGGGATCAACTGGAAGCAGCCGGACCGGACCTGGACGCCGTTGTCGGTATTGTAAACAGGGAAACATGCAGGTAAACTGCCGGCATGCCTCTTTACGATGACCTTCCCGATGACATTGCAGCACTAAAAGCGTTGCTGCTGGCGCGCGATGGTGAAGTGCGCCAGTTGCGCGACACGGTCTCGACGCTGGAGCAGGCGCTCAACGTGCGCACGCTGGAAATCGAGCAACTCAAGCTCCAGATCGCCAAGCTCAAGCGCATGCAATTCGGCCGCAAGTCCGAGAAGATCGATCGCAAGATCGAACAACTGGAAACCCGCCTGGAAGACTTGATCGCCGAGGATGGCGCCGCCGAAGAGCTCGAAACATCGCCAGCGCCGACCCGGGCCAAGTCGCCGCGCAAGCCATTTCCCGAACATCTGGTGCGCGACGAGCGCATCCTCGACCCTGAAGAGCAAGCTTGCGCCGCCTGCGGCGGCGAACTCAAGGTGCTCGGGGAAGATGTCTCCGAACAACTGGAAATCATCGACGCGGCCTTCAAGGTGATCCGGACCGTGCGCCGCAAGAAGGCATGCGCCTGCTGCGATCGGATCGTGCAAGCGCCGGCCCCGAGCCGCCCGATCGAACGCGGTATCGCGGGGCCGGGCTTGCTGGCCCAAATTCTGGTGTCGAAATTCGCTGACCATCAACCTTTGTACCGGCAAGCGGCGATCTACGCCAGAGATGGCGTCGAACTGGATCGCTCGACGATGGCGCGCTGGGTCGGTGCTTGCGGCGCGTTGATGAGCCCGCTGGTGGAAGCGTTGCAACGCTACGTGCTGCAACCGGGTAAAGTCCATTCGGACGACACGACCATGCCGGTGCTCGCGCCCGGCAATGGCCAGACCAAGATTGCGCGCATGTGGGTCTATGTGCGCGACGACCGGCGCTCGGGTTCAAAGGCGGCGCCGGCGGCCTGGTTCGCTTATTCGCCGAACCGTCAGGGCATCCATCCGCAGACGCATCTGGCCAATTTCAAAGGCGTGCTTCAAGCCGATGCTTACGCCGCTTACGACAAAATCTATGCGGATGGCAATGTGCGTGAAGCCGCATGCATGGCGCACGCGCGCCGCAAGATCCACGATCTGCATGTGCGCAAGGAAACCGCCACCACCACCGAGGCGCTGCGCCGCATCGGCGAACTGTATGCGATTGAAGAGCAGATCCGGGGCCAGCAACCTGATTGGCGCAAGCGCATACGGCAGGAACAATCGCGCCCGCTGCTGGACGACTTCGAGGTCTGGCTACGCACCCGACTGCTGACGCTGTCGACCCAGTCGGACACGACCAAGGCGATCAATTACATGCTCAACCAGTGGCAGGCGCTGGTGTATTACTGCGAGGATGGCATCGTCGAAATCGACAACAACATCGCCGAAAATGCGCTGCGTGGCGTTGCCCTGGGTCGCAAGAACTTCATGTTCCTCGGTTCCGACAGCGGCGGCGAACGGGCCGCCGCGATGTACTCGCTGATCGTCAGCGCCAAGCTCAACGGCATTGATCCGAAGGCGTACTTGCGCCATGTCCTGACACATATCGCCGACCATCAAATCAATCGCATTGACGAGCTGTTGCCCTGGAATGTCGCCAGCCAGTTGCAGCGTAAAGCCGACTAAACCAACTGCACTATCGCAGTGCCAATGTCAACGACGGTGCTGGCATCACGCTTACTACTCAAGTACTGCGCCGCGCAAAAGCTCGGCATGCCCTACATGGTCTCTGACACGATCAGCTGCAAGGTAGACTGGCAACAGCGCGAAATCGGCAAGCTCCTAGGGTGCTGCGCAGCCTGCAACGTGCTGGTGGTGGCCGAAATATCGCGCCTGGCCCGGTCCACGCTGCAGGTGCTGGAAATCATGAAGGGGCCTGCTTCGAGGTGGCGAGCCATGTGATCAAAAACACGATGGTGATGGACGGTTCGACGGAGCCGAAGATTTACGTCACCAACTTCGGCACCGCAGCCGAGATCGAGCGCGACTTCATCAAACAGGGCAGGCGCGAAGGCCCCACGCGCTGCAAGTTGAATGGCATCGTCCTGGACCGCCCGTGCGGCGCGGCTAAACTTGGGTTAGAAGACCACGCCAAAAAAATCGACGAATACCAAGCCCTGAAGCTGAATAAGCGGGTAATTGCCAAGCTGCTGGGCGTGTCGTTCAATATGCTGTATTCGTGGCTGCGCCGGCAGGGAACCGTCAATGCTGGCGAAGTTACCGACTCAGGCTTAGCGCATCCCGCCACTAACTGGCTCTCCGGCCAACTGCCGGTCGGTCCGGATGATTGCCTTGCAAGAGTACCGTCATGCTGGCTTACGTCCCTGTGGAAGACGAAATTTCATAGGAGGCTCAGTATGGCGCAATTTACAGTTTCTTAATTACAACGCTTTTGGTTAAATAGTTGCTAATTTATATTCTTTATATCAAGAAATTCATGTATCTTTTGCAATTAATAACTTTAACTGACCGCCTTGGCTCGCATCAATTTTTTCCATATTCTAGACACACCTATGATTCTGATTGTCGAACGCCGGTTACCGGTAAAAAAATTTGCATTTCGCCGACCAAATAGTCGTATTCCAATCGCGGCAATGCGCAGCCTATTCTGTGCCTTGCCGCTGTACATGGCAATTGCCCCGGTACTGGCCCAGCAAGCACCGCAGGTCACACCGCGCGACATGCGCCCCGATATTCCTGTAGTGCCGCCAACTGTCGCGCCCCAGCCCGCACCGCCCACAGCCCCAGAGAATGCTGAAACCCTGTTTGTACAACTAGCCAATATCAAGGTCGAGGATGGTTTTACTATCTTGGAGGCCGACACTGAGGCGCTAATATCACCGGTGCGCGGGCAGCGCATTTCGGTGGCTACCTTCTACAGCTTGGCCGAAGCCATTGAGGCTGTGTACCGCGACGCCGGCTTTGCCTTGGTGCGGGTAACGGTTCCGCCACAGAAGGTCAACGATGGCGGCACGCTGCGCTTGGTGGTGGTCGACGGCTTCATCGAGCGTATTGATTTGACCGCGGTCCCACACCTTGCGCAAGCCCGTGTCGCAGCATTGCTGCAGCCGGTCGTGGGCCACCGTCACCTCCACAGTGACACCCTCGAGCGCGCCCTGACCCTCGCCGATCGTACACCAGGGATGACTTTACGCAGCACCTTGCAGCCTGGCACTGCCACCGGAGGCGTTGTATTGGTGCTCGATGGTCAGCACGCGCCGGTGGCGGCAACACTGGCTGCCGACAACCATCTGTCCGATTCGCTGGGACCTTGGCAAACCAACGTCCAAGTGAGCGCAAACCAATTGTTGGGTCTAGGTGAACAGGTGTACATCAATGCCTCCAGCGGTGCAGACTTACCTACCGCCTATCGCGACACGGCGCGCCGCCGGGTCTTTGGTGCGGGCCTGATCATTCCGATTGGTGGCAATGGACTGTTGCTGAATCCGGAATTCACCACTTCGAACAGCATGCCCTCGCCACAGACGTTTATACCAAACACCCGTAGCCAATTCCAGCGCACCAGCCTGCGCCTGATCTATCCGCTCATTCTTAACCGCATGCAGGAACTAACCATAACAGGTACCTTCGATGCCAGTAGTCAGACTGACACCTTGCCCGATTTCGCTTACACACTCGATCAGGACCGTTTGCGGGTAGCGCGCATTGCCGCCTCATGGAGCCGCACCATTGATGAGCAGGCACGCTTGAACATCGGCGGCACCCTCTCCAAAGGCACAAATGGCCTCGGCGCACGCACCCAGAACGATGCTATCGACAGTGGCACGCCCCTCTCCCGCATCGGTGCTAATCCGGGCTTCGTCAAAATCGAGATCAACTTCGCTTACGACACACCGGCGCCTTATGGGATACGGGGACGCACTTCGTTACGAGCGCAGAAAGCGCTTAATGGTGTCTTGCCAGGTGCCGAGCTGTTCAGTCTAGACGGTGAGGATGCGCTCTCAGGATTTAGATCTGGCACCCTGAGCGACGACGGCGGCGTTACCCTCCGCCAGGAGTTCTCGCGCCCGTTCCAGTTGCCGCTTGCCAAGGGAGCGCTGACCATGGCGCCCTATGTCTTTGCCGCCGGGGGCAAGGCGTCGACGAAACTTTCGGCATCTGCTCGGGGATTCAGCAAATCCTATGGTGTGGGTCTGCGTGCAGGCTCCGGCATCGCCAGCCTGGCGCTGGAGTTTGACCGGAGTACCTCCAGCCCAACCAATTTGAACGGCAACCAGCTATTCGTGAAAGTACAGGTACAGTTTTGAAACCCTCCTACTCCTTCCGCCTGCGCCACACCATGCCCTGGCCTGTCATTATCAGCTTGCCGCTGTTTCCAATGGCACTACACGCCCAGATTTTGCCCAGCGCCGGTGTCGTCACTGCCGGTTCGGCCTCGATTGGCAAGCCCGTCTCAGGTGCTATGCTGGTCAAGCAGGCCACGCAGAAAGCAGTCATCAATTGGTCAAACTTCAGTATCGGTCGCGGCAACAGCGTCACGTTCATCCAGCCCGACGCCAACGCGGCAACGCTGAACATCGTGAAGGGCAACTCTGCTTCGGTGCTTGGTGGTACCTTGAAAGCCAATGGTTCGGTTTTGCTGGTCAATCAGAACGGCATCACGATTACGCCAAGCGGATTGGTCGATACACGTACCGGATTCATTGCCTCCAGTCTGGATATGGATGAAGCGGACTTCATGGCGGGTCGTCTCATGTTCAACGGCAAGGGCGCGGCAGTCGTCAACCAGGGCCAGATTCTGACTGCCGAGGGTGGCGCCGTAGCTCTTCTGGGCAGTACTGTCAGCAATGAAGGCCTGATCCGGGCGCCGCTAGGCAAGGTGGCATTAGGCTCCGGCATGTCGGCAACGCTGGATCTGAATGGCGATGGCTTTTTGCAGGTCTTGTTGCCGGCCAGCGCGGTTGCGGCAGATGGCCAGGCGTTGGTCAACAACAGCGGCGTTATACAAGCCGACGGTGGTACGGTCATGCTCAAGGCATCGACCGTGCGCCAGGCAATGCGCGACGCAGTGAATATGCCAGGCAATATCCAGGCCCGCAGCATCTCTGGGCGCAATGGTGCTGTGGTGCTTGATGGAGGCCTCGGCGGCGTTGTGCATGTTGCCGGCTACATCGATGTAGCCGCCGACCTTGGGGCCGTTACCGGCGGCTTGATTGCCATCACGGGTGACACCGTGGCACTACAAGGTGCTACCCTCAACGCCACGGGCACCGAACGTGGGGGCTTGGTGCAATTGGGTGGATCGTTTCAGGGCGGTCGCGTGCAGGATCCTTCCAGCGCGCAGGCCGAGCTGTTCGCGGGCCGGTTTGGCGCACCCCCCCCCTTGGCCAATGCCAGCACAACCACTATTGACTCCTCCAGCAGTATCAATGTGTCAGCCACGGGCGACAAGGGCATCGGTGGTACGGCCATTGTCTGGAGCAACAAGACAACTGACATGCAAGGCAGCATTGCCGCCCGGGGGGCCTTGTCGGGCGGTGCTGTGGAAATTTCCTCTGCGGCATTGGTGCGTTCTGTGGGGCTGAAGCGGGTTGACCTCGGCAAGGGTGGCACCCTGCTGCTCGATCCGCAGGATATTTTGATCGATTCAAATACCAGTCCAATGGACGCCGCAGGCGACTACGCCTATGCCACCCATCCGGGCACCGTGACACATCTGCTGGATGCCGATGTGACCGCGTTACTCAGTGCCGGTACCACCGTGAATCTGCAGGCGAGCCAGGATATCAACTGGTATAACAATTTTACCTTTGCCAGCCGCACTGCCAATGGCCCCGCGGGCAATCTGAACCTGTCGGCTGGCCGCTCGGTGACTCTCAGCGGTGTGTTTACTACCGCAGATGGCAACTGGCGCATCATTGCCAATGACACGGCGGCGCACGGGGTCATCGATGCCGAGCGCGGTGCAGGTCTGGCGTCGATCGATTTGAGCAATGCGCATTTCATTGGCAGCAATGGCAATCTATCGCTCACCCTTGCCGATGGCGCTGGCAACACCAACCACACCGTCGACAGCATCCGGATTGGGCAGTACAACGGCAATGGGCTCAATGCGGCAATCGCGCCAAGCGCAGTGACTGATGAGGGAGTACCTAAGATCGTCCTCATGCGCGACATCCACGTTGCCACTGATATCAGCTTGATCGGCAATCTTCAGGTATTAACCGAGGCCCCCGTGCTCTCGCTCATCGCGGATCAGGGTCACGTCAACTGGATAAATGAAACAAGCGGTGGCACGATCACCGGCTTCAACGGCATCAAGTTCGTCGAGAACGGGATCGCAACGCGTCTCGGCAAGCTCGCTAGCAGCACCGACGCCGTACGCCTGAACATTGGCGATGCACCGGCGCTCGCTGCCACACGGACGTATGGCGACGCAGACCTGAGCTTGGCCGACCTTGGCACCGCGCAGTTGCATGTGGTCGCGCATTCACTCAGCGATGCGCCGAATGCGCTGGAAACGATTCTTAGCCCCGGCTCGCTCGCCGTAACTGGGCCGGGCGTGCTTGCGCCGGCTGGCAGCAGCAGCCTTGCCGTATCGGCCACGGGAGGCATCGCATTCAACCGTGGGCTTGACGGGGGCTATTTCATCGATCTCGCGCCATCGCGCATTCCCCTGACAATTACGCGCCGCGCAGTAACGCCGAACGTTTCGAGCTCGACCATTATCTATGGCGAGAGCGCGGCCGTGGTCAATCTTGGCAATGTCGTCAATGGCGACATCATCACGCCGCTGGCAACGTTGAACGGCAATGTCAACGTCACCATGACTGCCAATGGCAGCGGCTTCGGCTTCGGTCAGCGCCCGGCTGCAGGCACGCTCAATTATCGGCTAGACGCCATCGGTGGCACCCGTGCCGCGAACTATATATTGGACCTGAGCGGAATTACAGCGGGCGTACAGACGGTACTGCCGAAGTCGCTGACCTATGCCGTGGCGGATGGCGCCAAAGGCTATACCGATTTTGGCAGGAGCTTGCCAACTGGCACGCTTTCCGGCATCGTCGCCAATGACGAGGTCACCCCCGTGGTCGCTCTTTCGGCAATGGGCACGCCAGTCGTTTTCGAACCAGGCTTGCCAGCCGGTACGTACGCCTCGAGCGTCGTGCGCCTGACCGGTGCCGCCGCCGGCAATTACACGATTGCCGCTATGGGCAATACTAACGGCAGCTATGTCGTCAAGCCGGCACATCTGACCTACAGCATATCAGGTGTCGGCACCTACGGCACGGAACTCAATAACGTCGCCTACTTCAACCAGTACATCCTGCCAGGCGACACTGTGATACCGACGGTCCGCATCACTGCCAACGGAGTCCCGCTCACGCTGACATCGACCACGCCGCCTGGGTCTTACAATGCCACGGTCATTGGCCTCACCGGTGCATCGGCCGGCAACTACGTCCTCGACAGTGCCGGCAACCATCCTGGCGCCGTCACCATCAATCCGAAGCCTCTTTTCTATACAGGAACTAGCAGCACCCAGGAATACGGCCAGGGCGCGTTGCGATTGCCGATGCTGATAGGCGTGGTCGGAAACGACAGCGTGTTTGCCTACCCCTCCGTCACTGCTTTCGGCTATGACTACCGGAATTACCCGGATACGGGTGGACCAGCGGCCATATCAGGCATCCATGGTTATGGCGCAGGTACCTTCAAGGTATTTCTGAGCGAACTTGGCGGCACAAATCAGGCAAATTACACCTTGCAGCCGTTCGCAGGCACACCCAGCATCGTCACTGTGACACCGCGGCCAGTGACGCTGACCTTTGGCATGCCGACTAGCCAATACGGATCGGGCCTGCAGAATCCGCTGGCGAGCGTTAATGGATTCCTCTCCAATGACCTAGTTTCCGTGACAAGCAAGGCGCTGCCGGGCACGGTTGAGATCAAGTCGACCACGATTCCGGGGTCTTACGCGATTGACGCGCAGTCGACACTGTCCGGACCAGCGGCGCCAAACTACACGATTGCCAATCCGGTCGAGCACATCAATGTTACCGTGACGCCAAAAGTGTTGAGCTTTGCAGTCGAGCAGGTTTCCAGGGCAAGCTACGGCGACGCCTTGGTCAACCGGGTCACTGTCGATGGCATCATCAACGGCGACGCGGTTACCGCCAGTCCAGGAATTTTCGATCCGAACGGCACGCTGCAGATGCACCCGGGCGTGGGTGATCATGTGGTGCGCCCTGTCCTTGGCGGGCCACAGGCGGCGTATTACACGACCGATTCCAGGCTTTTTAATCCAGCCCTCATCCAGATCACTCCACGCGAGCTGCAAGTGCTCTCGATCACCCCGGTCAATTCGGTGTACGGGACGATGGCGCAGTCCCACACGGGTATGACATTTGGCAATGTTTTACCGGGAGATGCCGTCACCGCAAGTATTGACTACCCTGCGTACTATTTTCCGATAACCGAGCGCACCAGTGTCGGGACGTATTCGGTGCCGCTGGCGTGGCAGACCAGCAACCCGAATTACATCGTTAACCCGTTCAAAAACGCCGCCCAGTTGAGCATCGCGCCGAAACCGGTGACGTATACAACGGCCAGTGCCAATGGTGTGTACGGCGGCCCCTTCGTCTTCGGTGCTGCGGCGATCACGGGCGGCGTCCTTGCCGGCGACGAGGTCAGTGTCGCTGCGCAAGGAGCGTCCTATTACGGCGTGCTCTTCGGAGAAAATGGCGTCGGCGTTTCTTACAAGAACGGCCAACCAACCATCAGCCCGGACCGGCTGTCAGCCGGCAGCTATCCTGTTCAGGTGAGACAACTCGGTGGCAGAAGTGCCGCCAACTACGTCGCGGTTGCCGACGGCAGTATGGTCGGCACATTTTCCGTCGCGCGCCGGCCTTTGTTGTATTCTGTCACATTGGCAGCGCCAAAGGAGTTCGGCGCCTTTAACATCAATGCGGAATATGGCCAATTGATAAGCGCTGACGTGAAGCCTTCTGTCGAGTTCCACATGCTGTCGGGTGACACCGGCGCGACAGGCACATTTTTACCGCTTCCCGTTTCGTCTTCAGGCTTTATCACTGCTGGAGCGTACTATGTCAAACCAATTGTCCAGTTGCTCAATCTAAATTATGCGCTGTCTGAATTGAACAGCGGGGCGTATATGAATATTCGGCAGCGTCCATTGGCCGTCACGCCCTATGCGTTGTATCCCGGCCAAGCCATCAACGCCGATGTGTATTATGGCAATGCCGCCAACGTGTTCGCTGGTGCCAGCGCACCCGGTGTATTAAAAGGCGACTTGGTGGATTTCGCCGCCTCGTTCGGTAGCGAAGGTCGCATCGTGCCGTCGCTGCCGGAACGGTCTCGCGTCAGTAATGTTCAACTGCTGATCACCAGCATGACAGGTCTTGACTTGTCCAACTACGCAGTTGCGCCTCGACCGGCATCTTTCAACATTGTGCCGCGCCCTGTCTCGTTATCCATCAATGAAGTCACCAGCATCTACGGCGCGCCACAACCGGAATTCAGCGCAACGTTGAAAGGCGTTCTGTCCGGGGATTTTCTCGACGTTCGGTTCCCCGAACGAAGCACAGAGAAAAGCCGTGCCAATGTCGGCAGCTACAATGTCGCGATCGATTCCATCGCCGGCCCCTATGCCGCAAATTATGCGATCGATCCCACCAGCCTCAAGCGTGACAATGCCTGGACCGTCACCCCGCGAGATTTGCGCATTGTAGGTGACCAAAGTAATTCTAATATCACCTATGGCGATACTGTTTCGAAAACGCTGACATTCGCCAACGCTCTTCAATTTTCTTATGAGCAGTATGCGATTGGCGTAAAGGCAAAAGTAAGACCACTTAATGATGTGAGGGGCACCTTGACCGACCTCAACGGTACGCGTCTGGATGCCGGTCTATACGTGATTGTTCCTGAACTGACCGGACCGTCTGAATTAACCAATAATTACCGGATATTGAAGTCGCGCGGCCCACTGGATGGGGCAATTCCGACCGTGCTGCCGAGCTTCGGCACGGTCGAGGTCGCCAAGCGCAGCCTGACCATGTCCATTCCGCACGATGTCGAATACGGCACCAGCGACGTGCATCCGGTGATCGGGAATGTCGCCTCTGGCGAAACCGTTGCCGGCAGCTTCAAGGTGACGTCCCCGGTTGATCGGAACTCGCCGCCTGATATGGACCGGCTGCGCGATGGCTATTACGATCTCGGACGCCACTTCGTGAACTTCAATTTTAGTGATCCTGCCCAGTTAAAAAACTATCTGGCGCCGTCATATGACAGCTTTGTTGTCGGTCCTAAAATATTATATGGAACCAACACCTACCAATATGGCGATACTTTTTTTGACCCGTCCGGGAATCTGCTGTCGAGTTCCAAGCGAAACAAATTAGATTTGTTCTTGCCACAATTGCTTGGTTCCGATGCACTCCCGCAAAACAAGGATAAATTTTCTTTCGAGGTATATTCACCGGACACGAAAGCGCGTATTGTAAGAAACCCGGATGGGACGTTTTATTATACGGAATTCGGTCAAGCGCTTTCAGTAGGCACCCACAATCTGACGGCAAGCCTGTATGCCTACTCCGGTGAGCCGAAGAGAAGTGCGCGCGAACTGAGCCCATATTACCGTTTCACCGATTCGTCGTTCAAAATCGTCGTCGTGCCGAGGCAATTGTATTTTTTCGACCGTTTGCAAATTCGATATGGAAACTATTCCGCGGAATGTGGCGATGGATGCGATCCTTACCAGTACGGCGGTATCTCGCTTGCGTATGCGACGTTGCCGACGGACTCGGTGTTTGCGACCCTGGCACGGCGTCCGAGTGCGAATGGGCCAGCGATTCCCATCGACGAAAAAACACCGGTTGGGACGTATTCGAGTGTCTTCATTTCGGGCCTGACCGGCAAGGGTGCCGAAAATTACCAATTCGATACCACGGTTTACGGCGCGGCCTCGGCCTTGACTCCGCTGGGTTACGGATCGCTGCTGGGCAGGCAGTTGCAAGTACTGCCGCTTTATCTCACCTACAGCACGTCAAGCGGCTTGTTCATCGGTGGAAAATCTTTTGGCAATCCAGGGATACTCACGCTGATGGGACCTCGAGGAAAGGGGCCGATCAACGGCGATACTGTGGGCGGCGTGGTGAAATTAGTCTATAACGACGACTACAATATTCCAGCCGACCCGTTAAACCTCCAACCTAATCGTTATAAATACGTGGTGACGGAGCTGAACGGAAAAAATGCCGCAAATTATGCGATTTATCCGCAAAACAGTTTCACAGGCAATGTGGGAAAACTCCTATCAAACAATGTTGGTACGCTCGACGTCTACGCCGACACGAGCTTTGGACTGGCAAATTTTACCCGGCCAGAAATGATTGTTTCAGCGCCATCGATTGAGCAAGTCAAGACCCTGACGAAAAAATTGAACGACTTATATGTGGAAATTCAAGCAATCACAGATAAAGCGGAGTTTAGCGCCAATACCGGTAACTATGGCGAGACCCAAAGTACCTCAGGTGTCGGCTCGGCCAATGCAATCCATTCAGCCGAATATCTGGCAAAGGTGAAGGCGCAACTTGAACCTTTTGGTGGGAGTGCGGAAGCTGCTTTTGAATCGCAAGTCAAGGTATTACTGCAGTCGGGGGTCAGTGAAGAATCGATTACTGCAAAACTGGCGGCTGATGCGCTTGCCAAGATTGGTCCCACCGGCCTGAGCGCGGAATCTAGTGCCAAGCTTAGTGCCGAGCTTGGGGTGGCAGTCAAGGGCGCAATTGGTAACGGGTTCGACGGTAAATTCAGCACCGTCGCAGAACTGCAAGCTGCCGTCCAGGCAAACAGCAAGATCGGGTTAATCGACGGCGCCATCACATTCGCCCAGGAGGCGTCAATCGGTGGCGGCACTTCGATCGTGATACTGACCGGTCTCAGTTCCAGTGCCGGTAGCGTTGATATTGGTGCCGGTGTCTACTCACCCGGCTCGTTTGGCGGAAAATTTCAGGTCGCCAGCGGTTATAAAGATGGCAGTGTGTCGCTCGGCTTCGACCTTGGCGCCAAGCTCGGCATCGGTGGCGTCGCCCTGAAATTCAATTTTTCAATAGACATCGATAACGCCTACAGCAAACTAACGGACGCCAATTTAGCGCTAACGGCGATGCTCACAATGAGAAGCGTTGAAAGCTTTCATGACTATCCAAAGGAGGCCCTGCAGACCGCTAAAGACCTGCAGGGCGATGCGCTGTCGCGCTTGAGCTTTCTCGCTACCAACAACAACTGGCAGTCACTGGGGAAAACCGATCCGAACAATCCAGACTATATCCAGGCCCTAAAGGATCTTGCCACCTTCACCGCGATCCAGGAAGACTATAAGGCGCTGATAAAAGACGAAACTAAATTTCAGAGAGATATGCTGTACTGGATACAGAGGGATCCGAATGTTGCAGTGGGAATTTCACACAGCCGCGACTTCATGAGTACCTTTCATCAGGAAGAATACAGAATTACGTCAGCGGCACTCGCCTTGGGCCTATCCATCCAACTTAGCGGTGACTCCGTAGGGTTTGTAAATAAATGAACAAGATTTTTCTATCACCCGCCGTCAGTGCCCTATTTCTGGCCGGTATGCTATCGGCGCATGCCCAGCAGAAATCGATCGAACTGTCGTTCACCGCACAGCCAGTGCGCTATTCCATAGAAGGCCGTCCGTACAAGGTTACCGGCTACAGCACCGCCCATTTCGGCATGACGGTAGACGAAGTCAGGGCCACGCTTGCCACGCGTTATCCGCAATCGCTTGCTGCGCTCAAGGATGTGACGTCGCCCGTCTCCGGCAACCGGGCGCTTGCCATTGTTGTGCCGCAACTCGCGCCCGGGCCCGGGCCGGCGACCATCACCTATGTGTTTGGCGCGACCAGTCTGAGGCTCATTGCCGTTAACCTCCACTGGCTCGCCAGCGGTACGGCCACCAAGACGCAGCAGGCGCAATTGGCGGCCGGCGCGACCACGCTCGCCAGCGGCTTTGTCGGCTATCAGTGGCCGATGTTTGCGGTTTCGCGGGGGCATGTCATCGCACCGGGCACGCTGGTGGTGTTTGCCAGCAGGGATGCCGATGGCGGCGGTGTCGAAGTGCGGCTCGATGGCGTCGAATTCGACCTCGAACCGCGTCAGATGGGCACGAGTGCCGTATTTAAAACAGAGCATCGAGCACTGGCGCCTGGACCGGCTCAACTGCGCCTGTCGTTCGTGGCCAATGTCGAAAAGCCAGACGTGCTGCATTAGTCCAGCAAATTGGTCAGGATGTTGCCGCCGTTTTCAGCCAACTTGGGGAGGTTCTAATGGAATGGACGCCCTCTTTCAGGCGGCATCAAAGTGCGCCAAAATGGGGGTATCCCCCTGAACGAAAGGAGCGTTTACCATGAAGATCACGACTGAGGGCGTGGTTCAATTCCGGGTAACACGCAACGCGCGGATTCTTGCGGTTGAGCGATACTGTTGCCCCCCTCACCTGAACCGTCGTCACACATGAATCCATCCGCTTGCCCGGCAGCCAGGCTGCTTGATGCCGACCGATATAGTGAATCCGGCGTGGTTCAAACCAGGGTTATAGTCCGGCGTATTTTTTCGGCTTTGGAGCGATACTGTCGCTCCTGAACCAGACGACGGCGACCGCATGACTTCTTTATACCCGGCGGCTAAGCTGCCCGACAGCGAGCGGCAGAATATGGCTGTTCAGGCGCTGGCGGGAAGCGTTCCTGTCAACCAACTGGCGCTCCAGCACGACGTCAGCCGCAAGTTGGGGTCTGAGGTGCAGTGGAACGTAAAACACGGTTAAGCTCGGCTCGCTGAATTATTCATCGCTCGCAGGGTTACGTAATGGGCGCAGCCCTCCCTTGGCACAAGGTCTGGTACCAAAAACTAA
>Ga0326735_1000185_pt1 | contig 14207 bp, 14 predicted proteins | sample 37_GP2_1092_FD_207945 | JGI IMG/M metagenome (GOLD analysis project Ga0326735, IMG submission 207945) | Glacier ice microbial communities from Ngari, Tibet, China - 37_GP2_109.2 | ecosystem: Environmental > Aquatic > Freshwater > Ice > Glacier | place: China: Ngari, Tibet | collected 2018-07-31
CTGGCTCGACGCCATGCTGGCGCGCTGCACCGCGCTGCCGGCGGCCGACGTGCAAGCCAGCTTGATGCAATTGACAGCCGTTAGCATCGCGCGCGCGATCGGCACCGAAGCGCGGCAGGTCGATGCGGTGTATGTCTGTGGGGGCGGGGCCTACAACGGCACGCTGATGCGTGCCCTGCAAGCAGAAATGAAAGGTGGTGCAATTGTGGCATCGACGGCGGCACTCGGCGTGGCGCCGAACCGGGTGGAAGCGCTGGCGTTCGCTTGGCTGGCTTACCGTTTCCATCATCGCCAGGCAGGCAATTTGCCCGCCGTGACCGGAGCAAAGGGTAGCCGGATCCTCGGCGCGCTTTACCCCGCGTAGTCCTGTTGCGCGGCCACCGGTCAGGCTGGAGCCGCGCCCTTCTTTACGCCGAAAATGACGAGCCGCAGCCGCAGGTCGAGGTCGCGGACGGGTTCTTGATGACGAACTGGGCGCCCTCGAGGTCGTCCTTGTAATCGATCTCGGCGCCGACCAGGTACTGGTAACTCATCGAATCGATCAGCAACTGCACGCCGTTCTTGACCATGGTGGTGTCGTCTTCATTGACAATTTCATCGAAGGTGAACCCGTACTGGAAGCCCGAGCAGCCGCCGCCCTGCACAAACACGCGCAGTTTCAAGTCCGGGTTGCCCTCTTCCTCAATCAGTTGCGCAACTTTCTGGGCGGCGCTGTCGGTAAAAATAATCGGCGACGGGATGACTTCTTGCATTTCAGCTACTGCATTCATGGGTGACTCCTACTTGGGACGGTTGGGACCATTATAGACTGTTGACGCCACTGGCGCTCCGGAAGCTTCCGCCGTCGCCAGGTGAAACTCCGGTTCGCCGGCTTCCTGGTGCGTCAACGTGCCGGTGACGGCGCCGCCGCCATGCATTTCAAGCAGCCTGTAATGGACATCTCCCATAATGCGGCCTTTCGGCTGCAATTCAAGCAGGTTCGATGCATGTACCGTGCCGGCGATGTAGCCATTGACGATCAGGTTGGCGCAACGTACTTCGCCTTCGATGCGCGCATGCTCGGAAATAATCAGCAGGTTGTCGGGCCCCTCTTCAGCGAGCACGTTACCGTGTACTTCGCCGTCGATCCGCAAGCCGCCGGTAAAACAAAGGTCGCCCTCGATCCGGGCGGAGATGCCGATGAGGCTGTCAATTTCGTGTTTCGCGTTACGACCGAACATGATGGGCGCCTTTGCGGTGACAAACGGTAATGGGAGTCTGGATTGCAAGTTCGACCTACATCAATCAATTTACCGCTATCAACGTACGCCGCTTTGATCTAGATCGTTGTCGATAATATATTTCGGCAGAAATTGCCAGATAACACTCTGCTGCAGGCGAATCGCTCCGCCTTTTTCCCTTACGGCAGCAGCGCGATGTGCTGCAAGCCCGTCGTTTCCGGCAGGCCGAACATCAGGTTCATGCATTGAACCGCCTGGCCGGAGGCGCCCTTGACGAGGTTGTCCTGCACTACCAAAATCACCACCAAGCCAGAGCCTTCGGGGCGATGCAGGGCCAGGCGCACCATGTTCGAACCGCGCGTCGAACGGGTTTCCGGATGCGAACCGAACGGCATCACGTCGACAAAGGCGTCGAGCTTGTACTGCTGCTCGAATAGCGCCTGCAGCGCGGCGTCGTCGATGTCCTTGGTCAGGCGCGCGTACAAGGTGGCGTGCATGCCGCGAATCATCGGCACCAGGTGCGGCGTGAACACCAGGCCGACCTTCTGGTCGGTGTAGCGCTGCAACTGGGCCGACGTTTCCGGCGTATGGCGGTGGCCAGACACACCATACGCCTTGAAATTGTCGCTCGACTCAGAAAACAGCGTGCCGATCTCGGCCTTGCGGCCAGCGCCCGACACGCCCGACTTGGCGTCAGCGATCAGGTTGCCCGCATCGATCAGGCCGGCTTTAAGCAGCGGATAAAAGCCCAGTTGCATCGTCGTCGGGTAGCAACCCGGGTTGGCCACCAATGTGGCCGACTTGATTGCCTCGCGATTCAGTTCCGGCAAGCCGTACACCGCCCGCTCCAGCAGTTCGGGCGCCGTATGCGGGATCTTGTACCATTGCTCGAAGCTTGCCTGGTCCTTCAGGCGGAAGTCGGCCGCCAGGTCGATCACCTTCACGCCGGCTGCCAGCAGCGTTGGCGCCTGCGCCATGGCGACGCCGTGGGGGGTAGCGAAGAACACCACGTCGCACTGCGTCAGGTCGACCTTGTCGGGCGCCGAGAACGCCAGGTCGACGTGGCCGCGCAGCGACGGGTACATGTCCGCCACCGGCAGGCCGTCTTCCTTGCGCGACGTAATTGCCGTCAGCTGCGCCCCGGGATGGGCTGACAAAATTCGCAGCAGCTCCACGCCCGTGTATCCGGTGCCACCGACGATGCCGACTTTGATCATGTGTGTTCCTTCAATGTTGAATAAGTAGTAATGCTTGACCTAGCCGCAATTTTACCAGCCTGGAAAATCCGCGCGCCGTACAGGATTTCGCTAACGGCCAAAAAAAACCGCCGGGCTTTGCAGCCGGCGGTTTTTTGTCGCAGCGCTTGGGCAGCGCTGCAGGGGAAGCGAATTAACGCTTCGAGAATTGCTTTGCGCGACGTGCTTTACGCAGACCAACTTTTTTACGCTCGACTTCACGCGCATCGCGGGTAACGAAACCGGCTTTTGCCAGGTCAGGCTTGAGCGTTGCGTCGTAGTCGATCAGGGCGCGGGTGATACCGTGGCGAACTGCACCAGCCTGGCCGGACTCGCCACCGCCGTGAACGTTGACCTTGATGTCGAAACGCTCGACATTGCCGGTCAGTTCGAGCGGCTGGCGAATCACCATCAGGCCTGTTTCGCGCGAAAAGTATTCCGACGCTGGCTTGCCGTTGACGATGATTTGGCCGGAGCCAACTTTGATGAAGACGCGAGCAACTGCACTCTTGCGACGGCCGGTGCCGTAATTGTAATTACCGATCATGTCAGCTCCTTAGAGAACGAGTGCTTTAGGTTGCTGCGCAGCGTGCGGATGGGAACCTTCCGCGTACACTTTGAGCTTCTTGATCATCGCGTAGCCGAGCGGGCCTTTAGGCAGCATGCCCTTGACCGCTTTTTCGAGCGCGCGACCCGGAAAACGCTGTTGCATTTTCAGGAAATTGGTTTCGTAGATACCGCCTGGGTAACCCGAGTGACGGTAATACGTCTTTTCGGTTGCCTTGGTACCGGTCACGCGCAGTTTGCCTGCGTTGATCACGACGATGAAATCGCCCGTGTCGACGTGCGGAGTAAATTCCGGTTTGTGTTTGCCGCGCAGTCGGAGTGCCACTTCGCTGGCAACACGTCCGAGGATCAAGTCCGTCGCGTCAATCACTAACCAATCGCGCTGGACTTCATGTCCTTTAGCGGAAAAAGTTTTCATGTTGACTTCCTAATATGTAAATCGCTCAAATGGTGGTTCCGCTCTTGCTGCCTGCGGACTCTGCCTTATTGTCTTTCCTGAGCAAACGGAAAGCCGGCAATCATAGCGCACTTCGGCTTGCCGCGTCAACCCGCCAATGGCCGCGCCGTTGCATTCCCGGCGAATGGCGCGCGCAAGGTCAAAGTTGCCTAAAGTCATCTATTTAAAACCTCAACTAAGGGTTGACCGGGGAAACTTCGCCAACATAGTATTGCTCAGCCTCCCATCCAACTTAGGAGAAATTCGTGGACGTTCGCACATGCCTTGGCCTGACTTTGACCTGCCTGCTGCTGCTGCCGGCGGCCGGCCGCGCCGCGCAAGCCGGCGCGCAGACCCGCTCCTGCCACCTGCCCGGCTCGGAAGAGGCGCTGCGCTGCGTCAACGTGCCGGTCTCGCTCGACTACACGAAGGCGAACGGCGCAAAGCTGGCGCTGCACGTGACGGTCGCGCCGGCGTTTCGCGAGTCGGCCTTGCGCGATCCGCTGTTCGTGCTGGCCGGCGGCCCCGGCGAAGCCGGCTCGGACGTGCTGCCGCTGCTGGCGAACGCCTTTCGCCGCACCCGCGCCACGCGCGACATCGTGTTCATCGACCAACGCGGCACCGGGTTATCGGGTAAGCTCGACTGCGAAACCAAGCCGGCCCAGCAGGCGATGACGGAAGACCAGCTCGAGGCCGAGATCGGCGCCTGCATCGCCGGCCGGCGCGTCGACTATGCCGCCTACACCACCGCCAACGCCGCGCGCGACATCGAGCAGGTGCGCCTGGCCCTGGGCTACGGCAAGATCAATGTCTGGGGCGGCTCGTACGGCACCCGCCTCGGCCAGGCCTACGCGCGCGCCTTTCCCGGCCAGTTGCGCGCGCTCGTGCTCGACGGCGTCGCCGCGCCCGACCAGGTGATCCCGGCCGGCGGTCGCGACAGCCAGGCCGCGCTCGAGGCGTTGTTTCGCCAGTGCGCCTCCGATCCATCCTGCCAGCGCGCCTTCCCTGCCGTGCGCGCCGAGTTCGCCTCCCTGACCGCCAAAATCGCCGCCGGCAAGGTCAAGGTCGACATCGCCGACCCGCGCACCGCCGAGCCGATGCAACTGACGATGACGAGCGCGCGCTTCCTCGGCACCGTCCACAGCATCCTGTATTCGCCATCCGACAGCCGGCGCCTGCCGTTCCTGATCCACAGCGCTGCGCAGGGCCGCTGGGAGCCGTTCGTGGCGCGCCGCAACGTCGCCGCCGATTTCTCGGCCAACGGCTCCAACGCCCTGGTGCTGCACCTGGCGGTCATCTGCGCCGAGGATTTCCCGCGCCTCACGCCCGCACTGCGCGCCGAGGACGCTTCGCCGTTGACCGCGCCGATGCTGGCGCGCCTGCCTTCACTGTGCGGGGCGATGAAGGTGCCGCCGGTGCCGCTGGCGGCGCCCGCCACGATTGCCGCGCCGGTGCTGATGCTGTCCGGCGCGCTCGACCCGGTGACGCCGCCGCGGCGCGCCGAGGCCGCCCGCAAGACCATGGCGAACGCCCAGCACCTGGTGGTGGCGAACGCCGGCCACGGCATTTCGCAGCTCGGCTGCGCGCCGCGCCTGCTGCGCGAATTTCTCGACCGTCCGGGCGAGCCGCTCAAGGCCGACTGCCTGAAAGACATCCCGGTGCCCGGCTTTCAGCTCGGCAGCGCCGGGCCGCAACCGTAACCGCCAGGACCCGACCATGATAGAAGCGAAAGAAGTACGCAAACAGTTCGGCGCCGTCCAGGCTTTGGGCGGCGTCAGCTTTCAGGCGCGCGACGGCCACATCACCGCGCTGCTGGGGCCGAACGGCGCCGGCAAGACCACCCTGCTGCGCCTGCTGGTCGGCCTGCTCAAGCGCGACCACGGCAGCATCAGCATCGACGGCATCGACCCGGCCGTCGACCCGATGGCGGTGCGTAAGAACATGGGCTTGCTGACCGACCAGTTCGGCCTGTACGACCGCCTCAGCACGCGCGAATACCTGGCCTACTTCGGCGAACTGAACGGCATGGCCGGGCCGTCGCTACAGGCGCGCATCGACGAAGTGGCCGACCTGCTGGCGATGAACGATATTCTCGAGCGGCGCGCCAAGGGCTTTTCCCAGGGCCAGCGCATCAAGGTGGCGCTGGCGCGCACCTTGCTGCACCGGCCGCGCCACCTGCTGCTCGACGAGCCAAGCCGCGGCCTCGACGTGATGAGCACGCGCGCGCTGCGCAGTGCCCTGGGCGCGCTGCGCCAAGATGGCTGCTGCGTCATCATGGCCACCCACGTGATGCAGGAAGTGACCCACCTGTGCGACGACGTCATCGTCATCGCCAGGGGCCAAACGGTAGCGCAAGGCTCGCCGCAGCAATTATGCGAGCGCACCGGCATCGCCAGCCTGGAAGACGCTTTCGTCAGCCTGGTCGGCACCGAAGAGGGAATCGTCGCATGAAGGCGAAATGGCGGATCGTGTTTTTGAAGGAATTCCGCGAAACGATGCGCGACAAGCGCTCGCTCGGCCTGCTGCTGCTGTTTACGCTGATGTACCCGGTCATGCTGGGAGTGATCCTGAACCAGCAGATCAAGCGCGCCACCAAGCCCGAGCGCGAAGGCATCGAGCTGGCCGTGATCGGCGCGGCGCAAGCGCCCAACCTGATGGTGCAGCTCAAACAGAAGAACATCAGCGTCGAGCAAAAAGGCCCGATGGACGAGGATGCGATCACGCAACTGCTGCGATCGCGCAAGGTCGTGGCGGTGCTGCGCATCAGCGACAAGTTCGCCGAAAACTACCAGGCGATGCGCCCGGCGCGCGTTGAACTATGGTTCGATTCGGCCGCCGACAACGGCGCGCGCCAGCGCGACATCGAAGAGGTGCTGCACGCCTACAATTCGAGCATCGCCAGCGCCCGCCTGCTGGCGCACGGCGTGTCACCGGCCACGGTGGCGCCGCTGCAGCTGCAGCGCTACGACACCGGCACCACCGCCGCCCGCTCGGCCGGCCTGATCGGCAGCATCCTCGGCTTCCTGTTCTTCCCCGCCTTTATCTGCGGCCTGTCGGCGGCGGTCGACAGTACCGCCGGCGAGCGCGAGCGCCGCTCGCTCGAAGTGCTGATGTCGCAGCCGGCGCGCACCTGGGAACTGGTGACCGGCAAATGGCTCGCCGCCGGCGCCCTGGCGGTCATCGGCATCACGCTCGAACTGTTCCTCGCGCACGCCATCCTGTCCTGGCTGCCGCTGGAGGAAATCGGCATGTCCTGGCGCGTCACCACTTTCGATCTGGTGATGGTATGCCTGGCGTCGGTGCCGCTGTCGCTGTTCGCGTCAGCGGTGCAGATCGCGGTGGCGATGAATGCCAAATCGTTCAAGGAAGCGCAAAGCATGCTCAGCTTCGTAGTCATGCTGCCGATGATCCCCGGCATCGCCGTATCGATGCTGGAACTGAAGACCGCGCTGTGGATGTACGCCGTGCCGATGCTGTCGAACCAGACCCTGCTGCGCGAAATCGCCAAGGGCGAAGCGATCGGCGCGCTGCCGTTCGTGCTGACGTTCTTCAGCGCCATGCTGCCAGCGCTTGCCGCCGTCGCCTTCGCCACCTGGCGGATGAAGAGCGAACGCTACGTACTGGCGGTATAAGCCGTACAATGGCTGTAACAAAAAATGGGGTCAGACCCGTTTAAAAAACGGGCCCGACCCTTCTTTTTACTCATTAAAACGGGTCTGACCCCACATTGAAAAAGCAGACCTGCCCTCTCAATGACAGAAGGCAGAGATATAAAAATCGGCTGGAATAGTAACCGGGTCAGACCCGTTTAAAAAACGGCCTTGACCCTGTTTTTGGCACATTAAAACGGGTCTGACCCCGTTTTGAAAAGCCGCCTGGCCGCACTCAAAGAAAGAATGCGATGGAAGTGAAAATTAGCTGGAATGGCCCATCGGGCATGAGTTTTCGGGCCGAGACCGGTTCCGGCCACATGGTCAGCATGGACGGCGCTCCTGAGGGCGGTGGCCACAACCTGGCACCGCGGCCGATGGAGATGGTGTTGCTGGGCACCGGCGGCTGCACCGCCTACGACGTGGTGCTGATCCTCAAGCGCGGGCGCGAAGACGTGCGCGGCTGCGACGTCACCCTGAAGGCGGAGCGGGCCGATGCCGATCCAAAGGTATTTACCAGGATCCACTTCCACTTCACCGTGACCGGCAGCAAGCTCAAGCCGGGCAGCGTGGAGCGCGCCGTCAGCCTGTCGCACGACAAATACTGCTCGGCGTCGATCATGCTGGCCAAGACCGCCGACATCACGCACTCGTTCGAGATCGTCGAAGTCTGACCACGTTACCAGCTCAGATGTAATACGCGCTCGTCGTCATCACCTTCGACATCGCCGTCATCAGCACCTTGACCGGCAGCGCCACTTCGCTTGCGCCCAGCGCGCTCGCAGCGGCGCCGTGCGCGGCCTCGTCGCGGCGCATCTGCTCGACGATCGCGCGCGACTTGGCGTCATCGCTTGGTAACTCGACCAAGTGGCCCGCCAGGTGAGCTTCGACCTGGCGTTCGGTCTCGACCACGAAGCCGAGACTGCGGGCGTCGCCGAGGTGGGCGGCAATGGTGCCGAGCATATAGGCGCCGGCGTACCACAGCGGATTTAACATGCTCGGCCGGGAGCCGAGCTCGGCCAGTCTTTGCGCCGTCCACGCCAGGTGGTCTTCTTCTTCGCGGCCGGCCTGTTCGAACTGCGCGCGCATGGCGTCGCTGGTGGCAAAGCGCGCCTGGGAATGGTACAGCGCCTGGGCGCACACCTCGCCGACGTGGTTCACCCGCATCAGGCCGGCGCTGTGGCGGGCGTCAAGCGGGACAAGGTTGCCGTCGGCGGCGCGCGCGCCCGGGTAAGGCCGGGTTGCCGTGGCAGCGCCGGAAATCACGCGCAAGGCCTTGTCGAAGCCGCTAATCAGGTTGTCGAGGGGATGCTGGGAAAGCTTGGCGACCATAGCGTATGTCCTAATAGCAATGAAGCCACTATTATAGGGCGGCGGGCGCGGCCGGGTCGCCACGCTGGGCGGTGTCTTTCTGGCGCTCGATCCAGTCCAGCACCGGCCCGCCGATGTCGAGCTTGGAGATGTCTTTGGCCACCCCAAGGTTGAGCGAGAGCAGGAAGCCGATCGTGTCGACCGGCACCTCCGCGCAATGCTCGGCGAATACGGCGGTAAAGCGCGCCGAATCGACCACCGCCACCACCTTCGCCCCACTCATGAACTGCAATGCGCTGGCAATGCTGTGGCCTTTGCCGATCGCGCGGTAGATAAACCGGTTGAACTCGCCGTCGACTTGCTTGAAGTCGATTGGCGCTTGTGTCATCAGGCCGGACAGGTAATGCAGCCCGACGCTGACGCGAAACCAGGCGAGCGACTCGTCGCGGGTGCGGGCGGCGCGCGCGACTGCCAGTATTTTCTCTTGAATGACAGTGTCCATCCGCCCATTATGCCTATTTCCGGCCTGGACCGCGACCAATCTTGGATGCGGCAAAACTGTCGCCACCGCGGTGTGCGCCCACCGCGGTGTGCGCCCACCGCGGGTGCTGCGCCGTCGCTTCTCCATCCCATCCCCGCGTCTGCTCCCCCGAATGCGCACTCTGGGACAGCCAATTGCCCGCCTGTCGCAAGCCCCCCCTGGCACGCCATAATTTTAATACAATGCAATTATCGAGAAGCCATGCCGGCATGCGGCGCGGCGCCTCACGGCACCTGCAACTGAACATCAGAAATCGGAGTCACCCGCATGGAATTACGCATCCGCAATCTGTCCAAGACCTACGCCAACGGTGTGGTGGCGCTGGACAGAATCAGCCTGACTATCCCGGCAGGGATGTTCGGCTTGCTCGGCCCGAACGGCGCCGGCAAGTCGACCCTGATGCGGACGCTGGCGACTTTGCAGGAATGCGATTCCGGCTCGGTATTTTTCGGCGACCTCGACGTGCTCGACGAAAAAGACGAGATTCGCCGCCTGCTCGGCTACCTGCCGCAGGACTTCGGCGTTTACCCGAAAGTCACCGCGTACGAACTGCTCGACCATTTTGCCGTACTGAAGGGCCTGACCAACAAGGCGCGCCGGCGCGAAGTGGTCGACGGCCTGTTGCAGCAGACTAATCTGTTCGAAGTGCGCCACCAGCGCCTCGGCGGCTTTTCGGGCGGCATGCGCCAGCGGTTCGGCATCGCCCAGGCGCTGCTGGGCGATCCCCGGCTGATCATCGTCGACGAGCCAACCGCCGGCCTCGACCCGCAGGAGCGGGTGCGCTTCCACAACCTGCTGTCCGACATCGGCGACGACAAGACGGTGCTGCTGTCGACCCACATCGTGTCCGACGTCGCCGACCTGTGCGCCAACATGGCGATCATCAACCAGGGCCACGTGCTGCTGTGCGGCGAGCCGCAAAAGCTGATCGACGCGGTCAAAGGCAAGATCTGGGCGCGCTTCGTCGCCAAGCACGAACTGGCGGCTTTCCAGCAGCGCCACGCGGTGATCTCGACCCGCCTGTTGACCGGACGCACCCTGATTCACGTGTACGCCGACCAGGATCCGGGCGACGGTTTCGCATCCGCCATCGGCGACCTCGACGACGTCTATTTCGCCACCATCGCCGGGCGCCACACGGCCGCCAGCAACTGCTAGAAGGGCCGGGAACCCCTCATGCTGGCAATTGCATTATTCGAAGCGCGGCAGCGGCTCAAGCTGCTCTCGACCTGGGTCTACTTCGCCATGTTCCTGGCGCTGGCGATGCTGTGGATGGCCGCCGCCGGCGGCGTCTTCAAGGAAGCCAACGTCTCGTTCGGCGGCAAAGTCTTCATCAACGCGCCGCGCTCGATCGAGCTGACCGTCGCCGCCCTCGGCTGCCTGGGCGTAATCGTGATGGCGGCCGTGATGGGCCGCTCGGTGCAGCAAGACTTCGAGTACGACATGCACCACTTCTTTTTCAGCGCGCCGATCGGCAAGCACCAATACGTGTTCGGCCGCTTTCTCGGCGCCTACCTGACGTTGGCGGTGGTGTTTTCGAGCATCGTGCTGGGCGCCTGGCTGGGCATCTATATTCCCGGCATCGAACCGGACCGGGTTGGCCCGGTGGTGCTGTCGATGTACCTGCGCCCGTACGTCTTCACCTTGCTGCCGAACCTGTTCATTTTCGGCGCCCTGTTCTTCGTGCTGGCCGCGCTGACGCGGCGCATGCTGCCGGTCTACATCGCCAGCATGGTGATGATGATCGGCTACATCGTGGCGCCCAACCTGGCGCGCGACCTCGACTACAAGACGCTGGCCGCGCTGATGGATCCGTTCGGCACCACCGCGCTGGTGCGCCTGACCGAATACTGGACCGTGCTTGAGAAGAACAGCCGCGCGATCGGCTTCGAAGGGGTGTACCTGATCAACCGCCTGACCTGGTCCGGCTTTGCGCTGGTCGTGCTGCTGCTGGGTTATTGGCGCTTCCATTTCTTCAGCGACGTCGGCCAGCGCGCCGCCAACCGGCCCGAGGGCGCAGGTATGCAGGCGCCGGCGCTGTCGAACAGCGCCATCGACACCCGCGAGCCACCCGATTTCGCCGGCCGCGGCATGGCGTGGCTGTTGCTACAATCGACCTGGCTGAACCTGCGCGAGTCGCTCAAGAACGTCTATTTCGTCGTCATCGCGCTGGCCGGCGCGCTGATGCTGCTGGCCGCCTCGCTCAACCTCGGCTCGCTGTACGGCACCAACACCTATCCGGTCACCTACCAGATACTCGAACTGATCGGCGAGACCTACCCGCTGTTCATGCTGATCGCCACCACCCTCTACAGCGGTGAACTGGTCTGGCGCGAGCGCGAGGCACGGGTCGCCCAGATGCTCGACGCGCTGCCGGTGCCAAGCTGGCTGCCGCTGGTGGCCAAGACGCTCAGCCTGGTCGGCCTGCAGGCGGTGATGCTACTGGTAGCGATGGTGTGCGGCATGTTGATTCAGTTGTTCAAGGCTTACTTTGTGCTCGAACCCGGGCTCTACCTGCAGACGCTGTTCCTGATCAAGCTGCCGCATTACGCGCTGCTGGCGGTGCTGGCGATCGCGCTGCAGGTGCTGATCAACCAGAAGTACCTGGCCTACTTCGCCATGATCTTGTATTACGCGGCGACGCTGACGTTCGGCGCGCTCGGGCTCGACCATCCGATGCTGCTGTACGGCACCTCGCCCGACTTCGTCTACTCGGCCATGAACGGTTACGGCCACTACCTGGCGCGCGAACGATGGTTCGCGCTGTACTGGTTCGGCGCGGCGCTGATGCTGATGGTGCTGTCGGTGGTGTTCTGGCCGCGCGGCTGTAACGCACAATTGGGCAGCCGCCTGCAGCTGGCGCGCCGTAACCTTTCCAAGCCGGTGCTGGCGGCATTCGCCGTCGGCTTCGCCATCTTCGTCGGTAGCGGCGGCCTGCTGTACTACAACCTGCACGTCGTCAACGGCTTCCAGACCGCCTGGCAAGAGGAGCAGTCGCGTGCCGAGTACGAATTGCGCTACAAGCGCTTTGGCGCGCTGCCGCAGCCGCGCATCACCGGCGTCAACCTGCAGGTCGACCTCGTGCCGGAGCGGCGCAGCCTGCGCGTGCGCGGCGCCTACCAGCTGGAAAACCGCAGCGCCGCTTTGATCCGCGATGTATTCGTGCACCAGGCGCGCACCAGTGCGCTCGTGCTGCGCTTGGCGCCGGGCGCGCGCCTGCTGCTGTCCGATCAGGCGCGCGGCTTGTATGCTTACCGGCTGGCCGCGCCGCTCATGCCGGGTGCCAAGGTGGCGCTCGAATTCGAGCTCACGGACGCGCCCCAGGGCATTCCCGGCATGGGACTTGACACCCGCGTAGTCGCCAACGGCACCTTCTTCAACAACGATGCACTGCCGCGCATCGGCTACCAGGCAAGGACCGAACTGCGCGACGACCGCGACCGCAAGCGCCACGGCCTGGCGCCGCGCGCGCCGATGGCGGCGCCCACCGACCCGCAAGCGGCCGGCGTCAACTACGTCGCCAGCGACGCCGACTGGATCGACTTCGAGGCGGTGGTCAGCACCAGCCCGGACCAGCTCGCCATCGCTGCCGGCACCCTCGAACGCGAATGGATGGCCGGCGGCCGGCGCTACTTCCACTATAAAATGGACAAGCCGATCCTCAATTTCTATGCCTTCCAGTCGGCCCGCTACGAAGTGCGCCACGAGCGCTGGCAAGACGTCACGATCGACGTGTATTACCACCCGGGCCACGACTTCAACCTGGAGCGCATCGTTAAGGGCGTGCGCGCCTCGCTCGAATATTGCTCGGCCAATTTCACTCCCTACCAGCACAAGGTGTTGCGCATCGTCGAGTTCCCGCGCTATGCCGGGTATGCCCAGTCGTATCCGAACACGATCCCGTTCTCGGAGTCGGCCGGCTTCATCGCCAAGGTCGACGATGCCAACCCGAAAGACATCGACTATCCGCTGTACGTCACCGCGCATGAAGTGGCGCACCAGTGGTGGGGCCATCAACTGGTGGCCGCCAACGTCGCCGGCGCCACGGTGCTGAGCGAAACCCTGTCCGAATATACCGCCCTGATGGTGATGAAGCAATCCTACGGGCCGGCCAAGATGCGCCGCTTCCTGCGCTACAACCTCGACCGTTACCTGACGGAGCGGGCGCACGATAACCGGCGCGAACTGCCGTTGGCGCGCAATCAAGACCAGCGCTACATCCACTACCGCAAGGGCGCGCTGGCGATGTACCTGTTGCAGGACCTGGTTGGCGAGGACAAGGTCAACGAGGCGCTACGTGCGCTGCTGGTGCGTCACGCCTTCCACGCCGCGCCCTACCCGAACGTGACGATGCTGACCGACGAACTGCGCCGCGTCACGCCCCCTGGCCTGGCCTACCTGGTCGACGACCTGTTCGAATCAATCGTGCTGTACGAGAACCGGGCGATGCGCTCTTTCGCCGTCAAGCGCGCCGATGGCCGCTATGCAGTGACGCTGACGGCCAGCGCCGGCAAGGTGCGGGTCGGCGAACGCGGCGACGAGAAGGATGCCGCGCTCAAGGACATCATCGAATTCGGCGTCGACGACAAGGACGGCAAACCGCTCGTGCGCGAGCGCCGCCTGGTCGGCAGCGGCGAGGTGACGGTGACGATGGTGGTGGCCGGCCGCCCGGCAAAGGCCGGCATCGACCCGGATAATAAATTAATCGATCGCAAGCCCACAGATAACCTGATCGATGTGGAAATGCGTTAGACTAAGGAAAGATTTAAAAAAAAATAAGATAGAGGGGGTGCCACCGATGTCCACATTAGTTGCAGAAATAGCCGAAAAAATCCAGCTGCTGAGCAGTGCGGAAAAGAACGACCTGCTGCGTTTGCTGTTGCTGGACATCGACGGCGCTGTCGATCCCGACGCCGACGAAGCGTGGCGCGAAGAGATCGTGCACCGCGTAAAGGCGATTCGCAACGGCGAAGCGGCAATCCGGGCGTTGCAGGCGGGGTGGCAGGAATAAACTGGCAACAGAGGCCGAGGTGCTTACCGGCGCCGAATAACATAAAACCGCGCGCCGTAATGGCTACGCGGTTTTTTTATTAACCGAGATGTCTGCCATCGGTACTGCCACTGGCAGTACCGATGTAACTTACTTCTTGGCCGCCGCCGCGCGCTTCACCGGTGCTTTCTTGGCCGCCACTTTTACCGGCGCCTTCTTTGCCACCGCCTTCTTTGCCGCCACCTTCTTCGCCGCCG
>Ga0326735_1000186_pt1 | contig 14171 bp, 13 predicted proteins | sample 37_GP2_1092_FD_207945 | JGI IMG/M metagenome (GOLD analysis project Ga0326735, IMG submission 207945) | Glacier ice microbial communities from Ngari, Tibet, China - 37_GP2_109.2 | ecosystem: Environmental > Aquatic > Freshwater > Ice > Glacier | place: China: Ngari, Tibet | collected 2018-07-31
CGCCATCACCAGCGGCGCCAGGAGCCAGGTCAGCGGCAGCGTTTCCAGCAACGACGGCGCCATCACGGTCGGCGACGATGCCACCGTCGGCGGCGCCGTCTGCACCGGCAACTCCGGCGCCATCACTGTTGGCGATCGCACCGATGTGGGCGGCAATATCGAAACCGCGCTCGCCGGCGCCATCACGGTCGGCAATCTGAGCCGCGTCGCCGGCGTCGTCACCGTCCGCGGCGCCGGCGCCAGAACGGTCGCCACCGATGCCAGAACCGGCAGCATGATCGGCAGCACCTGCGGCGCGGCGACGCCCAGATTGACGCCGCCGGCGCCGTTCAGAATCAAGGCGCGCCAGTGGCGTCAACTGTTCATGCGCTGAACCCCAGGGCGATTGCATGAAGGATCAGATTGCCAAGCCAACACCTTGGCTCAGCTGCATAACTCCGAGCGGCTTTTATTTGGCCCGGCGAAGATAACGCTTGCGCTGCCGGCCAAGCGGCGCGCCTGGAGTGAGCAAATCGGCTTGCAGTCGGTGCTGAAGGTAGCAGGCCAGCGCATACCAGACAACATACGCTGCGGCGAGAAGCAGACCAGCGGTGCGAAAAAAAGGCGGTTGCCGCGAGAAACGCAGGCCAAGTAACGATGATCAGGCGACAACTAACTTGACAGCTACCGTTAGTGTCATCCTAGTTAACATCCATCTTTTTACCTTGGCAGTGTCAAGTAGCAAGCGCAACACTGGGTTGATTAACTTGCCCTTTGCCCGATAATGACAACCGATGTTAATGAGCAAAATACTCAGACAATTGGCTTCGATGGTTGAACAAAAAATGAAGCTGCTGAAGCAGCATTTTGATGTAGTGCTCCTCACGATAGATAGTGTCAAGCAATAGCCGGGAAATACTCAAAATGATGGATTGGACCCCTATAGTCTTCGTTACGTTCAAGGTTCTCGTGCTCGGCACGGGCATGTTCTTCGCCATCAAGTGGCATTACGATCGAGGGAAGAAGGAAAAGGAGATGGAGATGGAAATGGAGATGGAAAATCGCGCGGTGCTACGCGCGGCCGGCAAGGTGGCTGCAGTCTTCGTGCTATCGCTCCTGGGCCTGTTGCTCTTCACCTTCTTTCTTGGCAGGAATCTCGGTTCGGACTTGACCTTCCCATGATGGCAAAGAATAGTCGGTCAATATCCAGTGATGCGGCAGAAATTCTCCCGATGCGGCTATTGGGCAACATCGGCAGGCGGGTCAGAGCTCGCTTCGGCAAATACCATCGACATCGCTGCGGGACTATTAATCGGCAAGCCATCAGGCATTACATTCCCGTGCTCACGTTATTTGCAAATGAGCTCGCAATCGACGGTGCAATCTTGTTTGCAGGTAGCGTGAGCATGAGCGCTGTTTCACTTGCAGTTATTGTGAGCCGAAAACGGCGTCGAATGCGAGCACGACCACTTTCAAACGGAGCCGCTACAATTAGGTCAATTTTTGTAAGACAGTATCTCATTGGCGTTGATAATCGACGATGCAATTTCTTCTGTCGTTACCCGCTTGCTCATCGCTTGATCACGGATCAACCGATATGCATCATCTTTGGTAATACGACGCTGAAAACACAGAATCTCCTGTGCCTCGGTGATTACGCGAATACCACTCAGTTTGGCTTCGAGCCGAGCGATGCGCTTACGCTGCCCTTTCAAATCAATGGTCAATTCACGTGCCAGTACTAACGCACTTAGCAGTCCGAACGAGCGTACGGGGGATGCGACGACTCCTTTGGCACCGATTCGCAGAACAGCCTCAATAATCGTCGGATTCTCGTAGGTAACCACTGCAATGACCGGCGGAGCCTCTTCACCGTCGCACCACGCAAAGTCGTGGTTGATCATATTCGGGTTGATCGCAATGAATACCAGGTCAGTTCCGTCCGGGGGTTCTGGCAGAGGTGGCCAGAACGCCTGAACCTGGCAGCCAATGCGTTCCAACTGGCGCGTCAGTCCCTCGCCATCTTGATCATGAGGGTGAAACACGCAAACGCGCAAGGAGCGTAAATCTTTGAGAATTTGCGGAATTGCCCGAAACGATGGGGCGCTTGGGGATGCATGTTTCCGGCCCTTATCCATTCAGGCCTCCAGCGAGTTGAGCGCCAGCGTCCAGTCGCCCAGCGAGTGCGTGACCAAATATGGATCCGGACTAACCGCGCGTGTGGATTCACGCACTATCGTAAACTGGCCTTTGGCATTAGCTCGACCAATGCGCGGATAAAGGCAGGTGTGGTGGTTGCTCGGCTCGACACGAACTCGGCCCTGCGGCGCTAAAAATTCAGCGCCGAGCAATTCCGGCATTAGCGCATCGATGTCGTCGCTGCCCGCTGCGCGCATCGCGTTGGCGAACAGATGGACCTGAAAATAGGCCGCTTCCCAGCTAGCGTTCGGCTCCGCCTGCTCGCCGAAATGGCTACGGAACTTGGCCAGACAGGCGTGATTTGCCGGCGAGTCAATCGACTGGAAATATGGTGACGAGGTAAAGTGCCCAGCCGCAACCGAAGCGCCCATTTGTGCGACTTCAACCTCGCATGTCGTCAGACTTGCGATCGGAATTTTCTTCGGATCCAGCCCGGCCTCAGCATAGGCGCGGTAAAAGTACTTGGTAGAATCGCCGACCACCGTCGAAAAAATGAAATCCGGCTGCTGTTCCTTGATATCGGCGATGACCTTGGTAAAGTCACGTTCGGTCGCGTCGAGAGGAACGTAGCGTTTACCAAGAGTCTCGCCACCCTGCCGCTGCATCACCAGATCGGTCATGATCCGGTTCGACTCATAAGGGTAGATGTAGTCGGAACCGACCAGGTAGACGCGTGCACCAAATGTCGCCATCATGAAATCGGCAAGCTGGACGCTGTTCTGGTTGGGCGCAGCACCCGTGTAGATCAGGTTGTTCGAGAACTCGAAACCTTCATACAGAGTTGCGTAAAACAAAATACGATTCCAGCGCTCGACGACCGGAATAACTGCCTTTCGTGTGTTCGACATATAGCAGCCGAAGATAACTTTGACATTGTCGATCGAAACCAGGCGCTCGGCTAAGGCGCGGTAGCGCGTTGGGTCGGATTGCGGATCATAACGCACTGGGGTTATTTCTCGTCCATTAATGCCGCCGGACTGGTTGATTTCCTCTATCGCGAAGAGTGTCCCGAGTAGCTGGGACGATTCGATGCCTGAAGTCACGCCCGTTTCCGAATATAGAATGCCGACCTTGATCGGTTCAGTTTGTGACATCTTGGTACACCTTCTCATTCATAGTCATCGTTGATGTTAGCTTAAACCGCTAGTTGGAAGCAACCTGCAATATGGTTTACCGCGCACTGACTTTCGCGAGCGCTCGCGCCACCTGCAGTGGCAGCGCGGTCGGATCGTCAACAATCAGGTAGTTCCAAGCGCCAAAAATTGCACGTACATAGGCATCGGCGCGCTGATCCAGCGTAAGGCAAAAGGTGCTGATGCCTTGCGCGGCCAGCACGCCGACGGCGTATCGCGCATCCTCGATCAAATAGCGACTGTCGTATACATCGATGTCGGATGGCTCGCCATCGGTGACCAAAATGATCATTTTTTTCTCTGCCTGTTCGGTCGCCAGACAGCTGCCGGCATGGCGCAGCGCAGCGCCCATCCGTGTCGACAGCGCACCGCGTTGTTGCGCCAACTGCTGGCGCTGGCGGTCACCAAATGGTTGGTCGAAATCTTTAATGCGCGCATACCGCACATCGCTGCGCCCGTTCGATGCAAACCCGTGAATGGCGATTCGATCCTGGCCTCGGTCGATGGACTCGGCGACGATCGCAGCGGCGCGTTTTTCGACATCGAGTACCGTCGTGTAGGTGCCTTTGATGCGGTCGTTGGTTGATTCCGATAAGTCGAGTAACAGCAGAGTCGCGTAGCTGGGCCGGCGGCGCCCGGTTCGCTGGAAAATACGCGGGTCAGGTGCGATTCGCCCGCGTAAACTAATGCGGCTTTCGATGGCTGCGTTCAAATCAAGTTCATCGCCTTCGTACTGGCGGCGCAAGCGTATCGAACGGTCGAGCAGGCGCGTCGTTGTATCAAACGGTATGTTGCGCGCCGTCGAACATTTTTGTGCAGCATCGGGAGCAGCGGCACCCGAGTCGACCAACGGAGCATCGATCACCGTGACCCACTTGTCACGCTCGATTTCTGCCCGATAGTCCCACTCAGGGTAATGCCAGCGACGCGCCATGTCTGGCTCTATCGCCAAAATATGCATGGTGACGCCGGATTCGGTGTCGCTGCCATCGGATTCAACTTGTGCCGACTTGCGCGCCAGCATCTCCTCGGGCGGCGTATCTTGCTGATCTTCCTCAAATTCCCATAGCAATGTGTTGTCATCACGGTAAGCCGGTTCGACCCGATATTGCTGCGGATTAAAGCGAACCCGCATCTGGCCAAGGTCGTTGGCGAGGATATTGCCGACCTCGTCAAAGGCTGCAGCATCGTCGAGCCGGTCGGCATTTTCCTGGAAAAGCTCGCGTCCCTTGTTGACCCAATGATTAGGGTCAAGGTAGTAAGGGTCATGCAGTGCGCGTGCCAGGCGCGCTGTCAGGGAAGCGAAACTAAGGTCACCGGCCTCCCCCGAAGCGACATGGAAGCGTCCCCACAGAGTGTGGAGGCCTGGGTACTTTCGCGCCATCAACCGCTCCACGCGCGCGTCTTCGATCAGCGATAGCACAGCAACCAACATAGGTTTACGCTGGTTGACCGCCCGGTGGCGTCGCGAATAGTTCAGATGGGCCAGCGCGTGGGCGGCGGCGGCGCAGTAAATATCGCCGTTTCCAGCACCCTCGATGGCAAGGTAATGCTCTGGAAACAATAACACTCCTTCGCTGATAACCGTACGTACTGGCAATGCGTTGAAATCGTGTTGTTGCCGCGCTTTCAGCACCACGTCCGGCAGGCCAAATCCAGCGAGATAATATTGCAGCGCAGAGTGCGCCGCGCCAAACCGGAAACCGTTGGCCTCGGCGTGCATGCTTTGTGCCGCGGCCGGATCGTCGAGACGAAAATAGCGGGCCAGCAATGCCGGGTGATTCGGGTACAGGCGCATACCTGTCAGGACCCAGCGCCGCAAACCGGCCACGTCAAGCGTTGCAAGCAAATATTCAAGATGCGTGATCAAGTCGCTTGCCAGTCCCGGTACGGCAGCTGCTGTCTGGTCGCAGAGCGCCACCAGATCGGCCAGCGCCGCGTCGTCACCGAGCCTGGGCGTCAGTGCCGGCAGCGTCCCGACGAGACGAGTATGAGCGGCGCTGTCGCGCTTCTGCAGCGCACCAAGACGTGTGGCAAGCGGTTCAATAAGCAGCGTAGTCATATCCATCAATGGCTACTCAGGAACCAAAATATGCTTCGATGAAGCCATCAAGCGCACGCAGCACGTCGTCATCATCGGTAATCGGTTTAGTCATCGCCAGGCGGCATGCCAAATTTGGCGCAATACCGCCGCGAATCAGGGCTCCCGCACGGATCATCATGCGTGTCGAGATGCCCTCTTCAAGCCCATGACCGCGCAGCGCACGTGACTTGTGTGCGATGCCGACCAGCCTCTTGGCAATATCGTTGCCGACCCCGCTTTCATGCGCGACAATCTCGGTTTCAATCGCCTCGCTCGGATAATGGAAGTCGATTGCGCCAAAGCGTTGTTTGGTCGACTGTTTCAGATCTTTAGTGATACTTTGGTAGCCTGGGTTATACGAGACAACGAGCTGGAAGTCTGAATGCGCGTGAATCAGTTCGCCGCGCTTGTCGAGAGGCAAGATGCGTCGATCGTCAGTGAGCGGGTGGATGATCACAGTCGTGTCTTGGCGCGCCTCGACCACTTCGTCGAGATAGCAAATCGCACCGTAGCGCGCAGCGATTGTCAAAGGGCCGTCGTGCCAGACCGTGCCCTGCGCGTCCAGCAAATAGCGCCCGACCAGGTCGGAAGCCGTCATGTCTTCGTTGCATGCCAGTGTAATCAGAGGTCGTTTCAAGCGCCACGCCATGTATTCCATAAAGCGTGTCTTGCCGCAGCCAGTCGGCCCCTTGAAAATCATTGGCATGCGCAGTGCGTATGCCGCCTCGAACAGCTCGACCTCGTTGCCAGCGGAGTGGTAATACGGCTCGGTTTCAATCAGATACGGGCGGATTTGTTCGTTCATTAATTGCTCAGATTGCCTAGGTTATGGTGCAGGCTCCGGGCCGACATCGGCCCGGAAAGTAGCTCTGAGCGATGCTTAGCGATGCGCAGAAGGCTCGTTCGGAATGCCATCGATCGGGCATTCTGCAGTGCCCGGTGTCGAGCGCGTGAGCGACTCCACCATCTTGCGGGTTCCTTCGGGATCGTTGATCCATTTTCCGTAAAATTCAAATGGGCAAGCGGCGACGCCGTTCACATCTTCACCAGAATTAATCTTGCCGGTGTAACCACGGTGTAGCAGTTTGTAAAGGTGATTATTCGATTGCGAATTTTTCCGTGCATCGCGGATCAGACTCACCGATAACTCGCCGTACTGGATGCCCATGTCTTCTTCGCCGCATTCGCCCAGCGTGCGACCATCAAATCCGACGATGGCCGAATGGCCAAAGTACGAGTAAACGCCATCAAAGCCAGTCGCATTTGCCACCGCAACATAGACGTTGTTCATCCACGCCATGGCCTTGGCAACGATGATTTGTTGCTCCTTGCCCGGATACATATAACCTTGGCAGCGCACAATCAGTTCGGCACCCCGCATCGCACAGTCGCGCCAGATTTCAGGGTAGTTGCCGTCGTCACAGATGATCAGGCTGATTTTCATTCCTTTTGGGCCGTCCGAAACGTAAGTGCAATCGCCCGGATACCAGCCCTCGATCGGTACCCACGGCATGATCTTGCGATATTTCTGCACGATCTCGCCCTTGTTGTTCATCAGGATCAGCGTGTTGTACGGCGCTTTTTTCGGATGTTCTTCATGCCGTTCTCCCGTTAGCGAAAACACACCCCAGACGTTGGCCTTGCGGCACGCTGCGGCGAAAATATCGGTCTCTTCGCCAGGAATTGTCACCGCAGTGTCGTACATTTCCTTCGAATCATACATAATGCCGTGGGTCGAGTACTCCGGAAACACCACCAGATCCATGCCGGGCAAGCCCCGTTTCATGCCGACAACCATGTCAGCAATTTTATGCGCATTCTCGAACACTTCGGCCTTGGTATGTAGCCGTGGCATCTTGTAATTGACGACCGCTACACCGACGCAATCGTTACTACTGGAAATATCTCCATGTCTCATTTCTGACTCCTGGGTAAATTAAATGCCTGACTAAACGGTCAGGAACGAACGGACTTCTTCTATATCGAGATTGCTCTTGTCGGCTGCGCGGACGATGCGACCACGGTCAATCACCAGCACGCGGTCGGCGACGTCAAGCGCGAAACTAAGGACCTGTTCAGACACCAGGATCGCGATGCCAAGCTCTTTGCGTAGTGCGTTCAGCGAACGCGCGATTTCCTTGATGATCGACGGCTGTATGCCTTCGGTCGGCTCGTCCAGAATCAGCACGCGCGGCTTGGACACCAACGCACGCGCGATCGCCAGTTGCTGCTGCTGGCCACCAGACAGGTTGCCACCCTTGCGGGTCTTCATCTCACGCAACACCGGGAAAAATTCGTAAATGAAGTCTGGAATATCACCGTAGCGCCCGCTTTCAAGGCCAGTTAAGATGTTTTCCTCGACCGTCAACTGCGAAAAAATCATCCGACCCTGTGGCACGTAGGCCAAACCTGCCTGAACCCGCTCGTAGCTCGGTAGGCCGGCAAGTTCATGCCCGGCAAGCTTGATCGAGCCACTTTTTGTCGGAACCATTCCGATCAGCGCCTTCAGTAAAGTGCTCTTGCCCATGCCGTTGCGGCCGACGACAGCGATTGCCGCTCCCGGTGCCAGTTCAAATTCAGCATCGTGGATCACATGGCTTTCGCCGTAGTACACGTTCAGTTTGGAGATGCTCAGCATGGGGGCCTTAATGTCCAAGATACACGTCAATAACGCGCGGGTCGTTCTGCACCTGGTCAACGCTGCCTTCGGAAAGCAATCGGCCCTGGTGCAGCACGCTAACCTTGTTGGCGATCGATTTGACAAAATCCATGTCATGCTCGATCACCACCAGTGACTTGCCGAGCGCGATAGTCTTAAGTAACTCGGCGGTTTGTTCACGTTCGCGGGGCGACATCCCGGCGACTGGCTCGTCGAGCAGCAGTAGGTCTGGATCCTGAACCAGCAGCATGCCGATTTCCAGCCACTGCTTTTGGCCATGCGAGAGCTTTCCCGACTTGGTGCGTAAATGGTCTGCGAGCATGATCTGTTCGCCAATGGCATCGATGCGCTCTTTGACCTGCTGGGTGCGCTTGAAGAAAATCGATGCCCACACACCGTGCGCTTGCGGGATGGAGATCTCAAGATTCTCAGCGACGGTCAGATCTTCGTAGATCGACGGGGTCTGAAACTTTCGGCCAACACCCTCGCGCACGATTTTGAACTCGGGCAGTCGTGTCAACTCAACATCGTGGAAGCGGATACTGCCGGAGGTTGGTTTGGTCTTACCGCAAATCATGTCGAGCAGCGTCGTCTTCCCGGCACCGTTGGGACCGATGATGACTCGCAACTCTTTTTCGTCAATTGACATCGAGAGATTGTCGACGGCCTTGAAACCGTCGAACGATACCGTCAGGTTTTTGATCGACAAAATCTGCGCTGCGCACGAGGCCGGTATGGCCACGGACTCGGCGTCCATGGTGGCATGGAGATGGAGAGCGGCGGCGGTCATGGGTGCTCCTTGGTTGACAGCGTGCGCCGAAGCATGCTTTGCGTTGCGCCGGCCAGGCCGTTGGGCAGCAACGCCACCACAAAAATGAACATCCCACCCAGAAAAAACAGCCATATCTCGGGAAATTGTTCCGACAGAAAAGACTTCATAAAGCCGACCACTAGGGCACCGACGACAGCGCCGGGCACCGACAGGCGGCCGCCCATCGCTGCGTAGATCACCATTTCAACTGAAGCGACCGTACCAATCAGGCTGGGCGTGATCATACCGACCTGCAGCGTGAACAGCGCCCCACCAACCGACGACAGGACCGCAGCGACTGTGAAGACAAAGGCTTTGATCATTGCCGTGTCATAACCGGAAAAGCGCACTCGATCTTCGCGGTCGCGCACAGCGATCAGGATCTTGCCAAAGCGCGTATGTAGCAGCCAGGCAGAGGCAGTCATCACAAGCAACAGCAAGCCGACCTCGATAAAATAAATGACCCGCTTGCTGGCATCACTAATGACATCGTGGCCAAGCAAGGTCTTGAAGTCAGTAATGCCATTGGCGCCCCCCGTCCCTCCCGGTTGGCCGATGATCATTACTGTTAAAGTCAGCGCCAGCGACATCGTTACAATCGCAAAGTAGACGCCGCTGACGCGTTTCTTGAAAATGGCATAGGCAAACGGGAACGCAACAATGATCGGCACCAGCAAGATCGCGGCAAACGTGAACGGGAGACTGGAAAACGGCTGCCACCAAAGCGGCAAGTGTTCAACGCTGCTCCATCCCATGAAGTCGGGCAACTCGGGGGCTGAAGCCTCAAGCTTCAGGAACATCGCCATTGCATAACCGCCGATGCCGAAAAAAATGCCCTGCCCTAGACTGAGAATGCCGCAGTATCCCCAAGCCAGCACGACGCCGATGGCGACGAAGGCGAAGGATAGGTACTTGCTGACCGCGCCAAGCCAAAACGATTCTAGCGTCAGCGGCAACACCAGCAGGAGCAATATGGCAATCCCCAGATGCGCGGCGCGCTGGGAGTTTCTTTCTATATTTCTCATATTTAGCTTCGTACTTTCGAGGAGAACAGACCGTTCGGCCGCAAATAGAGCACAACGATGACTAACAGCAGAATCGAGACCTTGGCCATTGATCCGCTCATCAGATATTCAAGCATCGTCTGCGACTGGGCAATCAGGAAGCCTGAGGCGGCTGTACCGAGCAGGCTGGTGACACCGCCGAAGACGACAACGATGAAAGAGTCAACGATGTACAACTGCCCGGTGCCTGGATTGGTCGAGCCGATCATCGTGAAAACCGAGCCGGCAATGCCGGCAAGTCCGGAGCCGAGTGCGAACGTCAACGCGTCGATGCGGTTAGTGTTAATTCCCACGGCCGAACTCATTGCGCGGTTCTGTGTAACGGCGCGCGAGCGAAGCCCCATACGGGTCTTGTAGAGAATCAGGTACACGCCGAATGTAACGAGTATCGTCAGACCGATGATAAAAATACGGTTCAGTGGCAAATAGATGCCGGCGCTCGGCTCCCATGCGCCGCTCAGCCAGGTTGTCAATGGCACCGACACCTCCTGCGAGCCGAAAATCGAACGGTAGCTTTGCTGCAAAATCAAGCTCAATCCCCAAGTGGCGAGCAGCGTATCTAGCGGACGATTGTAGAACCAGCGAATGAAACCACGTTCGAGCGCATAACCGAAGGCAAACGTGACGCAAAACGCGATCAGAATCGCAGCCAGCAGATACCAATCCATCAATGACGGCAGATAGTGTGCAAAAAATTGCGCCGTGAGATAAGTGGCGTATGCGCCGAGCGCCATCAACTCGCCGTGCGCCATGTTGATGACGCCCATTAAGCCGAAAACGATCGCAAGGCCCAGCGCCATCAGCAACAAGATCGTGAATAAGCTCAGGCCGTTGAAAACCTGCATTACAATGATATCGAATGACATGGCAAGATCCGACCTACAAAAAATTGCTTTAGGCGGAATCGGCAAGCCGATCCCGTAACACATATACCGTCAGAGCATCAGAGCTTTAGATCTTCGGAAAGGGGTTTGGCTCAACCACGTCCGACTCATAGACTATGTCGAACTGACCGTCGCTACGGGCGCGACCAATGCGTACTTTTTTCGCAATATGTTGGTTATTGGCATGAATGCGAATCTTGCCTTCTGGAGCATCGAACTCGAGACCGGCCGATGCCGCGATGACCTTGTCAACGTCAAAGGACTTGGCTTTTTCGGCTGCAAGTTTCCACAAATAGACTGCGTTATAAGCGCATTCCATCGGATCGCCGACGACACGATTTTGGCCATACTTTGCCTTGATCGCCTTGACAAAGCGTTCATTCTGCGGATTTTTCAGGCTTTGGAAATAACCCATGCAGGCGTAGTAGCCAACTGCGTTTTCTTTGCCGATGCCATCGATCTCGTTTTCGGATACGACGGTCGACAACAGCTTTTGTTTCGAGCCGTCGAGGCCCGCTGCTTTAAGTTGCTTGTAAAACGCGACGTTGCTGCCACCGACGACGGTAGAGTAGATCCAGTCCGGCTTGGCAGCTCTGATCTTGCTGATGATTGAAGAGAATTCGGTATGACCGAGCGGCGCATATTCTTCTCCTACGACGCTGCCACCGACACGCGCAATTGTTGGTTTGGCGATTTTATTGCAGGTGCGAGGATAAATGTAATCGGAGCCGACCAGAAAGAATGTCTTGCCTTGCTGCTTTGCCATCCATTCGATCGCGGAGATAACCGACTGGGTCGCTTCCTGCGATGTATAAATCACCGACTTGTCTTGTTCCTGCCCTTCGTAGTAGGTCGGATAATAAAGCAACCCATGCGACTGGTGTAGTACCGGCAGCACCGCCTTGCGCGATGCCGAGGTATAGCAACCGATAATCGCTGCGACTTTGTCGCGCTGCAGCAGTTTTTTCGTTTTTTCGGCAAATGTCGGCCAATCGCTGGCACCGTCCTCGATAATAGGCTCGATCAGGCGGCCCATCACCCCGCCGGCAGCATTGATTTCATCGATCGCCATTTTTTCGGCCTCGACCAAGGCTGCCTCCGCGATAGCAATCGTTCCCGTCAATGAATGAAGTAATCCTAATTTGACCGTATCTGCTGCCAAACTGATGTTCGGCCACATGGTTACGCCTGAAACTACGCTCGTTGCAACGAGCGAACCACTGACCTGCAAAAAATTACGACGATTGATATTGCCCATGTCTCCATCTCCGTTTTTATAGTTGATTATTTTTTTGTTGGCCACTGAATCGTTATTTCCGCTCTAATCAGCCATCTCATCGTCTTGTCATCACCAATCGACATACCAACATTAAAATTTAAAGACAAAAAAAGCCCCATCCACACGTAAAAACGTCTGGATGGGGCTTTTTTGCCCTGTACTTTTACCGACAATGCTGGCGGTAAGCACTCAAATTAAGTTAGAAATATATTTCTTTTTACAAACTCTGTCAAGAGAAAACGCGAATTTTTTCGTAAGTGCCAAAGTGCTTGAGCCACAGAATGAATGCAGGTTGGGGCGATCTCAATACAAGTCGGTTAGGCGTGGTTCAACAAGGATCGTTTTTGGATAACACGGGCGATCGGATTACTTCCATCTGAGCAGTGGATTTTTTTCCAGCGGTGATTCACGGAGGCGAAATGCCTCTGGCTGCTCAGGCTCTCAGCGGCTGAAGCGGCCCCAAGCCGAGGAGCGTAAGCCAGTGAGGATGCTCTCTGCCGGTCATCAGTTGGGTCGGACTTTTATCGACTCGCGCCGGAAAATGAAAAGAATTGACAGTGGAAGATGACGGATAGAGGGTAATCGGTCAGAGTCGCGCACTGTATCGGCTTCCCAGCGCGCACGAGCGAGAAAATACTGCATCTTGTAGGGCGTGGCATGGTAAGACGCTTCCGCCAGTTGCCAGCCATTCTTGCGTGCCAGCGGACGCAACAAGCCGATCAGATACTCCAGTGCGTGCTTCAGGATCTCGCGCCGCCCGAACCGGCGGCCAACCTGCATCAGCAGGCAAAGCAAATTGATCTATCCAGTTTGTACCGAACTGCACAAACAGTTTTGCCATCTCGTCCATCGTTGATTCGTCCAACGCATCGGCTTAAAATACATCGGACAACGATGGTCAAAAAACGATCTATTGAAACACCACTGTAGTACTTAGCCCGACACAGCGCCCAGGCGCTTTTTCGCAGTTTATTCAGGAGCCAGGCCTCATGCAAGTACCTTGCCATTCATCTCGTTGCCCGCGGCCGGCGCGGCGCGGCGGATTCACCTTGATCGAGCTGATCGTTGCGATGACCATCGTGGCGATCCTGGCCAGCATCGCCCTGCCCGCCTATTCTGGCATGGTGGCCAGGGCCAGGCGGGCCGACGCCCGCACCCAGCTTTTGCAGGCGGCCCAGTTCATGCAGCGCTTTTATGCCGCCAATGACAGCTTCGAACACGATCGCGCCGGCAACGCAGTTGTCGACCAGATGCCGGCCAGCCTGAAACAGTCGCCCGAATCGGGCGACAAGCTGTATGCGCTGGCCATTCCGGCGGCCACCCTGAACGCCGCCGGCTATGAAGTCCGCATGGTGCCGGTGGCCGGCGCCAGCATGGGCCACGACGTCTGCGGCACGTTCACCTTGAGCGCGACCGGCGTGCGCGGCGTGCTAACTGCCACCGGCGACGCCAGCTTGCGCGACATGTGCTGGAAGTGAGGCGCGGGCCGGCGGATCGAGAAAACTAATTACGCCTTGGCGATATCGACCGTTGCCGGCCCCGGCGTGGGCGCTGCCGCGGAAAACGCCAGCGCGCCGTTTTTGACGTCGATCGACAGCACCTCCTTCGGGCCGAATTTGCCTTCCAAAATCAGCTTCGACAGCGGATTTTCGATCTGCTGCTGGATCGCGCGCTTGAGCGGACGGGCGCCGTACACCGGATCGTAGCCGGCTTCGGCGATTTTCTGCAGCGCCGCTTCCGACACCGCCAGCGCCATGTCCATCTTTTCAAGCCGCTGCTCGAGCTGGCGCAGCTGGATCTTGGCGATCGCGCCGATGTTCTTCTCGTCGAGCGCATGGAATACGACGATCTCGTCGATCCGGTTGATGAACTCGGGCCGGAAATGGTTGCGCACCTCGGCCATCACGGCCAGCTTGACGACGCCCGGATCGTCGCTCTCCATCGCCTGGATCCTGTGCGAGCCGAGGTTCGAGGTCATCACGATCACCGTGTTCTTGAAGTCGACGGTGCGGCCCTGGCCGTCCGTCATGCGGCCGTCATCCAACACCTGCAGCAGCACGTTGAAGACGTCCTGGTGGGC
>Ga0326735_1000187_pt1 | contig 14145 bp, 13 predicted proteins | sample 37_GP2_1092_FD_207945 | JGI IMG/M metagenome (GOLD analysis project Ga0326735, IMG submission 207945) | Glacier ice microbial communities from Ngari, Tibet, China - 37_GP2_109.2 | ecosystem: Environmental > Aquatic > Freshwater > Ice > Glacier | place: China: Ngari, Tibet | collected 2018-07-31
TTTTCCTTCCATTCCCACACTTTTTCGACAAATTTTTCGCGTCCGAGGTCGTGGCGCGACATTTTTTGCGCGTCGAGCTGGCGCTCGACGACGATCTGGGTCGCGATGCCGGCGTGGTCGGTGCCCGGGATCCAGGCGGTATTGAAGCCGCGCATGCGGTAATAGCGGGTCAGGCCATCCATGATGGTCTGGTTGAAAGCGTGCCCCATGTGCAAGGTGCCCGTCACGTTCGGTGGCGGCAGCTGGATGCTGAACGACGGTTTGTCGGCGTCGGTGGAGGCGGCGAAGTAGCCGCGCTGTTCCCACTCGTTGCGCCAGAACTGTTCAATATCGGCTGGCTCGAAAGACTTGGCTAATTCCATGATGGTGGCGTATGTGTTTTGCGAAAACGAACATTATAGATGACAGGGCAGTGGCTGCGCCGCCGGCCCCGCCTCTTTTTGGACGCAGGCTTCGTACTGCCGGCGCAGACGAACTCCGTCGCGGCCCTTCACAAGCTGCTGCTCGAGTTTCTCGCCGAATTGCCGGGCCACGCCGGCTACGACACTGCGGTCGAAGCGATCCGCCAGATCGAGGCGCGCAAGCCGGACCTGGCCCTGCTCGACATCACGATGCCTGGCATGTCCGGCCTCGAGCTGGGGCGCCACCTGCACGAGAATACGACGGCGAAATGGGCAAGCAGGCCGCCACCTGCGGCGCGCCTGATGCCGGCGTTCGAAGCGGGCCTGGCGCGCGCCGACGAGATTGGCCAGCTGCGGCGCACCGAAACGAACCTGAGCGCGGCGCGGCCATGCGCGTTCGAGCCGGCGCAAGATCAACCAAGTAGCCGGCCAGTTGCTGGCGGCCGAGGAAGTGCTCAACAGCCTGCATGCGGCGTTCGCCGGCCGCTTTAAAGCAAAGTAAGCAAAACAAGCCAAACAGGACGACCTGCACGTCCGCACCACCGGCCATGTTCATTACCGGCCACGCCATGTGGGGCTTGCGCCCGCAGGCCGCCTGACGCGCCCCACAAATCCCCAAAAACGTGACGGCCGACAAGCATGCCGGCGCCTTGCTATGATAATGCCCTCGTGCGGCACCGGCCGCGCACCGTCTCATCATTTACAGGAATAATATGAAAACCAAGGCAGCGATTGCATGGAAGGCGGGAGCACCGCTGACGATCGAGGAAGTCGACCTCGAAGGACCGAAGGAGGGCGAGGTACTGGTCGAGATCAAGGCGACCGGCATCTGCCACACCGACTACTACACCCTGTCCGGCGCCGACCCGGAAGGCATCTTCCCGGCCATTCTCGGCCATGAAGGCGCCGGCGTCGTGGTCGACGTCGGTCCGGGCGTAAAAAGCCTGCGCAAGGACGACCATGTGATTCCGCTGTACACGCCGGAATGCCGGCAGTGCAAGTTCTGCCTGTCGCAAAAGACCAACCTGTGCCAGTCGATCCGTTCGACCCAGGGCCGTGGCCTGATGCCCGACGCCACCAGCCGCTTTTCAATCAAAGGCCAACCGATCCTTCACTACATGGGGACGTCGACGTTTTCCAACTACATCGTGGTGCCGGAAATCGCCTTGGCCAAGGTGCGTTCGGACGCGCCGTTCGACAAGATCTGCTACATCGGCTGCGGCGTCACCACCGGCGTCGGCGCGGTGCTGTTCACCGCCAAAGTGGAGGCGGGCGCCAATGTGGTGGTGTTCGGGCTGGGGGGTATCGGCCTGAACGTGATCCAGGCCGCGCGCATGGTGGGCGCCGACAAGATCATCGGCGTCGACCTGAACCCGGCGCGCGAGGCGATGGCGCGCAAGTTCGGCATGACCCACTTCATCAATGCGAGTACTTCCGCCAACGTGGTGGACGATATCATCAGCCTCACTGATGGCGGCGCCGACTACAGTTTCGAGTGCATCGGCAACGTCACGACGATGCGCCAGGCGCTCGAGTGCTGCCACAAGGGCTGGGGCCAGTCGATCGTCATCGGCGTGGCGCCGGGCGGGGCGGAAATTTCGACGCGGCCGTTCCAGCTGGTGACCGGGCGCGTGTGGAAAGGCTCGGCCTTCGGCGGCGCTCGTGGGCGCACCGACGTGCCGAAAATCGTCGACTGGTACATGGAAGGCAAGATCAACATCGACGACCTGATCACCCACCGCTTGCCGCTCGAGCGCATCAACGAGGGCTTCGATTTGATGAAGAGCGGCGAATCGATCCGCTCGGTAGTCATTTACTGACCGCGACATGAACCACGCCGTCATGCTTTGGCGGCAAAAAATAAACACCCCCGGAGCCAGGCTCCGGGGGTGTTTTTACTTGTCGCGTCTATTACCTGGCTGGTTTTGCCGCTCGATCTCAGTGCTGGGCGATTTTGCCGCGCCAGGCGCCGGTTTCGCCGTGCTTCTCGAGCATTTCCTTCAAGCTCTGCAGGCCGGTACGCAATTCCATCCGCACCGCACTCATCGCATCGCCCAGCTTCTCTGACACGCCGTCCGGCTCATAGTCCATCTGCACCATGATCCGTGTGGCATTGTCGGAGATTTTGTGGAAGGTGGCCACGCCGCCATTGCGCGGACCGCTGACGCTGCGCCAGGCGACGCGCTTGTCCAAAATCTGCTCGGTAATCTCGGCATCCCATTCCTTTTCTTCCAGGCCTACCCTGGCGCGCCAGTGCAGGTGCTTGCCGTCCAGCTGCCTGATCTCGATTACGTTTGACATAAACTTTGGAAAATCCTCGAACTGGATGTACTGGTTATACGCGGCACTGACCGGCACGTTGACTTCGATCGACTCCTCGACGGACGAGGCGCTCCTGGTATTGCCGCCGCCCTTGAGCTTTTTAGACAACAGCATGCCGCCGACCGCAAGTGCGGCCACTGTAACCACTCGATTTAGCATTTTTGGATCTCCTTGAATGCAGAAATTGCGCTACGACCATGTGAGGTTAAATGTGGCGCGGCCGCCCTGCGGCCCCACCAACCGAAATTTATTATGGGTGTAATGACAAAATAGGCCAATTTCTGACAACGTGGCGCGCCGCAGGTGGCGTGGCACAGGCGAGGCACCGTGCGCGCATGCGGGTACGGCCCCGACGCCGCCATTGCGTTGTCAAAAACTCTATGACTGCATGGGTTAATCTGACGTGACCGTCCGGTCAACATGGCCGAGTTCGAAAAAGCGTTCTCATGCAAACCAGGCCGGCCGATGGTTGCTGCCGAGCGCTGCACAGTCTGGTAGAAGGGGATAAATAGCTTGTTGCGTACCGATGGCGCCATGGGGTTATTTGGGATATGATGAAATCGAAGTAACCTAGCTAACCGAGCTAACCGAGCTAACCGAGCTAACCGAGCTAACCGAGCTAACCGAGCTAACCGAACAACTAGCCATGAACTCAAGCCTCAAATATCCAGAACAATTTAGTGTCGCCACCATTACGGGCTCGCCTGGCGAGGTCCGCCGGCAGCTGGATGGAATCGACGCTGAGCAGGTGGTAGCCTTCACCGTGCAAAGTGGTCCAACGCGTGAAGCAGGCGCCATTGTCGAAACACTGGCTAGCCTCGCGCCGCTTCTGCACAATATATTGGCGACCCGCCATCAGCATGCGTTAGAGACAATAGTCGAGGCGCTTGTACCGAAGCTTGTGCCGGAGCCGCATGAGCTCAAGGAAGCTGTCATGTTAGCGCGTGCACGGACCGCGGTTTTGACAACACGCGATTGGATGACGGCCCCGCAAATTGCAGAGGTTGCCGGCTTCAACACGACAAATCCGAGCGTGCCGCCAGGTAAATGGAAGCGCGCAGGAGCAATTTTTGCGATTCGCCACAATGGCGTCGATTACTATCCCACGTTTGGACTCGACCCAAGCAATGGTTACCGGCCGTTAAAATCGATGGCTGCGGTAATTCAGGTTTTAGAAGCCATGAAGGATGGGTGGGGGATGGCTTATTGGTTCCAGTCTGCAAACAGCTTCCTGGGCGGTCAACGTCCCCAGGATCTGATGGCATCGGCGCCGCACCGTGTGCTTGCGGCGGCTGAAGACGAGGTCCAAGAAATTGCGCATGGCTAAAGGCCTTGCAAGCCCTGGCAAAGATCCGCTCGCCACAGCGTCCCCGGTAACAGCGATATGCGCGCCTTCCAATGCAGGAATTGCGCCATCGCCTCCCGCGACGGTTGCCGTTTCCATCATGATATGGTCGCTCGATACGGTTATTCACCGGGTGCACCAGGACCACTATGCCGGCGATCAATTCAACCCGGGTTTGAAGGGCAATGCCCGCTTCAGTCCGATTAAAAACGCTTTGGGTGAGCCGGTTCCGACTCTTTACGGCGGAGCGACTTTCGCGTGCGCAGCGATGGAAACGGTTTTTCACGACGTTCCCTTTGCGCCTGGCCTGAAGACGCTCGACAAGACAAAACTGACCAGACAAGTGCACTCGCAAGTCAAGCCCGGCGCGGATCTGGTTCTGGCTGACTTGCGCAGCAAGGCACTTCGCAAACTTGGCGTCGCCAGAGGCCAGATCATCGATACCGAGAAGGATCAATACCCAACTACCAGGCAATGGGCCGAGGCAATTCACACCCAATGCCCCGAGGTGCAGGGTATTTGCTGGACGTCACGACAAGACGACAGCGCCCAAGCGCTGATGCTGTTCGGCGACCGCGTAACGCAAGACGTCCTCCAACCGGCTGCCATATCGCGCAATCTCGTCAGTGATTCCACGGCTTACGCAGAGCTCCTCCGCTTGGCCGAACAGATCGGCGTCGACATTGTGCCCGGGCGGTAGCAGATCAACCAGCAATTGGCGCGCCAAGGCCAGGCTTGGCAAGCCTGGCCTTCCGGGCCACCATGCGCCCCATTTTCGTGCCGCGCCGCGCTTGCTGACGCTCGGAAAACCACCCTGCCAGTTATAATGAGCGATGCAGAATCTCCTTCACAACCTCAATCCCGAACAACTCGCCGCCGTCACCTTGCCCCAGCAGAGTGCGCTGATCCTGGCGGGCGCCGGCTCCGGCAAGACGCGCGTGCTGACCACCCGCATCGCCTGGCTGATCCAGACCGGGCAGGTGTCGCCGGCCGGCATCATGGCGGTGACGTTCACCAACAAGGCGGCGAAAGAGATGCTCACCCGCCTGTCGGCGATGCTGCCCGTGAGTACGCGCGGCATGTGGATCGGCACCTTCCACGGTTTGTGCAACCGCTTCCTGCGCACCCACTACCGCGACGCCGGGTTGCCGCAGGTGTTTCAGATCCTCGACTCGCAAGACCAGCTGTCGATGATCAAGCGCCTGCTCAAGGCGAACAACGTCGACGATGAAAAGTACCCGGCCAAGAACCTGCAGTATTTCATTAACAATGCCAAGGACCAGGGCCAGCGCGCCAACCGGGTCGAAGCGCACGATCCGATCGAGCGCAAGATGGTCGAGTTGTACGAACTGTATGACTCCCAGTGCCAGCGCGAAGGCGTGGTCGATTTCGCCGAACTGCTGCTGCGCTCGTTCGAGCTGCTGCAACGCAACGCGCCGCTGCGCGAACATTACCAAGCGCGCTTCAAGCACATCCTGGTCGACGAGTTCCAGGATACCAACGATTTGCAGTACAACCTGCTCAAACTGCTGGCTGGCCATGGCGAGCAAATCGGCGGCGCGCTGTTCGCCGTGGGCGACGACGACCAGAGCATTTACGCTTTCCGCGGCGCCAATGTCGGCAACATGAGCGCGTTCGAGCGCGAATTCCGCGTCGAGAACCTGATCAAGCTCGAGCAGAACTACCGCTCGCACGGCCACATCCTCGACAGCGCCAACCTGCTGATCGCCAACAACACCAAGCGGCTCGGCAAAAACCTGCGCACCGACGCCGGCCACGGCGAGCAGGTGCGCATCTACGAAGCCTCGTCCGACCTCGAAGAAGCCCAGTGGCTGATCGAAGAGATCAAGAGCCTGGTCGCCGACGGCGGCGCGCGCAGCGAGATCGCGATTTTGTACCGCTCGAACGCGCAGTCGCGCGTCATCGAGCACGCGCTGTTTGCCGCCGCGCTGCCGTACACCGTGTACGGCGGCCAGCGCTACTTCCAGCGCGCCGAGGTCAAGCACGCCATCGCCTACCTGCAGCTGATGGACAATCCGCACAACGACTCGGCCTTCCTGCGTGTGGTCAATTTCCCTACCCGGGGCATCGGCATGCGCTCGATCGAAACCTTGCAGGCGGCCGCCGAGCAGTACCGCATTTCGCTGTACGCAGCGGTGGCGTACGTGTCCGGCAAGTCCGGTTCCTCGCTCGGCTCTTTCGTCAAACTGATCGAGGGCGCGCGTTTCGAGACCCAGCAGCTGGCCTTGCCTGAAATGGTCAGAGTGGTGCTGGAGGCGAGCGGCTTGCTGACCCATTATGGCAACGAAAAAGAAGGCGCCGACCGCATCGAAAACCTCGAGCAGATGGTCAACGCGGCGACCCAGTTCGTCCAGGAAGAAGGTTTCGGTTACGGCGCGCCGGCCCACCTGGGCCCGCGCGCCGACGCCCAGGCCGGCGCGGCGATCCTCAGCGGCGACGGCATCGAGATTTTGGATGCCGACGCGCCGCTGCCGAGCGTGATGTCGCCGCTGTCGGCCTTCCTGTCGCACGCCTCGCTCGAAGCGGGCGACGCCCAGGCCCAGGCCGGCCAGGATTCGGTGCAGCTGATGACGGTGCACTCGGCCAAGGGCCTCGAATTCGACGCCGTCTTCATCACCGGCCTGGAAGAAGGCTTGTTCCCGCACGAGAGCAGTTCGCGCGAGCTCGATGGCGTCGACGAAGAGCGGCGTTTGATGTACGTGGCGATCACGCGCGCGAAAAAGCGGTTGTACATGAGCTTTACCCAGCAGCGCATGCTGCACGGCCAGACCCGCTACAACATGAAGTCGCGCTTCTTCGACGAGCTGCCGGAAGAGTCGCTCAAATGGATCTCGCCGCGCGTGCAGTCCCACTGGTTCGGCAACAAGAAGTCGGCCTGGGACGACGCCAAGTTCACCAGCGCCGGCTCGGACAACAAGATCGCCCAGCAGATCACGCAAAAGCAGGTCGGGCCCGGCTGGCGAATCGGCGAATCGGTGGCCCACGCCAAGTTTGGCGAAGGCGTCATCGTCAACATCGAAGGCGGCGGCAGCAATGCCCGCGCCCAGATCAATTTTGGCCGCGCCGGCATGAAGGTGCTCGATTTGTCGGTGGCCAAGCTGGAGCGGGTGGCGCGCTAGCGCCGCCGAAAGATGACGGCGAGCAGGCGATACCGGTAATATCGACCGGCTCGGTGGCGCCTTCTCGACAAGTTTTCTTATACCGCAACCATGATTTGAAATGCTTAGGCCATGGCGTCGGTTCCAGCTGCTGACCTGCGCGCTATGTTAATGCGCAGGTCGCGGCGACCCTAAATGCTTACGGAATGCAAGCTATTCGTACTTCCGTTTTCGACCCAGAGCGGACCCTGGCTGTCGATCTGGAGCAGACGCGAAGGCGTGCAAACAAGACCGGTGCAAGTTCTTCTCTACGTCCACGGACAAAGCTGGAGCTTTCAGGGGCGCAAGGACAAGTGCCGATCAATGAGCGGCGCAACGAGGTGCGCCAACGTACAACCGACACTATGGTCACCGCCTGAAAAAACATGCAACTCTACATTTGGCAGCAGGGAAGCCAGACGCTGACCGACTTTCACAGGGCTGATCGGGTCTGCATCTCCCCATAACAGAAGAGTCGGAATGCGTAATGCCGATAACTTCGGCGTTAGATCTTCATGATAGCTTGTGAACCAATCCGGCAAGCCCGGATGGCCGGCTTGAATAGCTGGGCGCCAGTCTTGTGCATTGAGTGTAGCCAGGTTCATTCCGCCTGAGGTCACGGAAAGCACCAAGTGAGTGACGAGTTCCGGTTTTTGGAGCGCAACGAGCATGGCGACAACGCCTCCCATCGATTGAGCGATCAGCGCACTGGGTTGGTCAATGTCGGCAACAATCCTAGAAACCAAATCGTCGATACCCCGGATGCTTGGATCAGGTCGAATTCCGCTGAAACCAGGCCAAGTCACATGAACTTTTGGGGCCGGATAGCTCAGCAAATCGGCCGCAGGGTGCCAAAATTCGGTTCGACCTAATGCGCCGGGAAGAAAAAAGAGTGTAGATGGTTTTTGCATGCCCGAAATATATAGAATTGTCAGCGTCCGTCCGCTCTTGGCCGAAATCAGTCTATCACTCAACGGTTGCCACCGACCTGATTGCTGAAGTTCGTTAAAGCTCAGTGTACGGAGTTTGTTGCTCCCGTGGCAATCAAAGGTTTTGTCAGGCGTATTGAATGTGCTCGACCTGCCGGTAGCCCCGCCCGAGCGGGTCACGCGTTGCCTGCGAAGGGCACTCCAGCTGACCGGCCTGGCGAACCGGACAAGCCCCAGCCGGCGCCGGTCTTGCGCGCGCGGCGACCGAAATGCCTTCGCGCGTCATATGCGCCACCGTCGTGCGCCTGGCTTGTCGAGTTCCAGGCTGGGAACGCCATCGAAGACAAAACGTGAGCTGTTTGGTGCGGTGCCGAAGGTGCACGGCGCGTCTTCCCGCAAGGCGCAGCTACAGACCATTTCACGGCCTGGTAACGGCGAATACAGATAGCCGATGCCGGTCAGCCCGGCAGGGTCAATGCCGGCCTGAACCTGGGGCGCCAGGTACCTCGCCTCGTGCAGCAGCATGGCCTGGCGCTTGGTCTGGTAATCGGTGTAGATCTGGATGTAGTCGATGCTCTGGCCGTCGCCGATCGTCACTGGCTTGAAACGGAAACGGTTGTTGATGGCGCTCGATGGCAAGCTGCAGGGGTTATTCGACGCGCCGAACCCGAGGTCCTGGGCGGTGCTGCCCTGTTCGATGTGGCAGTACAGCAGGCGCGCTCAGCTATCGTCCTTCTTTTTCATCAGGCCGGCCAGCGCGGCGAACGGATTGTGGGTGGCTGCCTGCATCTCGGGTGCCTGCAGTCCGGCGCCGCGATCGGCTTCCAGGTAGCGCGAGTGTTCGTTATCGTGGCAATACAGGCACAACAGTTCCCAGTTGCTGCCGTCAGGCGGGTTGTTGTTGTGGTTGTGGTCGCGGTGATGCACCGTCAATTGTTGCACGTTGGCATGGGTGAATTCACGCATGCAGCGCCCGCAAATCCACGGATACATCTTGAGCGACCGTTCGCGGTAGCCCAGTTCGCGCGTGTCGGCGGCGCGGCGGGCGTCGGCGACGATTTTGTCGAGGCGGGCGGCGTCCGGCTTTTTCGCGATCATGCTAATTTTGTCCTATTTGTCCAAATAAAAAACGGCGCACGCGGCGAACGGCGTTTTTTCAGTCGCATGCCGGATTTTCAGCTCGGCGCAGTCTTCCACCACCAGGCTGCGCCAGTTCGGCACGCCTTCTTTGGCGAACAGCGCATTGGCCTTCGAGGTGATGCCCAGGTCGAGCGCCAGTACGGCGTTGCGCTTGCCGCTTGGTGCATAGTTGACCGAGCGGATCTCGAAGCCGAACGTCTCCATCCAGGCTTCCCATAAACCTTTGTCGGCGCCGGCGATGATCTTGCCGAACATGTCCTGCAAGGTCAGCCCTTTCTTGACCATGCCGAGCAAGGGCTTGAGCGACGGCGCCTGCAGCAAATCGCGGTTGCGCTTGCCGGCGCCGCGTTCGTTGATGGCCTTCATCTCTTTCGAAAAGATCGCTTCGCGCGGACTGTATTCGCGCGTGCGTGTGTAGAGCTCGCCATCGAGGAAGGGATTGGCAGCGCGCTCGGCGCTTGGCTCTGCGCGTTTTTTCGGTGCCGACGTTGCTGGCTTCGCGGCGCTTGGTTCGGCCCGTTTTTTGGCCGCTGGCTTGGTAGTGGTGTTCATGTGGTATCGGTTCCTGGTCTGTTAACGCGCAGTGTAACATTGCGCGGCGCTGGCGCAATGGCCTCAGAGGGCCGCGCCCGGCTTGGCATTCAGCTCCGGCACGCCGAAAATCTGGCGGTAGCCGGCGTACAGCGCGCACTGTAGCAGCAGGATGAACAGGAATCCTAGCCAGGTAATGACCACCCGGCCCGGCGAAGCGCTGCCGAACACCATCAACAGCGCGATGCTGGCGAGCATGAAAATGCCGAACCACGCCAACAACATCACCAGGAACACGCGCGCCGAACGTATCACCGCGAAGAAGCTGTAAAAAATCGCTTTACCGGGTGGCATCTTCTGCCAGAACGCCAGCGGCGAGGCGAAGCACAGCGCCATGACGGTGCCGATTTGAAGGATCGCAATGAGCAGCACGCCGAGCATGTCGGAGCGGTCCACCACGGCCGGCACGGCCGGGTTGGCCGCCTGCTTCCAGAAACCTTCGCCCAGCGTCAGGTAGGCGATGACGGTCAGTAGCGCCGTGACCAGCAGGTAGACCAAGCCGATCTTGCACAGATTGATGACGGCCGGCTTGCGGAACCCCGTCAGCAGTACCATGGGCGTGACGCGCTGGCCGTGGTCGATCATCAGGCAGGCCTGCATGAACGACATGCTCAGCGACGGAATCAGCACCACTGCGACAATCTGCCCCAGCAGCGGCACCGCGCCGATGACGAAGCTGAACAGCACGTTGGCGAACAGCAGGGTGGTCAGCGCCGCCGGCTGCTTGCGGAACAGGTTCATGCCTTGCTTGAGCCAGGACCAACCTGCTTTTGCGGGAATCGCGCTCATGCCGGAAGCCCGTACGCCGGGAGCCCCGGCGTGGCAATGCGTTCGCGCAGGATGCGCTCAAAATGAGACGGATCGTGGGGCGTCAACATTTCGGCAGTGCGCGGCAGGTACAGGTCATACAGGCGCGACAGCCAGAAACGCAGCGCGGCGGCGCGCAGCATCGCTTGCCACGACTGCCGCTCGGCGTCAGTGAACGGGCGCACCGCATGGTAGGCGCCAAGCAGCGCATGCACGCGCGCTTCAATCAGCACGCCGCTGGCCTGGTCGGTGCACCAGTCGTTGACGGTGACGGCAAGGTCGAACAACCAAGTGTCGCAGCCGGCGAAATAAAAATCGAAAAAGCCGGTCAGGCGCTCGCCGTCGAACATCACGTTATTGCGGAACAGGTCGGCGTGCACCGGCCCGCGCGCCAATTGCTGATAAACGGGGCCGGCGGCGAATGCTTGCTGGAAGTCGATTTCGGCGCGCAGCAGCGCAGCCCTGGCCTCATCGAGGAAGGGCAGCACCTGCGGGGCAGTCTGTTGCCACCAGGGCAAGCCGCGTAAATTCGGCTGATTCAACGGAAAGTCGCGCGCTGCCAGGTGCATGTTGGCGACCATCGCCCCGACCGCGGCGCAGTGGGGCGGTTGTGGATTCATCTGGGAGCTGCCGTCGAGCTTGCTGACGATGGCGGCCGGCTTGCCGTGCAGCGCCACCACCAGTTCGCCCTTGGCGTTGGCCACCGGCGCCGGCACCAGCACGCCGCGTTCGGCAAGATGGCGCATCAGCTGCAGGTAAAACGGCAATTGCTCGAAGCTGAGCGTCTCGAAAATCGTCAGGACGAATTCGCCGCGCTCGGTGGTGATGAAAAAATTGCTGTTCTCAATGCCGGAAGCGATGCCGTTGATCGCAATCGCTTTGCCAAGAGAAAATTGTTCGATCCAGCAAGTGAGATCGTCCAGACTGACCGCGGTGAAAACTGCCATGTGCAAGCGAAGAATAAAAAGAGGGCGGGAGATCGGATATCGGCACACAAGTACACGGCAACGTCAGGCGTGCCGTGCCAGTGCGTCGATGGCTTATTTTTTGTTTGGGGCTGGCAAAGGAGGCGGCGGTGCGTCGGCCGTGGCAGCATCCGCATCCTCGCCTTCCTTTTGCTTCTTCTTGGAAAGGTCAAATTCCAGCACCTTCCATTGCGGCGGACGCAGCGTGCTGCCGGTGGCGTCGCCAGTCTGCGCGACGGAGCCCGGGACCGCTCCCTTCATCGTGTAGCTGCTCTTGCCGGTCGTAACTTGCACTTCGGTGACCCGGCCGCCTTCGCGCTTCTCGTTGATTTTGGCGCCGCCGCGCTGCTGCGGCGTGACCGTGATCGGCGTATCGGTGCCTTCTTCGATGCGTTCGAGCTTGGGCGGCGCCGAACTGGACGGTTGTTGCGATTGTTGCGCCTGCTGCGCCTGCTGCGCCTGGGCAAGGCTGGCGCAGGCCAGCATGCCCAGCAACAGGATTTTTCCAACAGTAGTGGTGCGCGCCATGGTGATTCACCTTGTCATTCGTTATCTGCCATTGTAACAAACCGACACCGTCGCCAGTGGAATGTGTCGAATTTGTCCTCCCATGGACAGCATACGCCGTTGCGCATTGTTGCGTTTTCTCCAAGCCCGATTCTGCGATAATGGCAGACATTCCGCCGGTTCTGCCGGCACACCCTTTTTAGTTAGCACCATGCAAAATACTCTCTTGCTAGTCGACGGTTCCAGTTACCTGTACCGCGCCTTCCACGCCTTGCCGGACTTGCGCAGCGCGGACGGCCATCCCACCGGCGCCATGCACGGCATGGTCAACATGCTGCGCCGACTGCGCGCCGATTACCCGGCCGCCTACATCGCCTGCGTGTTCGATGCCAAAGGCAAGACCTTCCGCGATGACATGTATCCCGAGTACAAGGCCACGCGCGCCTCGATGCCGGACGACCTGCGCCTGCAGATCGAGCCGATCCACGAGGCGGTAAAACAGATGGGCTGGCCGATCCTGATGGTCGACGGCGTCGAAGCAGACGACGTCATCGGCACCTTGTCGGTGCAGGCGACGAGAATGGGCATGAAGACCATCGTTTCGACCGGCGACAAGGACCTGGCGCAGCTGGTCAACGATAACGTCACGCTGATCAACACGATGACGAACGAGAAACTCGACGAAGCCGGCGTCATCGCCAAGTTCGGCGTGCCGCCCGGGCGCATCATCGACTACCTGACGCTGATCGGCGACACCGTCGACAACATCCCCGGCGTCATGAAGTGCGGCCCGAAGACGGCGCTCAAATGGCTGGCCGCGCACGACAGCCTGGAGGGGGTAATGCAAAACGCCGGCAGCATTGGCGGCGCCGTTGGCGAGAACCTGCGCAGCGCGCTCGCATGGCTGCCGCAAGGCCGCGCGCTCATCACCGTCAAAATCGACTGCGACCTGTCGGAACACATGGTGTCGATCGCCGACTCGCTGGTCGGCAAGCCGGAAAACATGGACGGCCTGCGCGATTTCTTCCAGCGCTATGGCTTCAAGTCGCTGCTCAGGGAAATCGTCGGCAGCCCGAACGCCGGCCGTGCCGAGGGGCCGGCCCTCAATTCGCCCGAGGGAGATTTGTTCGGCGAGCCGCAACTGGTGCCGGTCATCCGCGGCGAGTACGAAACCGTCACCACCGAAGAGCAGCTCGACAAATGGCTGGCGCTGATCGACACCGCCGCGCTGACCTCGGTCGACACCGAAACCACGTCGCTCGAACCGATGACGGCGCAAATGGTCGGCATTTCGCTTTCCGTCGAGGCCGGCAAGGGCGCCTACATCCCGGTCGCCCACCGCTATGCCGGCGTGACCGAGCAACTGCCGCGCGAACTGGTGCTGGCCAAGATGAAACCGTGGCTGGAAAATCCGGACAAGCCTAAACTTGGCCAAAACCTCAAGTACGACAGCCACATCTTTGCCAACCACGGCGTCACCTTGCGCGGCATCGTTCACGACACGCTGCTGCAGTCCTACGTGTTCGAATCGCACAAGCCCCACGACATGGACAACATGGCGTTGCGCCACCTCGGCTACACGACGATCCCGTTTGTCGAAGTGTGCGGCAAGGGCGCCAGCCAGATCTGCTTCGACCAGGTCGAACTTGCCCGCGCCACCGAATACGCCGCCGAGGATTCCGACATCACCTTGCGATTGCACCAGACAATGAAGGGCCACGTCGAGAGCGATCCGAAGCTGGCGTACATTTACCGCGACATCGAATTGCCGACCTCGGTGGTGCTGCATAAAATCGAGCGCAACGGCGTGCTGATCGACGCCGCGCTGCTCGAGGTGCAATCGGGCGAACTGGGCGCGCGCATCATGGAACTCGAACAAAAAGCCTACGAGCTGGCCGGCGGCCCGTTCAACCTCGGCTCGCCCAAACAGATCGGCGAAATCTTCTTCGTCAAGCTGCAGCTGCCGGTGATAAAAAAGAC
>Ga0326735_1000188_pt1 | contig 14110 bp, 8 predicted proteins | sample 37_GP2_1092_FD_207945 | JGI IMG/M metagenome (GOLD analysis project Ga0326735, IMG submission 207945) | Glacier ice microbial communities from Ngari, Tibet, China - 37_GP2_109.2 | ecosystem: Environmental > Aquatic > Freshwater > Ice > Glacier | place: China: Ngari, Tibet | collected 2018-07-31
ATTCATAACATGGCAGAATAGATGCGTATTTTATAACGCTGCGCGAAGACGCCCCGGCTATGCCCAGCCCGCTTCGCCACCCTTTCCAACCTTACGCAACGAAGGCCTCATGTCCTTGAATGCCAATCAAACTACCCTTACCCGCATTTCCCTCGCTGTATTCAGCCGCGCCCCCGATCTCAGTACCCTGAAACACTGGATTCAACAGCTCGACGCAGGGCGTAGCCTCGAATCGCTGACCGCCGAGCTGTGGAATTCCGCCGCCATTCGGCAACGCTACCCAGCCTCGACGACCGACCAGGAATTCATCGTCGCCGCCTACAAAAACATATTCAATCTCACTCCCGACGCCCCTGGCGAAGCTTATTGGGTCGCCCAACTGGCGGGCGGCGCGAGCCGCAGTTCCCTTATCGTCGAGGTGCTTAAAGCTGGCCTTGGCACCCCGGATGGCACACCCGGCAAAGCTTACGCGGCTAGCAGGGTGGAGGCCACCGACTATGCCGTAACCCGTCAGCTGGACATCGATCACGAGTTGGCTCCCGGCCTCCTTGCAAGCATCATGGCCAACGTGACCGAGGACCGGACAACGGTCACTGCGGCGATTAACCGGATTGATCTGGCCAGCGCCAACCCCATGAGTGCAAACCAGGAGGCCGTATGCCGCATCTACCTCGCACTGTTCAACCGCGCCCCTGAGCTCGAGGGCCTGCAGTACTGGACTGCTCAACTGGACGCGGGTCAATCGGTCAACGCGCTGGTCAACCAGATTTATAAATCGCCCGGCGCACAAGCGCTGTTCCCCGCCGGCCTGACAGACGAGGCCTTCGTACGGCAGGCCTACACGGACCTGTTCAATCGCAGCACGCCGGCTGACGTCGAGGTCCAATATTGGACGCAATCACTGGCTACGCAGTCGCGCGCCAGCGTGCGACTGGCAATGGTCGACGCGGGCTGCGACGTGCCGGACGGAACCCCGGGTAAAGCACTGGTGACCAATCGCTCGGACGCCGCTGAACATGCCGCGGCCGCGCAACTGTTCGAAGCGCGCGCATTGACAGCCGCCCAGCTGAACGCTGTGATGGCGCAGATCAATGACGATCCATCTACTGTTGCTGTGGTGAATTCACTTGTGGACACGGCGCTGAGACCCGTGGTGGTGGTGTCAGTCCTTCCACCGCACAATGACGCCGTCATGCCGGCGGTCACGCCGCCACTCCCGGCGCAGGAGGTCGTTGCGGATACACAGATAACGCTTGAACCTATTGTGATTGCATCTCTCCACAATCCTGATGGCCGGGTGTACGCTGGGTCAGCGACCATCCAGATTCACGGACTCCTTTCCATTAGCACAGCATCACAAGGTGCCGGTGTCTCCCACGCGTCGCAACTGGTGACGTACGCAGCGTCCGTGACGGAATCGCTCACTCTGACCGCGCGTGTACTGGGGAGTACAGTGGATCAGACGCTTACCATCGTGAGTGCAGGTCTTCGCTTGCTCCTGGGTCCTGATGCAGGCATTAACGACAAGGCCTACGATTCGACAAGTAACGAAACTACTTTCATTCAGTTGATCGGCCAGAAAAGCGAGCCCATCGACGTCGTATAACCTGAATCAGCACTGGTTTCAGCCAGTCCGCAGCACCCAGGACGTCCGCATATTCGCCTATAGACCCACAAGATCAACATCGAATATTCCAGGCGTCTTCTTTTTTGACAGTATTTCCTGCCCCCTACAGGCAAACCCGTCACGTCCTGCCTGTGGACGTTGGCGCACTTCGCCTGCCCTCAGGCCAGATAGTTCCGTCTGTTTCTCCCGTCACACAACCTTTCGCTTGACTTCGACAAACCCATCCCTATACTCTGTATACCATCCATACAGATGTTTAAGGGATGGTTTTCAGAGTATTCCCGCTTCTAGCCGTTCAACTTCCAGGCACATCATGACTGTGCACGACATCCGCTCCAAAATCAGCGAGTCTGAAAAAATCACTATCAACCTCGGCCTGGTCGATCTCGGGCAAATCGATTTGCTGGTGCAGGAAGGTTTTTACGCAAATCGAACTGATTTGATCCGTACTGCGATTCGCAATCAACTAGCCATTCACGCGGATGTCGTGAAGCAAACAGTCGTGCGTCGCAGTCTGGTGCTGGGTGTACAGTATTATTCCCGAGCCGACCTCGAAACCCTAAGTGCCGCCGGCCAGACTCTCAACATCCAGGTGCTGGGCCTGGCCAGCATTGCCCCCGATGTCAGCCCCGAACTGGCGCTGGCGACCATCGAATCGCTGATCGTGCTAGGCGCACTGCATGCCAGCCCCGCCGTCAAGGCTGCACTCGGCAGCCGTATCAGCTAAGTAATCAGTCAAGCAAGATCACCATGGAAGGCACCATGAAATTCCAACTTCCCAATCTCGATATCATGCGCAATGCGGCGGCGCTGCTTAAAACGGGCGGCCCTCTGGCGGCGACCGCGGCGATCCAACGCGCGCTCAACGGCATGCCAGCCGCGTCGACCGATGCGCCCCCAATACGCGATCTGAATCCATCGCCCAAGCCAGCGGCATCGGCATCGGCGACGGTGACGGCCCCGGCACCAACGGCAACGCAGCGCCCAGGCACGACGCCGCCCTTCGTGGCCAAGCTTCTGGCTGAACTTGGCGCCTATGCCGATGTTGCCGGACGCGCCAGCGCCATTCCTGCTTCCGGCAACGCGGCTGGGCCGAACGCCCCACCTGAAGTCCGCGCAGCCGGCAAGTTTTTGTCAGGCTCGTTTGCCAATCAGGCCGGTAGCAGGGATTACAAACTGTACCAACCCAGCGGCTACGCAGGCGAGGCCCTGCCATTGATCGTCATGCTGCACGGCTGCACGCAAAACCCCGATGACTTTGCCGCCGGAACGCGAATGAATGCGATTGCTGACGAGCGCCGTTGCCTGGTGCTCTATCCAGCGCAATCCACGTCAGCCAACAGCTCCGGCTGCTGGAACTGGTTTCAATCCGGCGACCAGCAACGCGAGCGCGGTGAGCCAGCCATCATTGCCGGCATGACGCGCGATATCCTTGCGCGTTACGGCGCCGACGCGAGGCAGGTATACGTCGCGGGCCTGTCGGCTGGGGGTGCGATGGCGCTGATCCTGGGGACTGTTTATCCCGATTTGTTTACCGCGGTAGGGGTGCATTCGGGACTTCCGTACGCCAGCGCCAAGGATCTGCCTTCGGCCCTGGCCGCAATGCGCGGCAGCCATCGCCCTGCAGCGCCTGCTGCAAACGGCCGGCCCGTGCCCATTATCGTGTTCCATGGCGACCAGGACAAAACCGTCAATGCCGGCAATGCAAAGCACATCATGCGTGCCTGGAACGCAGGCCAGGACAGTTCGCTTTCCACCCAAGAAGCGTCGGAAGGTCCGGGACGCGCGTGGGTCAAGGCATCGACCACAGACAAGGACGGCCATGTGCTTGCGGAGGAATGGACCGTGCGCGGCGCCGGGCACGCCTGGTCGGGTGGCAGCAGTAGCGGCAGCTACACGGACGCACGCGGCCCGGATGCATCGCGTGAGATGGTGCGCTTCTTCCTGACGCAGCCAAAATCGGCGCCAGCCGGCGACGAACCCGGGGCGAATTGACCCGCCGGCCGCTGCTCATTTATTGCGCAACAGGACCAGTGCCTTTTTCGTATCACGCAAAAAAATGACGCAGCGGCCGAACCAGTAGCCCGGCTCGCTGTTTGCCCGAGTCGCCGCGCGCAGCAGTTGCACCCTGAGCTGGCGCAGATTGCCGGCGAACGCTTCGCGCACAGCGAGGCCCGCGTTGCGCGCCAGGTGCAGGGACGAACGGTACAGAAGATACCGATACAGGTAGGTGTGCCGCCCCAGCATCGCAGTCTTGTATTCGTATTCGCCCCACAGGAAATCGAAGCGCCGAGCGCCGCGCGATATGCTTTCGCAGATAGTCTGGAAACAGCAGAGTCCCCCGAGCCGGAAATCATCGTAAAGCGGATCGTGCGCGTTGACATGCGAGACGCAGGTATCGCCGATGCGCACGGTGACTGCCCCGCCGCATACGCGCCCTTCGATCAGCGCCACCGTCACCATGCCACGCTGCCGTACCAGGCCCATCAGCCATTGCGTCCACGCCTCGTCGTTTTTCGAAACCTTGCCCTTGACAGCCATGCGGATGCGATTGAAACCGATAATGGCGCGCACATGCTGTTCTTCCACCGCCTCGCCAATCGAGGTCGAAAAATGAACCGATGGAAATTCGCGTTCGAGACGGTTTCGATGCCGCCGCAGGTTCTTGCGCGTCGCACTCCCGAGGCTGGCCACGAATTCGGTCACCGTATCGGGCAGGCAGGCGATGATGCTCTCTCCACAGTTATACCGTTGGCTAGGGTAGGCAAATGCCCCCTCAAGCGGGTATAGCGCATTGAAGCTGATCACGTTGATTGCCGGCAGCTGAGCGAATATGTAGCGCGCAAACTGTTCGACTTCTTCGCGCCCGATGGCGATCCTCTGGTTCATGACCTCAAGCCGATTTCCGTGGCATCGAAACAGCAGCAGCGCCGTAATTTCATCGCCACGATACGCCACATACGTGTCTATCCCGGCCATCTCTCCCTTGACACGGAAGTGCGCGAGCGACGAATACACCGAGCCATACAGCCGCTCGAGTTCTGCTTCCGCAAAATTCGGTAGGCGGCCTCCATACAATGAAATCCGGCAGGGCAAGGTCGCGTTCATAAGCAACGTTCTCGTGAGCAATAACAGCAGCGCAGCTGCACATCCGTGTAGCAGTGCAGCGGAACGCCGATGACTCCACTATGGCGGCTCTGTCCGCACATCGATTGCGACAGCTCAAGCCGGTAGCGCTGGCGGCGAAATTAGGTGTCGCATAAATCGACGTGTCCGGCAAGAAGTGCTAAAAACCCTTTCTCGGTTCCCCTATACTTATTTCGAAGCATCAATGTTTGCCTTGAAAACATATGTCTGTTGCGTAATCCACAGCGAATTTTTTTGATGTCACCCTCCCCACCCGGGCTCGTGCTGCATGAAAAAGACTGCCTACAAAGCCAGCATGGAGGTTCCAACGAATTCGATCACCGAGACCATCGAGGCCCCCGTCGTCAGCAAGATGCGCCTGGCGATTGCACTCGCGATGCTGCTGACCTATGTCATTGATTATCCACAGCACGGCCACGGCGGCGAACGTGGCGGATATATTCTTGCAGCCTACGTCTTGCATAGCGCCGTCCTGTTCTTCGCGGCAGAATGCCGGCTGTCGTTTTCGCAGGGAAAACTAACTCATTGGCTGGACGTGCTCTGGTTCGGCGTGATCGTGTATTTCAGCGGCGGCATCCATAGCGTGTTCTTTCTTGCCTTTCTGTTTTCGATACTGGCCGCGTCGTTTCGCTGGGGCGCCGACGAAGGCGTGCGTGTCGCAGTGGCTTCTGCGTCGTTGCTGACCACCTGCGGTCTGGTGTCCTACGGGCCGGGCGACCTGCCGCAGTTGCTGCTGCGCATCGTGTTCCTGCTTTCGCTCGGCTATCTCAGCGCCTACTGGGGCGAAGCAACGCTGTGCCTGAAACGCCAGCTGGTGCTGCTGCGCGACGTCAGCAAGCTGTCCAATCCACGCTTTGGCGTAGACCAGACCGTCAACCGGGTTCTTCAAAAAACCCTGCGTTTTTACGACGGGTGCAGTTGCGTGCTGATCATGCAGGACAAGGTCGCCGGCAATTGCTCGCTGCGCACCATCAAGCGTGGCGAGGCCGGGCAGCTCAGGGCAGTCGACATCAGCATCGAGGCTGCCCTGCCGCTGCTCAGCTCACTGCCGCAGCAAGTGGTGGTTTACCGCAGTCGCTCGCGCCGGCCGTTTGCCCCCGGCGCGTCCTGCAAGGCGTATCAGCAAGACACCGATCAATGGATCAAGCTTGCCCTGCACGACGGCGACCGGCTGGCCGCGCTGCTTGAAGCACATGCCTACATCACCGCGCCGCTCCACCTGCGCAGCGGCTACGGACGGGTCTACGTAACCTCCGCCCATCATGCCTTCGACAAAAAAGACGCCCAGTTCCTGAACGATGTGTGCGCCCAGGCGTTTCCCGTGATCGAAAATATCGAACTGCTGGACCAGATTGCCTCCAGATCAGCCGTGCGTGAACGCAAGCGCATTGCCATGGACCTGCATGACAGCACCATCCAGCCCTGCATCGGCATGAAGCTCGGCTTGTCAGCGTTGCTGAAGAAAGCGGCCCCGGGAAATGTTTTTGTGGCTGACCTGCAGAAGCTGCTGGCGATTTCGACGGAAGTAATTTCCGGCTTGCGCTCGTACGTCAGGGTTGTCGAAAGCGGTGCTGAGCCGACTGAAGAAATCTTCGAGGACGTGATCCATCGCTATGCATTGCAGAGCGTGGAGTTTTATGGCATAGCGATCGCCGTCAGTATCGAAGGCAGACGTAATATCAACGATCGCCTGGCAGTCGAAGTGCTGCAGCTGGTCAGTGAAGGCCTGAGCAATATCCGCAAGCACACTGGCGCAAAAAGCGGCGCGGTGCGCATCCGCTACCAGAACGAACTGCTCACGCTCGACATCGACAATGAGGGCGACGGTGTGCTGCGGGCCGAGTTCACACCGCGGTCGATCGCGCGCCGCGCGTCCGTGCTGGGCGGCCATGCACAGGTCACGCAGCAGCCCGACGGCGGCGCATCGGTTCATGTGGAAATTCCAGTCTGAGCAAACAATGAAATTATCTCAAAAGCCCATCCGCGTCATGCTGGTCGATGATCACCCCACCATCCTGTGGGGCCTGACGAATTTGATCGAGAGCGAGCGGCCGCGCATGGAGCTGGTCGGGACTGCAAACAGCTGCGAAGCTGCGCTGGCGCAGGTACGCAAGGCGGCGCCGGACATCATCCTTCTCGACCTGGACCTGCAGGGCAAATGCGCAGTCGATGTACTGCCCGAGTTATTGTCCAGCCCCGGTTCGCGCGCACTGATCCTGACCGGCACGCGTGACCTGGCGATTCTGGACGCGGCAGTGCAACAGGGCGCGCGCGGCGTTCTCCAGAAAGACGCCTCCGCCGAGCAGATTCTGAAAGCGATCGTCAAGATTCACGAGGGAGAATTGTGGCTGGATCGAGAGACCATGGGACGCCTGTTCAATGACTTCATGACGTCGCCACAATCCCGCAAAATCGATCCGGAGCTCACCCGGCAAGCTGCACTGACAGCGAAGGAGCGCACCATCATCAGCGCCATCATGGTGGAAACCGGCGCGACGAACAAAATGATCGCCGACCAGCTGTTCATTTCCGAACATACCTTACGTAATCACCTGAGTTCGATTTACCAGAAGCTGGCAGTCAGTAACCGGCTGGCTTTGTACGTGTATGCAGCCAAGCATCAGATGGGGAACGCGACGCCTGCGCGGGAACGCCTGCTTCCTGGCGACCATTCCAGCCACGGGTGACCATGGGATAGAAAATGCGCTTGATCTGCAGGATGGCAGGTCCCAACAACACCAAAATAGTCGCCGGCAAAATACACAGCATCAGGGAAACAGCATCTTGTTCGGCATTTTCGCCGCCAGGGCTTGAGCACGTGTCATGGGCTCAAGGCGCAAATCGGATGAAAACTCGCGCAGCGCATCACCGATGCTGGCGCCAAGCCTGGTGGCCTGGATCAACAAGGTAGCCAGAGTCAAAATTTCTTCCACTCCGGTACCCACGGCGCGGTCGCTCAGAAGCCAAGGTGCAGCCAAAGATGTTTCAATGCGCCAAATTCCAGTCAGGCTCAGCCAGCTGGCCATGCCAACGAAAATTTTTTCAGGAATCCCAACGCTTGTCGGGGCCCGGGGTGTCTGAAATGACCAATTACAGCATAAGCAAGATGCACATCAGGAATTCGTTAGTTGCCAGTTTGAAATGTCAGTGTTAGCATCTTTCGATAAGAGTGGGTTAAAGCGTCCACGCCCCAGCCCTCCGGCCTCGATTCTCCAGCGATTGCGACCGCTGGATGTTCCCAATTCGCAAAAGTGGAGTCCAGTCCTGATTGATGCGCATTTTTGATTCCGACCTTGCCGGCAGTCTTACGGTGATGCGCCTGCCCGCCATCCCGGGCGTATTGGCGCGCCTGGTGGAGCAATGCCAGGGAGCGGAAGCGGGTCAGGTAGCCTGTGCGCAGACAATCGCGTTGGACCCCGGCATGACCAGCAAGGTGTTGAGCGCTGCCAGCGCGAGTCAGGATGGTGGCCTCGCCGATCTCACGGATATTGAACAGGCCGTGACGCTGCTCGGGCCACAGATGATGCGCACGCTGCTAATGAAGGAAGCCGTAATGCAGTCGCTCAGCGATGCGCCCGCTGATCGCGCCGATCTGCGCAGCTTCTGGAAGCATTCGCTGACCACCGCACTGATCGCACGCACGCTGGCCGGAAAGATCGGCTACCCGCGCATTGAAGAAGCCTACCTGGCGGGTCTGCTGCACGATATTGGCCGCTTGACGATGCTCGCGGCCTTTCCGCGTGAATATGGCAGCCTGTTTCACCGGCCCCACGCAAGCGTCGGCGTCATGGAACAAAAACTGCTGCATCTTAGCCATGCGCAGGCTGGCGCCGCGCTCGCCGAAGCCTGGAAGCTCGACTCCTATCTCTCGGACAGCATCCTGTATCACCACGAACCGCCCGTTCGCCTGGCCAGTGCGCATTTACTGATCCGCATAGTGTCGGTGGCACATACGTTGGCGACCGAGGGTGCCCGCTCTGCCGCATGTCGGGAATGCGCGCCCCTGCTCGGCCTGACTGCTGCCGAACTTGAGCCGATCCATGCCGGGGCTGAGGCCGAAGTCATCCGTATCGCTCACGATCTCAAGATTGACCTGTTCCGCCCGGCCGAAGCATCGCAGGCCGACGGCGCAGGTCCTGCACCCGCCGCAGACCACAGCGGTCGCAGCGCACTGTCCGACAACATCAGCGACATGCTGCTGGCCAGCGAGGCGCGCCACAGTTTCAACTCTTGCGAGAGTCAATCCGAACTGCTCGACTCGGCCATGCAGACGGCGCGCGTGCTGTTTGCCAGCCGTAGCGCGATGGTCATGCAACGCGACGCGAACGGCAACGTGTTTACTGTCACCGCCGCTGCGCATGACAGCCGCGCTGTACGTGAATTCTCGCTGCCCCTCGCTGGCGGTGGAGCCATTGTCGACAACGCCGTGCAGCTGCGCCTGAGCTTCATCGACCGTAGCTCTACCCTGCTCGGCATGCCTGAACTGCAGGTGCTGCGCATATTGTGCGCTGAATCGCTCGTCTCAATTCCATTTAGCGATGGCAAACAATGCGTTGCAGTGTTACTGCTGGGTCTGGCTGCCGAATCTCGTCAGGCATTACATGAACGCCAGGGCCTGCTCGGCGCATTTGCTACGCAGGTGAACGATGCCCTTCAAGCGCTCGCCGGCGGCGCCGAGACACCAGACCGTCGCATCGCCGAGGTGACCGAAGAATTCCAGTCGCGCGCCCAACGCGCGGCCCACGAAGTGAACAATCCACTGGCCATCATCCAGAATTATTTCACCGTGCTCGAACGAAAACTGGTCAAGCACGAATTGGGCGGCTCGGAAATTCCGCTGCTGCGCGAAGAACTCGACCGCATCGTGCATATCGTGCATGGTCTGTGCGAATTTCAACCGGCGACTACGCAAAATAGCCAGACCGATTTGCGCAGCGTGATCGGCAATATCGTCCAGTTGTTCGCGCAAACCGAATTCCTGCCGTCCTCGATACGGCTGACGTCGAGCATTCCTGAAGGTACGGTGGACATCGACAGCGATATCGACGCGCTCAAGCAAATCCTGATTAATTTGATCAAAAACGCCGTGGAAGCCCTGCCGCAGGGTGGGGATATCAAGGTCGGTGTGCATGAGCGCCTGGCCAACCGCGACGGAAAACTGTTCGCCGTCCTGTCTGTAAAAGATACCGGCACCGGCATTCCCGACGATGTAATGGCGCGCCTGTTTTCCCCGGTAAAAAGCAGCAAAGGCTCCGGTTATCGGGGTCTCGGTTTGAGCATCGTGAATAATCTTGTGGAATCCATTGGCGGTTACATCACTTGCCATAGCGCGACAACCGGAACGAATTTTGAAATCCTGCTTCCGGTCTCGGTGCACGCATCGCGCGTGACGATTCCGCCCAAATACGCTACCAGGACTGCCGCATCCTTATGACCATGTTGCCCGCTCATGATTACCTGACGGCCGGCCTCAACGCCGGCCGTCCTGAAGCCCCTGCAGCCCTGCCCGGCCTTAGCCCGCGGCTGCTTCTGGTCGACGACGAACCGCGCCTGCTGAGCAGCCTGCACGAACTACTGAAGGATTCCGGCTTCCAGATTTCGACCGCCACGACCGGCGCCGAAGCGCTCGCGCATTTGTCGCAAACGGCATTTGACGTAGTGCTGCTCGACCTGCGCCTGCCAGACATGCACGGCCACGACATCATGGATTACATCGTGGCGCACGAAATCGATATCAGCGTCATCGTGCTGAGCGGCGAGCCCGGAATCAATGCCGTGATCGGTGCCTTGAAGCGTGGTGCGTATGGCTACCTGCGCAAGCCGTATCCGCATGAAGAACTGTTCAAGACGATCGACAACGCGCTGCAGAAGCGCAAATTGCAGGCAGAGAACCATCACATCTCCTGGCAACTGCAATGTTCGGAAAAACTGTACCGCTCGCTGGTCAACAGTTCGCCGGATGTCATCTACATCCTCGACTCGAACGGTAACTTCACCTTCGTCAACGACCGGGCGCAGCATGCGCTCGGCTTCAGCCCGGATGAACTGATCGGCCAGCATTACACCTCAATCGTCGATGAAGCCGACCGCGCCCGCGCGCACATGCTGTTCAAGACACATCGCGCGGCTGAGCACGGCGCGCAAAACGTGGAACTGGGCTTTCGCTGCGCAGCCGGCGTCGAACCAGCCGCGCGCATTTTCGACAATACGTTGCTGTCGGTAGCCTTCCATAACGACCTGCCGCATGCACTCGGCGCGCCAGCCAGCACCGAGCAATGCTGGGGCACGTATGGCGTCGCGCGCGACATCACCGAGCGCAAACGCATCGATCAATTGGTTTCGTTCCAGGCCTATCACGACATCCTGACCGGCCTGCCGAACCGCGCGTTGTTCAAGGATCGCCTGGAGCTCGCGCTGGCGCAGGCTGGCCGTAATAAGACCGAACTCGCGCTCGGCTTCTTCGATCTGGATCGCTTCAAGCTGATCAACGATACGCATGGCCACATCAAGGGCGACGAATTGCTGCAGGAAGTCGCCGTGCGCCTCAAACAACGGCTGCGGCAGACTGACACGCTCGCACGCATGGGAGGCGACGAATTTACCGTCATCATTCCTGACCTGCGCAATCGGCATGATGCTACCAAGCTGATCGACAAATTCATGGACTGCCTGCGCGAACCCTTCCTGATCGACGGGCAGGAAGTGCGCGTGTCGGCCAGCATCGGCGTGGCGGTCTTTCCGGGCGATGGCAAGAACATAAGCGACTTGCTGCGCCATGCCGACATCGCCATGTATCAGGCCAAGGCGGCCGGCCGCAACACCATGCGCTTCTTCGATCCGGAAATGCAGGCCAAGGTGATGGCGCGCGCAGAACTGGAACAGGAAATCCGCATTAGCCTGAGCCAAAAACATTTCGTGCTGCATTACCAGCCGCAAGCCGGCAAACATGGCGACATTACCGGCGTCGAAGCACTGGTGCGCTGGCAGCATCCGAAGCGTGGCCTGGTGCCGCCGATGGAATTCATTCCGCTGGCCGAAGAAACCGGCCTCATCATCCCGCTCGGCCAATGGATACTACAGACTGCCTGCGAACGTTTGGCGCTCTGGATGAAGCAGCCGGAAACTGCCGGGCTGACGATGGCCGTCAACGTCAGCGCACGTCAGTTCCGCCATGCGGATTTCGTCAGCCAGGTACTGGGCGTACTGACCGATACTGGCGCGAATCCGGAACGCCTCAAGCTCGAACTGACCGAGAGCCTGCTGCTGGACGACGTGGAGAACACGATCGCCAAAATGACCGCCCTGAAAGCGCGCGGCGTAGGCTTCTCGCTGGATGACTTCGGCGTCGGTTATTCGTCGCTGTCCTATCTGAAGCGCCTGCCGCTCGATCAATTAAAAATCGATCAGTCATTCGTGCGCGACGTGCTGACCGACGCGAACGATGCGACTATCGCCCACACCATCGTCACGCTCGGCCGCACGCTTGGACTGGCAGTGATCGCTGAAGGCGTCGAGACGGAAGCGCAGCAGGACTTCCTGTCCAATCACGGCTGCGATGCGTACCAGGGTTACCTGTTCAGCCGGCCGCTGTCCGCCGAGCAGCTGGAGCAGTTCATTCAGGCCCATGCCTGAGTCAACGCGGCTGTCAGCCTGACACTTCTGCGATTGATATCGACGGAACAAAAGGACTTCGCAAAATGCCTAACTGCCTCGTTCGAGGCCGTTAGGCATACCAAGGATCGCTGGTGTTTCAACTGTAGGGGTGAGCAAAGCCTTGTCGGCAGTACCTTTGTAAATCACGAACTTACGGATAACCACGTCTATAAAAAAGCGGGTTTTACAAGCAACGCTTTGCCGGATACAGGACTCTTGAGATCAAAGACTTGCCGCGTTGAATGCGGCAAAAGTTTGGGAGGATCCAATTTTCAAACGGTTGCAAAATACAGCTTGATTATTCCCTACGCAGAGTGGCGTGAAGAAAACTTGCGGGGCGAAATGCACGGACTTGTTCGCGGCCAGGTAAGTTGGATATTGCGATGATGAGCGCGGTACTCGAGGCGACGCAGGGCATGCGGCCATGGTGCAGACATCGGCGGGAGAAAAGGAGTGGAGGATTGTCGCCGATTCCAGCCAGCCGGGCGATGGGAATCAGCGCTTTGCGTGCGCGCGCTCGCAGGTGCCGATCAGTTCGACCATTCGATCAGGGCGGTATGGGGCAAACATGCCCTTTGAATGGACTGATTTTGGCCCAGGCCCACGCTGCGACTAAATTTGCCGCGCTAACCTAACCGGATTAGCCAAGAATCAAAGTGCCGAAAACATTTGGATTCGAAATTACCGTCAACGACAGGACTGCTTTGACGACCGACAACGTTGTGACTGTGGCAGGATCGTATAAGGCGGCAAAGCTTTCCCTGGAAATTGGCAAAACTTTGCTCGCTGATACATTGACTCAGACGTCGATATTCCCCGCCCGTAGTGCATTCATCTCAATAAACGCCCGCCTTGGCTCCACGTCGTCACCCATCAGCGTAGTAAAGATCTGATCCGCAGCAATTGCATCCTCGATCTGCACCTTCAATAAACGACGTACGGTAGGATCCATGGTGGTTTCCCACAGCTGCGACGGATTCATCTCGCCCAGACCCTTGTAGCGCTGCTTGGAGACCCCGCGCTCGGCTTCTTCGCGCAGCCAGGCCATCGCTTGATGGAAGTCGTGGATAGCGCTTTCCTTGACCTTTTCGCCGGTGCCGCGACGTACCAGCGCGCCTTCGCCGATCAAACCCTTGAAGGTGGCGGCCGCGGCTGCCAGTACGGCATAGTCGGGACCGTCGACAAAGTCGGCGTCGATCACGCTGACTTTGACGTTACCGTGGAACATGCGCTCGATACGCAGCTTATGTTTGTCCGACAGTTCATCCGAGCGCACTGTCACCGTGACGGCCACATCAGCGATTGCATCCTGCATCGCCCGCGCCGAGACTTTGGCGTCTTCAATGTTGTCCAGCTTGAGGATCACGCCGGTCATGATGGCTGACAGCGCCGCCGCATCGACAGCGCGCGTCAGGCGCATGATGATGGCGTTGGCAGTATTGTACTGACGGACCAGCTCGGCCAGCGGCTCGCCGCTGATCGCGTCGGTGCCTTCTGCCGGCACCAGCGCCGCATCGTTCAGCGCAATCTGCATCATGTAGCTGGCTTCTTCGATGTCGTCCTTCAGGTAGCGCTCGTCGCGTCCGTGCTTGACCTTGTACAGCGGCGGCTGGGCAATGTAGATGTGGCCGCGCTCGACCAGCATTGGCATCTGCCGATACAGCAGCGTCAGCAGCAGCGTCC
>Ga0326735_1000189_pt1 | contig 14105 bp, 13 predicted proteins | sample 37_GP2_1092_FD_207945 | JGI IMG/M metagenome (GOLD analysis project Ga0326735, IMG submission 207945) | Glacier ice microbial communities from Ngari, Tibet, China - 37_GP2_109.2 | ecosystem: Environmental > Aquatic > Freshwater > Ice > Glacier | place: China: Ngari, Tibet | collected 2018-07-31
CCCTATGTCATTTGCCACATGATGTCTTCGATTGATGGTCACGCCCTTACGGACGGCTGGGACCGTCCTTTCAAGAAACACGCGGACGAACTGTATGAGAAACTGGCGAAGCAGTTCGAGTTCGACGCCTGGATTTGCGGCAGGGTCACCATGCAGGAAATCGCCCATGGCGACGACTACCCGAAAGGCCTGGCCAAGGCGCCTGTTGCGCGCACGCACCATTTTGCCGAGCGCAGTGCAGCGCGCTACGCCGTGTCCATCGACCCGCATGGAAAAGTGGCGTGGAAAAACAATCGTGCACTCGATTCGCACGTCGTTGAAGTTGTCACGGAAGCGGTGTCCGATGATTACCTCGCTTACCTGCAGTCGATCGGCGTGTCATACGTGTTTGGCGGCAAGACAGACATCAATCTCGCGCGTGTCGTCACCATCCTTGCCGAGGAACTCGGCACCAAACGCCTGATCGTCGAAGGCGGCCCCCACGTCAGCGGATCGTTTGTCAATGCCGGCCTGGTTGATGAAATCAGTGTGCTTGTCTTGCCCCTTATTGACGGGCGCGGGGCGCACCCCGCATCGTTCGAGGTCGCCAAGGATGAATGGGTCATGCCGACTTATCTGACGCTGGCGTCGGCAACCATCGAGGAAGGCGGCGCTGTGTGGCTACGCTACGGAAAGCCGCAGTAGCGCCAAACGCAATGCGCGAAGCTGGCGCAGTTTCACAGGCGCATGCGCGGCGTCTCGTCGCGCATCAGCATTTCGCCTCCTCTTGACGGCCTTGAACTCATTCCTGATCAGGACAGGCCCCTGCTTGGCGGCCATCACAGCATTTTTTCTGGCGGCAAGCGAGCATGCCAGTCCTTCAATGACGGCGCCAATATCGTACAAGTTCTGCACGTAATTCAGGTTCATCGGCGCGACAATCGAGATTTTTACAGCATGGCTTCCACCTGGCGCCAGCCCGCCTGCGCCATTGGAATTGCCAGGCGACCCGTTTTTTCCGCTTCAGCGCTGGCTGCATTGCCGTTTTTTGACCGCCACAAAATGCCTTGGAGGATCGCTGCCATGCGGAACATGTTAAAGACAATATAGTAGTTCCAGTGTGGAATGCTTTCGCGTCCAGTTTGCTGGCAATACTTTTTGACGTAGTCATCTTCCGCCGGAATTCCCAGCGCCGCCAGATCATGGCCGCTCAATCCCCTGAACTCGTCAGGGGTGACGCGCCAGGTCATGCAATGGTAGGCGAAGTCGACCAACGGGTTGCCCAGCGTGGACAACTCCCAATCCAGGACGGCCAGGATGCGCGGCTCGGTAGGATGGAAGATCATGTTGTCGATCCGGAAGTCGCCATGCACGATGGAGGTTTCCTCGGCCAGCGGCAGATTTTGCGGCAACCATTCGATCAGATGCTCCATGGCCGGGATTTTTTCGGTCTCGCTTTCGCGATATTGCCGCGTCCATCTGGCCAGTTGCCGTCCCAGATAATTGGCAGGCTTGCCAAAGTCCTCGAGGCCACACGCCGCATAATCGACCTTGTGCAGTGTGCAGATCACGCGATTCAGTTCATCGTAGATGGCCGAGCGCTGTTCTGCCGGTACCCCGGGCAAGGACGGATCGAGGAACGTGCGGCCCTGGACGAACGCCATCACATAAAACGGCGAGCCAATGATCGAGGCGTCCTCGCACAGCGCGTAGACCTGCGGCACCGGAACGCTGCTGTCGCGCAATGCTGCGATGACCCGGTACTCGCGCTCGATGGCATGGGCGGAATTGAGCAGCTTGCCAGGAGGCTTCTTGCGCAGAACATAGTTCTGGCCGCCGGCCTCGAGCAGGTAGGTCGGGTTCGATTGGCCGCCCGTGAGCGGCTTGATGACGGGCAGGCCGGAAAACTGCGTGACGTGGGTGCGCAGATAGTGCGCCAGCGCGTCGAGCTGCTCGGCTGAAAATGGTGGCTGCGGCGCGCCGCTTGTGGCGGCGCTCACAGCGAGCTCACCAGGTGGCCGCCATCGACCGTCAGGATGGCGCCGGACATGTAGCTGCCGGCGTCGGACGCCAACAGCAACAACGGGCCGTCGAGGTGCTCGACTGCACCGAAGCGCCGTTGCGGGATGCGCTTTTTGAGGCGCTCGCCGGCATCGGAATGGAGGAATTCGTCGTTCAGTTCGGTGCTGATATAGCCTGGTGACAGTGCATTGACGCGGATGCCGGCAGCGGCCCATTCCAGCGCCATCGATTTGGTCAGGTGGATCAGTCCGGCTTTCGACGCACAATACGGCGCCACGCCGCCTGCTGGCCTGGCGCCGGTGATCGAGGCGATGTTGACGATCGCTCCCTGCCTGCCGGCCGCCATCAGGCGCCGCACCGCCTGCGTCGAGACCATCCAGGCGCCCTTTAAATTAGTGTCGATGACGCTGTCCCAGTCGTCTTCAGATTGCTCCACTGCCGGACGAAAGATGGCAATTCCGGCGTTGTTGACGATGATGTCGGGAATGCCAAACGCGGTGTCGAGTTCGTCGAACGCCGCCTGCACCGAGGCAGCATCGGTGACATCCATGCGCACCGCCACCGATGCTTGCCCGATGGCTTCGATCTCGGCGCGCGTTTCTTCCAGCCGATCGGTGCGGCGCGCGGCAATCGCCACCCGTGCGCCGGCCCTGGCCAGGGTCAGCGCAAAGTGACGGCCCAGCCCGCTGGAGGCGCCGGTCACCAGCGCCGTGCGTCCGTCCAGGCGGAACATCGAATCAAGGCCGCTCATGGCTTTTCCTGTGCCGGGGCGGTTTTCAGCAGTTGCTTGGCCAGGCTCCAGCGATGGACTTCGGACGGGCCGTCGTAAATGCGGAAGGCGCGAATGTCGGTGAAGATGCGTGCAACGAGCGACTCCCCGGTCACCCCGCGCCCCCCGAGAATCTGCACGCAGCGGTCGACGACGCGCCAGACGGCTTCGGAGACGATGACTTTGGCGCGGCTCGATTCGCGCAGTCCAAGCTCGTCCTGGTCCAGCACCCAGGCGCAGTGCATGATGGTCAGGCGCGCCGAGTGCATGTCCATGTCGTTGTCCGCCAGGCCAAAACCGACACCTTCGTGCTCGCCGATCGGGCGCCCGAACGCATGGCGATGGCGGGCGTAGTCGAGCGCGATGTCGTGCGCCCGGCGGGCCGCGCCGAGCCAGCGCATGCAATGGGTCAGACGGGCCGGCGACAGGCGCACCTGGGCATACTGGAAGCCGTTGCCCTCGGTGCCCAGGATGCTGGTCGCCGCAACGCGCAGATTGTCGAAGCGCACGACGCAGTGACCACCGGGAAAACAGGTGTCGAGGCTGTCCATGGTGCGCTCGATGACGATGCCCTGGGTCGACATATCGGCCAGGAACATGGTGGCGCCGGAACCGGGCACCACCGCCATGATGATGGCCAACGTCGCTCCGTTGGCGCCGGTGATGAACCACTTGGTGCCGTTGATGACATATTCGTCGCCATCGCGTACGGCGGTGGTGGCCAGCATGCGCGGATCGGACCCGGCGCCCGGCGCCGGCTCGGTCATGCAAAAGCAGGAGCGAATGTCGCCCAGCGCGAGCGGACGCAACCATTGCTCTTTCTGCTCCGCCGTTGCGACGGCCTCGAGCAGGTGCATGTTGCCCTCATCGGGCGCGGCAATATTCAATGCGATCGGCCCCAGCGGCGAGTAGCCGGCCTCTTCGAACACCACCGCGCGGGCGTGATGCGACAGGCCCATGCCGCCGTAGTGGGGCGACACGTGGGGCGACAGCAGGCCGGCGGCCCGCGCGCGGTCGATCAAGGCGCGCCGCAAGCCCTCTTCGGGGCCATGCGGGCCTTGGCGGGGATCGGATTCCATCGGGATCACCTCTTCGCGGATGAAGGTACGCACACGTTGTTGCAGCGCAAGCAGCGGTTCTGAAATCGAGAAGTCCATGGATTATTCGAGGTTCCTGTTGTCGGTGTCGGTGTCGGTCGCGCGCCATGCGCGCTCGGCATTATCCCATGCCGCGAGCGCTTGCAGGTCCGGAACCCACGCCAGGCCCGAACGCGCGTCTGACGACACCGCCGTGGCGTGACCACGACGTCCGCCGGCAATGCCGTGCAGCGCGGACGGCGCCGGCCCAAGCTCTAACAAAGCCAAGTGCACCGGCGGGGAAATGGTTAACGCCGGTGCCTGGTGTCATGCGTCTGTCATTCTGGGTAGATAGAATCAAGCCGCTCTCAACTTCATGGCCGGTCATGACTCCTCTCAGAATTCTCGTGCTCAGTGCCTCGGCGGGCACTGGCCACACGCGGGCGGCGGAAGCCCTGCGCTCGTGCGCCAGCGCGCAACAATCGGGCATTGATGCAACCCATCTCGACGCACTGCAATACGTCACGCCGTTATTACGGTTCGTCTACACCGATGCGTACATTTTCCTGGTGCGTCACGCCCCTGCGCTGTGGCGCCACTTCTATCGCACCACCAACATTGCCAGGCGCGATGGGTTCGGGCACCGCATCCGTCGCTGGGCGGAGCGGCTCAACAGCAAGTCGCTGCTTGCGGAAATTGCACGACAGCAGCCCGACCTGATCATCTGCACCCATTTTCTCCCCGCCGAACTGTTGTCGCGACAACGGGCCGCTGGCAATGCCGTTTGTCCGATATGGGTGCAGGTGACCGACTTCGACTTGCATCAAATGTGGGTACAAGAGCACATGGCCGGCTATTTTTCCCCCAACGACGAAGTGGCGTTCCGCATGCGTGAACAGGGAATCGCCGCCGATCAAGTCTTTGTGACGGGAATTCCGATCATGCCGGCATTTGCCGAGCCGCTCGATCGGGCCATTTGCGCTGGCGAACTTGGCATCTCGCCAGACCGCGCAACGCTGTTGCTGCTGGGCGGCGGTGCGGGGTTCGGCAGCGTTGACGAGATCGCCGAATGCCTGCTGAAGCTGAACGAAAATTTTCAGATCATCGCACTGGCGGGCAAAGACGAGGCGCTGCTCGCTGCCTTGCACCAGCTTTCAATCAACTATCCCGGCAGGTTGGTGGCGAAGGGCTACACGGGGCAAATTGAACGACTGATGGCGTGCGCCGACCTGGTGGTGACCAAACCAGGAGGGCTCACCACGGCGGAGTCGCTGGCAATGGGAATGCCGATGATCGTGATCGCGCCGATTCCGGGGCAGGAAGAGCAGAACGCCAATTTTCTGCTGGAGCAGGGCGTTGCAATGAAAGCATTCGACATGGCGACGCTGACATACCGGGTCAGCCATTTGCTCGCGCATCATGCCCGACTCGCGGCGATGCGCGCCAAGGCCAGGGCGCTGGCGCGTCCCGATGCGGCCCAGCGCGCACTTGGTATTGCGCTGCAGAAGGCTGCGCAATGACGGCGCTGCCACTGCCAATGATGCAACTGCTGCTCACCCTGGCATTCGTCGTCCTGCTGGCCTATTTGTTCGCCAATGCCGAAGTTCATATCGAAGGCGATGCCGGCTGGGCGTCGAATTTGCCGACATGGCGCATCGAAAACCATTGGTTGCTGGACCTGTTCTGGGGCGGCCGCGCCATGACGGGCTATCACGCCTACGTGTTTTCGTTCATCACGATCTTCTTCCATTTCCCCATCTTCTTCCTGGCGCAATGGTCGTGGCTGATGGAAGCGCGGATCATGGCGTCGATCATGCTGTTCTGGATCGTCGAAGACTATCTGTGGTTCGTCATCAACCCCGCTTTCGGGTGGCGGCGCTTTCGTCCCGAATTCGTCGCCTGGCACCGCCACTGGGCGCTTGGCGCGCCGGTCGATTACTGGCTGTTTTCCGCCCTCGGCACGGCGCTGTTCTGGGTGTCTTATTGACGGGTGTCTTATTGCAGCATGTCGAAGGCATTTCGTACTCTGCTGCAAAGCTCTGCCGAAGAGCGCGAAATGACTTCATCCGGAACGGCAAATTTTTCCGTCAGCCGGCCGTGGTCCTCGAACCCGTACGACACCATGAAAGGATGCATGCCGGTGCTGATTGCCGCCAGATAGTCCTTGTATTCGTCGCCGCAGATGAACGCCCGGGCGGGATTGATGTTGAAGCGCTCGCGGATCAGGCGAAATTGCGCCGTTTTTCCTTCGCTCAGCGGGACATGATCGAAAAAATCCATCGCCGCCACCTCAATGTCATGTCGGGCGAACAACTGGCGCAGCGTTTCCAAAGGTTCGTTGGTGATGTTTCTCGTCACCAGGCCAACGACAATATCGGGCGCCGCGATCAATGATCTGATCAGGTCGGCAATGCCGGGATAAAGTCGGGCTTCTTCCCTGTACACATCGGTCAAACTGCCGACAATCTTCTGGCGGCCTTTGTGGCGCATGTTCTTGCGGATGATCGACGGAAACTCCTTCAGGCCGCCCAGGTACTTGAACAGGTGGTGCCGTTTCTGAAAGCTTTGTTCCGCGCCCAAGGTCATGCCGTGCCGCGCAAAGGCTTCCTCGATCGCCGGATACGCATCGATGGTGGTGCCATCTGCATCGAGAATGATCAAGCGTTTAGTCTGGTACATGGGTAGCCGTTCCTGGGATGTCGACACGCATTCCCCGATCAGGTCAATCGGCAAATAAAGAATGCTGTGCAGTCGCTGCAGGATACGCCGCGTTTATGACAAGCATGTAACATGTTGCTGCGCATTCGGCTCGAACCGGTCCAGGGTCAGCAGCAACGACAGTCGATGCATTTTTTCTCCCTTATTTCTCGCTTTCGGCCAGCAAGCGTTGCAAATAAGGTTTCCATAGAACGGCAATGGTGTGGCTGCCATGTCCGCGGGTGTCTGGCAATAGCGCGATGCATCGAGCAAACCGCCGGCACCGAACAACTCGCCGGCAAATTCAGGGCGCAGGAACTGGGTGCCGGCGCCGCCGGTGCCGTGGGTGATGAGGACTGCATTGCTGACGTTGCCGTTACCATCGCGCCGCGGCTTGCCCAAAGTGCGATAGTGGATGCGCAGTTCGGCGAGCGTTTCGCCGGATGCGAAATGGAAGTCGCGCAGCACGACGTTGCCCTGGACGGGCGTCGGATACTCTGCCGCCCTCGCAGCCAACGCCACCAGTGACAGCAGGATAATAATGAACGCTTTGGACATGGAAACTCCTTGACGGGCTTGGCGAATGGGTCAGCACAAATGATTAATTTGGCAACGAGTTTAGCAGATTGTTTTGCCCGGGTGCAGCGCCGCGAAGCGAGCGGCGTTTCTGCCAATAGCCGAGTGTGCCATGGTGACCAAGAGTTCCATGGGGGGGGCATGTGTGCTATCTTGGCGCCGACCAAACTGCCGGAAACCTCATGCACCTTCCTTTTGTCCCTTCCACCGCCAATGCGGCGCTTTCAATGGTGCTCGACGCGGCAATCGACAGCAAAACCAAGCCGCCCGGCAGTCTTGGCATGCTCGAAGTACTGGCCCGGCAGCTTGGGCTGATTCAGCAAACCGCCAGCGTCACCTTGACGCAACCGGCGATCCTGGTGTTTGCCGGCGACCATGGCGTCGCCGCCGAAAACGTGTCGGCGTATCCGCAAAGCGTGACGTGGCAGATGGTGGAAAATTTTCTGGCGCAGGGGGCCGCCATCAATGTGTTTGCGCGCCAGAATGCGTGCGCGCTGCTGGTCATCGATGCCGGTGTCAATCACGACTTCGGTGCGCGCGATGGCCTGCTCGATCGCAAGATTGCGCATGGCACGCGCAACTTTTTAAGCGAGGCGGCGATGACGCCGGCACAGTGCGCGCAGGCGCTGGCCCACGGCATCGCGCTGGTCGACAGCTTGCAGGGCAACGTCGTCGGTTTCGGCGAAATGGGCATCGCCAACACCACCGCGGCCGCCGCGCTGATGCACAAGCTGACGGGGATACCGGTTGCCGATTGCGTCGGCGCCGGCACGGGCGTGTCGGCCGACGGCGTGCGCCACAAGCAGCACGTCGTCGAAGCGGCGGTGGCGCATCACGCCGGCGTCGACGATGCGGATCCGCTGGCCATCCTCGCCACCTTCGGCGGGTTTGAAATTGCGATGATGGCCGGCGCCATGCTGCGCGCGGCCGAACGGCGCATGGTACTGCTGATCGACGGCTTCATCGTCACCAGCGCGCTGCTGGTGGCGGCGCGCCTGCAACCGTCGATCCTCGACTACTGCGTGTTTGCCCACTGCTCCGGCGAACAGGGGCACCGGCGCATGCTGGACACCCTCGCCGCGCGCCCGCTGCTGCAACTCGGCTTGCGCCTCGGCGAAGGCACGGGCTGCGCGCTGGCCTTGCCCTTGCTGCACGCCGCCGCCAATTTCCTGCGCGAGATGGCCACCTTCGGTTCGGCGCAAGTGGCCGACAAACATCCCTGACCGCGGCGCCATGTTCCTGTCCGCTTTGGCCCACCAGGTGCGCCTGTTTTTCGTCGCCCTGCAGTTCTTCACGCGCTTGCCGGTGCCACGCTGGGTCGGGTTCGAGCCGCACTGGCTGCACCATGCATCGCGCTATTTTGCGCTGGTGGGCATCGTCGTCGCCGCCATCAGCACAGCGGTGTATGTTGTTGCCGCGTGCGTGCTGCCGGCGCCGGTGGCGGCGGTGCTGGCAACGTGCGTCGGCGTGTATGCCACCGGCGCTTTTCACGAGGACGGCTTTGCCGACGTTTGCGACGGCTTTGGCGGCGGCATGACGCCGCAGCGGGTGCTCGACATCATGAAGGATTCGCGCGTCGGCGCGTATGGCGCGATCGGCATCGCGCTGTTGCTGGGTCTGAAATGCCTGTTGCTGGCAGAATTCGCGCCGGGCGCCGCCGTCGCCGCCTTGTTCCTGGCGCACCCGTTGTCGCGGCTCGCCGCCTGCACGCTGATCTGGCGTCTCGATTACGTCCGCACCGTCGACGCCAAGGCCAAGCCATTGGCCGAGCACATGAGCGGCGCGGAACTGGCGATCGGCGCCACCTGCGCGCTGCTGCCGGTGCTGTTGATCGGTTTTTGCGGCTGGCTGACCTGGACGTCGATGCTGGCCGGTGCACTGCTTGGCGGCGTTGCTGCCGCCTGGCTGGCGTGGAAATTCGTCCAGCGCATCGGCGGCTACACGGGCGACTGCCTGGGCGCCGTGCAGCAGGCCAGCGAAGTGGCGATCTACCTCGGCGTGCTTGCCGCCAGCGGCCACGCCGCCTGGCGCTGAAATGCAGCTCTACCTTGTTCGCCACCCGCAACCATTGGTGAACCCGGGCCTGTGCTATGGCCGCACCGACCTGGCGGTGGCGGCGGCGGAAACGGCGCGCGTGGCCGCGGCGTTATCGAACGCCTTGCCGGCCGGCGCTGCGCTGTTCTCAAGCCCCTTGCAACGCTGCCTTGACCTCGCCACCGCGCTGGACGGAGGCTCTTTGATCTGCGATGCGCGCCTGGCGGAACTCGATTTCGGCAGCTGGGAAATGCAGGCCTGGGAGCACATCGCGCGCGCCGACATCGATGCCTGGGCCGCCGACACAGTGCATTACCGGCCCGGCGGCGGCGAAAGCGTGCTGCACATGGCCGAGCGGGTCAACGCTTTTTACGCCGACCTCGCGGCCCTGTCGCCGGCGCACGCATTCATCGTCTGCCACGCCGGCACGATCCGCCTGCTGGCCGAATGCGGGCGCGGCGCAACACCGCTGCAGATGGCGCAACGCGCCGCTGCGCACCCGCACCGGATCGCCTACGGCGGCTTGCTGGTCTTGCAAGCCGGTGATATGGACGTATAATGGCACCGTTTTGGTGCCCGCACACATGTTCCATGTGTGCAGTTAAACGGGAAACACGATACCGCGCAAGCGCGCAATGGTTAACGTGTGCTGCCCCCGCAACGGTAAGCAAGCGTCACTGTCGAGTGGCCGACTGTCTCCACGAACCACTGTGCTTGTGCATGGGAAGGTAGGACAGTCTGATTTGTTAGCCCGGATACCGGCCAGAACAGGTGGAAGTGTGCGAACGGGATGGTCGCGATACGAATCGGGTATTGCCGTGCCATGCGCTGGCGTCCCGTCTTTCGTTCGTCATCCGGTGTGCGCGCTTCTGTTCAATCTGGCCTACGGGGAAGTCGGCCAGTTGCCCACGCTACTGAAAATTTATCATGATCCCTCACGTTTCAACCCGCGCGACGCTCGGTTCGCTCGCGCTTGCCATTGCCATGCCTTGCGCGCAAGCTCAATCCCAATCCAACCAGGCCCCGACCGTTGTCGTCACCGCCACCCGCGCCGCGCAAAACGCCGGCGATGTGCTGGCCGACTACACCTTGATCAGCGCCGACGACATTGCGCGTTCAAACCAGCAGTCGGTGATCGACCTGCTGCAGGCGCAACGCGGCATTGAAGTGGTGCGCAACGGCGGCCCCGGCACCAGTGCGTCGGTATTCATCCGCGGCGCCGACAGCAAGCAAAACATCGTGCTGGTCGATGGCGTGCGGATCGGCTCATCGACCTTGGGTGCGGCCAACTGGAGCGCGCTGTCGCTGGCCAACATCGACCACATCGAAATCATCTACGGGCCACTGTCGACCATGTATGGCGCCGACGCCATCGGCGGCGTGGTGCAGATATTCACCAAGCGCGGCAAGGGCGCGCCAAACGTGACCATGAGCGCTTTCGCCGGCGGCGACACCAACCGCACCGTCAACGCAGCCGTGTCGGGCAAGGCCGAACGGCTTGCCTACGCACTCAGCGCGGGACGCGAACGCGCCGCCGGTTTTTCGGCCACCAAGCCAGACAGTTATTTTTACAACCCGGATAACGACGGCTACACCCGCACCAGCGCCAGCGGGCAGTTGGGATTCGACGTCGCTCGCGGACACGAGGTTGGCGCGCTGTTCCTGCACAGCCGTCTCGAGGCCCAGTTCGACAACGGCCCTACCTACGACGCGCGTTCCAGTGAAGTGCTGGAGAACATGGCGCTGTACTCGAACAACCGCATCAGCGCACACTGGTCGAGCCGCGTCCAGCTCACGCGCGCAGCCGACAAATCGGGTAACGATGGCGGCGCGGAGCAATTCGACAAGAGCCAGATCGACACCATTCAGACCGGCGCCAGCTGGCAGAACGACATTGCGTTTGGCCGCGACACGCTGCAGGTGCTGGCCGAGCGGCGTGTCGAAAAAGTGGTCGCCAGTTCGACCCCGGAACTAGCGGGCGAACGCAGCACCAACTCGCTCGCCGCGTCGTACCAGCTCAAGCGCGGCGCGTACCTCGCCAGCGCCAGCGCGCGCCACGACGACAGCTCGCAGTATGGATCGAAGGCGACCGGCGCGCTGGCGCTCGGCTATCGCATCAGCCCGGCGCTGCGACTTGGCGCCAGCGCCGGCACCAGCTTTCGCGCACCCACCTTCAGCGAGCTGTATTACCCTGGCTACGGGGTCGCCACCAACAAGCCGGAACATGGCAAGAATGCCGAAGCCGGCATCTACTTCGACAATGGCGCTACGCAACTGAGCGCGGTGCACTTCTCGAACCGGGTAAGCGACCTGCTGGTGTACGCCGCTGTCTGCCCGGTCGAAGCGGCTACCCACCCGTACGGCTGCTCCTACAACATCAACAAGGGTGTCCTCGGCGGCACTTCGGTGGCCGCCGCCACGCAGTTGGGCAGCTTCGCCCTCAGTTCCTCGTTTGACTGGCAGAATCCACGCGACGACACCACCGGCAAGGTGCTGGCGCGGCGCGCCCGGCAGCACGCGCGCGCCGGCGTCGACTATGGCGCCGGACCGTTTACGGCCGGCGTCGAGGTCGTCGCCTCGGGCAAGCGCTTTAACGATGCCGACAACGGCACCGTCCTGGGCGGCTATGCCTTGCTGAACCTGAATGCGCGCTATGCCTTCAACCGCGACTGGTCAGCCTTGCTGCGAATTGACAACGTCAACAACAAGCACTACGAACTGGCGCGCACGTATGCGACAGCCGGCATCAAGGTGTTTGCCGGCGTGCGTTACGCCATGCAGTAAGCGATGCGCTCCTTCGACGGCGCATCGCGCCATCGCGCCACTGCAATGGTGGCGGCGCTGTTCGCGCTGGCGTGCGCCAGCCTGGTGCTGGCCGCCACCATCGGCTCGGTGGCGGTGCCGCTGTCGGACGTGCCGGGGGCGCTGTTTGACATGGTGCGCGGGCAGGGCACGACAATGGCGTCGACGTTGCTGGAGCTGCGCCTGACGCGCGCGCTGGTCGCTTTTGTGACCGGCGCGGCGCTGGCGCTGGCTGGCGTATTGATGCAGGCGCTGCTGCGCAATCCGCTGGCGGATCCGTACGTACTGGGAATTTCGGCCGGCGCCGCGGTCGGCGCACTTGCCGCGCTGCTGTTCATGGGCGCGGCCTGGATGGTCGACGGCGCCGCCTTTGCCGGCGCGGCGGCGATCTCGCTGCTGCTGTACCTGCTGGCGCGGCGCGACCTGCGGGCCGATGGCGGCGCCACCTCCTTGCTGCTGACCGGGGTGATCCTGTCGTCCGGCTGCATGGCGCTGGTGACGCTGATGCTGTCGGTGGCGCCGGAAGGCCGGCTGCGCGGCATGATCTTCTGGATGATCGGCGACTTGTCCGGCGCGCCGCTGCGGGTGCTGCCGTGGGTGGTGCTGGGCGTCAGCTTGCTGTACGCCGTGCGCAATGCACGCGCGCTGAACGTGATCGCCATGCACGCCGACGGCGCCGCCGCGCTCGGCGTGCAGGTCGGCCCGCTGCGCAAAAGCCTGTATGTCTTTTCCGGCCTGCTGACGGCCAGCGCCGTTACCACGGCCGGCAGCATTGGCTTTGTCGGCCTGATCGTGCCGCACGCCTGCCGCTTTGCGCTCGGACCAGACCATCGCCTGCTGGTGCCGGCTGCAACGCTCGCCGGCGGCAGCTTCCTGGTGCTGGCCGATATGCTGGCGCGCACCATTGCCGCGCCACAGCAGTTGCCGGTGGGCGTCGTCACCGCGCTGCTGGGGGCGCCGGTGTTCCTTTTTCAACTGCATCAACTGCGGCGGCCATGACATGATCAGCACACACAAGCTGAGCCTCACGGTCGGCACCCGGCTGCTGCTCGATCAACTCGACTGGCAGGCCGAGCCTGGCCAGAGCTGGTGCGTGATCGGCCGCAACGGCGCGGGAAAAACCACCCTGCTGCGCACCCTGGCCGGGCTGTGCCCGCCGTCGAGCGGACACGTTGCGCTGGACGGCCGCGCGCTTGACACGTGGCCATTGCCGCAGTTGGCGCGCCGGCGCGCTTACCTGGCGCAGTCGCGCAGCGACGCCTTCGCTTACCGCGTCATCGAGACCGTGCTGGCGGCGCGCCATCCGTATGGCGCCGCGCGCTACTGGGAAGACGGCACCGATCACGGCCATTGCATGGCCGCGCTGCGGGCGATGCAGGTGGAAGCGCTGGCCGAACGCGATATCCGCACCCTTTCCGGCGGCGAACGCCAACGCGTGGCGATCGCCGCCGTGCTGGCGCAGGACACTCCGCTGATCCTGCTCGACGAGCCGGCCAATGCGCTCGACCTCGGCCACCAGGTCGGCGTGATGCGATTGCTGGCGCAATTGTGCAAGGAACAAGGCAAGACCGTGGTGATGATCGGCCATGACGTCAACCTGGCGCAGCACGCCGCCAGCCACGCGCTGTTGTTGATGGGCGACGGCGCCTGGTGCGCGGGCAGCGTGGCCGACGTCCTGCACGCGCCGCTGCTGAGCGAGTACCTTGGCCATCCGATCGAGGCGATCCGGCACCAGGGCCGGCAGATTTTCATACCCGCAGAGACAGGCCCATGATGACGCCGCTCAAGCGCGCATTCTGCGCCCTGTGCGCCGACATCCGCGCGCAAGGGCACATTCAATGATAAGCCAAACGGCCGAAAAAACGGCAGCACCGGCCGATGTCGAGGCGCTTGTGTTGCTGGTGTCCGCCACTGTCGCTGCCAGCGCCGCGGCCCTGTGCGAGCAATTCGACGTCGCACGCCATCACAGGAAAGACCAGCCATGAGCTTCTACCAACGCATCGCCTGCCTGTCCACCGAATCGGTTGAAACCCTGTACGCGCTGGGCGCCGAGCAATTCATCGCCGGCATTTCCGGCTTTTCCGTACGCCCGCCGCGGGCGCGCGCCGAAAAACCGAAGATCAGCGGGTTCTCTTCGTCAAAGCTTGAAC
>Ga0326735_1000190_pt1 | contig 14086 bp, 17 predicted proteins | sample 37_GP2_1092_FD_207945 | JGI IMG/M metagenome (GOLD analysis project Ga0326735, IMG submission 207945) | Glacier ice microbial communities from Ngari, Tibet, China - 37_GP2_109.2 | ecosystem: Environmental > Aquatic > Freshwater > Ice > Glacier | place: China: Ngari, Tibet | collected 2018-07-31
CGAATCCCCCTTTCTCCGCCAAGAATTGAAAAAAATCCATTGAGAACTTAAAAGCTCAAGGGATTTTTTTTCGTCCAATGGTTTCCTAAAACCCCGACAATACGATTTTTCCGCGTGCGGTGCCGCTTTCCAGCAGCGCATGGGCACGCCGCAAGTTGGCGGCATTGATCGTGCCGAAACGCTCTGTGACGGTCGAACGCAGCACGCCGTCGTCGATCAATTGCGCGACCCGGTCCAGCAGCAGGTGTTGCTCGATCATGTCGGCGGTCTCGAACATCGAGCGCGTAAACATCAATTCCCAATGCAGCGAAATACTTTTGGTTTTGAGCAGCTTGACGTCGAGCGCTTCAGGGTCGTCGATCAGCGCCAGCTTGCCTTGTGGCACCAGGCACGCGACAATTTCAACCAGATGCAGGTCGGTGTGCGTCAGGCTGGCGACACAATCGACTTGCGCAATGCCGATGCGTTGCAGCTCTTGCAACAAAGGCTGGCCATGGTCGATCACATGATGCGCGCCCAGATCGGTTACCCATTGCCGGGTTTCCGGGCGCGAGGCGGTGGCGATGATGGTCCAGTTGGTCAACTTGCGCGCCAGTTGCAGCATGATCGAGCCGACGCCGCCGGCCGCGCCGACGATCAAGAGCGTGCCGCTCTTTGCCGTCTTGTCTTGCGGTATCTGCAGGCGCTCGAACAACATTTCCCAGGCCGTGATCGCGGTCAGGGGCAGCGCGGCGGCGGCATCGAAATCGAGGCTGTCCGGTGCGCGGCCGACAATGCGTTCGTCGACCAGATGGCGTTCGCTGTTGGTGCCCGGGCGCAGCAGCGAGCCGGCATACATGACCCGGTCGCCGGGTTTGAACAGCGTCACCTGGTCGCCGACCGCGCGCACGATGCCGGCCGCGTCCCAGCCGAGCACGCGGGCTTCGCCGGCCTTGGGCGAGACGCCGCGGCGCACCTTGGTGTCGACCGGATTGACCGAGATCGCGTGCACATCGACCAGCAGGTCGCGTCCGTGCGCGGCGGGCTCCGGCAAATCGATGTCGATCAACGCATCGGGATGATCGATCGCGTGGGAGTGTTTATAGCCAATTGCTTTCATCAGGGTGTCCTTTTAATGGAGTGGGTGCGGGGTTCAGGCTGCCTGATCGAGTTGCGGATAATCGGTGTAGCCGGCTGTGCCCGGCGTATAAAACGTCTGCGGATTGGGCGTGTTCAGCGGCGCATTTTGCCTCAAACGCAGCACCAGATCCGGGTTCGCAATGAACAGGCGACCGAATGCGATGGCATCGGCGCGGCCGGTTTGGACCGCATCGAGCGCCATTTCCCGATCATAGCCGTTGTTGGCGATGTAGGTGCCGTTAAAAGTCTTGCGGGCCCAGGCGAAATCGAAGCCGGGCACATCGCGCGAACCACCGGTAGCGCCTTCGACAAAATGGATGAAAGCGATGCCGCGCAGGTTCAGCTGCTCGATCAAATAGCCGAACACGGCTTGCGGATTGCTGTCCGACAGGTCGTTGGCCGGGGTCACCGGCGAAAGCCGGATGCCGACCCGGCCGGCGCCGATTTCAGCGATGACGGCGTCGATCACTTCGAGCGCAAAACGGCAGCGATTCTCAATCGAACCACCATATTCGTCGGTCCGATGGTTGGCACCGTCGCGCAGAAACTGGTCGATCAGATAGCCGTTGGCGCCGTGCAGTTCGATGCCGTCGAAGCCGGCGCGGATCGCATTGGCTGCGCCAACACGGTATTGGCCGACGATGATCTTGATGTCCTCGACGCTTAACGCGCGCGGTTGCTGCAGGTCGACCTTGCCATTGTGGGTGTGCACCATTGCATTCGGGCGCACGTTGGATGGCGCCACCGGCTGCACGCCACCGGTCAGGTCGGCATGCGTAACGCGGCCGACGTGCCAGATTTGCGCCACGATGCGCGAACCGGCGTCATGCACGGCCTGGGTGATCGGCTTCCAGCCCTCCACTTGCGCATCCGAATAAATTCCCGGGGTGGCGATGAAACCTTTGCCGAGCGGCGATACTTGCGTGCCTTCGCTGATGATCAGGCCGGCGTTGCTGCGCTGGCGATAGTATTCGATGTTCATCGCGCTGCCAGGCACGTCGCCTTTCGCTTCGTCGGCGCGGCTGCGCGTCAAAGGCGCCATCACGATGCGGTTGGCGACTTCGATGTCGCCGATGCGGGCGGGCTGAAACAGTTTCTGGTCGTAGGTAGTGGGGATAGTGATCATGGCGTCGAATCTATTCAAAGGTGGGAAGACAAAGTTGGGCGAAAGATGGGAGAAGGTTGGGAAAAAGAAGCTGCACACCATCGTTTTATTGCATGAAGTAAGTATGCTTATGTGCGATTGGAATGAGTAGATCAAAAAACTGCTAAGATTTATTCCTCAAAGGAATGGATAAGGCCATGGACCGATTGCAATTGATGGAAACCTTCGTGCGCGTAATCGAGACCGGCAATTTTTCAGCGGTGGCGAGGGAAAGGCTGACCACGCAATCCTCGATCAGCAAGCAGGTGCAGGCGCTGGAAACGCAGCTCGGCGCCAAACTGCTGGTGCGCTCGACCCGCAGCCATTCACTGACCGAAGCGGGGAAACTGTATTACGAACGCTGCCGCCAAGTGCTCGATACACTGGAAGAGGCGCGCATCGAAGTGCACCGGGCCGAGCATGAAATTGCCGGCGTGCTGCGGGTGGCGGCGCCGCTCGCGTTCGGCCGGCTGCATATCGTGCCGCGCTTGCAGGGTTTTTGTGCGCGCTATCCGAACATGAAAATCGATCTGCAGCTCGACGACAGCTTTACCGATCTGGTCGGCGCCGGCATCGATGTCGCTTTCCGGGTCGGCGAGCTCAAGGACAGCCGTCTGATCGCGCGCCGCATCGGCACCGCCCACCGCGCCACGCTGGCGTCCCCGGCTTATCTCGCCGAGCACGGCGAGCCGCAGCATCCGAACGATTTGTTGCAGCATCGGTGCCTGGTCTATACGGGACTGGCCAGGATCAACGAGTGGGTCTTTCAGGACGAGGCGAAGGAGACTCATCTGGTACGCGTCAATGGCAACTTTCAGTCGAACAGTTCGGATGCGATTCGGCAAGCCGCCTGCGAAGGACTCGGGATCAGTTATTCGACGCTGTGGATTTACGGCGACGATATTCGCGCCGGCCGAGTCAAGCCGATATTGACGCGCTTTTTGCTGCCGCCGCTGCCGTTGAATGTAGTGTTCCAGCCGGCCCGCCGGCCTTCATTGAAGATCAACAGTTTCGTCGAATACTTTGCCGTGGCATTCGGCCAGGACCCGGATATCGCCGAAATGCTGAATGCGCGGGAAAGCTGATCTGTTGACCCGTTGACCCGCGCGCCTGTTCTCTTCCTGTACTTTTTTGTACTCCTTTGTGACGGCGCTCCGGAGCAGCGCGCACGCGCCGCCGGCGCGGCGAGTGATGAAAATGGCCGAAAACGGCTACACTTGACGGTTTCGAAAGGGACAAACAATGCTGACTATCCACCACCTCGCCACATCACAGTCGGAGCGCATCGTCTGGCTGTGCGAAGAACTTGGACTTCCCTACGAGCTCAAGCGCTATGAGCGCGATGGCGTGAGCAAACTGGCGCCGCCCGAAATGCGGGCGCTGCATCCATCGGGCACGGCGCCCGTCATCACGGACGGCGAACTGGTGCTCGCGGAGTCGGGCGCCATCATCGACTACATCGTCATGAAACACGGCGACGGCTTGCTTGCCTTTGGTCCTGCTCATCCGGACTTCGCCCAATACCTGTACTGGTACCACTTCGCGAACGCGACGTTGCAACCGCTCATGGGGCGCAACATGATCCTGAACCGCCTCGATCTGGCGCCGGACAATCCGATCCTGGTCGCAGCCAAGGGTCGCCTGAGCCGTGCGCTGGATCTGGTCGAGACTAGGTTGGGCGAGGCCGACTATCTGGCCGGTAACCGGCTCACCGCAGCCGACATCATGGTCGTTTTTACGCTGACGACGATGCGCCTTTTCACACCGCTCGACCTGGCGCCGTATGAAAACATCAGGGCTTACCTTGGCCGCATCGGCGAGCGCGAGCCCTACCGCAGGGCGATGCACAAAGGTGATCCCGGCATGGCGCCGCTGCTGGCTTGATGTCGGAAAATAGTTGATGGTCAAGGCGGGCTGCAAGCGCTGGCGCCAGAAATTGAGCGCATCGTCGATCGATTGTGCGACCGTTTCGATGCGATGGCCGAGGCTAACATCGAGATCGACTTCATGCGCGACCTCGCGCGCCAGTTGCCGGCATTGGTAATCGCGGACATGCTGGCCATCGATCCGTCCTATCAATCCGATGTTGTCGTCGAGCTGCATGGCCAAAGGATGAAGAAAGGCCGGCGGGTGATCGCGCTGATCGGCGCCGCCAACCGCGATCCGGCCAAATTCACCGATCCCGCCAGGCTGGACCTGGCCCGCAATCAGGGCAATCACTTGTCGTTCGGCTACGGTCCCCATGTCTGTATCGGCGCCCAGCTCGATGCCGTCTTGACTCCCGCCTTCGACGGCGGCTATGTCTTGTTGGGCCTGGCGCGTGCAATGCCAGCCGATGTTGCACGACATCGACGAGGCACACGACCTGCAGTGGCTGCCGGCCGGATGGTTGCCGAAGGCGGGGTTGGCAACTGGCTATTGCGGGCCGGCGCACAGCCTCACGCTTGAACAGAAAAACGCGCGATGAAGCTGCGATCGATGCGGTCTTTCCAGCGCCATACCCAGCTCCCTTCGACGCTGAAACCGCCCCACGATGCGATCGCATGGCGCGGCCCGCAAGCGAGCAGATACAGTGCGCGTCGGCGCGGTTGATAAGTGTGCATCGTGCCGCCCGTCAATGCCGCCAGCAAGTTGGCCGCCAGAACCGGCCCGGCATGCACCGCATGCACGCCCGAGCGCGCCATGCGCATATCCAGCCTGGCGCAGACATCGCCGGCCGCGTAGACATGGTCATGCGAGACGCTGCGGTGATGACCGTCAACGGCGACGTAGCCGTGTTCATCGAGTTGCAGTGTGGTGCCGGATAGCCAGCGCGGCGCGCGTGCGCCGGTGGCGGCGAGCACCCAATCGGCTGCCACCGGCGTGCCGTCGGCCAGCACCAGTCCATCTTCAGCCCCTAGTGCGCGCTGGCGATGCACGGGGATGCCGGCCTGCGCCAGGCACCGTTCGATGCGGCGTTGCACGGCGCCTGCGTGGTCGGTGAGCAAGCAAGAAGCGACCAGTTCCACGCGGCCCTTGATGGCGGCGCGGTTCCATGCGTGGCGCGCCGCCAGCGCCAGTTCGACGCCGGCCGCGCCGCCGCCGACGACGACCAGCCGGCTGCTGCCATGTTTGTTTTTTGCGACGGCCGCTTGCATGACTGCCGGCCAGGCATCGAAAAAACGATCGACCGGTTTGACCTGCAACAGCCTGGCGCCGGCAGCTTGCAGCGTCGATGTATCGATCTCGCTGCCGACATCAAGCGACAGCAAGTCATAGGCCAGCTGCGCGCCATCGCGCAATGTCACGCAGCGCCGCTCGGCATCGATGCCGACGATGGCGTCGATGACCAGCCGGGCGCCGGCTGCCTGCGCCAGTGCCCGCAAGTCGATCCGGCATTGCTCGCGCGTGTAGTGGCCGGCGATCCAGCCCGGCAGCATGCCTGAATAATGCTGGTGGGAGCAGGGCGTGACCAGCACGAGGTCGACATTTTTTGCGCCACTTTTTGCGCCACTTGCGGCGTTGGCTTGCCTGGCGCGCGCAAACGCCTGCAGCACTGACAGCTGTGCATGTCCGCCGCCGACCAATACCAGCCGCGGCATCAGCGATTTCCTGTCATGTTAAGGTTCCCGCCTGAAGTGTGAATGAGGTCATACTACAACGTGGTCGGCCGATCGGTTGATTATTGTACGTATGGCAACAAAACCAAAATCTGAAAACGGCAAGAATGTCAGCGTCGAATGTGACCAATCGACCAAATTACATAATTTGAACAGGAGTTATTCATGCAACAAGCACTGATCGGCGTGATCGGCGGCAGCGGGCTGTACCAGATGGAGGCGCTGCAACAGGCAACCGAGCACGCGCTCGACACGCCGTACGGCAAACCTTCCGACGTGATCGTCACCGGCCTGTTGCACGATGTGCCGGTCGCCTTCCTGGCGCGCCACGGGCGCGGCCATCGATTGATCCCTTCCGAAGTGCCGTACCGGGCCAATATCCACGCGCTCAAGCAGCTCGGCGTGCGCTACCTGATGTCGATGTCGGCCGTCGGTTCGCTGCGCGAGGAAATAAGGCCGCTCGACATGGTGTTGCCCGACCAATTCATCGACTTGACAAGGCGCCGCGATGCCACTTTCTTCGGCGATGGCGCGGTGGCCCATGTCTCGATGGCGCAGCCGGTCTGCGCTCGCGTTGGCGATGCGTTGGCGCGCGCGATCGCCGAAGTCAATCTGGCCGATCCGGACGAGCCGATTCAAGTGCATCGGGGCGGCACCTATGTCTGCATCGAAGGGCCGCAGTTTTCGACCCAGGCGGAGTCGCGCTGGTACCGCAGCATGGGCGCGCACGTGATCGGCATGACCAACATGCCGGAAGCAAAACTGGCCAGGGAAGCGCAGATCGCATACGCCACGCTGGCGATGGTCACCGACTTCGACTGCTGGCATCCATGCGAGGAGCACGTTACGGCGCAGTTGGCGATAGCCAACCTGTTCAGGAATGCCGAACGGGCGCAAAAAATTGCCGCTGCGGCGATCCGGATCATCGCCGCCGAGCTTGCGCCGTCGATTGCGCACGATGCGCTGGCCAGCGCGCTTGTGACGCAGCCGGGCGCGATGTCGCTTGATACGCTGCGCCGGCTCGGGCCGCTCATCGGGATCTAAAGGAAAATTGTTACAGCGCCTGGCCCGGGCCCAACAAGTCTTGCTCGTCCAGGATGGCAAAAGCGATTTCCGGTTTCCGGTCCAGGCAGCGCCGGATCGCGGCCGGAAGCGCGACCCGCGTCTTGCGGCACAGGCCGGGGCGCTCGATCAGCTCGATCGTGAAGCCGCGCACGGTGCGCACTTCGCGCGCGCTGCGCGTGATCCGCAGCGCAATCCCGAGTTGCGCCTGCAGCAGCGCGGCCAGATGTGTCAAGCCGGCATGACTGGAGATATTGTCGATATGCGCGATCAGCTTCTTCTCTTCATCTTTTGTCAATCTCAGCACGCGCAGGTCGGCGGCGGGATCAAGCGACAGGATGTCGCGTCCGCACACGCAAGCCCCCGGCGGGCATTCCTTGCGTATGGGAAACGAAACTGGTTCAGCCATGGAGATTGCCGCACGAAAAAGCCACTTTGGCGGATGCCAAAGCCTGTGCCGCCAAGTATCGTTGGCCCGGGCTGCGCTGTCAAATCAAAGGCTTCAACTTCAGCGTTGCTACTTCAGTTTTACTGCTTCAGCTTCACTTTTTTGTGTAGTAGCCCACTCCCGGCAACCCATCGCCGACGCGTTCGATCAATGTATGTTTCGATGCCACCGCATTGGTCGCCCGATTGCGCCACACATAATCGACGCTGCCGCTGCCGCTGCCGCTGCCGCTGCCCTTGCTTTTCGCCAGGGCGGCCATGTCCTTGAACAAGGGCTTGCCGGCAGCTTCGTTCAATGCGCGCATAGAGCGGCCGGGCTGTTTCTTTGCTGTGCGCACGGGGAGTGCGCCGGCAATCAACGGCTGCGGGTGCCCACCACTTCCAGCGTCACGCGGCGGTTCTGGGCGCGCCCTTGCGCCGTCCTGTTATCGGCCAGCGGCTGTGTTTCACCTTTGCCTTCGGTGTACACGCGCGCCGGGTCCATGCCTTTGGATACCAGGTAAGCCTTGACCGCATCGGCGCGCCGGATCGACAGTTGTTGGTTATAAGCGTCGCTGCCGATCGCATCGGTATGGCCCACCGCGATGATTACTTCGATATTCATCCCTTGCAGCTTGGCCAGCAAGGCGTCCAGCGTGGCCTGGCCATCTTGCTTGAGCATTGATTTGTCGAAATCAAACAGCGCTTCGGCGGCAAACGTGACTTTTTCAGACACCGGCGCCGGTTGCGGCTGCACCACGATTTCCGGCGCGGGAGCGACGATGGGAGGCGCGCGCGTCACCACGGCGGCCGGCGCGGCGCTGGTCTTTGCCCCGAAGCGATAGATCAAGCCGAGCGAAATCAGATCGACATCGCCCCGGTTTCCGAGCGCATCGTTGATCCGGTAGCGCTCCACTTCGGCGCGCATCGCCAGCGCATCGGTGAACGCATACTGCAATCCCAGGCCCGCCTTGTAGTTGGCTTGGCGCTTGCTTGGATTAGGGTCGAACACCCGGACCCTGCCGGTTCCGGAAAAGGCATCCCGGGCTTGGGCGTAATTGACGCCGACCCGTCCAAAGACAGAGAATTTTTCAGTGAGCGGCAGCATGCCGAGCACATCGAGATTGACGCCGCGCAGCTTGATGTTGCCGTTCAGTGTGCCGGCCGGCACCGTAATCGCTTGGAAATCGAACTTGCCGAGATCGAAATAGCCGCCCTCGATCGCAAAATTTCTGTTGATTTGGTAGCCACCAAACACCTTGTAGCCGATGTCGCGCTCATCTTTCTCGATGACGACATTGGAAAAACCGCTGTCCAGCAAGTTGCGGGTGATTCTCGCATCGTCGATGTTCGCCCTCGACTGGCCGACGTTGGCGCCCAGGTACCATCCGGCGATGCTGGTCGTGTCCGCCAGCGCCTGAGGGCTGGCGATGACGGCGATGGTGCTAACGAATCCTGTCAGGCCAAGTCCGAACAATGCCGATGTTTTTTTCAATTTCATGTTTTTCTCCAATGCGTGATCTTGTTGCGGGTTAGCCCACAAGCCACATTCCGGTTCATGGCGAAGAACCCGCATGGGTGCGGGCTCTTCACGCGTCAACATTTACTGGGCTGGCACATTGATGACGGTGTTCGTCATCGTGACCGATGCATTGAGGCCCATGGCTCTGCCGTTCAGCGTCACGACCGAGGCATTGCCCGCAGTCGAGAACGACACTGCCTCGGCAGCGATGATGGTGCCGACCATCGTGCCGCCGCCGGCGCCATTGATCGTGGCCGAAGTGCCGACTTGCCAAAAGACATTCTTGGCCAGCGCACCGTTTGCCAAAATGACGTTGCGCGATGCGGCGGGCGCGCCCACGGTCAGCGTGCTGGCCGTCTTGAAGATCCAGATTGCCGTCGCATCGCCCTGGGCGTCCAGCGTCAGGTCCGAACCGACGATCTGCATCGAACCACCGCCGGTCTTGTAGACACCGGGAGCGAGGGTCAGCCCGCCCAGATTGGCGCCCGGATCAATCTCCGTTCCGTTTGAGGCCAGCGCCAGTTGGTTGTATGCCGTTTGCGCATCATCCCTGGCTTTGGTTGCAGCACTGCACGATGCCGGATTGACGGCTGCCGATGTCGGCCCCTGCGTGGATACCGTGCAGGTAAGAATCAGCCCGCTGACTGCGCCCTTGTTGGAGCCGGTTTCGGTATAGATGTCGCCGGCCTGGTCGTGAAAGCCGGTGATCGCCGACGTCGTTGTCGCAGTGCTGCCGACATCGCCACCGATCACCCTGGTCAGGATGCCCTGGTTGGTGGTCCCTGCGGTGCCACCCAGGTTGCCGAAGCGTGCCGCAGTGCCGAGCAGGTTATTGCTTGCCGCCGGCGGCGCGCAGTTTGACGCCGTCGTCGTGAAGGTCCACACCTGGTTGCTTGCCAACGCATTGCCGGCCAGGTCCCTGGCTGCGGTCGTGATCGTGGCGGTGTAGTTTGTGTTCGGCAAGAAATCGCTGCTGGCCGTGAAAGTGGCGACCTTGGTCGGCACATCGTAGGCGACGATGCCGGCGACGTTGGCGCTACCGATGGTTTGCTGGAGCGTGAACGTCAGCAGCGCGCCGGGCGTCGGTGAGCGCAGCGTGGCCGGGTCCATCGCTTCGCTGAAGGTTGCGTTGATGACCTTTTGCAGACAGGCTGTCGAGGTCGGATCGATCGGATTGACGGATGTTATCGTCGGTGCAACCGTATCGTCTGCCGTCGTGAAGGTCCACACAAAATTGTTTGCGAGCTTTGTTCCAGCCACATCCTTGGCCTGTGTTGTGACGGTGGCGGTGTAGGTGGTATTGGCCAACAGGACGCCGCTTGGCGTGATCGGAGTGAAGGTCGCCTTCCTTGCTGCGACGTCGTAGCTGACCAGGCCAGGCACGGCAGTGGCGCCCGGTCCCGTCAACGTGAAGCTGGTGCTCGTGATCGTGGTCCGGTCCATGTCCTTGTCAAACGTCGCCGTGACGATGGCGTCGAGCGCGACATTGACGGCGCCGGCGGCGGGCAGCGTCATCGTTACCGCCGGAGTCAGCGTGGCGATGTTGTTTGAACCCAGTATCGGATCTTTCCCTCCACTGCATCCGGCGACGATGGCACTGATCAAGATGGCGGCGAACCAGGTAAACACTTTCGCACGGTGTTGCGGATTGTTCATTTGTTATTCCTTTATTATTGAATCGGTAGCAGTCAGTCCGGCTTTCGCCCTGTTGCTGCCGTGATCAATGCGAATTGATCAAGGGTCATCGGGATAGCGAACTCCTGCACACTTGATAGCGTGCAGTTAATTTTTTTGATGATTAATTATGCACTTTTGCCCCCTGTTTTACGCCTCGACTCGTTCTTTGCGCAGCCTAATCCAATCAGAATTGATATTCTCGGTAAAAATTGTTGTTTTTTTTAGTCATGCCGGCTGCCTGCGCAGCCATTCAGAGGGTGCACACCATGAGAACCATGCGGCGATACCAATGATCCGCAGTAATACGAAGAAGCTTTGATGGAAGTCGATACGGCGATACGACTGCAGCCGAAACACACGGCGCCGTATTTTTATGGCGGCATCGTGCGTTTCAAGCTCGGCGATTACCGCATTGCGTTCTCCAACTTCCGGCGTTGCCTGCACCAGACGGATGAGGAGGGAGAGGGGGAGGGGGAGCATCAACTGGATGCCGAGTTGAACATCTGGCGCGTGCAAGCCTGATGTCCAGGGAGAACAAGGGCCGGCGCGTCGGATTTTTCGCCAGCTTCTTTTTGGCCGGCGTATTTCTGATCCAGCTGATCGGGCTGTGGGTGCTGCGCCTCAATACCGATGTCGTCACCGACACGAGATGACGATACGCATGGATATCCCCAATTCAGTAAGGCTAGATTGCCAGATTAAGCACTGTCATATTGGTAATTAACTAGCATTTATTAATGAATAAAATAATATGTTAAGTATAAATTAACATTCGTTATGTCTACATTGCGGTTCTCGGCAACCCCGCCACGGGCCGGTCCGGCGGATCTCCCGGCAGCCGGACCGGCGCTTTTAAGCTGGCGCTGTAGACTGTGCCAACCGGCACTTTCCGAAAGAGCATTCCATGACATCAAGAGCAAGCAAGGCAACGGTCGTTGTCGCCATCGTGGCGCTGGCGTCTTATTGGTATTGGTCGCCCTACTTGACAGTGCGGCAACTGCAAGCGGCGGCGCAAAACAAGGATGCCGATGCCTTCAACCGGCATGTCGATTACCCCCAATTGCGCGCAAGCTTGAAGGGGCAGTTTTCATTGATGTTTGCAGACAAAATGGGCCAGTCGGACAATGACTTGGCCAAGGCTGGCTCGGTGGTTGGCACGCTGATCGGCATGGCGGTGGTATCGCCCTTCGTCGATGCGATCGTGCGCCCGGAAACCCTCATGCGCGCGATGCAGGAGGGTCAACTTTCGCCGAAGGGCGAGTCCGTGACGGAGACTGAGGCTGGCCAGGCGGCCGGCATTGCGTCTGGGCAGCCCAGTGTGGAACCTCGCAAGCCGAAGTGGACCTACCGGCGCCAGGGCGTCAATCAAGTCATCGCGTATGCCAACGATGCGCGCCAGCCGGATCAGCCGGATCAGGACAAATTCGCGCTGGTGCTTCAACGCAGCGGATTCGCGAACTGGAAACTGGCCGACGTGCGCCTGCCGGCACTGAACAAGTGATGTTGTTGGCGTCGCGTCAAAAGCGTTCCAGCATGGCCTGGATGGCTTGCTGAATATTTGGGTCGCTGATGCCGCGTACGCCATTGGTGCGGATCAGGTTGTCCCTGCTCCAGGCCGGCCATCCGATGTTATCGTCGTCGATCGCAAACCATGCTGCGGGTGCGCGTCTGTGCATGTCTTGCGTCACTTGCAGGCCGCGCGGTATGGCTGAACAGGCATTTTTTTCAATCCCGTAATGCTGGAAGGTGGTGCCGATGACGCGCTCCTGCAGCGCCGGGCTCAGGTTTTTTTTGACAAAACTGGCGCTGCGCACGCGCGCCCAGCTGGTCGACAAGACGATGCGGACATCGGGATACGGCGCCAACAGCCGTTCCAGTATCGGCATCCATTCGAACAGCACGCGGCCCGGCGTTGCCACGTAAATGCCGCGCCGCGGATGAAAATACACCCGCTCATCGTGCAGCACGCCGTCGAAGTCCAGATAAAGTATTTTTGTCATCGATGGCGGATTTCCGGGCGCCTGCTCGGCGCTCTGCGCGAAGCAGGCAACGCCGGCGGGCGATGGTTGACGGCATGTCGATGATTTTACGCCTGTAAAGACGGCGGCGGTCACGATACGCCGCTTTCGTGTGCATGCGTTGCCTGTTGCAATGCATATTGGCGATGCGAGTCAGTCTTGTGCTTGACAATATCCTTGACCGATGTCGGCGCAGAATTATGGCGCGCTGCATAGGGTTCCTGAGCAGAAACGGGCTGCGCCGTAGTGCGGTTTTGCGGGTCGTGCTCCTTGGGCCGCAGCGCGGCGGCGAGCAAACTCACGAACAGTACAGTGAGCACGGCGCTGGTCAGCCATGAGCGCGGCTGGGAGTGCTGCTGGGCTTGATCTGTTTGCATGGCGGTTCCTGTAAGTGCGTTTATATGTTGAAACGATAACGCACGCCATCTTGCTCGGCTAGCCGCAAAGCTGTATCACCGGTAAGCAGTTGTAACACCGCAAAAAAAAGCAAACTGATAGCGGCCTTGTTCTTGCGGCAGCATGGATCCCTTCCTGATACATTTGCTTACTTCCGTTACCGCTCCCTGATTGCTTGAGATGCTTGCCTGGTATTTAATGCAGACATTGTTTAAGGAGATCAACATGAAAAACCGATTAGTGGTTGTTGCAGGAATCTTGTCAGGCGCCGTGTTGTGGCTCGCTGCCGCTCCCGCCATGGCGCGGTCCGATGTGTCGCTCAATATCGGCGTGCCCGGCTTTTATGTGCAGCCGGCACCGGTCTATGTGCAGGAGCGGCCGGTGTATGTTCAGTCGCGTCCGGTGTATCAGCAGCATCGCCCTTATTACGGGGAGCGCGAGTATCGCCGCGAATGGCGCGATGAACGCGGCTCCCGTCATGGCCATGGCCGCTACTCGTCCCGCCGCGACCGCGATGGCGATGGCGTGCCGAACCGCTATGACAGCCGTCCGAACAATCCTTACCGCGATTGAGGATTGACATCCCCGCACTGCAACTGCTTTCAATAAAAAGGAATGACATGAAAACGACATTCATTGCTGCTTCGTTGCTGGCCTCCGCCTTGTTCACCGGTTTCGGCATCGCGCCGGCGATGGCGCAAGACACGCATACGCCGGTCATCGATCGGGCCCAGCAAGACATCGGCGCGCGCATACAACAAGGCTTGCGGTCCGGATTGATCACGCCTTCCGAGGCGCAGAACCTAATCAAGCGCCAGCGCGAAATTCACATGCGGGAAAGCCGCATCAAGTCCGATGGCGCCGCCACTTCGCGCGAACGGCAACAACTGCGGCAAGACCTGGACGCGTTGAACGCCGACGTCGAGCGCAAGATGTCGAATTCCCGCGTCACGGCGCAAGGGAGCGACAGGACGCCAGGGATAGACGACAGCCAGGCCGACATTCGCGCGATGATCGGGCAAGGCGTGCGTTCCGGACGCATCAGCCGGGTTGATGCGCGCCGCCTGCAGAATCGGGAGCGCAATATCGCACGCAATGAAGCGCGTTTCAAGGCCGATGGCGT
>Ga0326735_1000191_pt1 | contig 14079 bp, 12 predicted proteins | sample 37_GP2_1092_FD_207945 | JGI IMG/M metagenome (GOLD analysis project Ga0326735, IMG submission 207945) | Glacier ice microbial communities from Ngari, Tibet, China - 37_GP2_109.2 | ecosystem: Environmental > Aquatic > Freshwater > Ice > Glacier | place: China: Ngari, Tibet | collected 2018-07-31
CGGATGGCTTGCTCGACTCGCTGGCATCGGGCGCGATCATCGCCGTCTCGTCGACAGTCGCCCCGGATACCGTGAAAGCGCTGGCACAACGCGCCGCCGCGACCGGCGTTGGCATCCTCGATGCGCCGATCTGCCGCGGACGCTGGTTTGCCGACGAGGGCAAGCTGCTGGCGCTGTTCGGCGGCGATGACGAAACTGTCGCGCGCGGACGCGCGGTGTACGGCACCTTCTGCTCGGACATCGAGCATCTGGGCGAAGTCGGACACGGGCAGGTGGCCAAGGCGATTAACAACCTGCTGTTATGGATCACCTCCATCGGCCTGATCGAAGCGGGACGCATTGCTGAATCAACCGGCATTGACCTGGCCAAGCTGCGTAACGCGCTGATGCTGAGTTCGGCGAAATCCGAGGCGCTCAAGGAATGGGACCAGACCACCTTTACCTGGGCGCTGAAAGACATGCAGATCGTCACAAAAATGACGGATCAGGCCGGCCTTTCGTTGCCACTGACCGGCGCGGTTAAGGAAATGGTCAAGGAAGCGCGCCGCACCAAGGCGAGCAATCCGCCCAACTGGACCGGCAAAGCGAAGTGAGCGATCGATCAAAATCCGTGCCTGAAGGTGGCTGGCAATACAAAAGGAGACGATCAGTGAAACAAAACCTATTCAGCCGACTGGTGTTTGCGGCGATGCTCGGGCTTTGCTCCAGCGCCCAGGCTCAGGACTATCCGACCAGGCCGATCAAGATTATCGTGCCCTACCCGGCAGGCGCGACTACCGACGCGATGGCGCGCATGGTGGCAGAAAAGATGCGCGAGAAATTGGGGCAGATCGTGATCGTCGAAAACCGCGCGGGCGCTGGTGGCAATATCGGCGCGGATGCGGTAGCCAAAGCCGCGCCGGATGGCTACACCCTCCTGTTATCGGCCGCCGGGCCGCTGGTGCTCAACAAAAGCCTGTACAGCAGCCTGACCTACGACCCGGATACCTTTGTTCCGATCTCGGTGGTAGCGACCAGCAACAGCGCCCTTATCGTAAGCCCCAAGCTGGGCGTGGATACTGTGCAGGGACTGATCAGCCTGGCAAAGACCAGGCCGGCCGAGCTCAACTATGCCTCGAGCGGCAAGGGCTCTACACCGCACATGGCCGCCGAGCTGTTCAAGGCGATGGCCGGCGTTAAGATCGAACACGTCCCCTACAAGGGTAGTGGCCCGGCGATTGCCGACGTCATCGCCGGCCATGTCGACCTGGCGTTTGTGGAACTCAGCCTGGCGCTTCCGCAGGCTAATGGCGGGCGCGTTCGTCTGCTCGCAGTCGGCAGTGAAAAGCGCAAACCCGCGCTGCCCGATGTCGCCACCGTATCAGAGGCACTGCCGGGTTTCATGGCGGTGACATGGTTCGGCATCGTTGCGCCGCCGAAGACCCCGGCCGCGATCGTCAACAAGCTATCGGCGACGATCGCCGAAGCATTGAAGCAGCCTGATGTCGTGAAGCGCATGGCCGAGCTCAACATCGAACCAGGCGGCGGTAAGCCGGCGGACATGGCGCAGTTCATGAAGCTCGAGGGCGAGCGTTGGGGCAAGGTGATACGCGCTACCGGCATGACAGTCGAATAAACTGAAAACGCTGACCGGCGCTGAAAACTGCCAGGCGCAAATTGGGCCTGCGCGACTCCGCCGTACAGTGCAGCTCAACATAACCGAAGGAAGCAGGCATGGGACTGATTGATAAATCCACCGACGGGGAATCCATGAATCGGATGTACGGGCACCGTGCGCGCATCGGTTATACCTCGCCATTCTCAGCCACCGAGGTGTTTCCGTACGAGTTCTACATGATTGCACCGGAAGGCGTCAGCCTGGTGATCTCGACCCTCGGCGTGATGGAAAGAAGCAAGGAAGAGATCGATCGCAGCTATGACATGAGCCTGCAGGCCGCCAGGGAGCTGGCGCGCGTCCAGGTCGACCTGATCGTGCTCGGCGGCGTACCGATCAATCTTGCACGCGGCTCGAATGTCAACGAGTTGATCCACGAAGTGGAACGCGATACCAAGGTGCCCGTGACCACCAGTATCAGCGCGCAAATCGATGCGCTGCGCGCGGTCGGTGCGCGTCGGGTGGCGGTCGGCCATCCCTACACACCCGATCAGGACCGCACGTTTGCCGGTTACGCAGAAAAATACGGCTTCGAATCCTCGAGCGTGAAAGGGGCAGGCTATACCGGACCCGAACTCGGCCGTATGCCGCGCAAGGCGGCGCTTGAACTGGGCCGTGCGCTGCTGGAAGCTGACCCCAGCGCCGACACGATCTGGCTGCCATGCCCGCACTGGGCCGTAGTCGATGCGATCGACCTGCTTGAGCAGGAGCTCGGCGTAACGGTCGTGACAGCGCTACAGGCGATCACCTGGCAGGCGCTGCGGCGCTGCCTGGTAGCCGACAGGATTGAAGGATACGGACGCCTGCTGCGCGATTTTTAAGCCGCATCAGCGCGGTGTTCGGCGGGCTAACGCAGGAGTAGCTGCAGTGCCCGGCGCCGCAGCGGAATTAAACAAGCTTCGGCAATTCCGCACTGAAAAGTTTTGTCAGAAGTTTTATTAAAACGGCCGGCGCTGCAAAGCAGCCGGCGAAAAGGAGACGATGATGTTCACTAAGACAACACTGCTGAAAGCGCTATTGCTTGCCGCGACATTCATGCTACCCGGAATGTCGCAAGCGCAAAACTACCCGACCAAGCCGATAAAATTCCTTGTGCCTTATCCGGCAGGTGGCACGACCGATGTGTTGGCGCGCCTCGTGGCGGAAAAGGTAGGCGCAAAATTCGGCCAGCCCGTGATCGTTGAAAACCGTGGCGGCGCTGGCGGGAATATCGGCGCTGAAGCGGTCTGGCGTGCTTCAGCGGATGGTTATTCGCTGCTGTTTGCCTCGGCCGGGCCGCTCGCCATCAACAAAAACCTGTACCCGAAGCTCGGCTACGACCAGGACACCTTTACGCCGATATCGCTGATCGCTGCCTCTCCGAACGTGCTGATTGCCAGCACCAAACTGCCGGTCAACAGCCTGACGCAGCTGATCGCCTACGCCAAGGCGAACCCGGACCGGATCAGCTATGCGTCGCAGGGCAATGGCAGCACTTCCCACCTGACTGGCGAATTCTTCAAGTCGGCGGCCGGGGTCAAGATGGTGCATGTGCCTTATCGCGGCAGCAGCCCGGCGATCATGGATGTTCTGGCTGGTCAGGTCGACGTGATGTTCGTCGAGCTCAGTTCGGTCGTGGCACACATTCGCGCCGGGACAGTACAAATACTGGCGGTCGCCAGCAAGCAACGTAATCCGATGCTGCCTACCATTCCGGCGGTCGCAGAAGTGTTACCTAATTTCACTTCGGATACCTGGTTCGGGCTGGTAGCGCCGCCAAAAATGGCGCCGGAAATTGCCAATAAATTATCGGCCGCAGTGGCCGATGCGCTAAAGCAGCCTTCGCTGGTGACGGCCATGAAAGAGCTTGGTCTGGAGTCGATCGGCAGCACCCCGGCGGCAATGTCGCAGTTTACAAAACACGAAAGTGAGCGCTGGGGCGGCATAATCCGCGCGACCAATACCACGGTCGAGTAATCGGACTGGCAGGACACCGCTGAAAAGGCCATGGGCGCGTGATTGCAGGATGGCACAAAAGGATCGCCGGGACCGCACGCTTGCAACGCGGAACCAGCGATGAAAATTCAATTCCACAAGGGATTCAGGGTGAAGAAATTATCAGCAGCATTCGTTTTCATGGCCGCGTCTGCATCGGGCGCAGCGTTGGCGCAGACCAGCGTATCAAGCGCCGTTGTGTTGTATGGCCGACTCGATACTTCCATCGAGTCGGTCCGGTTCTCAGATGTACGTAGCGCGCCCGACTCCTCGGCGGTCAACCTGTCAAAGGCGACTTCGTATTGGGGACTACGCGGCCAGGAATCGCTGGGCGGTGGCATGCGTGCCTATTTCAAACTCGAGTCCGGGTTTTTTGTCGATACCGGAGCGTCTGGCAGCAGCGCCTCCTTGTTCAATCGCGAAGCGTATGTCGGACTGGGTAGCAATATCGGTAGTCTGCAATTGGGAAGCCAATATGCGCCATCGTTATTGCTGACAACCAAGGTGGATCCGTTCCAGCGCATCGCCAGCGGCTCGATTATTAATTTGATGCAACAGAGCTCTGGAAATCGCAGTCGCGGCTATCTTGGCGTGCAAAACAATGCGATTCATTACATTTCACCGACTACGCAGGGTATGACGGCACGCGCATTTTATGGCCTGAGTGAACGCAGCACGGCGCCGCGCGATCTGGGCAGCTTCGCGTCGCTCGCTCTGGACTATCAGAACGGTCCGTTTTTCGTTGGGGTGACCGCTGAAGATCAAAGCGTCGCGGGCGACCTGGCCAACACGTCGGTGTGCATGAGGACGTATACGCTTGGCGCTACCTATGATCTCAAGTTCATTAAATTAACCGGTTACCTTCTGAAAAATGATCTGGAAGCGAAAACTGACGTCAATGCCTACCTGGTCGGCTTTGTACTTCCGCTCGGGCCGGGTCAGGTTCGCAGCAGTTATGCCTCCCGCGAGACGCGCAATGTTCCCGGCGCCAGGGCGAACGTGATTTCGCTGGGATATACCTATGATTTATCGAAGCGGACTGTTCTGTACACCACCTATTCGCGCCTGCAAAACGATTTCGAGTCCACCTCGGGTCTGCTGCCGAGTATCAGGACTTACAGCCCTGCGCTCAAGGGGCAGGATATCGCCAGTCTCGAGGTTGGCCTGCGCCACAACTTCTAGTTCAAGTATCACCGCGGCCCCCGGCATCCGCCTACACGGCGGATGCCGGCCGAAAACAGCGGCTGTTGAGCTAGGGTCGCTACCACGATGGCGTGCAGCGCACAGCGCAAATCGTGGCGGTCAACTCCGCATGAATACGCGACAGTAATCGTCGCGTATTCAGTTCGTTCAACACCCAAGCACACAAAGGAAGGTCGATGAAGATCACACCGCTCCCAAATCGCTGCGGCGCCGAGATTGTTGATATCGATCTTGCGCGTATGACTGACGGTGAATCGGAGGCTATCCACCAGGCTTATCTCGATTATCAAATTCTTGTGGTGCGCGATCAATCGCTGACGCCGCAACAGCAGTTTGAGTTTTCCACCAGATTCGGACCGATAGAAAAGCAGGAAAATAATCAATTTGCGCATCCGGACAGCGATAAGGTCGTGATCCTGTCAAACCAGATCAACCCGGACGGAAGCGCTGTTGGGGTGGTAGACGCCGGCGATTACTGGCACTCCGATTCATCGCATCACGCCGTTCCCGTTACGCTCACGATTTTGCAGTCAGTCGTCAATCCATCGGTCGGCGGGACTACGGATTTTTGCAATATGTACGGCGCGTTTGCCGCGCTGACGGATGAAGTAAAGGAAAAGGTGACGGGACGCTTGGGAATTCACCACGTTTCCAAAGTATTGAACCCGCGGGTAGCGATCTCGACCAATCGCCCGGATGCAAAAGCCTACTATGAAAAGCAAGTGACCAGCCGGGACAAAGTGCTACAGCCACTGGTGCGAACGCATGAGGAAACCGGTCGCCAGGCGCTGTTTGTGTCACCACGTTTTACCATCGGAATTGATGGAATGGACGACGCCGAGGCCCAGCCGCTCCTGGATCAGCTGTTTGCCACCATTAACGATCCGGCCAGACCCTATCATTATCTGCACAGCTATCGCGACGGCGATCTGGTGCTGTGGGATAACCGTTGCCTGGTACACCGGGCAATGGGCGGCTACAAGCTGCCGGATATTCGAAGAATGCACCGCACCACGGTGGCCGGCGAAACCCGTCCATTTTATCGACCCACCTGAGCAACACCATTGCAAGTTCACAAAGAGGCCGGTAGATGCTCTTGAAACCACGAGCGGTCATGCTGGAATTATTTTTCTGTAGTCAGATAAAAGTGGAGACTCCCATGATGTCGCGCACACGGTTCGGTTTTACATTTTTGAATGTTTGTTTGCTTGGATTGGCAGTGAATAGCCCGGTGTTTGCCAACGACTTGCAAAAAATGGCCAATTATCGCGGGGCCGACCGCGAACAGCTGCTGATCGAAGGAGCGAAAAAAGAAGGCTCGCTGACCGTGTACATGAATATTCCAGCGGTCTACTCCAATATTTTCGTCCAGCCATTCGAGAAAAAGTACGGCATCAAGGTGAATATCTGGCGCGCACGCTCGGAAGTGACATTGAAGCGTGTCATCGAGGAGGCCAAGGCAGGTCTGCATGCAGTGGATGTGATTGACAGTATTTCGCCGCCGATGGAGGCGCTGCGGCGTGAGAATCTGCTGCAGAGAATCGAGTCTCCGGTGCACAAGGATTTGCTGCCGTATGCAATCCCGAAGCACCAGGAATGGGTCTCCATGCGAGCACTTGTGTTTATTCAGTCGTACAACACAAACAAGGTTAAAAAAGAAGAGATTCCAAAAACGTATCAGGACATGCTGGCGCCCAGGTGGAAAGGCAATCTCGGCATAGAGTCCGGCGATCACCATTGGGTCTCCAGCGTCATTGAGGACATGGGCAAGGATAGAGGGCAGAAATTTTTTCGCGGCTTGTCAGACAGTGGCATGACCATGCTGACCGGCCATCCGGTACTGATGAATGCCGTGGTGTCCGGCGAAGTGCCGCTGGCGCTGACGATCTATAACTACGACGCCGTGACCATGAAAGAAAAAAAGGCGCCGATCGACTGGTTTGCCATCGAGCCGGCGGTCACGATTGTAGACGGCATCGCTGTCGCGAGGAACGCTCCCCACCCGCATGCGGCGCTGCTGTTTTATGACTACATGTTGAGTATCGAAGCGCAAACGATACTGGCAAAACTAGCCTTCGTTCCGACGCATTCGAAAGTCGAATCGCCGTTGAAAAATATCAAACTAAAGGTGCTGGACCCAGCCCGATTGCTCGATGAGGATCAAGCGGCGGAAGCCCAGTTCAGGGCCTTGCTGATGACTAAATAATGATCGGACACGGTGGACGCTCACCCCGTCTTCCGTGTGCCTTTATTATTTACTCGTCCGACTTCGGCTTGGCTTCCTCACGCCGATTGAATCCCGCCACCATGTCAAAGCGGAACAGCCGGCATTCCAGCGCGCCATTGAAAAACGGCGTCTTGCGCGATTCTTTCAGGCGCAGCAGCTTTGGCACAGTCAGATCCGCTGTGAACAGGAACACCTTCCATCCGGCAAAGCGCTGCTTCAAGGTCGTGCTGAACGCGCCAAAGAAGGCCTTGGCGACATCTTCGCTTTCGACCGAACTGTCGCCGCGCATGGTGATCCGTTCGCCATACGGCGGATTGGTCAGCAGGATGCCCGGCACGTCACTCGGCGGGCGCACTTCCTGCGCTTCGATCTGCTTCAGCGGCACTTCGAAGGGTATGCCCGCCTTGTTGAGATTGTGCTGGGTCATCTTGATCATGTCGCCGGAGATGTCGCTGCCGAAGATGGTCGGCGTTTCCGGCACTGGATTCGGCTTGGCGTGCGCCTTGATCGACTGCCATGTGGCGTTGTCAAAGTCGTGAAATTTTTCGAACGCGAATGCGCGGTGCAGGCCGGGCGGAATGCCGGCCACCATCTGCGCGGCCTCGGCCAGGATGGTGCCCGAGCCGCACATTGGATCGAATAGCACCATGCCCGGCTTCCACCCGCTCGCGCGCAACAGGCCGGCAGCCAGGTTCTCGCGCAGCGGCGCGTCGCCGGTGTCGAGGCGCCAGCCGCGCTTGAACAGCGCTTCGCCTGACGTATCCAGATACAGCGTGAAATTGCGCGCGTCGAGGAAGCCGACGATGCGCATGTCCGGCGTCTTGGTGTCGACCGATGGCCGCTCCTGGAATTGGTCGCGGAAGCGGTCGCAGATCGCGTCCTTGATCTTCAGCGTAATGAATTCCAGACTGCGCACCGGCGACTTGATCGCGGTGACGTCGATGCGGATGGTCTGGTGCACGCTGAACCAGTCTTCCCACGGCTGGGCCAGGGTCAGGTCGTAAATATCGTTTTCGTTGCTGTAGCTAGCCTGGGCCATGCGCATCAGTACGCGCGAAGCGATGCGCGAATGCAGGTTGATCAGGTAAGCGTCTTCCAGCGTGCCGGAGCAGTGCACGCCGCCCGGCACCTGTTGATGGGCTTTGAGGGTCTGGCTGCGTTCGGCGATTTCGAGCAGCTCTTCGCCGAGGGCGATTTCCAGGCCGCGCGGGCAGGGGCAGAAAAATGAATGGGCTTGCGTTGAGAGTGTCATTAGGAGAACCTTTTATCCGTGGATTTTGTGCTCGGAGCACAAATTGAAATGATGCTGAAAACTTCGAAATGCTGCGATTACTTTGCCAGTGCGCGCTCGACAAATTCGAGCCGGTCCTGGCCCCAGTAAGCTTCGCCGTCGACGACATACCACGGCGCGCCGAACACATTGGCAGCGATTGCTTCGTCGGTATAGCGGTCCAGCTCGCTCTGCACGCTGGCGGTGTCGGCAGCCTTCACCAGCGAAGCGCCGTCGTGGCCGCAGCTTGTGGCCAGGGCTGCCAGAACTTCGGGATCGCTGATGTTCTTGTCCTCGGCCCACAGCGCGTGCATGACATGACCAGTCAGCTTCAGCGCCGCGTCGGTGCCGTGCGCCAGCTGGGTAGCGATCACCAGCTTCGAAGATGGATCGGCCGACACCGGAAAAAACTTCGGCTGCAGATTCAGCGGCACGCCGAGGAATTCGCTCCAGCGCTTCAGCTCGACCAGGCGATATGCCTGGCGCTGCGGAGTACGTTTTGCCAGCGGCACCCCGCCCGAGACGCTGAATATCTTGCCGAAGTCGGCCGGTCGCAGCTCGATCTTTGCGTCGTGCTGCGCGGCGGCGGCGATCAGGCGTGCGTGGCCGAAGTAGGCATACGGCGACTGCATGGAAAGATAGTAGGTACAAGACTTGGGCATGCGCACTCCGATGGAAGAATTAAAACGGTTTGACCACGACCAGGATCACGATCGCCAGCAGTATCACGACCGGCACTTCGTTAAACCAGCGGTACCACACATGGCTGCGCGCATTACGGCCATCGGCGAATTTTTTAAGCAGTGCGCCGCAGGCATGATGATAGCCAAGCAGCAGAACCACCAGTCCCAGCTTGGCATGCATCCAGCCATTGCCCGGGCCTTTGCCGATGCCATAGATCAGCCACAGCCACAGGCCGAAACCGAGTGAGGGAACCAGCAGGATATTCATGAAGCGATACAGCTTGCGGCCCATCAGCAGCAGGCGCGCGTGGCTGGTCGGGTCGGTTTCCATGGCCAGGTTGACCAGGATGCGCGGCAGATAAAACAAGCCTGCGAACCATGATATGACGAACAGAAGATGTAGCGATTTGATCCACAGCATGCAGGAATTTCTTTCTTATTGGCGAACTTCGCCGTGGCCAAAGACAAGGTATTTCAGTGAGGTGAGGCCCTCCAGGCCAACCGGGCCGCGCGCATGCAGCTTGTCGTTCGAGATGCCGATTTCAGCGCCGAGGCCGTATTCAAAGCCGTCAGCAAAGCGCGTCGAGGCGTTAACCATAACCGAGGCGGAATCGACTTCGCGCAGGAAGCGCATCGCGCGTGAGTAATCTTCGGTGACGATGGCGTCGGTGTGCTGCGACGAGTATTGCGCAATGTGATTGATGGCCCCGTCCATGTCGTCCACGATCTTGACGGAGAGGATAGGCGCCAGATATTCAGTGGACCAGTCTTCTTCGACCGCTGCTGTCAGATGCGGATAGCCGGCCAGCAGCGCGCGCGCTTCTTCGTCCACGCGCAGTTCGAGGTTTTCGGCTTTGTACAGATCAGCCAAGGGCGGCAAAACCTGCGCCGCGATGCCGCGCGCGACCAGCAGCGTCTCCATCGTATTGCAGGTGCCGTAGCGATGGCATTTCGCGTTGAAGGCGATCTTCAGGGCCTTGTCCATGTCCGCCTTGTCGTCGATATAAACATGGCAGATGCCGTCCAGATGCTTGATCATCGGCACGCGCGATTCGCGCATCAGGCGCTCGATCAAGCCCTTGCCGCCGCGCGGGACGATAACATCGATGTATTGCGGCATGGTGATCATGGCGCCCACGGCTGCGCGGTCGGTTGTCTCGACGATTTGCACGGCGTCCGCCGGCAAGCCTGCGCCGGCCAGCCCCTGCTTGACGATTTTTGCCAGGGCCTGATTGCAGTGAATCGCTTCGGAGCCACCGCGCAGGATGGTCGCATTGCCGCTCTTGATGCACAGGCCGGCTGCGTCGACCGTGACGTTGGGCCGGGCTTCGTAGATGATGCCGATCACGCCGAGCGGCACGCGCATCTGGCCGACCTGGATGCCGCTGGGGCGGAATTTCATGTTGGAGATTTCGCCGATCGGGTCGGGCAGGGCGGCGATCTGCTCGAGCCCCTCTGCCATGCCGGCGATGGTTTTGTCGGACAGCGTGAGCCGGTCGACCATGGCCGGCGCCAAGCCGGCGGCGATGGCGGAGTCGAGGTCTTGCTGGTTCGCGGCGCGCAGGGCGGCGGCGTCCTTGCGGATGGCGGCGGCGATCAGGATTAAGGCGTGATTACGCGCGGCGGTGTCGGCTTTGGCCATGGCGCGTGAGGCTATTCTTGCGCGTTGGCCGAGGTCGGTGATGTAGTGATTGATGTCCATGATTGCTGCTATCCGTGTTTGTCCGACTTGAAAAGCGTGAGGTCCGCAGGGCGAAATGCTTTGCGCCCTGCGATAAAATTATCTGCCGCGCGCGATCTTTAAACTTAATTGGGTCATTGCATCCCACGCATCGCCAACAAACGCCTTGGCGCGCAAGCCCTTGATCATCTTATCGACTTCCGCCGCCTGCTGCAGGGCTTCTTCAAGCGTCGCCAATTTAAGCCGCCGCAAGGCCGGTTCCATCAAGCGCTCGCGCGGGCCCCAGATGCGTTGCTCTTTCATCAGCATGCCGAGCTGCTTGCCAGCTGCGACGCCAGCCTTCAACTTTAACAGCGTGCGTATCTCTTCGGCCACCGCCCACAACACCAGCGGCAATGCTTCACCTTCGCCCTGCAAGCCTTCCAGCATGCGCACCAGCCGCGCCACATCGCCGGCCAGCATGGCTTCATTCAGCTTGAACACATCGTAGCGCGCCACGTTCAGCACCGCGTCATGGATCTGCTCGTAGCTCAATGTACCTTCAGGATGCAGCAGCCCCAGCTTCTGGATTTCCTGATGCGCGGCGAGCAGATTTCCTTCAACCCGATCGGCGATGAAATCCAGCCCGGGCTTGTCCGCACTCTGACGCTGCGCGGCCAGCCGCTGGCCTATCCAGTTCGGCAGCGCTGCGCGTTCGATCAGCGGGATTTCGATGAACACCGCAGCCTGCTGCAGGGTCGTAACCCACGCGGCTTTGGCAGTTTGCCAGTCGAGCTTGGGCAATGTGATGAGCGTCAGGTTATCCGGACTGAGATCTCCGGCATAAGTCTGCAAGGCCGCGCCGCCATCCTTGCCCGGCTTGCCGGTGGGGATGCGCAGCTCGATCAATTTTTTATCGCCGAACAGCGACTGTGACTGGTTTGCCGCCAGCAGCTCGCCCCATTTGAAGCTGCGGTCAACCGTCAATACATCGCGCTCGGTAAAGCCCTGGGCGCGCGCGCGTTTGCGTATCTTGTCCGCCGCTTCCAGCGCCAGCAGATGCTCGTCGCTGGCGATCACGTAGAGCGGCGCGAGCGACTTCGTCAGGTGGATTTCAAGTGCGTCAATACGGAGCTGCATGGCGTTTTATCAGGCCGGTTTGATGGCGGCCAGGCGGCGCAGGATTTGCTGCACCAGGTCGCTTTGCATGTCGCGGTACAGCAGCTCTTCTTCCTTTTCCTTGGCGATCACCTGCGATTCGTTGAAGCTGATGTCGCGCTTCAGGACGATCTCGGTCGGTGCCAGCAAGACTGCGCCAGCAGCGTTTTTCACCTGGAAGGTCATGCGGTAGAACAGTGCGTATTCGCGGATGCGGCCCTGGGTGTTGAGCGACTGCACGGTTTTCTGGCGACCTTCGGCGAGGATTTCGATGAAGGCCTGAGCGGCCTTCTTGTCGGTGACGACGTCGACTTTGCTGGCGCGCAGATAGCGCTTCAGCTCGGTGCCCAGCGGCGAATTGTCGGCCACGCCGAGGAATACGGTCTGGAATGGCAGGCTGGCTGACTGGCCGGTGCCGCGCAGCGTAAAGCCACAGGCAGTCAGCGAGAGAAGGACGGCCAGCGCCAGGGTGCTTGCGATGCGGCGGCGCAGTGATGGTGACAGTGACATGGACGATTCCCGTTAAGCGACGATGTTGACCAGCTTGCCCGGCACGACGATGACCTTCTTCGGCGTGCCTTCGACGTATTTGCGCACGTTTTCATTGGCCAGCGCGGCAGCTTCAATGCTGGCCTTGTCGGCATCTTTCGCGACTGTGACGCTGCCGCGTAGTTTGCCGTTGACCTGCACCATGTACTCGATTTCGGATTGCTCGAGCGCGGCTGCGTCGACCTGTGGCCACGGCGCATCGAGGATATCGCCATGCTGCTGCATGTAGCCGAGCTCTTGCCACAATTCGTGGGTAATATGCGGCGCGACCGGATTCAGGATGCGCAGGAAGATGGACAGGCTTTCGGCGATCACGGCATTCGACACTTTGGAGTCGTCGAGTTTGGCAGCTTCCAGCGTGTTCAGCATTTTCATGCAGGCGGAGACCACGGTGTTGTACTGAATGCGCTTGAAATCGTGATCGGCCTGCTGCAATACCTTGTGGATTTCGCGGCGCAGGGCTTTGTGCGCGTCGCTCAATTCGGCGTTCGTGACTTTGCCGGCGCCGGCGCAGCGGCCAGCCTGTGCATACGAAAACGCCCACACGCGGCGCAGAAAGCGGTTTGCCCCTTCCACGCCAGTGCCGGACCATTCGAGCGACTGCTCCGGTGGCGCCGCGAACATGGTGAACAGGCGAGCAGTGTCGGCGCCGAATTCATCGATCTGCGCTTGGGGATCGATTCCATTGTTCTTCGACTTGGACATTTTCTCGATGCCGCCGATGACTACCGGCTGGCCATCTGCGCGCAATAGCGCGCTGGCCGGACGGCCTTTGTCATCAAAGGTCAGATCAACATCGGCCGGATTGTGCCAGGTCTTCTTGCCGGCGCTGTCTTCGCGGAAGTAGGTTTCATTCAGCACCATGCCCTGCGTGAGCAGATTCGTGAACGGCTCGTCGAACTTGATCAATCCGAAGTCGCGCATGACCTTGGTCCAGAAGCGCGCGTACAGCAAATGCAGCACGGCGTGCTCGATGCCGCCGATGTACTGGTCCATCGGCATCCAGTAATCGTTACGGGAATCGACCATGGCCTCGCTGCTGCCGGGCGAGCAGTAGCGCATGTAGTACCACGACGAATCGACGAAGGTGTCCATCGTGTCGGTCTCGCGCCGCGCGGGCTTGCCGCAGCTCGGGCAATCGACTGTCAGGAAGGCGGTGTGTTTATTGAGCGGGTTGCCGCTGCCGTCCGGGACGCAATCTTCCGGTAACACGACCGGCAAATCCTTTTCCGGCACCGGCACGTCGCCGCAGTCGGCGCAGTGAATGATCGGAATCGGGGTGCCCCAGTAACGCTGGCGCGAAATGCCCCAGTCGCGCAGACGGTAGGTGATCTTCTTTTCGCCGATGTCGCGTGCGGCCAGGTCGGCCGCGATCGCTTCCACGGCGCTCGCATAATTCAGGCCGTCGTATTTGCCCGAATTGACCGTGTGACCTGCTTCCTTGTCGCCGTACCATTCCTGCCAGCCGTCCGTCGAAAAAGTCTGGCCATCGATGGCGATAACCGGCTTGATCGCCAGCGCGTATTTTTTAGCGAAGGCAAAGTCGCGCTCGTCGTGCGCCGGCACGCCCATGACGGCGCCGTCACCGTAAGTGATCAGCACATAATTGCCGACCCAGACTTCGACCTGCTCGCCGGTCAGCGGATGCGTCACGAACAGACCGGTCGGCATGCCTTTCTTTTCCATGGTCGCCATGTCGGC
>Ga0326735_1000192_pt1 | contig 14040 bp, 13 predicted proteins | sample 37_GP2_1092_FD_207945 | JGI IMG/M metagenome (GOLD analysis project Ga0326735, IMG submission 207945) | Glacier ice microbial communities from Ngari, Tibet, China - 37_GP2_109.2 | ecosystem: Environmental > Aquatic > Freshwater > Ice > Glacier | place: China: Ngari, Tibet | collected 2018-07-31
CTCTACAACCACTATATTCCGCAACGCGCCATCGATGGCAACACGCCGATACAAGCGCTCAAAGAGTGGCAGCAGAAAAGGCCTGATTTATTTGTCAAACGGGTTTATGACCGAGCGGAACTTGACACTTAGCTTCTACTTTTATCGCCTCTTATAAAAGGGGGGATTACCGGGCTACCTTTTTCAGTTCCAGCAATTCGTTTGCCATCAGTGACAATATAATTTTTTGTGTCACGTTGTCTTCCTTGATTTTCACTACCGAAAGTATATCTAGTTGTCTAGTGTTGTGTAATTTTTTGCACTTTCTCACTTTCTCACTTTCCCACTTAGTCACAATATAATTTAAAAATGAATATTTCCTGTAATACTAGAATTTTAGATAGTCATCTCACTGGTGTCCAACGTTACACATTAGAACTACTATCTCGATTTAGTAAAGAGATAGAAGTATTGAAGCCAAATTATTTTCGAAACGGTATTCAAGGCCATGCTTGGGAACAGTTTATTCTACCGGCGAAGTTGCATGGTAGTTTATTGTGGAGTCCTAGTAACACAGGGCCATTAGCCGTTGAGCGACAGGTTGTAACTATTCATGATGTTTCACCAATGGATCACCCGGAATGGTTGAATCCACGTTTTGCATCATGGTATCAATTTTTAACCCCCCGCCTTGTACGGCGAGTGCGTAATATTATAACTATTTCCGAATTTACCAAGCAGCGAATAATAGCTCATTGCCCTGAGGCAGAATCAAAAATTCATGTTGTTCATAATGGTGTGGATGTGCGCTTCCATCCAATTGACGCAGATTTTATTAAAGAAACACGTGAACGTTTAAATATACCTTCACCGCATTATCTCGTTGCGTTAGGTTCACTTGAGCCGCGCAAGAATTTAGTACGATTGTTACAGGCTTGGGCGACGATACAAAATCAGATGCCAAAGGATGTTTGGTTAGTAATCGCTGGAGCGAAAGGGCGACGTTTGTTATTCGGAGATGTGTCATTTGAAAATTTGCCGGCAAGGGTGCATTTAACTGGCCATGTTCCCGATGAATTGCTTCCTGCACTTTACTCAGGTGCAATAGCTGCGCCTTATCTTTCTCTTTATGAGGGATTTGGATTGCCGCCGCTTGAGGCTATGGCTTGTGGTACTCCATCATTGACCGGTAATTTAGCATCGCTTCCAGAAGTAGTTGGTGATGCGGGTATTATGGTCGATCCATATGATGTCGATGCTATCGCTGATGGATTATTGCAATTAGTGGGCGATTCAAACTTACGTGCAAAATTTAGCAGAAAAGGTTTGGAGCGTGCCAAGCAATTTAGCTGGGATACGGCAGCTGATTTAACTTGGGATATTTTGAAAAATGTAGCGAATCAGAATAAATAAAAATTTTCTGACTATTCAGTAGCAATGGCTGTAATAAAACGGTTGTAAAACATCCGAGGCGATTCATTAAATTGCATGAGCCGCTTGAATATAGACTTGCTTCACATACAATCCGGACTTTTCTAGCGGCCATTTCTTTAGAACTTGAATCGACGTTTGATGTTTCAATGCGCGTTGCGGAATGTTGTTGTAAATTTTTAAATAATTGCGCAGGGGCGATTCAAGCTCAGCTGTAGAATCGAAACGCGCCTGGTTGACGATTCCGCTGTTGCGGCCCTTGAAGCGTTCGACCATGCCATTCGTCTGCAGATGGCACCGTGGAATGAGTCGATCCTCAATCTTGAATTGCCGGAACAGGCAGTCAAATAAGTGTTGGCCGCTTGGTACATTTTTCTTGCTGGTAAAACGGTCAGAAAAAACCTGAATATAATCACGCAGTCGGAGTAATTAAAAAGACCATGTCACAAAAACTACCGCAACCCAATCTTTCAGGTAAGGTTGTTCACCTTCGGTCGGGTGCAAAAATTTGGCATCATTAATCAAAAAACTCGAAGCGGTGATGGGATTTATTCTCGATCTAACGTTTTGGGAGGACTAGCTCAAGTACCAACTGCAACACCGGGGTTAATGAATCGAATTAGGCAGCAATTGTAGCTGTTCCATGTGTTCGATATAGACGACCGATTTTTGCAAGAGGCATTTCGTTAATTAAAATTTTAATCGAATTAAATTTATAAGGCTGAAAATGAAAGTCGCAATCATTCACTATTGGTGGCTAAGTAACCGTGGCGGCGAGGCAGTTTGCACTGCGCTAGTCGAGCTTTTTCCTGACGCCGATTTGTTCCTGCATGTATGCAATGAAGATGTCGTGCGCAAGGCCTTGCCTGTTGAATTCACTGGCCAGATTAAAAAGACATTTATTTCGCGTCTGCCATGGGCACAGAAGCAATATCAAAAATATCTGCCTTTTATGCCCCTGGCACTGGAACAACTTGACCTCACCGCTTACGATTTGATCATCAGCAGCGAATCTGGGCCTGCCAAAGGTGTAATTACCCGCCCCGATGCTTTGCATGTCTGTTACTGCCATTCACCAATGCGTTATGTATGGGATATGTATCACGAATATCTGTCCACGGCTGGCCGTGTGGTACGCGTACTTTTCCCGCTGGTGGCACATTGGCTTCGCGTATGGGATAGGCTTTCGGCCGATCGTGTTGACCATTTTATTGCGAATTCGAGCTTTGTGGCCAAGCGGATAAAAAAATTCTATCGCCGTGATGCCGAGGTAATTTTTCCACCTGTGAATTCAAGTGAATTTTCTCATGAACAAGAGCGAGGGGATTTCTACCTTTGCCTTGGGCAGTTGGTGCCCTACAAACGGGCTGACTTGGCAGTGGACGCGTTCAATCAACTTGGACTTCCACTGATCGTTGTCGGTGAAGGAGCATTGTATGAAAGTTTGAAGTCACGGGCCAAATCGAACGTCACCTTGATGGGGCGTCAGCCTTTTCCTGTGATCAAGGACCTACTGGAACGTTGCCGTGGCCTGATATTCCCAGGTATGGAAGACTTTGGAATCGTCCCCGTTGAGGCCATGGCGGCTGGCGCTCCAGTTATTGCCTTTGCCAAAGGAGGTGCATTGGAAACGGTTATTCATGGACAAACGGGGGTTCATTTCCATGAGCAATCGATAAAATCATTAATCGAGGCTGTTCAACATATCGAGGCCGGTGAATTTTGTTTTTCGCCGCCTCTTTTACACAAGTATGCTGCTGAATTTGATAAGGCAATTTTCAAACAGCGTGTAAAAGAATTTATTGAAAAGAACTTGGGTAAGTAGTTGCTCAAATCCAAGTAATAGGTCGCTCTAAGTAAGTAAGCGTAACCCGTTACACAACTTCAGGTATACTTCGGGGAGTACAAAAACAAGAAAGACAACGTGGCACAAAAGCTCATATTGCGTAAGCGGTGCGCCAGCACCGTCTGTTCAAGGCCTCCCAATTTGTCCATGATTGAAACTGAAGGCACAACTAATTTGTGCCCACAAATTTCATCATGGACACAATCATTCAATCCTCTCCTGGCCCTGCAAAGCGCAGCAGCTACCGCCATCATCCGATCGACTTCAAGCGCGCTATCCTCGAACAATCGCTGATTGCCGGCGCATCCGTTTCGCTGGTCGCGCGCGAGCACGACATCAATGCCAATCAGGTGTTTGCCTGGCGCAAACTCTACAAGGACGGCTTGCTCGACGCCGAGTCGAGCAAGGGCTGGCATCTATTGCCGGTCATGCTGGCAGGTAATCCCCCCACAAAAAAGATGCGATCAGAAGTAGAATTTTCTTATATGCAATTTGAGGATTTTTTACATGAAGACATCGCGCTTTACCGACAGCCAGATCATGCAGATTCTGAAGCAGGCAGAAGCTGGCAGCCCTGTACCTGAACTGTGCCGTGAGCATGGCATGAGCACGGCAACGTTTTACAAGTGGCGCGCCAAATTCGGCGGCATGGATGCGTCCTTGATGACGCGGATGAAGGAACTCGAAGACGAGAACCGACGCCTTAAAAAGATGTATGCGTAGGAACGCCTGAAAGCCGAGATCGTGACGGAGGCGCTGTCAAAAAAATGGTAGCGCCATCTCAGCGAAGAACGATGGCGCAGTGGTCCGTGGCAAACAGATTGGTCACGATTCGCGTGGCATGTCAGGCGTTTGGCATCAGCCAGACCTGTTATCGGTATTGCGCCAAATTGTCATTGGAGAACGTACGCATTGCCGATTGGCTGGTGTGCCTGACGACGAATCAGCGCAACTGGGGTTTCGGCTTGTGTTTTCTATATCTTCGCAACGTCAAAGGCTTCACATGGTGAACAGTGTGCGCAAAACGTGCCTGGCTTTGAAGAGGGGCCAGCTACGGATTGGCATACTAACTTTCCAGTTAGAAAAGTCATTGTGTCTCCTATAAGGGGCAATGACTATACTTTGTGGAAATTTAGTATGATCCCACGAGTCTAGACAACTACTTACCTGCTTATCGCCAATTATTTTTTAATTTCTCATTTTTCCAACTAGATCATGTGTCCTCCAAATTCGACCATCACTACTTGCATGAAAAGGAGAGTCGCAGACTAAAGAACTTGGAGAAAAAGATTCTTGCCGTATAAAAAACACTTTTTTATTATTTATTTTATTAAAATATTTTACAGAATCACGAAGAATTTTATCAGATTGATTGACTTTATTATTATCTAATGAATCACCATAAAATTCGCTAGGAACGACAAAATATAAATTTGATTTTGGAAATAATATTATTAAATTTGATAATTGAGAGTTAACCCAATCGCTAACATCTTTCTCATTTAAGTTTCTTTCAAACTGAATAACGCTATCCTCCATTTGGCATTCGAATGAAGAGAAATCGAAGTCACCATAATTATTGGGTAATGGATAGCTTATTTTTTTCAAAATTAAATCTCTATCGATATATATTTTTTTCAAATAATATCCTATTGATTTGGTAGGCAAAGTACCTATAAAATTTTTTTCACCGAGTAAATTTAATTTTGACCGTTTGCGATCACTGATATGCTCATATCGTAACGGTGTAACGGAACTGTACACAACATCTGTGACCTTAGAGCGTTGACTTTCATTTAGGGAACTTTGAATAAATAGCCAGTAATTTTTATCGCTGTTGCCCTCGCTAAGCAAAGATAGATTTAACCACTTACGTTCACTATCAATCGTCAGTAATTCGGCACTTAAGCTAAAAAATGCATTTGATCCCCCTAATATGACTCCATCAATTCCCTTCGCTTCAGTAATATTTTTAATTTTTTTATTAATAATTCCATCTGAGTTATTTTCGAGATGATAATAATCAAATGCCAAAAATAATACATAGAACAAGGCTAAAATTGGAAGACAATAATTCCATAAAAACCGATTAACGCTGCCCGTATACTGCAAAATTATTCCCCAAATCTGAAGCTAAAGTTACTCCCGTGGCAACTAAAATAAATAATGTTATCGGAGATCTTAAATGCTTGTAGTTGCGTTTACATACGTTTTTTGAATTTCGAAAAAAGAACTCGACAGAAATTAAGCAGAAGCCTAGCAATAGAGATATTTTTGATGCGGTTTTCATCGATAGCAAAGTTTGAATCGCCCCAAACCCTGTATACGAGAAAGTTAATTTTTCAATCAAACGATCTGTCTGGCTATCAGCAAATATCAATCGTCCCAGTACCACAGCAACCATCAGGATAATTAGTGGCAAGTACGGAATACGTTTTTTAAGTACATGAATGGTTATTATGAACATCGCCGCATGAAATATGCCCCATATGATAAAATTAAGTGCAAATCCGTGCCATAGTGCAGACGCCAAATACACGCCAAGTATAGCAACGCTGGATGAAAAACTTGCCCTGAGAGGAGAGTAAAAAAGCGTTTTTAAAACGGTTGATAGCGAGGTATGCCAACCTCTCCAGAATTCTATCAGGTTGCTACTCGAAAATGGCTGTCGAAAATTTAAAGGTATTTTTAATCCTAAAATTCCAAACACGCCATAAATAATTAGCGATAGTCCGCAAAAATTTGTGTATACGAATAATTCAAAAATGCTGGCAAATAATAAAGAAGAAATAACGTCTGTAGATTCAATTAATTTAAAGGTCAGTGTTAAAGGTGCAGCTACGATTTGATAATAAAATACACCAACAATAAAAAATGGAAAAAAATAGTTAAATCTCCTTCCAATACTTCGATATCGGAAATTTGTGATAAATAAAGAGATTGGCCCGGTAACCAAAAGAAATGGATTCGATGTTTTAAAAACGTCTATTGCATTTAATTTTGATCTATATGTAGATAGAACAAGGTAAGCTAACGATGCTGTGTAGAACGATAGACCAAAAAGTAGCGGCTGAGTTGCTTCTGCATGAGATCCTGTCAGAATCTCAGTAAAGCCAAATAAAGAAGTTAGCGTGACTGCAAAAAATAAAAAGTAAGCGGCTGTATATCTAATTGATTTAATATTTTTTTTATTATAAATATTTACAAAAAACATTATAAAAAAGCAAAATACTAATGGCGATATTACTTCAATTAGTGATTTTGTTGAATGCGAAGAAAATAGCAAGTACGTGATCGCCCCAATAGCCCAAATATAAATAAATTGCATAACCAATGATCCTCTTGCAAAACTCCCATGGCATCAAATCATGGTCGCTGCTGATTTCCGATTTTGCTTTTTTTGATTGATGCTGCCAAATTTTGTCTTAATCTGCCGTGGTTATCAATAAACATATCGCATTAGTTAAAGATTACTATTTTGATACTTCTGTCAGCATGCGCGTAACCCCGTATTGCCAATCTGGCAAATGCAGGTCGAATGCCGTTTCCAGCTTGTTCGTGTTCAAGCGCGAATTATGGGGACGCGCGGCGGCGGTCACAAAAGAGCTGCTGGGTACGCGCTCGATTGCATCCTGCGCAACCTTGATGTCCATGCCAGCGCCACGCGCTGTTCGGATAACAAAACTGGCATAGCCGTGCCACGACGTATTGCCGCTGGCGGCCAGATGATACAGGCCCAGCAACTCCGGACGTCTCACGGTAGCGCGCAGCGCGTGCGCGGTCACGTCCGCCAGCAAGTCGGCGCCGGTAGGCGCGCCGATCTGGTCGTCGATCACGCTTAAGTGTTCGCGCTCCTGTGCCAGGCGCACCATGGTCTTCGCAAAGTTCGTGCCGCGCGCGGCATAGACCCAACTGGTGCGAAAAATCAGGTGCCGGCAACCGCTGGCCAAGATTGCTTGCTCGCCTTCGAACTTGCTTTTGCCATAGATGTTGAGTGGGCCGGCAGCATCGGTTTCCACCCATGCTTGGTCGCCGCTGCCGTCGAATACGTAGTCGGTCGAGTAATGCACCAGCAAGGCGCCGCTGCGTGCAGCTTCAAGGGCCAGCACGCCTGGCGCTTGCGCATTGATCAGCCTGGCAAGTTCTGGCTCGCTCTCGGCACGGTCAACAAAGGTGTGGGCTGCAGCATTGACGATGATGTCGGGCGCTAGCGCACGCACGGTCGCCGCGATGCCTGCCAAGTTGCTCAAGTCGCCGCACAGGTCGGTACTGTCAGAACCGAGCGCCACCAGTTCACCCAGCGGCGCCAGGCTGCGCTGCAATTCCCAGCCAACCTGGCCATTCTTGCCGAGCAACAGAATTTTCATGCGATGCATCATGCGGCGCGACCGGCGTAGTTCTGTTCGACCCAGGCGCGGTAGCTGCCGGACTGCACGTTGGCGATCCAGCCCTGATGGTCCAGATACCACTGGACGGTCTTGCGGATGCCGGTCTCGAAAGTCTCTCCCGGTTTCCAGCCGAGTTCGCGCTCTATCTTGCCGGCGTCGATCGCATAGCGGCGGTCATGGCCGGGTCGATCCGCCACGGTGGCGATCTGCTTGCGATATGGCAAGCCATCAAGCCTGGGCCGCAATTCGTCCAGCAAGGCGCACACCGTGTGGACGATCTCGAGGTTCGGTTTTTCATTCCAGCCGCCGACGTTGTAGACCTCGCCGACCCGGCCCGCTTCCAAAACGCGGCGGATCGCGCTGCAATGGTCCTTGACGTACAGCCAGTCGCGTATCTGCTGGCCGTCGCCATACACGGGCAACGGCTTGCCGGCCAGTGCATTGACGATCATCAAGGGGATCAGCTTTTCAGGGAAGTGATACGGGCCGTAATTGTTCGAGCAATTGGTCGTCAACACCGGCAAGCCATAGGTGTGATGATACGAGCGCACCAAATGATCGCTGGCTGCCTTGCTGGCCGAATACGGGCTGTTCGGTTCGTAGCGATGGGTCTCCGTGAAGGCCGGATCAATCTTGCCAAGCGAGCCATAGACTTCATCGGTGGAGACGTGCAGAAAGCGGAAATCTGTTTTGGCTTCGCCTTGCAAGCCGCCTCCGTTTGTGCCACAGTGTGCGCGCACCGCTTCAAGTAGGCGGAAGGTGCCGACGATGTTGGTCTGGATGAAGTCTTCCGGGCTATGGATAGAGCGGTCGACATGGCTTTCGGCGGCGAAATTGAGCACCGCGCGTGGCTGATATTTGGCCAGCAGATCGGCCACCAGGGCGCTGTCGCCTATGTCGCCGTGCACGAACACATGGCGCTCATCACCAGTTAGCGATGCCAGGTTTTCGCGATTGCCCGCATAAGTCAGCGCATCGAGATTGATGACTGTTTCATTCGATTGTGCCAGCCAATCCAATACGAAGTTGGCGCCGATGAAGCCGGCTCCGCCTGTGACTAAAATCATTGGGTAATCCTGAAAGAGGAAGATAGAAAAAATTTAATGTATGCAGCTGTAGTCAGTAGTCAGGCAAAAAATATCTCTGAATCGGCCAGCAGTGTCGCAACCTGATCTTTGCCCGACAATTGCGGTGTGCCATCTATCGGCCATTCGATGCCGATTGCGGGGTCATTCCATAAAATAGAGCGTTCGAATTGGGGCGCCCAATAATCTGTGGTCTTGTAAAGAAATTCCGCTGTTTCGCTTGTGACCACGAAGCCGTGCGAAAAACCTTCCGGTATCCACAATTGGCGCTTGTTTTCGGCGGAAAGCGTCACGCCGACCCAGCGGCCGAAGGTGGGCGAGCTTTTGCGGATATCGACGGCAACATCAAATACTTCACCGGCAACCACGCGCACCAGTTTGCCTTGCGGTTGCTGGATTTGGTAATGCAAGCCGCGCAACACATTTTTGGCTGATTTCGAGTGGTTGTCTTGCACAAAACTGGCCGTGACGCCGGTCAGTTCAGTGAACTTGCGTTGGTTGAAGCTTTCATAGAAAAAACCACGGTCATCGCCGAACGATTTGGGTTCGATGATGAGTACATCTGGAATGGCGGTAGCGTGAACTTGCATCGTTAAAATACCTCTGAGGTCAACAGGCGCAGCAGATATTTGCCGTAGCCGTTCTTTTTGAGCGGTTGCGCCAGCGCTTCAAATTGTGCTGCGTCGATGTAGCCTTTACGGTACGCGATTTCTTCCGGGCAGGCCACTTTCAAGCCTTGGCGGTTTTCGATGGTGGCGATGAACTGACCAGCTTCCAACAATGATTCATGGGTCCCGGTGTCCAGCCAAGCCATGCCACGCCCCATCAGTTCGACTGTCAATTGCTGGCGTTCCAGATAGACGCGGTTGACATCGGTGATTTCAAGTTCTCCCCGCGCCGATGGCTGGATGCTCGCCGCGATCTCGCACACTTGGCTGTCGTAAAAATAGAGGCCAGTCACGGCGTAATTCGATTTCGGTTGTAGCGGTTTTTCTTCGATGCTGACGGCATTGCGGTCGGCATCGAATGCAACCACGCCGTAGCGCTCTGGGTCATTGACGTGATAAGCGAAGACGGTGGAACCATCGATGCGCGCGCTGGCGGTGCTTAACTGGGCTTCGAAATCGTGGCCGTAATAAATATTGTCGCCCAGGATCAACGCGGACGGTGCATCGCCGATGAATTCTCTCCCGATGATGAACGCTTGCGCCAGACCATCCGGCGAAGGCTGCACCGCGTAGGAAAGGTTGATGCCCCATTGCTTGCCGTCGCCCAGCAATTCTTCGAAGCGCGGCGTGTCTTGTGGTGTGGAAATGATCAGGATGTCGCGTATCCCCGCCAGCATCAGCGTTGTCAGCGGGTAGTAAATCATCGGCTTGTCATATACCGGCAGCAATTGCTTTGAGACCGAGATGGTGACCGGGTACAGGCGTGTGCCGGAGCCACCTGCCAGGATGATGCCTTTGCGTTGCATTAGGGCGGTCATTGGGTAATTCGTGTTTTCAACATCATTTCGGTTTCCTGTTTACTTTGAAGAAATTGTTCATGTCAGGCGACAGTCTTCAATTCGGGCTGCAGCCGCTTCGCGACGGTTTGCAGGTAGTTGCGGAATTCGTCGCGCACTTGTGGGTGCTTGAGCGCAAATTCGACGGTGGCTTGCAGGAATCCTTGCTTGCTGCCGCAGTCGTAGCGCACGCCGTCGAACTGGTAGGCCAGCACAGGTTCAACGTTCAGCAGTGCGGCGATGGCGTCGGTCAGTTGCAGTTCGCCGCCGGCCCCCGGTTGCAGTTCGTGCAGATGCTTGAAGATGGCTGGCGTGAGCACATAACGCCCGACTACGCCCAGGTTCGACGGTGCATCTTTCGGTTGTGGTTTTTCGACGATGGCATTCAGCTTGAGCAATCGCTCGCCGAATGGTTTGCCAGCGACTACGCCGTAGGAGCGGCTTTGCTTTGGTTCGATGGCTTCGACGCCGAGAATGCTGTGGCCGTACTCTGCGTACAGTTGCGTCATCTGGTGCATGATCGGCACTCCGCCATCCAATAAATCGTCGGCCAAGATGACGGCGAACGGGTTATCCATGACCAAGCGCTCGGCGCACAGCACCGCATGGCCGAGGCCCAGCGCTTCGGCCTGGCGCACGTAGAAACATTCGATGTTCTTCGGCTTGATGGAGCGCAGCAACGCCAGCAACTCGTGTTTGTTGTGGGATTCGAGTTCGGCTTCGAGTTCGTAGGCCTTGTCGAAGTGGTCTTCAATCGAGCGCTTGTTGCGCCCGGTAACAAAAATCATGTCAGTGATGCCGGCCGCCGCCGCTTCTTCGACCGCGAACTGAATCAACGGCTTGTCGACGATCGACATCATTTCCTTGGGGCTGGCCTTGGTGGCTGGCAAGAAACGGGTACCGAGACCGGCGACTGGGAAGACTGCTTTGGTGATTTTTTTTTGCATAAGAAATTATATTTTTTAAAAATTGCTAATATTTATATATTATTAAATTAATTTATTTTTAGCATTATTTAATATGCTCCATCTTTTTTGAATATGACTTTTGCTGTTTTAAGTAAAATGACAATGTCATTGAAAAGTGACCAATTTTTCACATACCACACATCGAGATAGACCCGCGTCTCATAGGTGACATCATTTCTTCCGCTGATTTGCCATAAACCTGAAATTCCAGGTTTGACTTCCAGATATTTATTAATTTGATTTCCATATCGCTCTAGTTCGGCATCGACAATTGGTCGTGGCCCTACAAAACTCATTTCACCTCTCAGTACGTTCCATAATTGAGGTAGTTCATCCAGGCTAGTTTTTCGTAAAAATTTTCCAATCGATGTAATTCGTGGATCATTTTTAAGCTTGAAGTCACGTTGCCATTCGTCTCTAGCAGCTGGATCATTGGCCAACAATTCTTGTAATAATTTATCTGAGTTGGGAAGCATGGTGCGAAATTTATAACAAAGAAAATGTTTTCCATGCTGGCCGACACGTTTATGGCCATAGAAGATCGGATGGCCAGATGAAAAAACTTTCAATCCTATCCATAACAAAAGGGGAGATATTAAAATTAACAGAAAGATTGCTGTAAATAGATCAAAGCATCGTTTGAGGAGTCGTGGGCCGCGTCGAGATAAATTATTGCGTACTGTCAATAACAATACTTCATGGCTGAAGAAATGGCTCACTTCCATTCCGTACAGTGGCAAACCGCGCAGGGACGGGACAATTTGGATATTTTCATAGCGCCGACTAAGATCCTGGATTAGTCCCTGAAAATCATCTATTCCACCTTGCTCCAATGCCACGACGATATGCGGATTTCCCAGCGAAGTTAATGTAAATTCTGGATTTTTACCAAGTGAAATACAAGGAATGAGTACTCCATTGCGATCTTTATAGTTGTTAGCGAATTTTTGATTTCCATCTGGTATTAAAAAGGCGATAATTCGATAGCCCATTAATGCTTCGTCTTCAAAAGCACGAGCTGTTTCTAATGCATTTCCGCCCCACCCAATAATAACCATAGGTTGAACCCAACCTCCGGCAGCAGTTAATAGATGTTTTAAAATGCTCCGTAGTAAAATTAGAAAACAAGGTGCTAATAACCAGTTGATAATAAATGATCCACGCGAAAATTCCCGCTGACCTAAAAAAAACAAGGCAGAATCAATTAACGCACATATCAATGTAATATGTAGTATGTCTCTCACTCCATTCCAATATGGCCTGCGAGTTGAGTAGTGGCCTTTAACTAAGAGTGCCCCAATGGTCAATGTAGTCAAGAAAAAATAATTCCAAATTCGTATGGAATTATTTTTGGCTAATAATAAGGAAAACTCATTTGCTATAGCAGAGTCCTTTGCTATCGACATGATAATTATCGAAAAGAAAAAAGCTGCTATCATGGCAATACAATCGACGGCAACAAGTAATATTTTTTCTACTTCTCTAGTGCAATACCATTGCACTTTTGGTAGGGAAATGGATTCAATTAGTTTCATATTTAACTTCAGATTTTTCTAAAAAGCAATTATCAATAAGGTATTGATTATAAAGTTATATTTTTAATAATATAATGTGTCCACTTCTACAACCTGCCTAGTATTTTTTATATTTTTTTAATTAATTATTACGTTCTGCCATACCGGTCTTCGAGGCGGACTATGTCGTCTTCGCCCAGGTACGCGCCGGACTGGATTTCAATCAGTTCCAGCGCGATCTTGCCGGGGTTTTCCAGCGAATGGATTACGCCGACAGGAATGAAAGTGGATTGGTTTTCGGTCAGCAGGAAGACGTTGTCGGCGTTGGTGATCCTGGCCGTGCCCTTGACGACAACCCAGTGTTCGGCGCGGTGATGGTGCATTTGCAGCGACAGCTTGGCGCCCGGCTTGACGCTGATGCGCTTGACCTGGAAGCGCTTGCCGCTGCCAATCGCGTCGTACGAGCCCCACGGCCGGAATACTTCGCGGTGCTGCGCCACTTCGCTGCGCTTGTCTTTGTTGAGCGCGGCGACCAACTGCTTGGTGCCTTGCGCATGGCTGGTATCCATGATCAAGAGCGCATCGGCGGTTTCGACGATGACGGTGTTGCGCATGCCGACGGCGGTGATCAGGCGGGTGGTGCCGTGCACCAGGCAGTCGTCGCAGTCTTGCAGCATCACGTCGCCCTGGGTGGCGTTGTTGCGCGCGTCCTTGCTTGCTACTTCCCACACCGAGGCCCAGGAGCCGATGTCGCTCCAGCCCGCTTCCATCGCGACGACGCAGGCGCGCTCGGTGCGCTCCATGACGGCGTAGTCGATCGCTTTGTCGGGGCTGGCGCCATAGGCTTCGCTATCGAGCCGGATGAAGTCGAAGTCCTTTTGCGCCCGGGCTAGCGCGTTGCGGCAAGCCTTGAGGATGTCGGGCTGGTAGCGTTCCAGTTCTTCGAGGTAGCGGCTGGCGCGAAACACGAACATGCCGCTGTTCCAGTAATAGTTGCCGCTGGCAATATATTGTTCTGCAGTGGCGCGGTCGGGCTTTTCGACGAATTGCAGCACTTTTGCCGCCATGCCCGGTTTGGCTGCGGCGGCGCGGATGTAGCCGTAGCCGGTTTCGGGGCCGAGCGGGCTGACGCCGAAGGTGACCAGGTTGCCTTCGATGGCCGCGCCTTTGGCGATGGCGATGGCGGCGCCAAAGGCGGCCTGATCCTTGATGACATGGTCTGACGGCAACACCAGCAAGACGGGATCGCTGCCGGTGGCGAGCGCGTGCAAGGCGGCCACGGCAATCGCCGGCGCGGTGTTGCGGCGCATCGGTTCCAGGATGAT
>Ga0326735_1000193_pt1 | contig 14028 bp, 19 predicted proteins | sample 37_GP2_1092_FD_207945 | JGI IMG/M metagenome (GOLD analysis project Ga0326735, IMG submission 207945) | Glacier ice microbial communities from Ngari, Tibet, China - 37_GP2_109.2 | ecosystem: Environmental > Aquatic > Freshwater > Ice > Glacier | place: China: Ngari, Tibet | collected 2018-07-31
AACTTCACGGGCATGCCGTCGACGCGCAGGAACGTACGAATGCCGTAGCGGTCCGCGCGCACGTCCCGAGCCAGCTCCACCGGCCGCGACAAGATCGCGCCCAGGCATGTATTGTCGATCGTGTTGCGCAGCTCGCGGTATCCATCCTGTGACGCACAGAGGAAGTCGATATCGACCGACTTCCGGTACTCGTTCAGGGCCAGGACAATCGCTGTGTCGCCGCCGAAGAAGCACTTATTCTCGGCCAAGAAATCATTATTGAGGGCAGGCAGCAGGGTCTGGATCCGATTGTGATGGTCCCGCTCAAAGATTCATGAGTCCATGGCCGCAGGTTTCTATCAGCTCGTCGATCAGATGGCGCTCTTGGTCGTTCAGCTGCTCCGGATCGACGAAGCGCCAATTGCTCTCGTAGATCAAGCAGTAGGCGATTCGTTTCTTGCCGCCCATCGAGAAAATGGCTCGCAAGCACAAGCGTCCGGTCGGCGGCATCTGGCGGATGGATGAAACGTACATCAAGGTCAAAGGCATCTGGAAATATCTCTACCGCGCTGTCGACAAGCAGGGCAAAACCGTCGACTTCGTGCTCACTGCCAAGCGCGACATGGCCGCAGCCAGGCGCCTCTTCGACAAGGCGATGACAGCGAACGGCGCGCCGGACAAGGTCGCGATGGGCAAGAGCGGCGCCAACAAGGCGGCGATCGACGAGATTAACGCCGGCCGCGCCGTGATCACTGTCCGCCAAGTCAAATACCTCAACAATATTGTTGAACAAGACCATCGAGCGATCAAGCGCGTGACCAGGCCCATACTGGGCTTCAAGTCATTCCGCATGGAATCAAGGCCGTAGTCTTCTCGTAAATAGTTATTGAAACCATATTTTCAAACAGATACCATGGCAATGAGTTTTGAGAATTGGAGTGAACGTGGAACATGGAAAAATCGCAATTAGCGGAATGACGTGGTAAGGCGGTCACTCCGCAAGGCGGCACTGGTGCCACTTTTTTTGTCCAGCATCGGCGCATTGGCGGGCTGCAGCCATGTTATTGCCCAAACAAAGTCGCGAGATCAGTTTATCGCTACTGCGGCAAATCCCGATGTCCGCTACCTGCCAGGGTCGCAAGTGCTGGCGGATCGGCTTGCTGCGAAGATTGGGCACTCAATTGAAGTAGTAGAGCAAGCTCATGGGGTCAAATTCACCCACCCACCACGCGTGTTTGTCTGCACGACCGAATGCGTAGTTGCCTTTGTACCTGGTAACAATAAGGATCCCGCCACGCAGTCTGGTGATTCGATCTTCATGAATGAAGATCTGATATTGCAACGAGAACAACACCGTGGCGTGCCAGCTGACGGATTCCTTACCCATGAACTTGCACACTTACTGCTATATCAACGTGCCGGAATAATTGCTTACCTTCGCGTGCCGGCATGGTTCAAAGAAGGCGTCGCTGTCATGACGTCCGATGGGGCGGGATTGTCGGCGACGCCGGCAGAAGCGGCGCAAAGCATCCTGGATGGCAAGTCCTTCGATCCTGCCGAGTCCGGCAGCGTGTTTCGCAATCGAACTGCACCCAGCTACGACCTGCGGGCTCCGATTTTTTACCAGGAGGCCGCCTTGTTCGTATGGTATCTGAACGACAAAAATCCGACAGCCTTTAAGTTGGCATTGAAAGGTATCTTGAACGGCGACGATTTTCAGGAGAGTTTCGGCCAGGCTTATGGGCAGTCGATCTCGTCGCAATGGCCGGGATTTCTTGTTTCGATGAGGCAATTGGTCGCTGAGCGATGACGCGCGATCGCATACTCATTTGGCCAGTCCAGGCCGCTCGGCGCGGCTGCCGCTGATCTTGTCCTCAAAGATCCTTTGGCAACCGGCCTTGGTCAACGCGTCGAGACGCGCGCATAGCCGATCAGCATGCCAGGGCCCAAGGCGCTGGAAATGCTGCGTGACGGCGACACTCTTGTCGCCTGGAAACTGGATCGCCTTGGCCGCAGCGTCAAGAACCTGGTCGATTTGGTCGGCGAACTGCACAAGCAAGGCGTCCAGTTCAAGAGCTTCACCGATACCATTGACACCGGGACACCATCCGGCAGGTTCTTCTTTCACGTCATGGCCAGCTTGGCCGAGATGGAGCGGAAGCTGGCAATCGAACGCACCCGCATCGCCCGACGACGAGCGCCAGTGGCTCAAACGCTTTTATGGCGAGCGTGGCGGCGCAGGACTAACGCCAGAAGCTGGCGGCGCTAAACGTGCCGCTGGCATCGCGCGTGCCGCAGATCGAACTGTCGCTGGAGCGGCTGCGCTGGCTGCCCGAGCTGTCGGGGGGGGGGGCGTTCATCGCGGTGAACCTGGCGCCGTTTCACTTGTGGGTGTTCAAGGCGGTCAACGCGGCGCCCGTACTGGCGACGCGCGTCACCGTCGGCAACATTGTCGACCACGATAGGCGGTCGCTTGTTCCACCTTGACATTGGCGTCGAGGAGGCTGATGCGCGGTGCGCTGCAGCCCGCACCACCCTCAAAATACCCTATATTGAATTATAGTTTATTTAGGAATATAATATATGCGTACAAATTGACTGCAAGGAACGATCCATCATGAAGCAACCCGTCCAGTTCGACCCCGCCGCAATGCACGCGGCGGCATTGCAGGCATGCGGCCTGTTGAAAGTGCTCGCCAACCCTGACCGGTTGCTGCTGCTGTGCCAGCTCACGCAAGGCCCTCTTTGCGTCAGCGAGCTCGAAAGCATCCTGGGAATCCAGCAGCCAACGCTCTCCCAGCAGCTTGGCGTGCTGCGCGACGAAGCACTGGTGACGACGCGGCGCGAAGGCAAGCAGATCTTCTACAGCATCGCCAGCAGCGAGGCGATGGCAGTGATGCAGGTGCTGTACCAGCTGTATTGTAAAAAAACCGACGGCGCAACAATGGGAGCAACATCATGATGATCGACTGGACAAGTTTTACGCCGTGGACCTCCTTGGCCGGTGGTGCATTAATCGGACTGGCCACAGCAATGTTCTTGTTGTTCAACGGCCGCATTGCCGGCATCAGCGGCATCCTTGGCGGCCTGCTGCAATGGCCAAAGGGCGACATCGGCTGGCGCGTCGCATTCCTGCTCGGCCTGGTCGCTGCCCCTGCCGCCTACGGCCTGTTCGCCCCGCTGCCCGCAGTGCAGGTCGACGCCGGGACCGCAACCCTGGTGGTCGCCGGCTTGCTGGTCGGCATCGGCACGCGCTATGGCGCCGGCTGCACCAGCGGCCACGGCGTATGCGGACTGTCGCGACGCTCGCCCCGTTCGCTGGTGGCGACAGCGGCCTTCATGGCGGCCGGCTTCGTCACCGTTTTCATCGTTCGTCACCTCATCGGATAAGGAGCGCATCATGCACATCATCATGGCACTGCTTGCCGGCCTGGTCTTCGGCATTGGCCTGATCGTCTCCGGCATGACCGATCCATCAAAGGTCATCGGCTTTCTCGATCTGGCCGGGTCCTGGGACCCGTCGCTTGGTTTCGTCATGGGCGGCGCGATCCTGGTCGGACTGGTCGCGTTTCGGTTTGCCGCGGGGCGCGACAGGTCGCTGCTCGGCGACGCCATGCGCCTGCCGACAGCAACCCATATCGACCGTCGGCTGGTGCTGGGCGGGCTGGCCTTCGGCGCCGGCTGGGGACTGGCCGGTTATTGCCCCGGCCCGGCGCTGGCATCGCTCGCCAGCGGCGGCAGCAAGCCGCTCATTTTTGCTGGCGCGATGGTCGCCGGCATGGTGATCTTCGCATTGCTGGAACGCTTGGCGGCACGCGGCAAGCAAGCCGTCTAAGGGAAACCCACCATGTTGACCGTGCTCGCACTGGGATTGGTGGTGGGCGTCATCCTCGCGCTCACCGGCGCCGGCGGTGGCATCCTGGCGGTGCCGCTGCTGGTGTTCGGCATCCAGATGAGCGTTGCCCAGGCCGGCCCGATTGGTTTACTGGCGGTCGGCATGGCGGCCGCGCTCGGCGCCGTGCTCGGCCTGCGCGAAGGTATCGTGCGCTACCGCGCCGCCATGCTGATCGCCGTGTCCGGCATGCTGCTGTCGCCGCTCGGCATGTGGCTGGCACATCGGCTCGACAACCGCTGGCTCAGCGTCCTGTTCGCGATGATCCTGCTGCTGGTGGCATTTCGCACCTTGCGCCAGGCGATGCGCCCGGCGGTAGCCCTCGCGGCCGATGTCGATTCGCCGCATCCCTGCAAGCGCGATGGCGGGACTGGCCGTTTCATCTGGACCAGCAGTTGCGCGCGCGCGTTGGCCTTGTCGGGCACCATCGCCGGCCTGCTGTCCGGTCTGCTCGGCGTCGGCGGCGGGTTTGTCATGGTGCCTGCATTGCAGCGCTACACCGACCTGGCGATGCGCTCGGTCGTGGCAACCTCGCTGGCAGTGATTGCCCTCGTTTCGGTGACCGGTGTCGTCGCCAGCGCCGCCACCGGCGGCATGGCGTGGCGCGTCGCCATGCCGTTTTCGGCCGGCGCGCTGGCCGGCATGCTGGGCGGGCGCGTCGTCTCGGCGCGCCTGGCCGGTCCCCATCTTCAGATCGGCTTCGCTTGTGTGGCGGCGGCGGTTGCCGTCGGCATGATCGTCAAGTCGACCTTTTGAACTGCCTTTAACCTCGCCTCTGGAGATTCGCAATGAATGTCAATCCTGTTCAGCTGTTCGATGTCGACTCGTCGACGTTTTCCTACATCCTGGTCGCCGACGACAATACGTCGGCCGTTATCATCGACCCGGTCGAGCGCCATTGGCAGCGTGATTTGGCGCATCTCGAGCGGCTCGGTTTGAAGCTTGCCTATGTGCTGGAAACCCACGCGCATGCCGACCATGTGACATCGGCCGGCAAGCTGGTTGACGTCACCGGCGCCCGAGCCGCGGTGCCATCCGGCTGCGGCATTATGCCTGCTGAAGTGCAGCTGAAAGACGGCGATGTCATCCGCTTCGGTGCCGACGAACGGATTGAGGTGCTGCACACACCCGGCCACACCGCGGGCAGCGTCAGCTATGTCTGGCGCGGCAACGTTTTTACCGGCGACACGTTGCTGATCGACGGCTGCGGACGCACCGACTTCCAAAGCGGCAGCTCGCAAGCGCTGTACGACAGCGTCATCGGCAAGCTGTTTGCGCTGCCTGATACGACCCGCGTGTGGCCCGGTCACGACTACAAGGGGCAGTCGGTGTCGACCATCGGATGGGAGAAGCGCCACAACGCCCGCCTCGCCAATCGCAGCAAGGAAGATTTCGGCGCGCTGATGGCGGCGCTCAAGCTGCCAAAACCGATATTGATGGACATCGCCATACCGGCGAACCAGAACCTGGGGCTGCCGCATGGCGCCTGACAGGTAATTCGGCGACACGCTGCAAGCGCAGTTTGCAGCGCGCATCCAAGCCACACGAACACCATCATTCTGATACTAAGTTCGACACGCCTGACCTATGCTCTCCTCGCATCACGAAGCTGCGGTCAACGCGACTCGCCTTTTCCTGTACGCCGACATGAGCGTTGAGCAAGCATTTAATTGCCTACCCATGCGCCAAGCCAGACTGCAATGATCATTAATGCGAGCCCCGGTACGATGTGCGCTGCATAACGAGTCCCTCCCGATTTGAAGGCAACTACCGCTTTCATCATGGTATTGGTGGTGAGGCCCACAAGAATCGGACCTATTGCCTGATCTATTGAAATCTTGTTCGCGGCCGTCAGCGAGGCAGCCGATGCCGCGGTCGCATGCGCATCGATCAAGCCAGTCAGTGCAGCGCCCAGCAACATGCCACGCGCGCCCAACCAAGCGTTCAGTCCGGCTGTCCCAAGCACGATCAGTCCAATCAGTGCGGCAAACAGCGCGGCCATTTTGAGATCGAAGGCGCGTCCCACATCGAGTTCCCGGTCTTCGCCGCCGCTGGGTGGCATCTTCGTCATGAAGAAGATCAGCCCGTAGCCGCCGGCTGCCACGCCGCCGAAAATCAACGGCAGCATCAACGCAATCAATAACGATGATTGCACCATCCCGATGACAACTGCCATCTGAATCATCGTTGCAACAGAGGAGAACAATGCCCCGGCGACGGCGCCACTCATGACGGATTCTTGTCGTGAAGCGCGTTCGCCCATGGAATAAATGGTCGCGGTGCTGGAAACAAAACCCGAAGCGAAGCCAGCCAGTGGCAGGCCATAACGCGCCCCCAGTGAGCGCATGGCAACATAGCCAAGGGCGCTGATCGCCATGACCAGGACGACCAGGAGCACCAGCGCGTGAGGATTGAGTGCATCGAACGGCCCCATGTAGCGGTCTGGAGCCAGCGGCAACACGATCAAGGCCATGGCAGAAAAGAAGATAATGTCGCTTAGTTCTTGCTCTGTGAGCACATTGCGCACGAAATGGTGGATCCGATAGCGTTCTGCCAGCAGCAGGGCAAGGACAACGCCCACAGCAGCGGCCAGGACTGGATTGCGAATCGCAAAACCGCCCAGCAAGCACGTCAAGAGTAGTGCAAACTCAGTCGTCAAACCAGGATTCTGATCGTGTGTCCGCTGATACGCGACCAATGCCCCGGCGCCGACAATCAGCGCTGTGACCGCCGTGACCATTCCACCACCGAGCAGGACGCTGATCGCTCCGAGCATGGCCGCGACAGAAAAGGTCCGAATGCCGGCCGCATTTCGCGTTGGGCTCGTATCTTTGCGGCGTTCGCGCTCCGCGCCAACCAGAAGGCCGATGCCAAGTGCGACACAGAGTCCAAGGAACGTGGTTCGGTCGGCCAAGGTGAACATTTTTACGCTCCTTTCTTGAAGCAGGGATCGATAAATATGTCGCCCGATCGGGGTGATTTTGGCCGGATGCGATGCCAGGCTCCCGGTTTGCCGCAGTGGTCGAGTTTTTTCGGCGCAGGCATCAATGTGGCCGAAGCCGCCACCGACGAAGGGGACCGAGCCCATCTGTCAGAACAGCCAGTTCATAGTTACCCCGTTCGACGGCGCATAGCCTGCATGGTCAGTCATCGATATCTGCCGTCTTACGGATAGTGGACCGGTTTGTCCGGCGAATCCGGCAATGGAATGAACTCCGTTTCGCCCGCCACTGGCGGAAACGCTTGCGCCTTCCAATCCGCCTTGGCCTGTTCGATCCGCTCGACCGAGCTGGAAACGAAATTCCAGGTGAGATAGCGCGGGCCGTCCATCGGCTCGCCTCCCAGCAGCATCACGCGCGCACCGGAACCGCCGCCGGCCAGGGTCAGCGTGGCGCCCGGTTTAAGTACCAGCAATTGGCCGGCACCGAAGCTGCCGTCGCGCCCCAGGTGGAGCGACCCGTCGACGATGTACAGCGCCTGCTCGGCGTATTCCGATGGCATGGCCAGCCGCGCACCGGGCTGCAACTGCAGGTCGACGTAGAACAGCGGCGAACTTGCCGGCGCCGGCGAGGCCTGGCCGAAAAACCGGCCGGCAATCACGCGCGCCGTGGCGCCCTCGCCTTCCACCACCGGCAGCTCACTGGCGCTCGTGTGCGAAAAAGCGGGTTCCGTCTCCTCCAGTTCGCGCGGCAGCGCAACCCAGCATTGCAGGCCGAACAGGCTTGATCCGGCCTGGCGCTGGTCAAGCGCGGTACGCTCCGAGTGGACGATGCCTTTGCCGGCGCTCATCCAGTTGACAGCGCCAGGGCGGATCGATTGCACCGTTCCAAGGCTGTCCCGGTGCATGATTTCACCATCGAGCAGATACGTCACGGTCGCCAGCCCAATATGCGGATGCGGACGCACATCGAGTCCCTGTCCGGCGGAAAAAACATGCGGCCCCATCTGGTCGAGAAAGACGAACGGCCCGACCATGCGCCGCTGCTTGCTCGGCAGGGCGCGCCGCACGATGAATTGATCGCCCAGATCATGGGTGCGCGGCACGACGACGACCTCCAGGGCGGTATCGGATTGCTGATTCATGGCACTTATCTCCCCGTAACTTAGCGCGGTCGCGGCGCACGCCGATTCTATCGCCATCGGCATTTTTGCAGCGCGCTTGTCAAGCTTCGAGCCCGAGCATTGCCGCGGCGCATGCTGGAAGCTTGTGCCTCACGCTCGCCCGGAGCGACCCCATGTAAAGTATTATTGGACGTACCCATTTTCGAAAAAATTCAATGTTAAAACTGAGCCTTGACGCCTTGTTTACAGTCGACGCCATCGCGCGGCGCGGGTCGTTCTCGGCCGCGGCCAAGGAATTGTTTCGCGTGCCTTCCACCATTTCGTACACGGTCACCAAGCTCGAGGAAGACCTCGGCGTGCAATTGTTCGAACGGTTCGGCCCGCGGGTGGCGCTCACGCCGGCCGGCCAGGAATTGCTCAAGGAAGGGCGCCACCTGCTGAAAGTCGCCGGCGACCTCGAACGCCGGGTGCGCCGGGTCGCCTGCGGCTGGGAAACCGAGATCACCATCGCCATCGATTCGATGCTCTCGCCCGCCGGGTTGCTGGACGACCTGGCGGCTTTTTACGAAGTCGCCGACCAGACCCGGGTGCGCCTCGTCAAGGAGCAGCTGTCGGGTACCTGGGAAGCGCTGCTGGACCGGCGCGCCGACTTGGCTGTAGGCGCCGCCGGCGATGGCCCCTCCGGCGGCGGCTACACGGCCGAGCCGCTCGGCACGCTGTCGTTCGTCTTCGTCGTCGCCCCGCACCACCCGCTGGCAACTGTTGCGCACGTCCTGGGCAAGGCCGACCTGGGCCAGTACCGGGCTGTCTCGGTGGCGGACTCGGCCAGGCTGCTGCAGGCACGCACGGTCGGATTGTTGTTCGGCCAGGACACGGTGGCGGTGCCGGACATGCAGACGAAGTACCAGTTCCAGCTTGCCGGCATGGGCTTCGGCTTCCTGCCGCAAGCCTGGGTGCGCGCGGACATCGCGCGCGGCGCATTGATCGAAAAACAGGTCGAAGAAGCCAAGCCCGACGAGACGCTGTATCTTGCGTGGCGGACTGGCGAGGCGGGAGCCGCCCTTACCTGGTGGAAGGAGCGCTTGCGCGCATCGCGGCCCCTGGCCCGCATGCTCGGTCCGGCCTAGCAGAACACGCTTGACCTTCCCATCGCTGGAAGCCGTATGGTGAAGACTGTAAAAATTTGTTCGGGAAAATTGCATGAAGTCCGCCCTGTCACCAACAAGCACATCGATCGACCTCAGTTTCAAGGTCAGCGGCATGACGTGCGCCTCGTGTGTGGCGCGTGTGGAAAAGGCCTTGAACGCCGTTCCGGGCGTCGAGCATGCCTCGCTCAATCTCGCCACCGAAAAGGCCCACGTGACGTCAAAGGAAGGGGTGACTGTCGATGCGCTGTTTAGCGCCGTCAGAAAAGCCGGTTATGAGGCGGCTCTGGCGCAAGACGGCGCGCCGGCGGAAATCGCCGGTGCGATGCCGTCGTGGTGGCGGGTGGCGGCATCGGCCCTGCTCAGCCTGCCTTTGATCCTTGCCATGCTGGCCATGCCGTTTGGCAAAGACTGGGCGCTTCCCGGCTGGGCGCAACTGGCGCTGGCAACCCCGGTGCAGTTCTGGCTCGGTGGCCGTTTCTACAAGGCCGGCTGGAAGGCGCTGCGCGCCGGCGCCGGCAATATGGACTTGCTGGTGGCGCTCGGCACCTCCGCCGCGTATGGCCTGTCGCTGGTCCTGCTGTGGACGCAGCGCAGCCACGCCGGCATGCAGCATCTCTATTTCGAATCGTCGGCCGTCATCATTACCCTGGTCCTGCTGGGCAAGTGGCTGGAAGAGCGCGCCAGGTACCAGACCGTCGCGGCAATCCGCGCGCTCGAGTCGCTGCGCCCCGCCACCGCGATCGTGCGGCGCGACGGCGTCGACAGCGAGGTGCCGATAGCGATGGTGCGGCGCGGCGACACTTTCATCGTACGTCCTGGCGGCCGCGTGCCGGTCGATGGCGTGATCCTCGAAGGCAGCAGCGACCTCGATCAATCGCTGCTGACCGGCGAGAGCCTGCCGGTTGCAAAAACCGTGGGCGACCTGCTCACCGCCGGCGCCGTCAACGCCGATGGCGTGCTGGTGGCACAGGCAACTGCCGTCGGTGGCGCGACGATGCTGTCGCAGATCATCAAGATGGTGGAAGACGCGCAGGCGGTCAAACCGCCGATCCAGCGCCTGGTCGACCGGGTCAGCGCGGTCTTCGTGCCGGTGGTGCTGGCGATCGCGGCGCTGACGTTTGCCGGCTGGGGCCTGGCCAATGGCGACTGGCAGCAGGCCTTGCTCAATGCGGTAGCGGTGATGGTCATCGCCTGCCCCTGCGCCCTCGGGCTGGCGACGCCGACCTCGATCATGGTCGGCACCGGCGTCGCCGCCAGGTACGGCATCCTCATCAAGGACGCCGAGGCGCTGGAAACCGCCCACGCCGTCACGCTCGTCGCCTTCGATAAAACCGGTACCCTGACGCAAGGGAAACCGGCCGTCGTCGCCATTGTTGCCGCAAGCCGGCCGGAGATTGAGCTCTTGCAGCTGGCGCGCGCGGTCCAGCAATACAGCGACCACCCGTTGGCCCGTGCGGTCGAAGCGGCGGCATCACAGCGCGGGATCGATTTACTTGCCGGCGCGAACGCCAAGGCGCTGGCGGGGCGCGGCGTCCAGGCCGACGTCGAAGGCATGACGGTTTTCCTTGGCAACGCGCGCCTGATGCAAGAACTCGGCGTTGCGACCACCACGCTGGACCAGCTCGCCGCGCAGCACGAGAATGCGGGCCGCACTGTTTCCTGGCTTGCCGTCAAAGGTGACAGCGGCGTCGAACCAGGTGGCCTGCTCGTTTTTGGCGACACGGTCAAGCCAACCGCGCAGGCGGCGGTATCCAGGCTCGACCAGATGGGCATCAAGTCCCTCATGCTCACGGGCGACAATGCCGGCGCGGCACGTTTCGTGGCCGAGGCAGTCGGGATTGCCGACGTCAGGGCCAGTTTGCTGCCGCTGGACAAGGCGCGCATTGTCGCCGAACTGAAACAGGCGGGCCAGAAAGTGTGTTTCGTCGGCGACGGCATCAACGACGCCGTCGCGCTTGCGGCGGCCGACCTCGGGGTTGCCATGTCCACCGGCAGCGCGGTCGCGATGCATACCGCCGCCATCACGCTGATGCGCGGCGACCCGCAGCTGGTCGCGGAAGCGATCGACGTGTCGAAAAAAACCTACCAAAAGATCAGGCAGAACCTGGGCTGGGCCTTCGCCTATAACATCGTGGGGATTCCACTGGCCGCTTTTGGCTACCTCGATCCGCTGATTGCCGGCGCGGCAATGGCGCTCTCGAGCGTCAGCGTGGTGTCGAACGCGCTGCTGCTGCGCCGCTGGAAGCCGGCCGCAACGATCCAGAAATAACCGGAGCATGGCTATCAACATGATCAACAGCATGACCATCGGCCAGGCAGCGCAAGCTTCCGGCGTCAACGCCAAGCGCATCCGCTACTACGAAAGCATCGGCCTGGTCGCCAGGGCCGGCCGCACCGGGGTCGGCTATCGCCAATATGCTCAAAACGATGTGCAAACGCTTCGCTTCATCAAGCGTTCACGCGAGCTTGGCTTTTCGGTCGAGCGCATCAAGACGTTATTGGGACTGTGGAAGGACCAGGATCGCAAGAGCGCGGACGTCAAAGCGCTGGCGCGCCAATACGTCACGGAGCTCGACTGCGACATCGAGAAACTGCAGTCCATCCGCGACCAGGTGCTGCAACTGTCCGCATGCTGCCAGGGCAACAACCGGCCGGAGTGCCCGATTCTTGACGAGCTCGCCGAACCGGTCGCAACTCACCGCAAGTCGCCGTAACCGGCCAAAAATCGGTCCCACCGCTGCAAACTATCCGTGTCGAGCCATTCGACGCGCCGCTGGGCGCCGACGTCATCGGCCTCGACCTGGCCCGCCCGCTCGGCGACAGCGACTTGGCCGCGCTGCACCGCGCCCACCTCGAACACCACGTGCTGGTGTTTCGCGACCAGCGCATCACGCCATCCCGGCAGGTTCAATTCAGCCGCCGCTTCGGCCCCTTGCAGATCCACGTGCTGCGCCAGTTCCAGTTGCCGAGCGATCCCGAGGTGCTGATCATTTCGAACATCGTGCAAGACGGTCAGCCGATCGGGCTTGGCGACGCCGGCCATTACTGGCACTCGGACCTGTCATACAAGGCGGTACCGAGCCTGGGCTCGATGCTGCAAGCGCAGGAGTTGCCGACCTAAGGGGGCGACACGCTGTTCGCCAACCAGCATACCGCATGGGAAGCGCTGCCGCCCTACCTGCAGCGCGCGGTGGAAGGGGTCAGCGCCGAACACAGCTACCTGGCCAAGTATGCAGAGCTGCAACGGCGCAATCCGTGGCGCCCGAATTTGACCCAGGCCCAGATCGACGAAGTGGTGCCGGCGGTGCATCCGATCGTGCGCACCCACCCTGAGACCGGGCGCCGGGCGCTATTCGTCAGCAAGCATTTCACCACCCGCATCATCGGCTTGCCGGACAAGGATAGCCGCGCGCTGCTGGACGAACTGTTCGATCACAGCACCCGGCCAGAGCACATTTACCGCCATCAGTGGCGCGACGGCGACATGGTGTTCTGGGACAACCGCTCGGTGATGCACCTCGCTGCCGGCTGCCCGCAAGACCAGCGCCGCAAGCTGTACCGCACCACCATCGAGGGCGACGTTCCCTTTTGAATGCCTGGTACCCATGCACCATTATGAAAGACTTGTCATGACCCATCTGCTGTCCACCTTCGCCGCCCTGACCCTGGCCACGTTGATTGCCGCCGCTCCCGCCCATGCCGAAGGAAAACTTCGCATCGCCGAGCAGTTCGGCGTGGTCTACCTGTTACTCAACGTTGCCCAGGACCAGAAGCTGATCGAAAAGCACGGCCTGAAAAACGGCGTCAAGATCGACGTCGACTGGATCAAGCTGTCAGGCGGGGGCGCCGTCAACGACGCGCTGCTGTCGGGCTCGATCGACATTGCCGGCGCCGGCGTCGGCCCGCTGTTGACGATCTGGGACCGCACTGCCGGCAGGCAGAACGTCAAGGGCGTCGCGTCGCTCGGCAACTTCCCCTATTATTTGGTCAGCACCAATCCCAAGGTGAAAACGATTGCCGATTTCACCGACGTCGACCGCATCGCGCTGCCGGCATCGATCGTATCGGTGCAGGCGCGCATCCTGCAGATGGCGGCGGCGAAGCAATGGGGCATCGGCGAATTCAAGCGGCTCGACCGCCTGACGCAATCGATTCCGCATGCCGATGCAGCCGCCGCCGTGATCGCCGGCCAGACCGAGATCAACGCCCACTTGACGTACCGCGCCCTGGTCGACGCGCTGGCCGAAGCGGCTGCCTCGATCGCAAACAATGCGGCAGCGGCGGTCGACTCCTATTTGCGCGTCAACAAGAGCAGTATCGACCGCGCTTTCCTGCTGAAAGTGATCAGGAATCCCCAGGTCGAGTTCAAGGTGGCCCCGCAAAATACGCTCGGCATGGGGCAATTCATGTTCAAGGCGGGCGCGTTGAACAACCAGCCGAAGAGCTGGCGCGATTATTTCTTCGACCATCCTGCACTTGCCGCCGGGAGCTGACATGAACGTACGGCCATTCCAGTTGGTGACGACCGACCCGCTGCTGCGCGCGCTGGGCGTCACGCTCGAGTACGCCGGTGCCCGGGGCACCGTGCGCGCCACCGACGACGTCAGTTTCGACGTCTACCGCGGCGACCGCTTCGTGCTGCTGGGGCCGTCCGGCTGCGGCAAATTGACCTTGCTCAAGGCCGTTGGCGGCTTCATCGCCCCGCACGCCGGCAGCTTGTTGCTGAACGGCCAGCCGATCCTGCGGCCCGGTCCCGGCCGCATCGTCATGTTCCAGGAATTCGACCAGTTACCGCCGTGGAAAACGGTCAAGGGCAATGTCATGTTTCCCTTGCTGGCAAGCGGCATGGCGCGGCCCGACGCCAAAGCGCGTGCCCTGCACTGGCTGGCCAAGGTCGGCTTGTCGGCGTTTGTCGACGCCTATCCGCACACCCTGTCGGGCGGCATG
>Ga0326735_1000194_pt1 | contig 14021 bp, 11 predicted proteins | sample 37_GP2_1092_FD_207945 | JGI IMG/M metagenome (GOLD analysis project Ga0326735, IMG submission 207945) | Glacier ice microbial communities from Ngari, Tibet, China - 37_GP2_109.2 | ecosystem: Environmental > Aquatic > Freshwater > Ice > Glacier | place: China: Ngari, Tibet | collected 2018-07-31
AACTCTCTTGAACGGTTTCCAAGATTTCCCCTTTTGAACACCTGCTGGCCCACGTCGTACGGCAAGATTACTTTAGTGGAATATCGCACGCGTGAGATTTCTCAATCAGCGCCGCAAACGCGCCGCGATGCATCTGCGAGGCCGTAAAAATACACGTTACGCTGAATGCACTGGCTCTGCAATGCTGTAATTTTGGACAGTTCCCGCGCTGTCGCAATGCGCCAACATCCCCTCAGCGCCGCGCAAATCGCTTTACAAAGCCCGAACTTGGAGCGCTAAAGCCCGGACCTGCAGCCCGTCATCAGTGCCGATAAATAATAACAGGATTGCGCCGCGGGCAAGCTAGCGGACCGGTTCGACCGTCACCACCAGCGCGTCGGCAGTGGAGGTGATCCGGGTCGGCACGAACTGCACCCCGGCGTAGCGCAGCTCTTCCACGCGGAAGGTATATACGGGCACATCGGTGATGACGTTGTTCATCAGGACGTTGGCGACCTTGCCGAACTGGCGCTGGCGCGCTTCGTCGACACCTGTGATGGCGAAACGCTCGACCCGCGGCTCGCTCATCAACACAGCGCCGCGCGCCGCATCGACCGACAGCCGACCGGACAGCGCCAGGCTGCCACTCCACGACTGCGTGGTGAATGGCGGCGCGACATAGGCATCGATATCGAGCGCCACGCGGTCGGTGCCGGCCTGCAGCGTCAGCCGGGGCCGGCTCAAGCGGATGTCGAACAGTTCGAGCACGCGGTTATCAAACGGGAAACGGCGCTCGATGCCCGCTTGCAGTTTATAGAGCGGAATTTCGATCTGGCGCGGCCCTATCAGGCTGGCGCACGAGGCCAGCATGCACGCTGCGAGCAGAACAAAGGCGCTGCCGGCGACCCGTCGTATCCAGACACCGCCATGATGCATGGTCATTTTTCGCTCCGCTTGTCGCGTTGGCCTGTTGAGCTGGAAAGCGTAGCACATTCACACCGCGGCGGTCGAATTGCTGACTTTTCGATCGACACGCCCTGACCGAGGCAAATTGAATCTCTGGAGACGGCGCCTCACTTGCCGATGCAAAACCGGCCAAATATTACCCCCAGCAGGTCGTCCGAGCTAAACGCGCCGGTGATGCTCGACAGCTGAGCCTGCGCCAGCCGCAGCTCTTCGGCGAACAGGTCGAGCGACTGGTCGGTGCGGGCGGCGTGGTCGGCGGCGGCGGCGAGGTGGCCGCGCGCCGCGCGCAAGGCGATCAGGTGGCGTTCGCGCGCCAGGAACAAAGATTCGCCGGTCTGCTGCCAGCCGGCGATGCGCAGCAGTTCCGCGCGCAGCAGGTCGATGCCGAGGTGCTCGTGCGCCGACAGGTAGACGTTGATCGCGTCCGGCGCCGCGTCGACCGCCGGCTGGTGGCCGGACAGGTCGATCTTGTTCCAGATCCGCAGCACCGGCACCCCGGCCGGAAGGGCGGCGACGATGTGCTCGTCGGCCGCGGTCGGTCCGTAGCTGGCGTCGAGCAGGTGCAGTATCACGTCGGCCTTGCCGACTTCGCCCCAGGTGCGCGCGATGCCGATGCGCTCGACCTGGTCGACGGCGTCGTCGATGGTGCGGATGCCGGCGGTGTCGATGATGTGCAACGGAATGCCTTCGATCTGGATTGTCTCGCTGACCTTGTCGCGTGTGGTGCCGGCGATCGGCGTGACGATCGCCACGTCGGCCCCGGCCAATGCATTGAGCAGCGACGACTTACCCACGTTCGGCTGGCCGACCAGCACCACATTCAAGCCTTCGCGCAGCAGCGCGCCTTGCGCCGCCTGCGTAAACACCTTGTCGAGCGAGCCGATGATCACCGCCAGCTGGCCGCGGGCGTCGGATTTGTCGAGAAAGTCGATCTCTTCTTCCGGAAAATCGAGCGTCGCTTCGACCAGCATGCGCAAGTCGATGGTCTGTTCAACCAGGGTATGAATGGTCTTGGAAAAGGCGCCCGACAGCGACTGCGACGCCGATTTGGCGGCGGCCTCGGTGGACGCGTCGATCAGGTCGGCCACCGCTTCGGCCTGGGCCAGGTCGAGCTTGTCGTTGAGGTAGGCGCGGCGGGTGAATTCGCCCGGCTCGGCCAGGCGCAGGCCGCAGGTGGCGCCCGCTTCGAGCACGCGCGCGAGCAGCATCTGCAGCACCACCGGCCCGCCGTGGCCTTGCAGTTCGAGCACGTCTTCGCCGGTGTACGAGTGAGGGCCGGTAAAAGCCATGGCGATGCCCTGGTCGATGACGCTGCCGTCGGCGGCCGTAAAGTCGATGTAGGTAGCATGGCGCGGCTTGAACACGGCGTTCGGAAACAGCGCGGCGGTCAACGCCGCCAGGTCACGGCCGGAGGCGCGCACCACGCCGATGCCGCCGCGGCCGGCAGCGGTGGCGATGGCGGCGATAGGGGAAGAGTCAAGGTTCATGGTTCGATTGTAGAGTAGATTGGAGGAGTACTGACGCAGCCTGCTTGCCGTCGTTCCTGTGCACGAGGGCGTCGCTAAAGGCCGCTCAACTCTAGATCCGTCGTTCTCGCGCACGCGGGGACCCAATTTGCCCGATTAGTTGATCATCTTTTTAACGGACGAAGCCAGGCATTGTCGATATTGCCGAAGAATTGGGTCCCCGCGTTCGCGAGAACGACGACGAGGGTTGCGACCGAAAAAAAAGCCCGTGGTTCACACGGGCTTTCTTAGGCTAAGCGAGCGCCTTATTTCGCCGACGCTTCCGCATACTTCTTCGTGATCACCCACTGCTGGCCGATCGACAGGATGTTGTTGACCACCCAGTACAGCACGAGGCCGGACGGGAAAATGAAGAACATCACCGAGAAAATCAGCGGCATCCACATCATCATCTTGGCCTGCATCGGATCGGCCGGGGCCGGGTTCAGCTTGGTGGTGATGAACATCGAGATCGCGTACAGCACCGGCAGGATGCCCCACGGATCGTGCTGCGACAAGTCCTGGATCCAGCCGATCCACGGCGCGCCGCGGAATTCAACCGACGCCTGCAACACCCAGTACAGCGCGATGAACACCGGCATCTGCACCAGGATCGGCAGGCAGCCGCCCAGCGGATTGATCTTCTCGGTCTTGTACAGCTCCATCGTGGCCTGATTCATCTTGGCCGGATCGCCTTTGTAGCGCTCGCGGATCGCCTGCATCTTCGGCGTCACCAGCTTGACCTTGGCCATGCTCTTGTAGCCTGCCGCCGACAGCGGGAAGAACAGCAGCTTGATAAGAATCGTGAAGGCGATGATGGTCCAGCCCCAGTTGCCGAGCACGTTGTGGATCTGGGTGATGACCCAGAAGATCGGCTTGGCGATGATCGTCAGAAAGCCGTAATCCTTGACCAGGTCGAGACCCGGCGAGACGCTTTCGAGCAGCGTCTCGTCCTGCGGACCCGAATACAGCCTGGCCGTGGTGCTGACGGTGGCGCCAGGCGCCACGCTGCCGAGCGGCGCGACGGTACCGATGGCGTAGCGGTTGGTGTCGACCTTCTTGGTGTAGATCTCGCGCACCGCGTTACCCTGCGGGACGAAGGCGGACACGAAAAAGTGCTGCGAAATCGCGATCCAGCCATCGTTCGCCTTGGTGGCGTGTTCGGCCTTGCCCTTTTTTTCGATCGTGCCGAAGTCAAGCTTCTGGTACTTCTCTTCGGGCGTGTACAAGGTCGGGCCGGTGAAGCTGGCGTTGAAGAACGAGTCGCCTTCCGGCTTGTTACCGTCATGCAGCAGCTGCAGGTACAGCGACGGCGTTACCGGCGCGGTGCCGACGTTGGTGACGTCGTGGCGCACGTCGATCACGTACGAACCCTTGCGGAAGGTAAAGGTCTTGGTCAGCTTGACGCCGCCCTGCTCCGACTCAAGCACCAGCTGGACGTCGCTGGCGCCTTGCATGACGCGCGCGCCTGGCTTGGCGGCAAAGATGGTGTTGTGGTTCGGCAGGTCCGCGCCGCCGATCAGACCAGTTTGCGCCAGGTAAGCGTGGTTCGGACCTTCGTCGAACAGCACTTCGTTCTTGGTGGCGTCGACACCGCTCTTGCAGAATTCGAACAGGCCGAAGCAGCCGCCGAACCAGCCCGGATTGCCGGCTTTCTTGAACTTGAGCAGCTCGAGACGGCGTACGACGCCGCCGGCGGTGTCGATATCGACCTTCACCACGTCGGTGGTGATGGTGACGATTTCACGCTGTTGCGCGGCAGCCTGCGCTGCGCCGGGCACGGCGCCGGGAGCCTGGGCCACCGTCGGAACGCCGGTGGCGCTGCCGTTTGTAGCGGCGGGCACGGTCGCAACCCTGGCCGGCGGCGCCGCCGAGAACATGGACTGCTTGCCGTTCGAGACCATCCAGTCATTCCAGAGAATCACCAGCGACACGGCGAACACGATCCACATGATGGTACGTTTATTAATATCCATTGAGGTATTGGTCAGGAGTTAAATTCAGGAGTGGTTGCAACCGCGAGCGGTCGAAGATGAATGTTTGACGTTCGCCGGCGGCACCGGGTCGAAGCCGCCGTCGTTCCACGGATGGCACTTGCAGACGCGGCGCAGCGCCAGCAGCGAACCGCGCGCCGCGCCGTGGGTGCGGATTGCTTCGATCGAATAGTTCGAGCATGTCGGATAAAACCGGCAGTTCTGGCCCAGCATCGGTGACAGCAGCAGTTGATACGCACGCAGCAATCCGACCAGCAGCTTGTTCATGGCGCGGCCGCATTCGGAACTGCCAAGGGCGGCACCAGCGCTGGCGCTGGCCGCGCGTTCGCCTGCGACGCAAACAGCCGCGCGATTTCGACCCGGATAGCCGCCTTCAGCGCCGCCGTCGTGGCCGGGCCCTGCTTGGTGTTGACCGGGCGGGCCAGGCGCACGATGCAGTCGAGCGCGGGCAGCTTCGCGACGCGAAACAGCTCGCGCGTGACGCGCTTGATCGTGTTGCGCGTGACGGCGCGCGGCGCAAAGCGCTTGGCCACGACGACGCCGAGCCGCGCGTGCGGCAATTCGTTGAAGCGGGTGTAAAGCACGAAATGCGCCGTTTTTTGCGCCGGGCGCAAACGAAAAACGGATGAAAATTCATCCGTTTTAACGATACGCCGAACGCGCGCGAAGTCGTGTGAACCTTCGCTAGTCATTCGTGGCCTTATACGGCCAGGCGTTTGCGGCCCTTGGCGCGGCGAGCGTTCAGGACATCGCGGCCGCCACGGGTAGCCATACGAGCGCGGAAGCCGTGCGTGCGCTTGCGACGAACGACGGAAGGTTGGTAAGTACGTTTCATGGAGTTCTCGCTTAAAGCAAAATAAAATGCAAAATCGGGTCTGACGTCCGTCAGTGTTCGGCGCCAAGGTCATTTCGCAGATGGTTAAGCCAGCGACACGCCACGGCAAGTACTCTTTTTAACCCGCTGCGTACAAGCAGCCCTCAGGTAACCATTCAGGCAGCCATCATGCAGCCATTCAACCGAGTTGCACCGAATACGGGCGGGGAACCCTGAATTAGACAGCATTTCGCGCCTCCGTGTCAAGGTCGGCGTCACTTTCACAGTCTGCCCGTGCGCTGCGTCCGGCTGGTTTTCCTGCCTGCTGGACTAGCAGTACGGAAACAAAATATGCCGCGTACCTGTGGATAACTCGGCCCTTCGCAGGTAGAATAGCGTGTTACGTGTGGCGAACCCCTTGCGCGACGCATGCTCCCCACAGGGCGCATCGAAACGCCCATCCACACCTTATTTATTACAAGACGATTCATGGAAAATTTTTGGCAGACCTGTTCCGCGCAGTTGGAACTGGAGCTGACCCCGCAACAATTCAGTGCGTGGATCAAGCCGCTGATCGCCCTCGATTACGAGGACGGCCGGCTGCGCATCGCCGCGCCCAACCGCTTCAAGCTCGATTGGGTGAAGACGCAGTTTGCCGCCCGCATCACCGCATTGGCGCACCAGTACTGGGAAGCGCCGATCGAGGTGCAGTTCGTGCTCGACCCGAAAAACAACCTGCCGAAAAAAGTGGCGGCGCCGGTGCCGGCGCCGCCGGCCGACGGTTACACCGGCATGGCGCGGCATGCGTCCGAAACGGCGCCCGCGCCGGAGATGTTCAACATCGCCAACTCGCCGCGGCGCGAGCAGAGCCGGGTCAACACCGACCTGACGTTCGACAGTTTCGTCACCGGCAAGGCCAACCAGCTCGCACGCGCCGCCGCCATCCAGGTGGCCAACAACCCCGGCGTGTCGTACAACCCGCTGTTTTTCTATGGCGGCGTCGGCCTCGGCAAAACCCACCTGATCCACGCCATCGGCAACCAGGTGATGGCCGACCAGCCGGGCGCCCGCATCCGCTACATCCACGCCGAGCAGTACGTGCGCGACGTGGTGACGGCTTACCAGCGCAAGGGCTTCGACGACTTCAAGCATTACTACCATTCGCTCGACATGCTGCTGATCGACGATATCCAGTTCTTTGGCGGTAAAAGCCGCACGCAGGAAGAGTTTTTCTATGCGTTCGAGGCGCTGATCGCGGCCAAAAAACAGATCATCATCACCAGCGACACCTACCCGAAAGAGATCACCGGCATGGACGACCGCCTGATCTCGCGCTTCGACTCCGGCCTGACGGTGGCGATCGAGCCGCCCGAGCTCGAAATGCGGGTAGCGATCCTGCTCAAAAAAGCCAATTCGGAAGGCGTGAATTTTTCCGACGACGTCGCCTTTTTCGTCGCCAAGCACCTGCGCTCGAACGTGCGCGAGCTCGAAGGGGCGCTGCGCAAAATTTTGGCGTACTCGCGCTTTCACGGCAAGGACATCACCATCGACGTGGTCAAGGAAGCGCTCAAGGATCTGCTGTCGGTGCAGAACCGCCAGATCTCGGTGGAGAACATCCAGAAGACGGTGGCAGATTTTTTCAACATCAAGGTCGCCGACATGTATTCGAAACGGCGCCCGGCCAACATTGCGCGCCCGCGGCAGATCGCGATGTATCTGGCCAAGGAACTGACGCAAAAAAGCCTGCCGGAGATCGGCGAACTGTTCGGCGGGCGCGATCACACCACCGTGCTGCACGCGGTGCGCAAGATCGCGCTGGATCGTACCAAGAATGCCGAGTGCAACCATGAGCTGCACGTGCTGGAGCAGACGTTGAAGGGCTAGGTGCTGATCAACAAAATGGGGTCCCCGCGTTCGCGAGGACGACGGTTTTAAAGCTAACGAACTTTAGACCGTCGTCCTCGCGCATGCGGGGACCCAATTTAAAGCTAACGAACTTTAGATCGTCGTCCTCGCGCATGCGGGGACCCAATTTAAAGCTAACGAACTTTAGATCGTCGTCTTCGCGCATGCGGGGACCCAATTTGAAGCTAACGAACTTTAGACCGTCGTCCTCGCGCATGCGGGAACCCAATTTAAAGCTAACGAACTTTAGATCGTCGTCCTCGCGCATGCGGGGACCCAATTTGCGCGAACAGTTGGGGCCCTGTCCCTGCCCAACACCAAGTATTTTGCATCCTCAATTTCTGGCAAAATAGAGGTAGTCAAGCAACAAGCGGCCGATCACCAGAAATAACTAAAAGCAATAACAACCAGTACCCAGCTTTTACGATTAACCCTACCGAGGATTACCATGCAATTGGTCAAAACCACCCGAGATACCCTTCTCCGGCCTCTGCAGATCGTGAGCGGTATTGTCGAGCGTCGGCACACTATGCCGATTCTGGCCAATATCCTCATCCGCAAAGACGGCGAAAACGTCTCGTTCCTGTCGACCGACACGGAAGTGCAGATCACCACGCACGCCCGGATCGGGTCAAGCGCCGACGTCGCCGGTACGACCGTGGCCGCGCGCAAGCTGCTCGACATCCTGCGCGCGCTGCCGGAATCGGGCGACGTCACCATGACGCTGGCAAACAAGCGCCTGACCGTGCAGACCGGGAAGTCGCGCTTCGCCCTGCAGACGCTGGCGGCCGAAGAATTCCCGACCGTCTCGGTGGCGGAAACGTTCAATGCCACCGTCACGCTGCCGCAAAAGACGCTCAAGCACCTGTTCCAGATGGTGCATTTTTCGATGGCGCAGCAGGACATCCGCTACTACCTGAACGGCCTGCTGCTGGTGCTCGACGGGCGCAACGTCATCGCCGTGGCCACCGATGGCCACCGGCTGGCGTTCTGCCAGGTCGAAACGGAGCAGGAATTCACGCGCCAGGAAGTGATCATCCCGCGCAAGACCATCATCGAACTGCAGCGCCTGCTCGAGGAAAGCGACGAAACCGTCCAGCTCGACATCGCCGCCAGCCAGGTCAAGCTGACGTTCGCCGACATCGAGCTGGTGTCGAAGCTGGTCGAAGGCAAGTTCCCCGACTACACGCGCGTGATCCCGAAGGGGTACAAAAACGATTTTACGATCGGCCGTGACGAGCTGCTGCGTTCGCTGCAGCGCGCCGCGATCATGACGAGCGACAAATTCAAGGGCGTGCGCTGCATCATCACGCCCGGCAGCATGAAAATCAGCTCGACCAACGCCGACCAGGAAGAAGCGGTCGAAGAACTCGAGATCGACTACGGCGGCGATTCGGTCGACATCGGCTTCAACGTGACGTACCTGCTCGACGTGCTGAATAATTTGAAATGCGACCAGGTCAACATCGCGCTGGGCGACTCCAATTCGTCGGCGCTGATTTCGATTCCGGACAACGCCGATTTTAAGTATGTCGTCATGCCGATGCGGATCTAAGGGCAAGGATCCAAGGGTAAGTTAGCAGCTAAAAGTATTGCCACTCTAAGCACCTTCAACTTCGCGAAAGCGGAGATCCATATATGGCGTGAACTCGTTGCCATTTTCGCCGCAGCAGCGGGCGTGTCATGGGTCCCCGCTTCGCGAGGACGACGCAAGTAGCAAGCAGCATCCGCGTCATCGAAACAGATTCAGTATCGTTTTTTGAGAAAGCAGTCCATGTCCGAGAACACACCACCAGCAATCCCCTCCACGGTCGAAGAGTACGGCGCGTCCTCCATCCAGATCCTGGAAGGCCTGGAAGCGGTGCGCAAGCGGCCCGGCATGTACATCGGCGACACGTCCGACGGCACCGGCCTGCACCACCTGGTGTTCGAGGTGCTGGACAACTCGATCGACGAATCGCTGGCCGGTCACTGCACCGAAATCCACGTCACGATCCACTCCGATAACTCGATTTCCGTCACCGACAACGGCCGCGGCGTGCCGACCGGCCTCAAGTTCGACGACAAGCACGAGCCAAAGCGCAGTGCAGCCGAAATTGTCATGACGGAACTGCACGCCGGCGGCAAGTTCGACCAGAACTCGTACAAGGTGTCGGGCGGCCTGCACGGCGTCGGCGTCTCATGCGTCAACGGCCTGTCGAAACTGCTCAAGCTGACCATCCGCCGCGACGGCAAAGTGCACTACATGGAGTTCGTGCGCGGCGTGCCGCAGGACCGCCAGATAGAGATCATCAACGGCGTCGAATGCTCGCCCATCAAGGTGATCGGCGACACCGACAAGCGCGGCACCGACGTCCACTTCTGGGCCGACGAACAGATTTTCACGCACGTCGAATTTCACTACGAGATCCTGGCCAAGCGGATCCGCGAGCTGTCGTTCCTCAACAACGGCGTCAAGATCAAGCTGAGCGACCAGCGCACCGGCAAAGAGGAATTGTTCGCCTTCGAAGGCGGCACCCGCGGCTTCGTCGAGTACATCAACAAGGCCAAGACGGTGCTGCACCCGACCATTTTCCAGGCGACCGGTGAGCGCATGTCGGACCAGAACACCAACATCAGCGTCGACGTCTCGATGCAGTGGAACGACGCCTACAACGAGCAGGTGCTGTGCTTTACCAACAACATCCCGCAGCGCGACGGCGGCACCCACCTGACCGGCCTGCGCGCGGCGATGACGCGGGTGATCAACAAGTACATCGACGAACACGACTTCGCCAAAAAGGCCAAGGTCGAGATCAGCGGCGACGACATGCGCGAAGGTTTGACGTGCGTGCTGTCGGTCAAAGTGCCGGAGCCGAAATTTTCGTCGCAGACCAAGGACAAGCTGGTGTCGTCGGAAGTGCGCGGCCCGGTCGAAGAGATCGTCGCCAAGACGCTGACCGACTACCTGGCCGAAAAGCCGAACGACGCCAAGATCATCTGCGGCAAAATCGTCGAAGCGGCGCGCGCACGGGAAGCGGCCCGCAAGGCGCGCGACCTGACCCGCCGCAAGGGCATCATGGACGGCCTGGGTCTGTCGGCCAAGCTGGCCGACTGCCAGGAAAAAGACCCGGCGCTGTGCGAACTGTACATCGTCGAGGGCGACTCCGCGGGTGGCTCGGCCAAGCAAGGACGCGACCGCAAGTTCCAGGCCATTTTGCCGCTGCGCGGCAAGGTGCTGAACGTCGAAAAGGCGCGCTTCGAAAAAATGCTGTCGTCCGAGCAGATCACGACCCTGATCGCCACCCTCGGCACCTCGATCGGGCCGGACGAATTCAACGTCGACAAGCTGCGCTACCACCGCATCATCATCATGACCGACGCCGACGTCGACGGCGCCCACATCCGCACCTTGCTGCTGACGCTGTTCTACCGCCAGATGCCGCAACTGGTCGAGCGCGGCCACATCTACATCGCCCAGCCGCCGCTGTACAAGGTCAAGACAGGCCGCGACGAGCGCTACTTGAAAGACGACGTCGAAGAAGCGAGCTACATGATGACGGTGGCGCTCAACAGCGCCGCGCTGGTCCCGCGCGAAGGCGCCGAAGCGATCAGCGGCGACGCACTGGCCGAGCTGGTACGCCAGTACAACCTGGCCAACGCCATCATGATGCGCTTGACGCGCGTGATCGACCGCGCCGCGCTGACCGCCATCATGACCGGCGTCACACTCGACCTTTCTAACACCGACAGCGCCGAAGTATCAAGCAGGGCGCTCGAGGCGACCATCGACGACCCGGCCGTTAAGGTGTCGGTGCGTTCGGATGAACTGAGCGAAAAGCACCTGCTGCGCATCGAGCGCATGCATCACGGCAACGTCAAAGTCAGCTCGATCGACGCCGACTTCGTCCAAGGCGCCGACTACAGCGTGCTGGCAGCGGCGGCGGCAACCTTCAAGGGCCTGATCGGCGACGGCGCCTTCATTCGCCGCGGCGAAGGCGAGCGTATAAAAGAGTCGGCGGTCGACGACTTCCACCACGCCATGGGCTGGCTGCGCGACGAAGCCGAGCGCACCGTGTCGAAGCAGCGCTACAAAGGTCTGGGCGAGATGAACCCGTCGCAACTGTGGGAAACCACGATGGACCCGACCGTGCGCCGTTTGCTCAAAGTGCAGATCGAGGACGCAATTGCCGCCGACCAGATTTTTACCACGCTGATGGGCGACGAAGTCGAGCCGCGCAGGCATTTCATCGAGTCGAATGCGCTGAGGGCCGGCAATATCGACGTGTAGACGCCTGTAGCTGGACCCACAAGCTGGCAGTTTGAGAAGCATAAACTGGCAGGCGATGAAAACTTTCCTCCGCCACGGTGCCTCTGACCGCCGACGTTATCCAGCGGCGGTTGCCTCCTGAGCGCCCCATAAGTGCGTTCCGGTGATGAGCTCCTTCCTTTCGATTCGCCGCGCTGGCGCATCGGCGGAACCCCTACGAAACTCGGCCATAAGGGCGGCGCCCTCGCACATAGATTTCTCCGTCACGGTCGGCGCCGGCGGCCGGTTAAGAGCTTCGCGAAGTATCGCTTCGAACCTGCGGTCAGTCCCTACGTCCTCATCCATCAGGTCACTGGGCACGACGGAGGTCACTATGGGCAGGCTCTGCGGTAGGTTTCTTTTGCATGGTCACCGCTCGGGTAATAACCAGCGTGCGTGTCGCCAACGAAATTGGCTCGGCGTCAAAACGAAACCAACATCTTGCGGACTGCTTCTTGCGCCGCAGGGTCGCTCAGCCCGAGATTGTCACTTGTCTTGACTAGCTTGTTGCGACCCGCCGCTGGCCAGCCCTGGTCATCGTTATCAATCGCAAACCACTGTGCCGGCTTCCGACGCTCGACGTCGCTGCAGCCCTGCAGCCCTGCAGCCCGCAGGGCATGAGGTCGTAGTCGAGCTTTTGGACGATTCGGTTATCGAAGGTCGCTCCCATCACCCTAGCCTGAAGCGCCGGGAGAAGCTGAGCCTTGGCGAATTCAAATCCACGCGCTCGCACCCAAGACGTAGCCAGGACAAGTTTCACGTCCGGGTACGGTTTTAGCAGCTGCTCTAGAATGGGCGCCCACTCAAATAAAGTATGCCCGGGCGTGGTGACGTGGATACCCCGATTTGGACTCCAGTAGACCGCATGCACATGGGTAACTCCGTCGAAATCGAGATAGCATACGTGGAGTGGCCCAGTATCTCCCCGTGCAGTCCTTCGCTCCATCCTCAACGCTCCCTGACGCGCATTGACTCTTATCGATTATGCCGGTCTGTTGATGGGGTATCCGGATTTTCGTGTGGATTCGGTTGCCAGCTTCCCAAGGCCGGCAACTCTGCTGACACGCATCATAGATACGTCGCTATACGACATAAAGTCGCAACTATGACACCATCCCGTATGCGGAAGTATTCATAGATAAAGCGTTATGTGCTATAAGAACCTATCTATGAACAGAGTAAATTATGCCAAAGAAGCTCTCCAAGGCTGAAGCTTGGCCAATACTGGTGCAGGACCGCCTCACTGCATGGGGTAAGTGTATCAACACGCAGCGCCTACGTCAGCGTATCACTGTCGCTGATTTGTCTGCCCGACTGGGTATCTCCCGGACGACACTGCTACGGCTGGAAAAAGGGGACCCAGGTGCAAATGCAGGAGCATATTTGACAGCGCTTCTTGCGCTAGGCATCGTCGACCAGGCGGCACCAGCACTGCCTACCGAGCTTTGGCAAGGTGACTACGGTCAGCGCGTCAAGTTGAGCCTGCAGGAAAAGGGAGCTGACGATGCTGAGTATTTCTAAACCGATATACATCTATCTGCAGCGGCCAGATAGCGGCGAGTGGGTCACAGTTGGCCGGTACAAGGCAGGCAAACCCGGAGAAGATTTTTTCAAGTATGCCCCCTCTTATATTGATGCAGGGCTTGCCTGGGCCATTGACCCGCGAAACTTACCGTTTTTGCCGGGAACTGATGTCACGGCGCCACGGTATCAAGGCCTGCATGACGTCTTACGAGATGCATGCCCGGATGCATGGGGACAGGGTTTACTGCGCCGAGAACATAATCTGCCGGAAGATGCTCCGCCGCTGCAATACTTGCTCAAAGCCAGCAACCTTGACCGCTGGGGTGCGCTTGCCGTAGGTGCAAGCGTCAAGCCGCCTGACGCGAAAGCGAACAACCCTGGTCTGCCTCAACTCAGTGAGGTTATTGAAGAATTGGCGGCACTCGCGGAGCGCCGTCCTACGATACGCGCAAAAATTCGTGCAAGGTTGGTCCAGACGGCCAGCGTGGGTGGTGCGCGGCCGAAAGCCACGGTGGAAGGCGACAACGGTCAGTTTTGGCTGGTTAAGCCGGAGATTGCAACAGACGTTGCCAATATTCCTCTGCTTGAGCACGTGGGTCAGCAGTGGGGCGCGGCGAGTGGATTAAGTTTTGCTAAAACTGTCTTTCACCCTGCCACAGGTGGCAGGAATGCGGTACGGGTTCTACGGTTTGACCGAACCGGCCGGCAGCGCCACATGTGCGTGAGCGCCGCGTCTTTGCTGCAAGCCGAATATCCGGGGCTCCTCCAGACGGACCGCTGGAGCTATCCGCGTTTAGCCGAAGAACTGCGGTTAGCAGGTGTACCCGTTGAAGACCGTATCGAACTGTTTGGGCGCATGGTGTTTAATGCGGTGTGCGGCAACGATGATGACCATGTGCGCAATCATGCCATTGTCTATTGCGTATTCCGGCGAACGTGACCGCTCATTCCGGCGAACGTGACCGCTGCGCATGAGATGGCGTTACGCGGTCAAATTCTAATGCCTGCGGTCACGATGGGTCGATATTTTTCTCCTTTTTAGCGCT